>SMVB01193483.1_pt1 | contig 36351 bp, 39 predicted proteins | sample 2456461 | NCBI WGS metagenome assembly SMVB01 (sample SAMN11095934, study PRJNA526329) | marine sediment metagenome | biome: Marine sediment; feature: Surficial sediment; material: Deep marine sediment; isolation source: Hadal surficial sediment | place: Pacific Ocean | collected 2014-05 | depth...
ACCGATGACTGCTGGGATCTGGAAACCACCGACATTAAGTTGGAGCGCTGAGGAATGAGTAGTTCGAAAATGCTGGACGGCAAAGTGGTGATTGTCACCGGTGCTGGCAGGGGTATCGGCCGTGGTATTGCGCGCATGCTGTCAGACGCCGGCGCGGCCGTGGTCGTGAACGACCTGGGTGGTGGCGCCGATGGTAGCGGTAGTGACGACAGTCCTGCTTCTGTGGAGGCCAGGGCGACCACCGAGAAAGGCGGTAAGGCCATTGCCAATTTCAACAGCGTATCTGAATGGGACAGCGCCCATGAGATCGTCGCGGCCGCCGTTGAGGCCTTCGGTCGGGTAGACGGCCTTGTCAACAACGCCGGTATTGTTCGCGACGCAATTTTTCACAAGATGACGGAAGCTGATTTTGACACTGTCTTGAATGTCCACCTCAAGGGTTCCTTCAATATGAGCCGGGCCTGTGCCCCGCATTTTCGCCAGCAGGAAACCGGTTGCGTGGTGCACATGACCTCTACCTCTGCGCTGATCGGCAATCTCGGCCAGGCCAATTACATGTCGGCTAAACTTGGAATTGTCGGCCTGTCAAAGAGCATCGCCCTGGATATGGCGCGCTATAACGTGCGCTCAAATTGTATTTCTCCGTTTGCCTGGAGCCGGCTCTTCGGGGCGGTGCCCGACAATACAGAGGAAGAAAAAGCCCGACTGGAAAAAGTTAAACAAATGACGCCGGAGAAAATCGCGCCACTGGTCACCGCCCTGTTTGGTGACGCCGCCAGTGATGTCACCGGGCAGGTCTTTGCCGTGCGCAATAATGAGATCTTTCTCATGAGCCAGGCCCGGCCTGTGCGCACGGCGCACACTTCTGATGGCTGGACCCCAGAGACTGTCAGCGAGAGAGTGTTCAGCAGTTTCAGGGCCTCCATGTACCCACTGGATCGCACCGCCGATGTGTTTACCTGGGACCCCGTCTAGATTGAAGCAAGATGGCGATTGATTACGACACCCTCCTGAACTGGAGCTTCGATGAGATCGTGCAGAGCTACACCGAGCGCGACACCATGCTCTACGCTCTCGGCCTGGGGCTGGGTTCCAATGCCAGCGATGACGATGAACTGCGGTTTGTCTACGAGGCCCAGCTGCAGACATTCCCGACCATGGCCGTGGTGCTGGGTCATCCCGGTCCGTGGATGACGCACCCGCGGGCGGGCGTGAATATGCTGAAAGTGCTGCACGCGGAGCAACACTTGCAAATACACGAACCCCTGCCGGTCGCCGCTACTATCAGGGCTGAAAACAAGGTACTTGAGGTGATTGACAAGGGCGCGGACAAGGGTGCCCTGATTATCACCGAACGCAAGCTCTATGATCAGGACACAGCGCTGTGCTATTGCACCCAGCGATCAACGGCTTTCGCCCGCGGTGACGGAGGTTTTGGCGGTCCGGTCACCGCAAGCGCCAAAGCGCCTGCGCTACCCGATCGTGCGCCCGATTTCAGCATCGATATCCCGGTCTCTCCCCAGGCGGCGCTCTTGTATCGCCTCAGTGGTGACTACAACCCGCTGCATGCGGATCCGAAAGTTGCCGTGCAAGCCGGCTTCGACAGGCCTATATTGCACGGCCTCGCCACTTACGGTGTGGCTGCCCGGGCCTTGGTTTCAGCGCTCAACATTACCAACCCGGCTGCGCTCACGAGTTTTGGTGCGCGCTTTTCAGCCCCGGTCTACCCGGGAGAAACCATCCGCACGCTGATCTGGGAGGAGGGATCTGAGATCTGTTTTCGGTGCTATTGCCTGGAGCGCGATGTGGTGATTCTCAACAATGGCTCTGCTACACTCGATACATCATGATGGCAGACAAATTAAATGCCGGTGATCAATTCCCACAGCTTTCGCTGCAGTTGGGTGATTCGGCCGCCGTGTTGCCCGAGCTGAAGGAATCTGGCTACTCCATCCTCTTGTTCTATCGCGGCCACTGGTGACCCTTCTGCCGGCGTCTGTTAGACGGCTATGCAGAACGCTTTGATGCGTTTTCCCAACTGGGTACCACTATCCTGGCGGCCACAGTTGATGATGCGGAAAAAACAGCGGAGGTCGCCGCAGGCTTACCTTTTCCCGTTGCCCACGGTGTCACCCGTGAGCAGGGTGACCTGATCGGCGCCTGGTGGGATGAGAAACGTGATTTTATTCAGCCCTCTGAATTTATTCTTAACCACAAAGGCCGGGTAATGCATTCCACCTACAGCTCGTCACCGGTGGGAAGAACAGATCCTGAGGAAACCCTGGTACTGCTCAACTACCTGAGCTCTCGGTAAATCTGGCGGGTACAAATTGGCCATCCCGCAATAAACTCGCACTGAAAGGCCTTTGCAGGCAACAGTTGACCTTCCAGTTACTGGAAGCTTGATAATCGCCGCTACCACACCTGGCGGAGAAAATTATCCATGCAAATCCAGCAGAAATCCTACATTCATGCGTTACGATTTCAATGGCTTAATCGACTGTATGACCCGGTGGTGCGTTGCACAACCCGCGAGACATTGATTAAAACGCTGCTGGTGGAACAGATTCCTGCGGCAACAGGAAAGTTGTTGGACATTGCCTCGGGAACCGGCACGCTAACCCGGGCCATCAAAGCAGCGCATCCCGATTATGATGTGACCGGCGTAGACGGTGATGGCGATATGTTGGAGCGCGCCCGCTCCTACCTGGCACAAGAAGGTGCGCTTATCACTTACGATCAAGCCTTGGCACAGCGCTTGCCGTACTCAGATTCTACCTTTGACGTAGTCACTTCCAGTCTGTTCTTTCATCACCTCACCTTGGCGGATAAAAGCCGGGCACTGCAGGAGGCATACCGGGTTATGAGGCCTGGCGGGGTATTGTTGGTCGCTGACTGGGGTAAACCACAAAACTGGCTCATGCGAGCCTTGTTCCTCGTGGTGCAGTGTCTGGATGGGTTTGAAACAACCAAAGACCACGTAAAAGGGCGGCTACCCACATTGGTTGGTAAGGCAGGCTTTCAAAATGTTGTTATTACCAAAAATACGTGGACTCCGCTGGGAACTATTTCCTTGTTACGCGCCTCGAAGTAGACGACTCCGCCGCAGTCCCGAGCAAGACACTTTGATGTGTATCAATGACTACCAGGCGCGAGTGGGCTATATTACCAGCGTTATGATGTGGGAGAGATCTGAATAGTGCCAGCGCGCGTTGTACATTTGCTGCTTACGTTTTTGATACTGACTCAGTCAGTGTCGGTGTTTGCAGCTATGCCATCAACGTCGCCGGTAAGTGGCTTTGCCATGGAGATGGTGATGGACACTCCTCACCACAATACTCAATTGCCCTGCGCTAATGGTGATCTGTCCAGCCCGGATTCAACCCCTGATTCAACCCCTCCCTGCTGTGAAACCATGGACGAGGCGAATTGCATACTCAGCTGTGCTTCTGTGATAACAGCGATTTCCTGTTGGTCGATGCAAGAAAGTGTCGCTAACCATAAGCATTATCCGCACGACTCAGGCTACGCCGCGCCACACAATACTGTCTCCGGGTTTTATCGCCCACCTCGAATCGGCTAATCCCTCGGCGGGTATAGCCCGCTACTTTCAGCACGTGGAGTACGCTCCACACGCATTTCGAAGTTTCCAATGGCTTTTGTCATCGAAAGAGTGATTTAGCATGAAAACCAGCACCCGTACATTTTCAACTACCGCCAGGAGTATCGGCATACTGCTGATATCCCTGCTGTCCATCGTTAGCCTCACCGCCTCTGCCGAGGAAAGCGCAGCGGCCGATTTCATCGTCTATAAGAATGCTCAGTGCGGGTGTTGCGACAAGTGGGCGCAGCACGTGCGCCTGGCCGGCTATACCGTCGCTGTGGTCTCGACGCGCGATATGTCCGAGGTCAAGCAGGATTTTGGCATAGATCCTCGCCTGCAGTCCTGCCACACGGCCGTGCATGAGCGATCTGGCCTTGTGTTCGAGGGCCATGTGCCCGTGGCGCATATTACGGCGCTTATTGAGAAGCACCGCCCCGATGACAGAGGTCTTGCCGTACCCGGCATGCCCGCTGGCAGCCCGGGCATGGAGATGGGCAACCGTCGCGATTCCTACGATGTGCTATTACTTAGTTCGGCAACCGAACCAACAATATTCCGTTAGGCCCATGATGCACATTCGGGACAAGAAGCTATCTAGATTCAGGAGAACAACAATGCAAGTCCTTCCAAAAACAGTAAAGCGACGAAGCTGGAGATATGGCCTCCAGGTTGCTATCGCTTGTACCCTGTTGGCCAGCCCGGGTTACGGGGCTGCCAGCCTTGTGCTTGAGCTGGCTACGGCACGCGAGAAAGCCCTATCTGGCAACCCGGGGCTAGCCGAAGTGCAAGCCAGGTACGAGGCGCTAAATGAGGTTGCGCCCCAGCGAGGCTCGTTACCGGATCCTATAGTGAGCTTCAACGCCATGAATTTTCCCTGGGACGATTTTGATCGAAATCAGGAGAACATGACCCAGCTACAAGTTGGGGTAAGCCAGTTGTTTCCTTTCCCGGGAAAGCTGGGGCTGCGCGAGGATGTCGCGGTATTCGAGGCTGAGGCGGCCATGTACTTGGTTGAAGAGATGCGGCTCAACCTGAATATGAATGTGTCGGTCACCTGGTGGCAGCTGTATTTTCTGGATCGCTCCCTGGAAACTGTTTTGCGTAATCAATCGCTATTGCGAGGGTTCGTCGAAATAGCCAAGATCAAGTACGAAGTAGGCAAGGGCTTGCAACAGGATGTGTTACTGGCACAGTTGGAATTGTCAAAGCTCCTTGACCAGGAGATAAAAATTGTCGCCCTGCGAAATCAACGGAAGATACGCCTCAATGTACTAATGGGAGTGTCTCCAGATTTACCCATCGCATTACCCACGATGATAAAGTCGGCAACCCGCCAACTTGCTAAAGAGGCCGCTCTCTATCAAAGAGCCGCATTCAGTCGCCCCGTCCTGGATCAAGATCGAGCGATGATTAGGGCATCAGAGTCCCGCCTGGAACTTGCCAAAAAAGACTACTACCCAGACTTCAAACTCGGGCTTACCTACGGCAATCGTGACGAGAATGACTTTGGCCAATCCCGGCAGGACTTTCTCTCAGTAATGCTCAGCATCAACGTGCCTCTGTACGCAGGCACAAAGCAGGACAAGGCGGTACAGCAGCGCTCACGCGAAGTGGCGAAATTTCAATACGCGCTCGCCGACCAGCGGATTCTGGTCATGTCGTCAATATCAACAGCCCTCACTGATTACCAGCGTGCGAGTGACCAGGTCAGTCTGTTTAATGAGGGGATTATTCCCCAGGCACGGCAGACAGTAGAGTCGATGTTGGCCGGTTACCAGGTCGACCAGGTTGATTTTTTGAACCTGGTAAGAAGCCAGGTCACCCTGTTGAACTATGAATTGCAATACTGGAAAGCCTATACAGAAGTGAATCAGTCGATAGCCCGACTAGAAGCCGCCGTGGGCGAGGAGAATGTTTATGAATAAGGGAGCCGCCCTGCTGGGGCTAATCGGATTATCAGTTGGTGTATTGCTGGGTTATGTCTTGTTTCATCAGGTCCCCGCCGAGGTATCTGTAGCCAGCGCAGAGAGTGCTGAGCCACTATTTTATCGCAGCCCAATGAACCCGAGTGTCACCTCGCCAACACCCGCCAAAGATGCGATGGGAATGGATTACGTGCCGGTCTATGAAGATGCCGACAGCAGTGCCCATCCCGGCACAGTCAAGATCGACCCGGTAGTGCGAAACAATATTGGCTTGCGCACCGCGGTCGCTCAGCAAAAGACCATGAGCCGAACAATCCGCACCCTGGGCCGGGTGGACTACGACGAGGAAAACCTGCTTCGCCTTCATCCAAAAGTAGATGGCTGGATTCGCGAGATCTACGTGGACAAGACAGGGCAGCCAGTGAATGCTGGCGATGTTCTGCTGAGTATTTACTCGCCCAAGCTGGTGGCTACCCAACAGGAATATCTGCTCGCCCTGAGAAACAAGGAAGCGCTGGAGAATAGCCCCTTCGAGGATGTTCGCACCGGTGCCCTGGCGCTGGCAAAAAGCTCCAGGGAACGGCTGGTCTTGATGGACGTTCCCAATCACCAGATTGTGGAGCTAGAGAGCTCACGTGAAATCAAGGAAGGCCTTCACATCCATGCACCGGCGGGAGGTACCGTGCTGAATATTGGTGCCCGGCAGGGCCAGTATGTCACACCGACAACTGAACTATATCTAATCGCCGATCTGAAAACCGTTTGGGTATATGCAGATATCTACGACTATGAGCTGCCCTGGGTGAAGCAGGGTGACCGCGTAGAGATGACGCTGGCCAGCGTGCCCGGGCGAACGTTTACAGGGGAGTTGTCCTATATTTTTCCCTATGCTGAAGCCAAAACACGCACCACCAAGGTGCGCCTGATCTTTGATAATCCTGATTTGTTGCTGCGCCCGGAAATGTTCGCCGATGTATCCATTCGCGCCGCCGCGAAACCCAACCAGATCGTGGTCCCATCGGAAGCTGTGGTCAGGTCCGGCGACTACAACCAGATCTACGTACAGACCGATGACGGCAGCTTGGAACCACGTAGGGTGGAGTTGGGAATCGAATCACGAGGGGAGGTGGCTGTTATCTCCGGCATAAGCGCCGGAGAAAAGGTGGTGGTATCCGCACAGTTCCTGGTGGATTCGGAATCCAGCCTCCGCGAAGCCACCGCAAAAATGCTCAGCCCCAGGGGGCCGAAGCCTGCGACCGACAACAGGGATACTGCCGAGGATATGTCCGGCATGGATATGGAGCAAGCAGATTCCGACACGTCCGGAATGGACACGGGTGAAGCTGCCCCTGAGCCCGGCATGAATATGTCCAGCGATAACAGTACACACGAGGGTATGCAGCATGATTAAGTGGATTATAGACGCCGCGCTCAAGGATCGCGTTATGGTCATCCTGGCGACGATTATTATCGCCCTTATTGGTGTGTACTCGTATGTAAATGTGCCGTTGGATGCGATTCCAGACCAGTCAGATGTGCAGGTGATAGTGCTAACTGAATTTCCGGGTCAATCTCCACAGGTTGTGGAAGACCAGGTGACCTACCCGCTAACGACTGCTATGTTGGCAGTACCCAAAACCAAAGTCGTTCGTGGTTATTCCTTTTTCGGCTTGTCCTTCGTGTACATTATCTTCGAGGACAATACTGATATGTACTGGGCGCGCTCCCGTGTTCTTGAGGCTCTTAACTACGTCAGTGACCGATTGCCGCAAGGCATTACGCCGACACTAGGCCCGGATGCTACGGGTGTGGGCTGGGTGTACGAATACGCGCTGGTTGACCGCAGCGGCAAGCATGATCTCGCCGACTTGCGATCAATACAGGACTGGTACCTCCGGTATCCCCTGCAGACCGTTGCAGGCGTTGCAGAAGTTGCTTCCATCGGCGGCTTTGTTAAACAGTACCAGGTTGTGATCGATCCCAATGCATTGGTGCGCTACAACATCCCGCTCAAAAAGGTCATACAGGCGATCAAGCGCTCCAACAACGATGTGGGTGGGCGTCTTGTCGAGATGGCCGAAACAGAATACATGGTGCGAGCCCGCGGTTACATCACCTCTGTGGAGGATATTAACTCCATCCCTGTCGCGGTAGATGCCTCTGGGACTCCCGTGAGAGTTCGAGATATTGCCCATGTGCAGATTGGACCGGAGTTGCGGCGAGGATTGGTTGACCTCAATGGCGAAGGCGAGGTCGCTGGTGGTGTCGTTATTATGCGCTACGGCGAAAATGCACTGGCCACCATTATCGGCGTACGTGAAAAACTGGAAGAACTGAAAGCCGGGCTGCCAGAGGGTGTAGAGATCATTCCCGTGTATGATCGCGGCGATCTCATCGAGCGGGCGGTTGAAAGCCTGAACACCTCACTGGTTCAGGAACTCATCATTGTCAGTCTGGTGGTTATTCTGTTTCTGCTGCATGCGCAAAGTGCATTTGTGGCAATTATTACCCTGCCATTGGGAATATTGATGGCTTTTATCGTTATGCGCTTCCAGGGCCTAAATGCCAATATCATGTCACTGGGAGGCATAGCGATCACCATTGGTACCATGGTCGATGGTGCTATTGTGATGGTAGAGAACGGACACAGGCACCTGGCAGAGGCGGTGGATAAGAAGGGCGGCCTGCTGTCCAACGATGAGCGCTGGGAAGTGATCGGCAATTCCTGCCGGGAGGTCGGCCCTGCCTTATTTTTCTCGCTGCTGGTTATTACCGTATCGTTCCTGCCGATTTTTACCATGCAAGCGCAGGAAGGCAGGCTGTTCAGTCCCCTGGCGTTCACCGCCACCTACGCCATGGCAGCGTCCGCAATACTTGCGGTAACGCTGGTGCCCGTCATGATGGGCTACTTTCTGCGAGGGAAAATACTGCCAGAGCACAAAAACCCGCTCAATCGACTGATGCATGCTATGCACACGCCGACTCTGCGTTTGGCCATGAATAATCGATTGATCACTATTGTCCTGGCCATCGGCTTGCTCGGCGTCACAGCATATCCCTACAGCCAATTAGGCAGCGAGTTCTCGCCACCGTTGGATGAAGGTGACATCTTGTACATGCCGACGACGTTTCCGGGCATTTCCATTACCAAGGCCAAGGAATTGCTTCAGCAAACTGACCGGATACTGAAGACCTTTCCTGAAGTACACCTCGTGTTTGGTAAAGTCGGAAGGGCCGAAACAGCGACCGATGCTGCGCCCTTGTCGATGCTTGAAACGACCATAAGACTCAAGCCCAAAGAGGAGTGGCCCGACCCTGATAAGACCACCAAAGAACTCATGCGAGAGATGGACAAGGCCGTTCAATTCCCGGGGCTTGCCAATGCCTGGACCATGCCGATCAAAACGCGCATCGATATGCTTTCGACCGGCATCAAGACGCCGGTAGGAATCAAGGTATCCGGGCCGGACCTCGCCACCCTACAGGTAATATCCAAAGACATTGAACTGGCCATGAAAACCATGCCTGACACTGTGTCTGCCTTTGGGGATCGCGCCGTGGGTGGCTATTACCTGGATTTCGATATCAACCGGGAGAGTGCTGCCCGCTACGGACTAACCGTGGGGGATGTACAGGACGTCATTCAAAGCGCAATTGGTGGAATGAACGTCACGGAGACCGTCGAAGGGCTGGAGCGATATCCGGTAAATGTGCGCTACCCGAGATCACTACGAGAGGACATGGAGTCTCTGCAACGGGTGTTGATTCCGACGCCCATCGGGCAGCATATCCCGCTCGCTCTGGTCGCAAGCATTAACTACACACGCGGCCCACCAGTGATTAAAAGTGAAAATGCACGGCCCAACGCATGGATTTACGTGGATATATCATCGTCGGATATCGGCGGCTTTGTTAAAGAAGCCAAAGAGGTTCTTGCGGCACAGGTAAACGTGCCCGCCGGGTATACCATTACCTGGTCGGGACAGTTCGAATATATGGAGCGTGCGGCGGCGCGCCTGCGGATTGTCGCTCCGGCCACGCTGCTCATTATCTTTTTGCTGCTGTACTTCAATTTCCGCAATATTATTGAGCCCCTTGTGGTAATGGTGTCTATCCCCTTTGGTTTGATCGGCGGTTTGTGGTTAATTTACCTCAATGATTACAATATGTCGGTGGCGGTCGCCGTGGGCTTTATCGCGCTGGCCGGAATGGCGGCGGAGATCGGTGTTTTGGTGCTCAGTTTTATCGACCAGGAGATACAGCAAATTCGTGCGCGGACGCCTGGAATACTGCCTGCGGACGTAATCAAAGATGGCGTACTCACCGCAACCTCGCGACGTGTCAGACCCGTGGTCATGACAGCAGTTTCCACTATGGCCGGACTCGTGCCCATCATGCTAAGTACCAGTACGGGGTCTGACGTCACACACAGGATTGCAGCGCCCATGCTGGGTGGCATGCTAACTGTGCTGATATTGAACCTGTTAGTACTGCCGGTTTTATACAGTTTGGTCCTGCAGTGGCAGGAACGAGCAGCCGGGAGGCGGGCGTGAGCGGGCGGCAATGAATTTTGCCGACCGCACGGCGCTGGTTACTGGTGACGCCTCTGAAGAGTCAGTGCTTGAGGCTGTGCAACAGACCGGCTACCAGGTCATCCGCGCCTGGTTCTAATCGAACAAACATACCAAAGAGGTAACGACTATGATTGAAGTTATTCCAAACTGGCATCCGTTGTTTGTCCATTTTACGGTTACGCTATTGGCCATTACCGGCGTACTGCAATTGATTCTCTGGCTATCTCAAGAAAAGGCCGGGTGGACGCTGCTTGCTGCGGCCCAGAAATGGCTGATTCTAATCAGCTCTGTGGTGGTTATTGCCACCATTGCGACGGGGTTGAACGCCTATTACACCGTGAATCATGACACCGCTTCCCATGTGGCCATGACCGATCACCGCAACTGGGCTTTTGTGACAGCGGCCGTATTCTTAAGCGGCGCGGCTTTGTTTCAGCTGCTGCCTGCCCGGCGGCAGTCACTTTCTGGAAGCTTGTTTGTCGTCGCGTTATTGCTGGTAACGGCCACCGGGTTCAAAGGCAGTGAGCTTGTGTACCGGCACGGCCTGGGTGTGATGTCCTTGCCAGAGGTGAGCGGCGAAGGTCACGATCACGATCATCCTCCAGCCGAAGAAAATACGGATAGGGCGCCAGCAGGCGGCCACAGCCATGCCGCAGGGCAGGAACATGATGCACATGGCGGGGAGGCGGCGCAGGCGATGTTCTCGGGACTTGACAGCGAGGCGGCCAAGGTTGTTGAGCAGTTTCATGCAAGCCTCAAGGCAGGTGACAGTACGACCGCAAAATCCTTGCTCGCTAGCAATGTGCTGATCTTTGAAGGCGGCAGTGTCGAACGATCCGCTGTTGAATATGGCAACCACCATATGCAAGCCGACATGGTGTTTCTTAAAGATCTGCAAATCGAGTTGCTGGAGCGTCACGTACAAGAGTATGGCAACACCGCAGTCGCCATCTCCCGCTCAAGAGTCTCAGGTATCTTCAAAGATAAGCCAGTAGATAGTCAATCCATGGAGACGCTGGTTATAGAGAAACAGCCGAGAGGTGACTGGAAGATCGTACACATACACTGGTCAAATTGAGCTGAACTACCACAGATCATGCCAGTACGGATGTGGAGATAGGCTCCCACGCTCGATTGCCAGCGTAGGAGCCCAACTACCGCTAGTGCTTATCAAGTGTTTTAATGTGCTCGATAATCGCAGTGGCCCCCGCTTCCGAAACCGGGAATTTCGGCATTGTTGAAGCCGGTGTGCCCGCAGCGGGATCGAGAACTTTCTGGATCATGAAGTCCTCGCCTTTTTCCCGCAAGGTCACGCTCAAGTTCGGCCCCATGGACCCTCCACTGCCATTGATCTGGTGGCAACCCTGGCACCCGAATTGGTTAAACAACTGCTCTCCATCCACGGGCTCAGCAGACACATTATACTCATGCGATCTGAGAGTTCGCTGAACATCAGCGGTTAATGTGGAAGCAATAAAACGCTCGACGGCTTCTGATTCCTGGCGGGTAAGGTGCGCTTTATTGCGCATGTGCGGCATGATCACGGACCACTCCCGGGCAGTGAACTGCTCGGCCGGCCTTGGATTATGGCAGCGTGCGCAGTTATCGTTGTATAACTTCGCGCCGTCTGCAACAGAGTAATCCTGGGCGGACACGACCGCGGATCCGAACAAGCCGCACAGCAGCAAGGCGTTCAGAATACGGCTACCATTTTTGTATCGCTGGAATTTCATAATGTTTTCTCCTTAAAAGCCGTAGGCAATTTGAGCAATGAAGCGAGTTTCATCTTCACCGTTGTCCAGCTCAGTTTCATCGATGGACAATTTGAACACTGCATTCGGTGTCAGCCAGTAATTAAGGCCGAAGGCCCAGCGCTCTGCTCCATCAAACTTATTGATTTCGCTTCTTTGTATCACCACCTCTACCGGTGCAAGAAAAGCAATTCCAGTCTGTTTGAGATACCAGGAACCTTGCAGGTACCAGCCGTCTCGCTCAAAGTCTTCCTTGGCTCCATCGTCATCAAAAGCTTCAGTTTCGGTGTCGATGTATTCTCCCCGTACAGTAAAGTAAGTGCTGACGTAGTTCAGGTCGACACCATAGGCGGTAAAATCGAGATCACCATCATCGTCGTAGGCACCGGAGTAGTAGGACAAGCCCAACTCAAACTCGGGCAGCCAGGCATAAGCCAGTCGGCCACCAAATGCCTTGTCATTGTTGTTGTCACCGGAGGTGGCTTCAAAATCTACCTCTGGAAACAAGCTGTCAGCGTGACCTTCCTCTTCTGCATGATCATCGTCGGCGGCTTCCTCGTCGTGCTCATCCAGCACGTCCTCGAACTCGTCATGATCATCGTCTGCCGCTTCGTCATGCTTGGCAATTGAGGGTCCGTTTACCACATAGCCATCAAAGAAAAGACGAGATCCATTGCCGAAGACAAATGTCTGCTGGAACCCAGCGCCATTATCGGAGAGTATCGGCATTAGCGGTGTAGCAATTCCGTTGCCTCCGTGCCCGCCATAAACTAACGGTACGGAGGGCAATTTGTTAATCCAGCTGGGATGCAGATTTGGACCAAATTGGCCAAATGGAAGTAGAAACTTGCCCGCGGTAAGCACAGTTGAGTCTGCCATAAAATAGTGGATATTCCCATATTCGAGCTCGGTCTCAGTCTCACCGTCTTCATCAACACTGATCTCCACTTCGATTTCAATATGGATTTTCTCGTTCAGCTGTATCAGGGCGATCGGCGCGACCTTGGATTTGAACGCGCTGTCGCCACCGTCTGGATCTACATAGGTAACATCGCCGTAACCGGCAAAGGCGAAACGGCCCTGCTCCAGTGCGTCAAATGCTCCTCGGTCGCTTGCCACCTGCGCACCTGCCAGACCCGGTAGAACAAGCAACCCGGCGGCCATGCATGGCATAGATAATTGTCTTAATTTCATTGGTATTCCCCTTATGGCGGTTCTTACGCCACTTATTCCTTGCTATTGAGATCGTGAGCAGTACACGCACTTGCCAGCAAAACCGCTGGTTGAACCAGCAGTATCAAAACCAGCAGAAAATATGTGACACCACTACGCATTGCCTAATTTCTCCAGAAATAGTTTCTTTCTGTGCTCCTGATTCGAAAATACCGCACAACGAATCTGTAGAAATTATGGTATGTCAGCCCCGAGAGGAACATTCGGAATTATACCTAGGGGAAAATACGTATAGGGAGTCGTGGGGAAGTGAGAATGCCTGCAGCGTCGTAAAACGACAATAAGTCCTCAAACCACCTGGTTAATCACTTCAAACAACGCTTCGTGATTCAACGGCTTTTGCAGAACTTTGACTACCCCAAGATGTAGCAGTCCCGAATTGATGCGTGCATTGTCATCACTGGTGATCACGATGACTGGAATTTTACACTCCCTTGCCAGCAATGCTTCGACTACTTCACGACCACCCATGATGGGCATATTGAGATCAAGCAGCAGGCAGCCACGTTCTGCCACATCAAAGGCTTCAAGAAACTCACGCCCATTTTCAAAAGCGTGAACGTCCCAGCCCTCTGATTTGAGCAAGGTAGCCAGGCTGTCGCGAACACCTTCATCGTCATCAACAATAAAGATCTTTGGCTCGCTTGGACCGGTCACCGGAAATGCCTGACTAGCTTAGGTCTATCCACAGTTAAACCTGCGATCTCAAAATACTCACGGTGATTACAGCGGAATTATGCGATTTGTGGAATCAGGGATAATACGTATATGAGCGAAAATTACGGCAACTCTGGCCTGATTCCCAGCGCCAGGGCCAATCGCACCAGGTGAGCGAGGCTTCGCGCCTTCATTTTTTCCATGATCCTGGCTCGATGTATCTCTACGGTGCGTGCGCTAATACCTAATTCGAACGCTATCACCTTATTCAAACGCCCCATAACTAATTGCTCGAGAACCTGGCGCTCGCGATTTGTTAAACGCTGTAGACTTTCTTTGGCCTCAAGCAGCGAGGCTTGCTCCCTGTGTTCCCTATTGCCAATTTCCAGCGCAGTTCGAACACTGGCCAGGATTGTGTCATCTGAAAATGGTTTCTCAATGAAATCCACGGCGCCCGCTTTCAAGGCCTTAACTGCAATCGGTACATCGGCGTAGCCGGTTATGATGATGATTGGCAGTTTTATCTGCTTGTTGGCTAATTCCAGCTGCATTTCCAGGCCATTCATGTCGGGCAATTGAACATCAAGTAACAGGCAACCCGCGATATCTGCATTGTAGGAATCCATGAACTCCCGGCCCGATGCGTAAACCTGTGCCGTCAGGCCATCCGATTGCAGCAGCACTTTTAGGGAATCGCGCACCGCATCATCGTCGTCGACAACATAAACAATGGCATCATTGCTCATGAGCATTATCTCTATTGGAGAACGCGGGTAGCGTAAAATGGAAAGTTGCGCCCACACCTGGAATGGACGACGACCACAAACGACCATCGTGTTCGTCGATTATAGACTTACAAATCGACAGGCCTACACCCATGCCATCGACTTTTGTGGTAACGAACGGTTTGAACAAATTGTCACGCACCTCATCAGAAAGTCCAGGACCTGTATCGATAAAAGTAACTCTAATTAGATTATCTTCAATTGCCCTGGTGGTGATTGTCAATTCGCGCCGCGCTACACCCGCCATGGCGTCTATGCTATTTCTGATCAAATTAACGATGACTTGCTGTATCTGCACGCTATCAAGCCGGACTTTTGGCAAATTCTGTGCAAGGCGGAATCTGACATTAATATCTCTGGCCGTCACGTCGATGAGGGCCAGGGTACTGGCTTCCTCAACAAACTCATTGATGTTAACCACGGAAAGCTCGGTTTCAACTTTCTCGATGAATTGACGTAATCGGCGGATGATGTCAGCAGCCCGAATGCTTTGGGCTGCTGTCTTATCCATAATTTCACAGACTTCGACAGACTTCGGAATTTCGGAGCGCTCGAGGGTGCGGCGGGCCGCCTGCACATAACTGCTAATCGCCGTTAATGGTTGATTGATCTCATGAGCCAATGCCGAGGCCATTAGCCCCATATCGCTCATTCTCGACACCCGACGAAGCTCCATTTCTTTCTCACGCAGATCTTGTTCCATTCGTTTGCGGTGAACAAGTTGCCAGGCCGTAATCCAAATGACAAAAAAGGCAAGCAAACGATTGGTGAGAACTACCCACACATTCCCTCCTTCTGGCGACAACAAGAACCCAAGAATTACCAGCATCGTCGAAATTGAAGCCAACACATAAAAATGAGATTCTCTTGGAAACCATGTTCCCAACAAGACGAGCGCCACATAGGCCACGCCACTGGCCACGCCCAGCGGTACCAATATGTCGAATGCGAAAATTAGACTCCCAACTACTATGCTGGCGGCTAATGGCCTAATCGGGACAGCTGTCGACATTAGAGATACCCCGGCGATATGCTGGACACTAATTCTGTTACCTCTACCATAGCCGTACTATAGTGATTTTGAAGTGCAAAAAACAAATTGTCGCCTGCAGAATGTCAATAGTATCAAGCGGTGCAGGTGGCTCAGCGTTGGGAGATAGCCATGGAAACAACGACAGAGTGCCGGCGCAGATGCCTGTTCTGCCGTATGAGCACGACGCTTCGGTTTATGCGACTAAACCTCTGCGAAATATGCAGAGATCAGGTTTATGACTTCCTCTGGGTTTCGGGCGTGCAGGCATTTGTGACGATTGCGTTCGACCTGGGTGGTCTGGTCTTCCTGGTGCAGGAAATACTGCTATTTTTTGTGCTGATTATTGTGAAGCACCGATTTCCCCCGCGCTGGCAGCGTGATCATGAGCGATAGATCAGACCCCAGACAACTGTATACGCAGCGAGGTCGGAGCTACATTCGCTTCGTCAATTTGGTTGGGTATGCGCCGGCACTTAGAGCCTATTTCCTCAAGTCACCACTGCTGCGCTCCGGGCTCCATGTGCTTGATGCCGGTTGTGGAACAGGGATTGTCACACTTGCGCTGCGACAGGCTCTGCTGCGCCGAGGCTTCAACCCCGGGGTGCTACGGGGATTTGACCTGACGCCGAAAATGCTCGAGGACTTTCAACATACTCTACGAACACAGGCGATCGAAGGGGTGAACGTAGTGCAGGCCGATGTTTTGCAGCTGGCTACACTGCCCGCCGACTGGAATCGCTTTGACCTGATTGTCTCTGCCTCCATGATGGAATACATTCCCAGGGAGAAGCTGGTTGATGCGCTGAGTGGGCTGCGTTCACGTCTGCACGAAGCGGGGCGCATCGTGCTATTCATCACGCGGCGAAACTGGTTAACCAAACCGCTTATCGGCCGTTGGTGGGATGCAAACCTGTCTGAAGCAGCGGAATTGGAGCAGGCCTTTGGCTTTGCCGGTTTCTCGAATATCACCTTTGGCAAATTTCCATTCCCGTACAGCTACCTGTCTGTGTGGGGTCACATCATTGAAGCAAAAGCATAGCTACGCGCGCCTGTTTATGCCCCTCCTGCAATAAACTTGCACTAGAAGGCCATAACAGGCAAAATACGCTGTCTAATCAATAGCTTATATGTTCCTCCTGGAGGCAGCATGACTAAATCAGAGCTGATAGAGCTCATCGCATCGAAGCAGGCCCAGCTGTCTGCCAAGGATGTAGAGCTGGCGGTCAAGACGATTCTTGAACACATGTCGCAAACCCTATCCACTGGCGACCGCATTGAAATACGTGGTTTTGGCAGCTTTTCACTGCACTACCGGGAACCCCGCAAGGGGCGCAATCCGAAAACGGGTGATGCGGTGCAGTTAACGGGTAAATACGTGCCGCACTTCAAGCCAGGCAAGGAATTGCGAGAGCGGGTAAATATGGGACTGCATGCCGGGCTTTGACCTCTCCACCTGTTTTTTCTGCCTGTGATTTATGAATTTTATTAAAAAAACCACCTACTTTCTCCTCGTACTGACGGTATTAGTGCTCGGTGCCCTGTTTGCGGTGCAGAACACAACGGCCGTGCCGCTGGACCTGCTGGTGGTCTATTTGCCCGAGCGCTCGGTGGCACTGTGGGTGTTGCTGGCCTTTGCCATAGGCGGTGTTATTGGCATGCTCACCTCGATTGGCCTGGTGCTGCGCCTGCGCACCGCCTTGCTGCGTGCCAATCGGCAATTAGCCAGAGTGCCTGCGGCAGAACCCGAACCGGAACCATCCACCCCTGGCAATAAGGAGAATTAATGTCGACACCCATCATTGTTGCACTGGACTATGACAACGCGCCTGCGGCGCTGGCACTAACAAAAAAACTGGATCCCGCCCTGTGTCGGGTCAAAGTTGGCAAAGAACTTTTTACCCGCGCCGGACCGGCGCTGGTTGAACAAATTCAGGCACTGGGTTTTGATGTTTTTCTCGATCTTAAATTCCACGATATACCCAATACAGTTGCGGCGGCGGTGCGCGCTGCTGCCGATCTGGGTGTGTGGATGGTGAATGTGCACGCCAGTGGCGGTCGTCGCATGATGCAGGCGGCCCGGGAGGCGGTGCAGCAAAGTACCAATAAACCGTTGCTGATTGCTGTCACCGTGTTGACCAGTCTGTCTGCCGAAGACCTGCTGGAGCTGGGTTATACCCAGACCCCACAGCAGCGCGTCGCCAGCCTGGCCCAATTGGCAGCCGATAGCGGTCTCGATGGAGTGGTTTGTTCAGCGCAGGAGTCTGCCATGCTGCGCCAGCAGTGCGGCGCGGATTTCTCACTGGTGACACCGGGTATACGGCTGGCCGGTGATGCGGCGGGAGACCAGCGGCGCGTGGTGACTCCGGTAGCTGCCATGGCCAACGGCAGTGACTACCTGGTTATTGGGCGGTCAATAACACAGGCGAGCGATCCGGTGGCCACCCTGCAACAAATTCACCGGGATTTGCAGGCCTGACACATTGCGCAGATAAGATGTGAAATGGTGGCCATTGAATGATGCGGGCAGTCTACACTTTAGGGTGATACGGATGCCGGCGGCGCATCATTGGATAAGGAGATCCACCATGACTAAAAGACTACTACTCGCATTACTATTGGGACTTTCACCCGTACTAACACCGCTGACACTGCATGCCGATGAGGTAGCAATGGCCAGCCAGGTGCAATCGATAAATATCAACAAGGCAGATGCCGAGACTTTGACCCGAGGCCTCAAAGGCGTGGGTCACTCGCGTGCAGAAGCCATCGTGCAATACCGCAGTACCTATGGCCCTTTCTTTAGTGTTGACGACCTTCTGGAAGTGAAGGGCGTGGGGCCATCTATCGTCAACAACAACCGCGAACGTATTACATTGGAATAAGCCGGTAGCATCCGTATTATAAGAGGGGGCTTCGGCCCCCTTACTCGTTATACACGGGAATATTCAGAATGAAATGCGTGGTTACCGGCGCTACTGGTTTTATTGGTTCAGAGCTGTGTCGCCAGCTGGAGGCGCGCAATATCGAGGTAATGAGTTGTGGCCGTGAACCGGCGTCTGCCCAGGCCATGGCTACGGCTGACAGCCTGTTTTGTTGCGCGGGAGTAGCCCACCAGTCAGCTTCGCCAGAGCAGCATGAAGAAGCCAACTATCGTTCGGTATTGCAACAGGCCCACGCCGCCCACGAGGCCGGCGTTCGGCAATTTGTTTTCCTCAGTTCAGTCAAAGCCGATGCCAAGGGCAATTCCTACGGTTACTGGAAGTGGCGCGCAGAACAGGAGCTACAGCAAAGCTTCGCGCAGGCGGCCATGAATGTGGTGATAGTGCGTCCGGCCCTGGTCTATGGCCCCGGTGTTAAAGGTAATCTGCGCAACCTGATGAAAGCGGCTGCGCTGGGCCTGCCCATACCGCCGCCGTCGCAACCCAGATCACTGATCGGGATTGGCGATTTGTGCCGGGCGCTGTGCAGTTTGTTGGACAAAGACCTTAGCGGAGTGCAGGTAGTGATAGCCACCGATGGTGAATCCTACGACCTGCGCCGCATCCGCGCAGCGGTACGCAGTGCCCAGGGCAAAGGGCCGGGCATCAACTGGGCGCCCGCCTGGTTGTGGCGACTGGGGATGACCGCACTGGATCAATTGCAGAGAGATGCTTCCTCTGCCAGCAGCTATGACAAGATGTTTGCAGGCGAGCTGTATTCCAACCAGCAACTGTGTGAGCTGCTTGACTGGCAACCTCAACAGACCCTGGAAAACCTGGCGCCGGAGATGTTGCAGGAGCTCCACTGAATGCAGTTGTGGCCCATCCTTGTGACGGCACTGGCGGCCTTGATTTGCTGTGGGGTCTATCGCCGGCAGGCCTTGCGCTGGCAGCTGTTCGACGTGCCCAACGCCCGTAGTTCACACACCGAACCGACACCGCGCGGGGGTGGCATTGGCATCTATCTGGCCATGCTGGTGGGTGTTACAGCCATGGGTTGGTCTGGCAGCAGTAGTTATTTGATGATTGTCGCTGGCATTTTAGTCGTGACCGGGGCGCTGGATGACAGCTATGGCTTGTCGGTTGGCCTGCGCCTGCCGTTATATACCCTGGCCTGTACGCTATCGATTTGGTTGTTGTTGTGGCCATTGCCGCTGTGGTTGTTTATCAGCGCGGTGCTCTACGTGTTGTGGATTCTCAACCTGTTTAACTTTATGGATGGCATAGATGGTATTGCCGCCAGCGAGGCCATATTCGCCGCCGCTGCGGCGGGACTACTGGCCTTGTACAACGGAGCGGATTGGCATTATGTGCAACTGTGCCTGCTGCTGGCGGCGGCCTGTGCCGGTTTTCTGTACTGGAACTGGTCACCGGCGCGCTTGTTTATGGGCGATGCCGGCAGCATTGCTATCGGGTTTTTGTTGGCGATGCTGTCCCTGCTCGGGCAAGCCAGTGGCGCGCTGCCGCTGCTGTGCTGGTTGATCCTGCTGGCCGTGTTTATTGCTGATGCCACCGTCACCCTGTTGTGGCGCGGGGCGACCGGCCAGGCAGTTACCCAGGCCCACAGTCTGCACCTGTATCAGCGACTGGCGCGCCACTGGTCCAGCCATAGCCGGGTGGTGCTGTTGATGCTGGCCTACAACCTGTTGTGGTTGTTACCGCTGGCACTGCTGGCCTTACTATGGCCCACCTGGGCATGGGTCGCATTGGCGGCGGCCTACACACCGTTGTTGTTGGCCTTGCGGAAAGCGGTGAAATTACCGTAATAATTGATCTCGAAAAACGCTAAAATGGCGCGTTCATCGATGTGAATGGGGCTCTTCTTGATTTCAATAACCAGGCTGGTACGACACACTTTCGGGGGAATTATCCGCAGCGCTGTGGTGGCGCTGGAAAAGTTGATCGAGCTGCCACGCAACATCAAGCAGGCGCTGCTACTGTTTCTGGACATGACCTTTGTCGGTGCCGCCATGTGGTCGGCGATTGCCCTGCGCTATGGGCATACGGATTTTGTTATCGGTCCAATTGAGATTGCCTGCGCCATCGCGACCATACTGATCAGTGCGGTTATCTTCCTGCGACTGGGTCTGTACCGGGCAGTGATCCGGTTTATGGGTCAGCAGGCAGTGTGGGCCATTATTCGTGGTATCAGCTATTCCACCATGGTGCTCGGAGCGACCATCTTTTTTACCCAGGCTAGCGTGCCGCGCTCCATGCCCTTTATTTACTGGGGCCTGGCCCTGTTCCTGATTGGTGGCCCGCGCATGCTGGTGCGCGCCTATTACCAGGACAAGCTCTATTCGGTCTGTGACAAGGTCATCATCTATGGCGCCGGTGACTCCGGTCGACAGCTGTTGACGGCATTAAATCACGGCGACCAGTTTCGCGCGGTGTGCTTTGTCGATGATGATAAACGCCTGCAGCGCAGTGTGATCAACGGCGTGCAGGTTATGCCGCCGGTGAAGATCGCCGAGCTGATTGAAGAGCATGATATCTCCCAGGTATTGTTGGCATTGCCCTCAGTGAGTGCAGAACGGCGCCGCGAGATCATTAATTCACTGGTTAATTTGCCCGTGTACGTGCGCACCGTGCCCAAGTTTGCGGATATTCTGCAGGGCAAGGCCAGCGTGGAGCAGATTCAGGATATTGCGCTGGAGGATCTACTGGGCAGGGAGCCGGTGCCACCCCATCCGGAACTGATTGATCGCTGTATCAGTGGCAAGGTGGTGATGGTTACCGGTGCCGGTGGTTCAATAGGCGCGGAATTGTGCCGGCAGATTGTGATGGCCAGCCCGCGCGAACTCATTCTGCTGGATAACTCTGAATATGCCCTCTACAACGTTGAGCGTGAACTGCGGACCCTGCTTGACGCAGCAGAGATCGAACTTGAAGTAGTGGCATTGCTGGGGTCGGTACAGGACCAGCGCCGCCTGAAACGGATATACAGCACCTTCAGTGTGCAGACGGTGTACCACGCCGCCGCCTACAAACATGTGCCACTGGTGGAGTACAACATCGCCGAAGGGGTTGCCAATAACATCTTTGGAACCTGGTATGCCGCCGAGGCTGCCATTGAAGCGGGTGTTGAAACCTTTGTGCTGGTGTCTACCGACAAAGCAGTGCGCCCCACCAATATCATGGGCGCCTCCAAGCGTTTTGCAGAAATGCTGTGCCAGGCCCTGGCCAGCAACCAGAACCAGACCCGTTTTTGCATGGTTCGATTTGGCAATGTGCTGGGTTCATCGGGTTCGGTGGTGCCGCTGTTTCGCGAGCAGATCAAGGCCGGCGGACCACTGACGGTGACCCATCCGGAAGTAACGCGGTATTTCATGACCATTCCGGAAGCGGCGCAGTTGGTGCTTCAGGCCAGTGCCATGGGCCTGGGTGGTGACGTCTTCGTACTGGATATGGGTGAGCCGCTGCGCATTCTTGAATTGGCCCAGCGCATGGTGAGGCTGAGTGGTTACAGTGTGCGTAGCGAAGATAACCCAGAGGGCGAAATCGATATTGTGTTCAGCGGCTTGCGGCCGGGTGAAAAGCTCTATGAGGAGCTGATGCTGGGAGACAATGTGACGGGCACCGGCCACCCGATGATTATGCGTGCGGAAGACGAGTACCCGCCACTGCAACAGTTGCAGACCTGGCTGGAAGAACTGGATGCGCACTGTGATCAAATGAATTGCGACAGTATCAAGGCGATATTGATGGCAGCCGTAAGTGGCTTTCACGAACACCAGCAAGTACACGACCATCTCTGGAACAAGCAGCGCAGCGTAGCACAGGCCACGGCAAGTAATGTTCAGGAATTGTTCCCCGAGGGAACACACGACAAGTAGGTAGAAAATGACTCACTACGATGTATTTAACGGTGATGCGGATGGCATTTGCGCCCTGACGCAATTGCGCAATGCCGACCCGCGACAGTCAACGCTGATTACCGGGGTAAAGCGCGATATCAGTTTGCTGGAGCAGGTGGATGCGCAGGCGGGCGACAGTATCACCGTGCTGGATGTTTCGCTGGACAAGAACCGGGAGGCTCTGGGCAAAGTCCTGGCAGCGGGCGCTGATGTTTTTTACTGTGATCACCATTTCGCCGGGGATATCCCTGAGCATGAGCAGTTTACCAGCCTGATCAATACCGAGGCTGATGTGTGTACCAGCATCTTGATTAACGGTTTTTTGCAGGGTGCTTTCCTGGAGTGGGCAGTAGTGGGGGCTTTTGGTGACAACCTGTTTGACAGCGCGGAGGCTATGGCCAGACAGCTGAAACTGGAAGCTGCTGAGCTGGAGCGTCTCAAAAACCTGGGTACTTATATCAATTACAACGGCTACGGCTCCAACCTGGCAGACCTGCATTTTGCACCGGCAGAGCTCTATAGCCTGGTCAGTGCTTTCGCCAGCCCCTTCGATTTTATGGAGGAGAGCCGGGATAACTTCGAGAAGCTGGAGAATGGCTATCGCGACGATATGGCGGCGGCAGGCGCACTGCAGGAATACCAGTCTGAACAGGGCACCGCGGTGTTTATTCTTCCCAATGAAGCGTGGGCCCGGCGCGTGAGTGGCGTGTACAGCAATGATCTGGCCAATGGCAGCCCGGATCGCGGTCACGCGGTGCTGACGGAAAAGGCCAATGGCAATTACCTGGTGAGTGTGCGTGCGCCGCTGAATAATAAAACCGGTGCCGATGAGTTGTGTAGGCGCTTTCCCACCGGTGGAGGCAGGCAGGCGGCAGCGGGCGTGAACGACTTGCCAGCTGAACTGCTGATTGATTTTACAACCCAGTTTGCGGAGTTTTACCGATGAGATCCTCAATGACGAAATGGCTGACAAGCGTGGTATTAGTGGTAGCTGCTGGTATGGCCCAGGCGCAACAGGAAATGATTGAACTGGCCCAGGCCGATATTCGTTCCGGGCGCATGGGCTTGATCGCCACGGCCATGGATTTGACACCGCGGCAGCAACAGGCGTTCTGGCCGATCTATCGGAATTATGCCGATGAGCAGGACAAATTGCTGGCCAAACGCATCGCCATGTTACAACGCTTTGCCGCCGGCTATGATGAGATGAATGATGAGTTTGCCAACGAGATCGCCGAGCAATCCTTTGCCATTCAGCGGGCCAGGATCGAGCGTCGCGAGCGCTACTTCAAGCAGTTTTCCAAGCTGCTGGGGCCCGTATTGGCGGCCCGCTTCATCCAGGTGGATTCACAAATCTCCACCCTCATGGATTTTGAGATGATGCGCAATACACCGCTGATTTTGCCCGCTGTAGAAAAGGTTAATACTCAATAAAAACAAATAGTTACTTAGTGTATGTCATCTTCTTTGTCAATATTTATGAGGATTCGCCAGGCGCCATAGAATACCGCCCCGGCAAAGATCAAACCCAACAAGCTGTAAACAATCATGGCCATGCTATGAAGCATAGCATGGCCACCAGAGCTTGCTGCCTAGTTCTGGTGCATGGTGAGCAGATCCTGATTGCCCACCTGGTGCACTGCATGGTCGAGCGCATCCTCAAAGCATTCGCGATTGTGGCGAATATCGCGGGCGACTTTGCTCTGCACTTTTCCGCAAACCTGGTCGGCGGCACCGCGCAGGCGTTGGTACAAGGTTTCCTTGCCCGCAGCCTGGTTCAAATTAAGATCGGCGTAGGACACACGTACAGATTTAACGTCTACTTCTTGTAGATTGGCGTTGCCGAGACTCGAGATGCCACTGAGAACGGTGAAGATTACCGCCGCGGCGACACTATTTGTTGTGGTTTTAATGATCATGACATAACTCCCTAAATTGATTTTTTGTGCGGGCATTTGTTGCCTGCAGGTAGAGAGACAGGGGGTTTTCCGATCAGTTCACGTAACTGCGACCAGTTGAGCTCACGGTGCGATGAATGGTTTCAGCGTACCAGTTTGTCTTTGTGCAGCTGCTCCATGAAGGCGTCGATAAACTTTTCCAGCATCTCCCGGGTGTCGTCGGTTTCATCAATACCAGAGGCCGCCTGCCAGAGGTGCTCCGCGGTGGCAATCTCGTAGAGGTTAGCTTCCAGGTGCAGGGATTGATGCTGGGCGTAGAAGTCCGGCACGTGGCCGATCTCGAAAGGAACGCCGTACACGCCGCCACGCCCGTAGTAGCCGCCGTGCCGGGTGTACATGGGCATGACACCTACGTAGGTACGGCCCGGGTGCAGGACCTCGTACTGATCGCGCCCGGCGAAGGAGGTCACCAGCAGGGCGTCGGTATTGCTTTGTTTGCCCATGGCAATCACGTCGTCCTTGGTGATTTTCCTGGTGGCATTCAGTTCATAGCTGGCAACCGCCCTGACGCCGCGTTTTTTCAGGGCGGAGGTGAACGCATCTTCAAAGCGCTTGCGCGCCTCCGGCTGGTCGGTAATCGCCAGTACCAGTACGCCCTCCATATCCTGCTTTTGCTGGATGTCATCGGCCTTCCAGGCATAGGTGATGACGGCACCGCTACTGGCGCAGGCGGTGAGTATGAGCAGGCTCAGGAGTATCAGTATGTGTTTCATGGCCGCAGTATAGAGCAAAGCCACTGCCGGGAAAGGCCCCATTTGACGCCAATGGCCATGCTCTTGGCGCGGCTGGTCAAGGCCAACAGGGTGGATAAGGGGCAAAGTATGAACCTCACACCGCAAAAGGGATAAGTCGCATGCCGTACCAGATAAAACCAGACCATGTATATATCGTCGTGTTTATGCTGTTTGTCGTCGGCGGGCCCGTCAGGCTGGGCCTGGAGTACGTTTTTGGTTGAAACTATCCGCCACGGAACTACACTGCAACACTTGCCTGCATGGAGGTTTACCAATGGCCGATTTATTTGAGAACCCAATGGGTTTGGATGGTTTTGAGTTTGTGGAATTCACTGCGCCCCAAGAGGGCGTGCTGGAACCGATTTTCGAGGTGATGGGCTTTACCAAGGTGGCGGTACACCGCTCCAAGGCTGTGAGCCTGTGGCGCCAGGGCGATATCAGTTTTATCACCAACTACGAGCCCAATAGCCATGCTTATTACTATGCCGATGAGCACGGCGCCTCTGCCTGCGGCATGGCCTTTCGTGTGCGCGATGCCCGCGCAGCCTACGCCCGCGCACTGGAGCTGGGCGCAGAGCCGGTGCTGGTCGAGACGGGTCCCATGGAGTTGCGTCTGCCCGCTATCAAGGGCATTGGCGGCGCCACGGTTTACCTGATAGACCGCTACGAACAGGGTGAGAGCATTTACGATATTGACTTCACCTGGCTGGAGGGTGTGGAGCAGAAGCCGGTAGGTTTCGGTTTTCACACGCTGGATCACCTGACCCACAATGTTTACCGCGGGCGCATGGAACACTGGGCCAACTATTACGAGAAGCTGTTTAACTTCCGCGAGATTCGCTACTTCGATATCAAGGGCGAGTACACCGGTCTGCGGTCGAAGGCGATGAGCGCCCCGGATGGCAAGATTCGCATTCCCCTTAACGAGGAGAGCACCGGCGGTGGGCAGATCGAGGAATTTCTTATGGCCTATAACGGCGAAGGCATTCAGCACATCGCCTTTGCCTGCGACGATATCCTGGCCTGCTGGGATCGGCTCAAGGCCTCCGGCCTGGAATTTATGACCGCGCCGCCCACCACCTACTACGAGATGCTGGAAGAGCGTCTGCCAGGACACGGTGAGCCGGTAGACCAGTTGCAGAGTCGCGGTATTTTGCTGGATGGCACCACCGACGGCGAAGCGCCGCGCCTGCTACTGCAGATTTTCTCCGCCAATTTGCTGGGTCCGATGTTTTTCGAGTTTATCCAGCGCAAAGACGATGAGGGCTTTGGCGAGGGCAATTTCAAGGCCCTGTTTGAAAGTATTGAACGCGACCAGTTGGCGCGCGGTGTTATCGGCGATAAATAGTGGAGATATAGCATGAAATTAGCTTCTTTAAAGGAGGGGCGAGACGGCGCCCTGGTGGTGGTTTCCACCGATCTGCAGCGCTGTCTTAAAGCCGGCATGAGCCTGCAGCAGGCGCTGGACGACTGGGATGCCGTGCAGACAGATTTGCTGGCATTATCGACACGGGTGAATGATGGGGAAGGGGAAGCCTTCGATGAGGCCGCCTGTGCCTCGCCGCTGCCCAGGGCCTATCAATGGGCCGATGGCTCAGCCTATGTGAATCATGTGGAGCTGGTGCGCAAGGCGCGCGGCGCTGAGATGCCAGCCAGTTTCTGGACCGAACCGCTGATGTACCAGGGCGGTTCGGATACCTTTCTGGGCCCGCGCGACGATATTGTTATGCACGATGTTGGCTGGGGTATTGATTTCGAGGGCGAGGTGGCCGTGGTAACCGGCGAGGTACCCATGGGCGCGACCACGGAGCAGGCAGCACAACAGGTGCGCCTGGTCATGCTGGTCAACGATGTGTCGCTGCGCAACCTGATACCGGCTGAACTGGGTAAAGGCTTTGGCTTTTTCCAGTCCAAACCCTCCAGTGCTTTCAGCCCGGTGTGTGTCACCCCGGATGAACTGGGTGAAAACTGGCGCGATGGTCGATTACACCTGCCGCTGCAGGTCACCTACAACGGCCAGGATTTTGGCAAGGCCAATGCCGGCGTCGATATGACCTTTGATTTCCCCACCCTGGTGGCTCACGCCGCCAAAACCCGTACCCTGGGCAGTGGTACGATTATTGGTTCGGGCACTGTCTCCAACAAGGATGCCGACGGTACGCCCGGCAAGCCGGTGGCAGAGGGTGGCCTGGGTTATAGCTGTATCGCCGAGATTCGCATGATCGAAACCATCGAGTCCGGCCAGCCAGCCACAGCATTTATGCAGGATGGGGATACCATCCGCATCGAAATGAGTGATGACGGCGGTCAATCAATATTCGGCGCCATCGAGCAAACCGTGGTGGTGAAGGGCTGATATGCCTTCGGAACAATCAATCCTAAAAGTCCAGACCATGTACGTGGCCTACTACGGCCGCCCGGGCGATCCCGGTGGTGTGGACTACTGGGCGGGTCGGCTCGATGCCAGTGGCGGCAATCTCAACGGGCTAATCGACGCTTTTGGCGACTCCCAGGAATTTATTGATAACTATGGTGATTTGGATTCCGAAGAGCTGGTGGCAACGCTGTATCAGCAAATACTCGGCCGCGAGGCCGATGCCGGTGGCCTGCAGTTTTATATCGACCTGCTCACCTCAGCAGCCAAATCGCTGGCTTCCGTCGCCCTGGATATTGCCAATGGTGTGCAGGGCAGCGATATCGATACCCTCGCCAACAAGCTGGAAGTTGCCCAGGCCTATACAGACATCATCGTCCTCACCGGTGCCCCCTATGACGAGGATCAGCTGCCAGCAGCAAAGCAGCTGATCGCGAATATCGACAGCGGCGACGCCAGTGTAGATGCTGCACTGGCTTTATTGGACGAACTTGCCGCCGCAGCGGGTGAGGATACTGTGCCGGCGGATTTGAGCACCGACACTACTCTTACCTTCGACAATCCCGTGATCAGCAATGTGGACTATTTTGGTGATATCGACGTAGTTGCTGTGGAACTGGAGGCCGGTGTTGAGTATCAATTCACTATGGCGGGGCTCAGCAGCGAAAGTGGCACATTGCTGGATCCGTGGCTGGGTTTATACGACGGCTCCGATGACTACCCGTTGTCCGATGATGATTCCGGCAAGGGAATAGACAGCTACATGGTGTTTGCTCCCGAGACGGCGGGCACCTACTATCTTGCCGCCCAGTCAGCCGGGAACCTCTCCATTGGCAGCTACACCCTGAGCATGGACTGGGTGGGCAATGACACCATCGCCGGTGATACCGGCACGGACGCGAGCCTGGAGGTGGGCGAAACCCTGAGCAGCCACCTTGATTCTGCTACTGATCAAGACTGGTTTGCCATTGAACTAACGGAGGGTATTGAGTACCGCCTTAAGCTCACCAGCGATAGCGGTTCCTTGGCCGACCCGATCATGGCCCTGTACGATGAATCCGGCGCTCTTGTCCTGGAGGACGAGGCGAGCTACACCCCGGCTGTTAGTGGCAGCTATTATCTGGCTGTGGCAAGTCCGTCGGGCGATATCGGCAGCTACACCTTGACCGCCAGGGAGCCTTTCAATACCACGCCGCTTACCATTACCTTCGAGGACCCCGATGGGGAACTGGATGCCTTCCGCAGCGTGATAGAGGATAACCTCCAGGCGGCATGGGATAACTGGGACCTGTATATTGATGGTGAGTACGGCGCGGTACTCGACATAGTGATAAGGCCATTCACAGAAGAGAGCGACGGCAATGGCGGGGTCACACTGGCTACCGCGTCTCCAGAATATTACGTTGACGCTGGGGAAAATACTCTTCAAGGCGCTCCGACAGAGGAGCTCCGCAGCGGGGCCGACACCAATGGTGATGAGCCCGATGCTTCCATAAACATTAATACCTATACCCTTGAGCGGGATAGCTACTTCGACTTTGACACCAGCGATGATTTTACCCCCTTCTATCAAGTCAGCTTTGAGGATGTGTTAACCCATGAGCTGGGGCATGTACTGGGGTTTGAAGCCGAGTTTGATGGTGGAGATTATCGGCTTCGATTTGAGACTCTTATCGACCAGGCAGCGGCCGAGTTCCTCGGCGAGCGGGCCGTAGCCCTAAATGGCGGTCCGGTTGCGCTGGATGTGGATTCCCTCGATCACCTGGACCAGGCAAGCTTCCAGGAAGCAATGATGACACCCCTGGCCAGTGATGGCGGCGTCGATGAAATTACCGATCTCGAAATAGTGATACTGGCGGATATTGGCATACCCATTCACGAGCAGTACCTTGTCATCTGATTCGCCAAAAAAAAGGGCCGCACACCGTGCGACCCTCTTTTTTTTGCAATATGGCTCCGCTTGCTGGGCTCGAACCAGCGACCCATTGATTAACAGTCAATTGCTCTACCAACTGAGCTAAAGCGGAAAGGTACTCTATTGAGGCCGCGTATATTAATGATCTGCCCCCAAGTGGTCAATAGAAACAGCAAAATAGCTGGAATGCCCCGCCCAGTGCCCCATAATGGGCGTTTCACGCGGTTGTCCTACTCAAGCCCCATATGCGCAAACCATTCCAACTTGTTTCCGAATTTTCCCCCGCCGGGGACCAGCCCGAGGCCATCCCGGCACTGATTGAAGGCATAAAGGCGGGGCTTGCCTCGCAGATCCTGCTGGGGGTGACCGGTTCCGGCAAAACCTTCACCATCGCCAATGTCATCCAGGAACTGCAGCGTCCCACCATCGTCATGGCGCCCAACAAAACGCTGGCTGCGCAGCTCTATGGAGAGTTCAAGGAATTCTTTCCCCACAACCGGGTGGAGTACTTTGTTTCCTATTACGACTACTACCAGCCAGAAGCCTATGTGCCTTCCTCTGATACCTTTATAGAGAAGGATGCCTCGGTCAATGAGCATATCGAGCAGATGCGTTTATCTGCCACCAAGGCACTGCTGGAGGCCAGCGATACCATCGTGGTGGCCACCGTTTCGGCGATCTATGGCCTGGGTGACCCGGAAACCTATTTCAAAATGATCATGCACCTGGCACGTGGCGAACAGATTGACCAGCGCGCCATTTTGCGGCAACTGGCCGAATTGCAATATGTGCGCAATGACCACGACTTTCATCGCAGCACTTACCGCGTCAGGGGCGATGTCATTGACATTTATCCCGCCGACTCGGATCGCGACGCGGTGCGCATTGAGTTGTTTGATGAAGAGATAGAGAAGATCAGCCTGTTTGATCCCCTCACCGGCGCTATAGAAAAGGACCTGCCACGGGTCACGATTTATCCCAAGAGCCACTATGTGACCTCCAGGGATGTGCTGCTGGGCGCGGTGGGTCATATTGAAGATGAGCTGGAGGTCAGGCTTAAACAGCTCAAGGAAAACGACAAGCTGGTGGAAGCGCAGCGCCTGGAGCAGCGCACCCGCTATGACATGGAGATGATACGCGAGCTGGGCTATTGCACCGGTATCGAAAACTACTCGATTTACCTCTCGGGCCGTGGCTCGGGCCAGCCGCCGCCTACCCTGTTTGATTACCTGCCAAAAGATGCACTGTTGATTATGGATGAATCCCACGTGGGCGTGCCGCAACTCGGTGCCATGTACAAGGGCGACCGCTCGCGCAAGGAGACCCTGGTGGAATATGGCTTCCGCTTGCCATCGGCGCTGGACAATCGACCGCTGCGCTTCGAGGAATGGTTGTCGCTGATTCCCCAGGTCATATTCGTCTCGGCCACGCCGGGCAAATATGAAGTGGAGCATGCCGGGCGAACCGTGGAGCAGGTAGTGCGGCCCACTGGCCTGGTTGACCCCACGGTAGAGATCAGGCCCGCCTCTACCCAGGTGGACGACCTGCTGTCGCAAATCAAGGTAACCGTAGAACACAATGAACGGGTGCTGGTCACCACCCTGACCAAACGCATGGCCGAGGATTTAACCGAATACCTGGGCGAACACGGCGTCAAGGTGCGTTACCTGCATTCAGATATTGAGACCATAGAGCGGGTAGAGATTATTCGCGACCTGCGCCTGGGCGTGTTCGATGTGCTGGTAGGCATCAACCTGTTGCGCGAGGGACTGGATATGCCTGAGGTATCACTGGTGGCCATTCTCGATGCGGACAAGGAGGGCTTTTTGCGCTCCGATCGATCGCTGATCCAGACCATGGGCCGCGGTGCGCGCCACATCAATGGCCACGCCATCCTTTATGCCGATAGGGTGACCGGCTCCATGGAGCGCGCCATCGCCGAAACCGACCGGCGCCGCGACAAGCAAAGGGCTTATAACAAGGAACACGGCATTACCCCAAAGGGCGTCCAGAAGGCCATCAAGGATGTGTTGGAAGGGGTATATGGCCCCGCCGGCGGCAAGATGAAAGATCGCAAGATCGCCGAGAAAAAGGCCGCCTACGCCAAGGAGATTGCCAATCTCAGCCCGGCCGCCATGTCTCGCAAGCTCAAGAAGATGGAAGACGCCATGTACGAGCACGCCAAGAACCTGGAATTTGAAGATGCGGCGCGAATGCGCGATGAATTAACCGAATTGAAACAGCAGGCTTTTCTTCACTGATTGCAGTCTATATAATGCGCGCCTCTTTAGGACCATAGCTCAGTTGGTTAGAGCGCTACCTTGACATGGTAGAGGTCGGCGGTTCGAATCCGCCTGGTCCTACCAAATTCAAAAAAGGCTCGCCCGCAGGGTGGACCTTTTTAATTTGTAGGGGAGGGTGGGTGAGAACCGCTCCCGGTACGACAACCTGCGAAGCAGGTTGGACGCCCGCAGCGAAGCGAGGACGCCCGTAGGGGCATTCCAGCCCATAGGCTGGAATGATCAATCCGCCTGCGCGGCCCGGTCTGGTTCTTTTCAGCAATAGGGATTACGAAATGTCAGACAAATTTTTCTTCATGGGCCGCCAAAATGCGCGCCAAGATCACAGCAATCAGGCTTATCAGACCAAGGCCGGTCACAAGGGCGGTAGTAAGAAATACCCGCTGGCGCTGGTTGTTACCAGTGAGGCGCGCAAGCAAGAAATCGAAGTGCTGGTGGCTGAGGCCCAGTTGTACGCCGAGATTAGTGTTAATAGCAACGAGGGTGCGGAAGAATCCATCGCCGAACTGACCGCGCTGCTCAACAAAGGGAGTACTGTGAAACTGGATAAGACACCCTCACGCAACGAGCCCTGTAGTTGCGGCAGCGGCAAAAAATACAAAAAGTGCTGCGGCTGAAGTCGATGCAACATCCTACCTTGCCACGGAAGGGTTCATAAACATCCGAGTAGGCAAAATAAGCAATGAAGAAAAAGCTACTGATTTTACTGATAGTCATCGCGGTAACCGCCATTGTTTTCTCTGGTTTCATCACCCGTGACGGGGAAATGGTCGTCTCCCAGGGCGAAGGAACCATTACTTTGGATGCCGGCACATTTGAAGCATTCCCCCTGCCTGATTACGCAGCGAAACATGTCGATGACGAGTACAAGAGCTATTTTGTTGAGGTAGAACCGGGGATTAAGGTTCACGTACTTGAAGTCGGAAGCGGTTTCCCTGTGTTTCTGCAACACGGCAATCCGACTTCCGGTTTTCTATACCGAAAAGTAGCCAAAGAGCTGCCAACTGATCGACTTCGGTTGATCATGCCGACCCTGGTGGGCCTGGGGTTTTCAAGCAAAATTCCTGCGAGCCGGCATACGCTGGAAAATCACATACACTGGATAAACAGCGTTCTCGCGCAATTAGAGCTGACCGAACTGATCTACGTGGGCCAGGACTGGGGTGGGCCTATTGGCATGGGGGTCCTCGCGCAATCACCTGGCCTGGTTAAAGGGGCTGTGTTGCTGAACACCGGATTCAATGCCCCGAAAGAAAAGATGGATCTTTCCCGTGCCCACGCTACCGTCAAGACGCCGGTGGTAGGCGAACTCATGCTGGAGGTTTTTCTTTCTATATTCGAACAGCTGCCCCAAATGCAGGGTAACCCCGATTCCATGCCGCCAGATGTGACGGAACTTTACGGTAGGCCGGTGGTGGAAAGTGGTAATGCTAAAGCGCCATTGGCAATGATGCGGATGGTTCCCGATGGGCCAGATCATCCAAGCGCGGCGGCAATGAGAGTTATCGAACACTATGTACAGGGTCTGGATATTCCCGCCGAGATTGTCTGGGGAATGAATGACCCGATCCTTGCCGGGGGCCTGCCAATGATGCAGCTGAATTTCCCTGATGCACCGGTAACAGAAACGGAAGCGGGCCACTTCCTGCAAGAGGAAGTACCAGGAGAAATCGCCGCCGCCCTGTTGCGGGTACTTGATCAGATTCAGTTATAACTCTTAGCTTGTTGATTTGCATCGAAATCTGACCCAAAAATGGCTATTTTTTGTATCGAAAACTGACCCGTCTGCTGCTATCTAGATTATTGAAAAGGTTGCTATAAGTTTTGCTTGAGGCGGGTCATTTCCAGATCGCAAAAGGCGGATCAATTTAGTGCGCAATTCAACAGCGATACGCCTCTGGTGCATCAAGTTTGGTGCCATTTATACACGCCGACTGAAACGAAAGCACCGAGGTTATGGGGATACTTTCTACATTGACGAGGTCTTCGTGAAGATCAATGGCAAGCAGCACTATCTGTGGCGGGCTGTAGACCAGGTCAGGCTTACCTTTACCTCTATTTAGTGCGCTTTGATTGTGCTCGCTGGCTAAAGCACTGATGGTCAGAGTTGAAACAATAACTGCTGCTATGAGCTTCTTCATGTTCTTATTCCTTCATGGGCAATTGAATCTAATCAAAAACTACGTATCAAAGGAAAACTGACCCGATCAGGGGCTATCCCTCGCAGCGAGGTTCGTTTGTCCGCAATACGCTCTCGTGTACTGTTCGCTGCCTGCTTACAATTGTTTAGCGGCAACTCGTTGTTACTTTGGAAACATGAACTGCAATTGCATCCTGATACTCCAGTTGCCAACAAAATCCGGTTTCTCCACGTTGTGAAAATACTGGAACTGGGCATTCATGGGTTGTTTCCCGATACGGAATATTTTCCCGAACCCACCACCCACCGGCACGGTCCATTTTTCGCCGCTGGACGCTTCCCAATTGGCAGTTATCAGTGGTGAGGAGGTCAAATACCAACCGTCGGCCATGTTGTAGTTCACAAAGTACTGCCAGGTAAACACGTCAATATCCACGTCGCCGTTTATATCCCAGACATTGCTAAACAGCGAGCCCACCACCCAGGGGCCGCGCATGGTGAGCACCACTGCCGAGGCGCCCGCGCCCCACTCACCCGCCCCCAGCCTGTCATCGGAACTGGTGGGCAACAGCAGTACCGGGCCGACTCCCCAGATCCATTGGCCGGAGTTTTTGGGGGAGAGGAACACAGTGAAAGTGGCATCCCCCAGGCCTGTCTCGCGGTCTTGCCCGGGGACAATTGCCGGCTGCGACACCACCGGAATAATGGTACGGGTAATAACATTCCAGTTGTCGTTGAGTGAGAACGGAATAACAGGCTGAATATTGGTGGTGTTGAGCGTCTTGTCTTTGGGACCAAAGTTAAAGTCCGTGTTGTTCTGGAAGGGTAGGCTGATCATGCTGGATACCGGGTTCTGCGCCGCCCTTGCCAATGCCGCCGTGTCACTCCCCCCAGGTTCAATCTCGCTGTCCCCGGCGGCGGCGAACAAAACCGGGGAGGAATAAACAAAGCTCAGCAGCAAAAGTACCCCCGATAGCAACACCTGGTATGCGCGATAGCACATAGATAATCCTACTCCCTGGATAGATAAGTTTGTGAGACTACTCTCAGCAATTACCTGCCAGCAACCACCGTCATCCGCAGTATAACCAGTCTATCTATTTTTACCAATATGCAGTCACCGGGCTTGGCCAAGAGCGTGATAATGCGCAACTGAACTGTTTATAGACGTAGCGCCCGCCTCACCGAGCGGAAATTTGCCCGTAATAGCGCGGCCAAAAGATGGCTTTGAGACCCTGAATTTAGCTGGGTGGCGGCTACATTCTAGAGCCGCTCAAGGCGGTATCAGAATGCTGCCAGGCTTTTTGATAGCGAGCAAACGCCGCATCCGCTTCGGCTTGCTTGCCCTGATCGCTATAGGACTGATACAGGCCAAACAGCGACCAGCCATTCTCTGCGTTCCAGCGAAGATCGCGCAGGTAAACCGTCTGCGCTTCAGCGGCTCTACCGGCTGCCAGTAACACTGCACCCAGGTAGTGGCGCATGGGCTGGGCCCAGGCGGGCGGCTCGGTGTAATTGCTCAGGTCCTCAAGGGCCACCACCGCTGCATAGGCTTTGATTGTTGATTTGCATGGAATTCTGATCCAGGTTTTGCATGGAAAATTGTACCGCCTGAATAGCTCCTAACCTGTTGACCTCTCTGTATTTCTGACTGTGACAGGTGGATCAGCGCGACACGCAAATAATAATCTTGATTGGATCAAATTTGAATGCAAATCAACACCTATAGGTTTTTATCCGTCACCGCCCCTTCAGATGCGGAGCTTACCGTTTTCGCATATTTTGCCAATACGCCCCTTGTGTAACGCGGTGCTGGTTGTCTCCATTTAGCCAAACGCTGTTTGATCATGTCATCAGAAATATTGAGATTCAATTCTCTTGTGGTCGCGTCAATAGTAATTTCATCGCCATCTTCAACAATAGCCAACGGCCCGCCTTCATAGGCTTCGGGAGTAATATGGCCAACCACAAAGCCATGACTGCCTCCGGAAAAACGGCCGTCGGTAATTAACGCAACCTCTTCCCCCAGTCCTTTTCCCACAATGGCAGAGGTGGGGCTTAACATTTCTCGCATGCCTGGTCCGCCTTTAGGACCTTCATAGCGAATCACCAGAACATCGTTTTTGACGACGGTTCCATCTAAGATACTTTTAAGCGTCTCCTCTTCAGAATGGAATACGCGTGCCTTACCGGTGAAACTCAATCCCTCCTTGCCGGTGATCTTGGCGACAGCACCTTCCGGTGCAAGATTGCCCTTAAGCACGACAAGGTGGCTATCTTTTTTGATGGGGTTTGAGGGTGGGCGAATAATCTCCTGGCCCTCGGGGTAGGGCTCGACGTCGGCGAGGTTTTCAGCCACGGTTTTGCCGGTGACCGTTAGGCAATCACCCTGTAAGTGGCCGGTATCCAAGAGCATCTTCATCAGCGGTTGGATGCCGCCGATGGCAATAAGCTCCGACATCAGGAATCGCCCACTGGGCCTTAAATCAGCCAGCATCGGGGTGTCGTTGCCAATGCGAACAAAGTCATCCAA
>SMVB01113344.1_pt1 | contig 36220 bp, 30 predicted proteins | sample 2456461 | NCBI WGS metagenome assembly SMVB01 (sample SAMN11095934, study PRJNA526329) | marine sediment metagenome | biome: Marine sediment; feature: Surficial sediment; material: Deep marine sediment; isolation source: Hadal surficial sediment | place: Pacific Ocean | collected 2014-05 | depth...
CTTGCGCCTCGGGATGGGTGAGAATGTGGAATCTATTCGCGCGAATCCCGTTGACGACGATCGGCCCGACTTCCTCGGCAGGCATCGAAGTCTCCGCGACGGCCGTCGTATCCGGTGCGCCCGCTTTCGGTTCGAAATTGGGCACAGCCTGTCGGCCGAAGCCTTCGGGGCGATTCTGCGAAGAGGTATTCACCAGATCTGAAGCGACTACGCCCGGACACAAGACGGACACGCCGATCTGCTCGGCCACGAGCTCGCCGCGCAGCATCTCGCTGTACCCCACACACGCGTATTTGCTCGAGACATACGCGCCGATGGGGAGACCTCCCGTCGCCAGGAGTCCGCCAAGCGATGCGGTATTGACGATATGCGCGTCCGGCGCACTCTCGCGCAGCAGCGGCAGAAAGGCTCTCACCGTCTTCATTACGCCCAACACGTTGACCGAGAACGTGTATTCCCAGTCTTCTACGGTGTGCTCGTCATGTGTCCCCATTCGAGCCAGCACGCCTGCATTCGCACACAGGAGATTGACTCCGCCCGCGTTAGCTGCGACTTGTTCAGCCGCCTTCTCGAGCGACTCGACCGAAGTGACGTCCGCCTGGACGGCAAAGGCGCGACCGCCTCGCTCGGAAATCTCCCGAGCTACCTCTTGTGCGTTCTCGAGGCGGATGTCGGCGACTGCGACGGTCATCGATTCCACGGCGAGCCCGAGCGCAATTCCGCGTCCAATCCCGCTTCCACCGCCCGTGACGACGGCAACCCTTCCGGCCAGATCCTTCATTGGTCTTCCCCTGTCATTGGAGCGCGCACCGGGATCCGGGTCGATCCCCGAAAGGCCTCGAGAGCCCCGGCTTTACGAGATTCCCGCAAGTTCTTCGTCAGCAACCCACACGGTCGAAGGAAACCCCCGGCAGATGCTACCCGGGTTATCGCGCGTCGGGCAGGAGATTCTCGTCGAGGCCCTCGACCAACTCGGCGATCGTGCCCGTCGCCTCGATCCATGCCTGCCGGTGTGAACCCAATCGGCTGGGGGCCTTTTTGGCTCCGGCCAGGCGATCGAGTCTGGCGGTGAGCTCAATCCCGTTCCATGCTTCGGATGATTCTGGAAGAGGCTGTTTCTAGGGGGATCGAGATGCGCGGGACGGAAGGGACTTCGAAGGTCGTACACGCCTACCTCGAGGCATTAGGCAATCAAGATTGGGATGAACTCGAGAAGACCCTGGCAGAGACGATCGTTCGTATGGGTCCCTACGGCGATGTCGTAGCAGGGCGCACGGCCTACCGGGACTTTCTGGCCGAGATCGTTCCGAAGCTGGGGAATTACGAATTGCGTGTCGGGCGAATCGCGACGATCGACGGCACGACCTGGGTGCGACTCAGCGAAACCTACGACGACGCTTCGGGTCGACGGCTTCGAACCGAGGAGGCGCTCGTATTCGACACCGATCCACAGGGGCAGATTTCTGGTGTCGAGGTCTATCTTCGCAAGTCCGAGGTCTTGGATGCAGAGGCCGATATTTCGAGTGACGCGTGACGCCGAGTCGCCTCGCATCCGCCCATCAGTTCCCGGTCGAGATCGGCAGATTTACATAGCCTTTGACGTGCGCCTGGTAGGTGCGCGTCAATCCGGCCTCGTCAACCTCGAAGTTCGGGAAGCACGAGGAGATCTCCTCGAGTGCGATGCGCGTCTCGAGGCGTGCCAGGCTCTTACCGATACAGACGTGATGACCATGGCCAAAGAAGACCTCGCGATCCTGTTTGCGGGTGATGTCAAAGCCATCGGGATCGTCGAATTCACGTTCGTCCCGACAGGCGGCGCCGGTTACCAGTGCGACCCGCGCGCCCTTCGGGATCGTCACGCCATGCCATGTCGAGTCGGAGAGCGCGACGCGGCCCTGGAACTGTGACGGCGCTTCGTATCGAAGGATCTCCTCGATCGCGTTGGGGATGCGAGCGTGATCGTCCCAGAGTGATTGGCGCTGGTCCGGGTGCTTCCAGAGAAGGTAGGCAGCGTGACCGAGCAGCTTGGCGGTCGTTTCCGCTCCGGCCGCCGCGAGCAGAGTCGTGAACGCGCCGCATTCCTCGTGCGTCAGTCGCCGTGTCCTGCCGTCAATGTCCTCGAATTCGGCCTCTGCGAGAACCGTGATCAGATCCTCACGCGGATGTTTGCGTCGTTCGTTGATGAGGTCACTCACGTACTCACGCGAATTGCCGAGATTGAACACGGCGTCCTTAGCCATGCCCCCGTCGGGATCGCGCTCGAGTCCCTTGTCGACCCATTCGCGATACTGATCGCGCATCTCCTTGGGAATCCCGAGCAGCATGCTGATCACGTCCATCGGGAAACGGACCGCGAACTCCTGCTCGAAATCGAATTCACGAAGGCTCCCGAGTGGTTCGAGATATTCCTTCGCGAGGCTCCGGGTCTGATCCTCGAGGGCTGCCATCCTGCGTGGTGTGAAGCCGCGGCTGATCACGTTCCGCAGTCGGGTATGACCGGGGGGATCCATCCCGATGATCGAGAAGAGGTGGCCGGGCATCTGACCGCGATTCTCGAGCGACGGACCGTAGGAGGAGCTCATCGTCTCCCAGTCGAGCGTCGCCTCCCACACGTCGTCGAAGCGAAACAGTGCATAGAAGTCCATGTCCGGGTTGTAGGTGCACGGCTCCTCGTCACGAAAATGCTTGTACAATGGATATGGGTTTTCCTGAAAGGGTCGCGAATAGGGCTCGTAGATCATTTAAATCTCCAGCGGCGAAGGTCGCGGTCAACATAGCCTGTTCGCTCCGACCTTCCCCAGCGCCCACCCCTCGAAAAGCCTCGCGAAATCCTGGATCTTCTTCGACTGAGGAATCGTCCGAATTCCCGCTACGCTTCTTCGAGAATTCATTCCCGACACGCGGAGACCCGCATGACCCACGACATCCTTCAGACCGTGACGGGCGGCATCAACCCAGCTGAGCTCGGCAAGACCCTGATGCACGAGCACCTGATGGTTGGCTATCCGGGATTCGAAGCCGACACCGTCAATCCGGGCCCGAAGCTCGAAGAGCGCGTCGCCCGTTGCATCGATCGGATCGCCGAAATCAAGGACCTGGGATATCGGTCGCTGCTCGATCCGTGTCCCTCGGATCTCGGTCGAGATGTGGAACTGATGGCAGAGGTCGCGCAGAAGACAGGCTTTCAGATCATCTGCGCCACGGGTTTGTATAAACAATCAGAGGGGGGCTACTCCTACTGGTCGATGCGTCAGAATTTTGGTTCCACCGTGGACGCGATGGCGGAGATCTTCATCAAGGAAATCACCGAGGGGATCGGCAGCACCGGCGTGCGGGCGGGAATCATCAAGGTCGCGACGGGCCCGGGCGAGATGACGGAGTATGAGCGCGGGGTTTTCGAGGCCGCGGCCAAGGCTTCGGTCGAAACGGGTGCCCCGATCACCACCCATACGGATGAGGGGACGATGGGCGATCTCCAGCAGCAGGTTCTCACCGAGAATGGCGCACTGGCCCATCGCATCGTGATCGGCCATTCCTGTGGCACATCGGATCATGACTATCATATGAAGATTGCACGCGGGGGCTCCTATCTGGGGTTCGACCGTTTTGGGCTCGAGGTCGCGCATCCCGACGAGGAACGCGTCGCATCCCTGGCGCAGTTGATCAAGAAAGGTGCGGGCGACCGGCTGGTCGTTTCCCACGACTCCGTATGGTGTTGGGGCGGGCAGCCCTTTCCACCCAAAGTCGAAGCGGCAATGGTCCAGATCTGGAATCCATCGCATTTCAGTCTTCGAATCGTCCCGAAGCTTCTGGATCTGGGGGTGACCGAAGCGCAGATCGATGCTTTGCTCGTCGACAATCCGAGACGATTCTTCGAGGGTGAGAAGCTCGCCACCCTGTCCTGAGCGAGCTGATTACTGACCTGCCGACTACGAAGCGAGGGAACATGGACTACAGCCACTACCACAGCGACCACAACCTGAAGGTCGAGATCGAGGAGAAGATCGCTCTCGTGACCCTGGATCGGCCAGAGAAGAGAAACGCGATCGACTTCGCTCTCCACGAGGGTCTCGAACGAGTTTTTCGCGACCTCTCCTATGACAACGACGTGGGCGCGATCATCTTGACCGGGGCAGGGGATGCATTCTGTGCAGGCGGCGACTTGACTGGCTTCTATCCAGAGGATCATATCTTCCGCAACTCGATGCGAAGCCGTGCACTCAACTGGGCGATCCTTCATTGTGAGGCACCGATCATCGCTGCAATCAATGGCACCGCCGTTGGTCTTGGCGCGACGATCGCGTTGATGTGTGACGTCATCTTCATGTCCGACACGGCGAAGATCGGCGATACCCACGTGAAGGTCGGTCTGACCGCCGGCGATGGAGGCCAGGTCATCTGGCCCCTGCTCGTGGGGCCTCATCGCGCCAAGGAATACCTGATGGCGGGCGAGCTGATTCCCGCATCGGAAGCGGATCGCATCGGACTCGTGAATCACGTCGTTCCCGCTGACGAACTCCTCGACCACGCACGGACCTACGCTGCGAAGCTCGCGAACGGGGCGCAGAGCGCAATCCGTTGGGCCAAGATGGCGGTCAACAAGATGGTCGAACAGCAGCAGGTATTGAGTCTCGACTTCGGTCTCGCGACGGAGTTCATGTGCAGCAGTGGCACGGAGGACACTCGGGAGGCGATGAACGCCTTCGCGGAGAAGCGTCGTCCTAATTTCAAGGGGACCTGAGGGCGCGCCGCAGAATCGTGCGCCACGGGGAGGACGCACGGCTGCGGATCATTCCGCGGCGGGTTCGCTGAGTGCCCAGCTTTTTTCGTAGTCGGTCGTCATTCGTACGTGACCGTGCAGGCGTTGGATCTTCCAATCCCCATTCAGCTTGACGTATTCATCTTCGTAGCGCGCGGCCACCCAACGGGCCTGATTATTCTCCGAAAAGGTGAACGGCGCGAAGAAATACCAGGTTCCGCGGGCGCGATTGCCGTCGATCTCGATGATTGGATTCATCACCTGATGCTGTGAGAAGCTGACCTCGTTACGAAAGCGTGCAAAGAGCGCGCGAAGTTCCGCGTGGCCCTGTGCGCGGCCGACCCCCTCGATCTCCCAGATTCCCTCCTCGGTGAAGATCTGGACGATCCGGTCGGGGTCGTGGCCGTCATCGCAGATCGCACAATACGTCGCCTTCAAGCGCTTGATCGCCTCGAGGTCTTCGATTCTCGTGATGCGATCTTCGAGCTCTGACTGATGCATATCATCTCCCCGCCTTGGAGCCTATCCCAAAATCCCTTTGGTCGTGACGCACGCGGAGATCCTTTACGCGTGATCGCCGAATCCCGTTTTCGGCTTTACAGGGTCCGCAGGCATTCGGGTCAGCACGACGACCGCCATCGCATAGAAGGCAAGAAAGGTCATGAAGGCGGGAACGTAGGATCCCGTGCGGTCGAAGACGCCGGTCGCGAAAGGCAGCCCCAGGAGTTGGAGGGGAAGCATCAGGAGCAGGGCCGCTCCCATCATGTGGCCCAGACGCGCAGCGCCGAAACGCGCGACAATGAGCAGTCCGAAGAGCGGAATCAGCCCGCCGCATCCGAGACCGAACACGACGGATCCAGCCAGCAGCATCTTGTAGCTGGGCGCAAACGCCACGGCGACGAGCCCCACGGATTGGAGTCCCATGCTCGCCGCGATGGCCGAGCGCGCCGAAGTCCGGTCTGCGAGCCCCCCGAAGAGCGGCTTGCCGAGCGCGGCCATCCCCGCCAGGAGTGAGAGGACACCCGCTGCACGGGCGGCGGAATGACCCAGGTCGGTTGCGTAGGAGTGGATCACTCCGATCACCGATCCGCTCGCGGAAAAATTTAGACCGACCAACAATGCGATCAGCCAGAGGTCGGGCTCACGCATCGCCTCGCGAAGAGTTCCCGGCTCGGCCAGTACCGCCGTGGCCTCCTCTCGAGTGAGTGGGGCTCCGTCTGGCATTAGGCCTCGGTCCCGCGGACGATTCACGACGAGGGTGGCGATCACGGGTGCGACGACCACCACGGGAATCGCTGCAAACGAAAGAATTGCCCCCCGCCAACCCCAGGCCGTGACGAGCCAGGTCGCGACGAATGCCATCACCATGCCGGAAAGCGAGAGCCCGATCTGCGAGATCCCGAGCGCCTTGCCACGTGCCGTTTGAAACCAGGTGGCGACGAGTGCCGTGTTTGTGATCGGGCCGAGCAGGGCCGCTCCGATTGCGACGACCCCACCGAATGCAAGGTAGAGTCCGACGACTCCCTCGATCCGCGAGAAAAGCAGGAAACCGGCGGACATGAATACGGTCCCGACGAGCATCAGTCCGCGTGCTCCACGCTGATCCACCTCGCGTCCGATCAGGGGTCCGATGAGCGAGCCGACGAGGGTGAAGAGCGAGAGTGCCGAACCGACGGCGAAACGCGACGCACCCAGATCTTCGCTGATCGGCTTCAGCAGGACTCCGAATGCGTAGAAGGTGGTCCCTGCCGTCATGAACTGGACGAAGAACGACGCGGAGACGATCCACCATCCGAAAAAGACGGGCTTCGAAGTCGATGCGCTACCCGGTTTGACGCCGGTCACGTTCTGCCAGAACTGCATCGAGAGAATCCCCTGTCTGAAACGGAAGTCTCGCAGTCACAACTCGGCACGTAAAGATGTGACGTGCCGATTTGGCGGCTCCACGATTGGATCCGATGTTATCCTCTGCGTGGATCGCGGGAGGAACCGGACTGATCCGCTGCGGAAAGGCTGCGATGCATGGGTCCGAGGAGGGGGTCGCGTGGCGGGCTACGAAGAGATGAGTGTTGTACGGGGAGAGATCGTCGCGGATTTTCGCAGCGATACGGTGACCCGGGCGACGCCGGCGATGCGCGAAGTGATGGCGAGTGCGGTCGTGGGCGACGATGTCTACGGCGAAGATCCGACGGTCAACGAATTGCAGGATCGGGTGGCAAGCCTCACCGGAAAGGACGCCGCGCTGTATCTGCCGAGCGCGACCCAAGCCAATCTCGTCGCGATTCTCTGCCATTGCGGGCGGGGCGAAGAGTATCTGAGCGGTGCCAACTATCACGTCTTTCACGACGAAGCCGGGGGTGCATCCGCTCTCGGAGGCGTCGTGGCCTGCCCGATTCCTGTCGATGACGAGGGGGCGATGACCGAAGAGCAGATCCGCGCGTCCGTGAAGGCGGATGATCCGCACTATCCGATCTCTCGCTTGCTCTGCCTCGAGAACACGGTCTCGGGATCCGTTCAGCCGGTGCATCGAATCGATACCCTGGCAATTTCCGCTCATGAGATGGGGTTGGTCACTCATTTGGACGGGGCTCGACTCTTCAACGCGGCCGTGGCGAGTGCAGTCGAGATCTCGGCGTTTCTTGATCATATCGATTCGGTCACATTATGTCTCTCGAAGGGGCTCGGTGCGCCGATGGGTGCGATACTCGCCGCGGACCAGGCGACGATCGGTCGGGCGATCCGGATCCGGAAGATGCTAGGCGGTGCTCAGCGGCAGATCGGTCATGTCGCTGCGGCGGGCCTCTACGCATTGGATCATCACGTCGATCGGCTGTCGATCGATCACGCCCAGGCCGCTCGCCTGTCGTCGGAACTCGGCTCGATCGATCTGGTGACCGCGAGAGCCGCGACGAACATGGTCTTCGTCGATGTGCCGCTAGAACACCGCAAGGCACTTCGCGCACATGTGGCCCGTTCGGGCATCGCCCTGGGCGGGTTCCGCGCCGAAGGTTTGCGGATCGTCTGCCATCTGGATATCGACAAGGGTGCGATCGACAGGCTGATCGAAGCGTTCACGTCGTATTTCGAGGGCGAGCGCGACTGAGTCGGCAGCGCCCCGCGAATGGCAGATCCGCTCCGGGGGGACATCCGCCGGCGGGTATTCACAGGAGGCTCTGTTAGAGTCATCGACCATGAGTGCCGCAGAGTCAGCTCCCAACGCGCTTCATTCCGCGACGATTCGATTCGGCGCCTGGTACGACGATCGCGACCTGGAACTCGTCTTCCCCGAGGAGTGGCAAGTCACGCTCTGTGCTCCCAAGGATGGTCCGGATATCGGCGCCGAGGGGATCGAGAACGCCTTTGCGAATCCGATCGGCACCGCACGCCTGCGAGAGCTGGCAGTGGGCAAGCGCAGGCCCTGTATCGTCATCGACGATCTCTCTCGACCGACTCCAGGACGTCGGCTGATTCCAGCGGTGCTTGCTGAGCTGCGCGCCGCGGGCATCGAGTCGCGAGACGTCCTGTTGCTCGCGGGCGTCGCGAATCACCGCCCGATGACGCGCCACGATCTCGAGATGAAGGTCGGCGTCGAAGTGCTCGATGCTTGCCCGGTCGTCAACCATTTTTCCTGGGATCATTGCGTCCCGATCGGTACGACGAGCTTCGGCTCGCCGATCGAGATCAACGCGGACTTCATGGAAGCCGACCTGCGGATCCTCGTGGGCTCGATCATTCCCCACGGCGCAGCGGGTTTTTCTGGTGGATCGAAGCTACTCATGCCCGGGATTGCGAGCATTGCTTCGGCGGAGGCGTACCACCGCGGTACCTGCACGCGTGGCCGTTATGCCGTGGTCGAAACGGATGCGCGTCGTGAGGCCGACGAGGCCGCGCGTATGGCGAAGGTCGACTTCATCGTGAACGCGATTCCCAACTCGCGCCTGGGATTGGCGGGGCTCGTTACGGGAGACGTCGTTGAGGCTCACCGCGTCGGCGCCGAGATCGCGCGCGATATTTTCACGAGTCCGACGCCCGCAGGAAGCGACGTCTGTGTCCTGTCAGTGTATCCGAAGGATGGAGAGTTCCTACAGTATCTGACCGCCTTTGCGCCCTGGCAGACGGCTCCGGAGCCCCTGCTTCGTGAGGGCGGGACGGTCGTGGTCGCGCTCGAGGGTGCCGAGGGCTTGGGCAGTCATTGGCTCTTTGGACCGGGAATGCGGCTCGACTTCGGCCGGGCGCCCCGCGTGAAGGGCCGCGACATCATCTTCTTTGCGCCCTGTATCGATCGGGGCAGCCTGCCGCGTGTGGCCCGCGACGAGACGATCCTGTTTCGAACCTGGGAGGAAACGAGCGCCTGGCTGCAGGCCAAGCACGGGGACCGGGCGTCCGTTTCGGTTTTCCCCTGCGCGACGATGCAACTCGGAGCGGGACGCAGGTGAAGTGTCTATGGGCGCGGCGCTCGTGGCGCCTCGGTCCGGGAATCTCGAGTTCCTACTTGATCGGCTGCGAGAATCGAAGTTCGATGCCCGACGGATCCCATATGTAGGTGACCCTGTATTTCCAGGGCTCGTCGCGTGGTCCTTCGACACGCACGCCGGGGAAATCACCGCTTGCGACGAGTTCGCTTGCCCGGCGAGCAAAGGCTGTGGCGTCCTCGATGATCACGTGAACGCCAAAATTCTCGGCCCAATCCTTCTGATATTCGGACCTCAGGATGAATCGGTCGTTTGCCCACTTGAACTCGGCATAGTCCGCCCCGTCATCGACTAGCTCAGCCCCCAGGGCGAGGTAGAACCGTTTGGAAAGGGCCAGATCCTTCGCCGGCAGAAAGACCATGAAACGTTTGACCGAGAGGTTGGCAGTGCCTGTGGTCTCTCCCTGCTCGTGATGCGTGGCGAACGTCGGCGAGGCGAGCAGGCCGAGGGCCACGAGAGAGCAGACGAGTGCGCACGCGCGCCGGTCGATCGGGAGCCGGTTCATCGAGGCACCTCCAGTGAAGCGACCAGCTCGGGCTCGATCACGAAGGCCGGAATTCCCGCCATGCGGAAGGCCGTCGAGATCGCTGTGCATTGGCCGGTTTCGGGATCGGGGTAGGCATCAGCCAGCTGCCGGAGCGCTCCGCGTAGCCCCGGACAGCGGAAGCCCAGCGTTATGGCACCCAGGCGAGAAGCCTGTCGACCGTAGGTGTCGTAGAAGCCGTCGATGTCCCAATAGCCGCCGACGAGCCCGCGCAGATTGCCGTCCGCGAGGAGTTCGAGACGAATCCGCACATCGCGCAGGACAAATTCGGATTCCAGGAACTGGCCCCTGAAGTCGAGTCGAAGTTCATCGGTTTCGGCGTGGACGACGCCCTCGGTGATTCGCGCAGGCATCACGTTTCGGTGGCGCGGATCGTCGGTGATGCTGAGACTTGCGGCATCCATCAGGCTGCCCGCGGTGTCGGCGGGAATCGAATCGGGGCTCGAGAAGAGTCCCAGTTCGACGTAATCGTCGTTGCGGAGGTCGTCGATGCCTGAGAGTCGCACGAGGATCGTCCTCTGGCCTTCCCGGATGTTATTGATCGCGAACTCGTCGATCGTGCCGCCTCTCGCATAACCCTTGATGCATCCCAGCGCCGTCCATAAACGATTGTCGATCCCACGCTCGCCTGTGGCTCCCACGAAATCGTCGTGGGCACAGGCGTTCGGGCCCGGTACGTCTTCGCTCGAAGCTACACGGTCGAGATCGAACCCCGGCGCGACCTCGATGTCCTGAATCAGGTGGTGGGGCGCGGCCTCGAATCGATCTGGCTCGAGACAGGGATCGGGCGCACCCTCTGCGCGGAGCCCCAGGGCGTACTCGAAGCCCGGTGGCACCTGACGGGCGGCTTCGGGATCCGTGCGCGCGAGCTGCATCGCGTAGAGATCGCGCTCGTCGATATTCCATCCCTCTGGACAGGCGTTCGGCGGGCGATCCGGTTGCTCGAAGGTGAAGTCGACGAGTACGAAGCCGAGTGTGCGACCCGAGCTTTCGACCGCAGCCCGTTGATTCTGTGAATTGGCGGCGGTCGCGTCCCGTGAGACCGCCGCCTCCTGCTCCCCGCCACAAGCGCCAAGCGTGGCCAGGACGCAACCGATGACAATCGCTCGAAGTCGAAGATGAAGTCGAATCATCGCGGTTCCCCTTTCGAGATCATTTTCTTACGGGCGGACCTGAAACCCGACATCAATGAATGCTAGGCAAAGAGTTCACTGACCGGATCGCTCGTCTGCATGGCTCCGATGCCCCACCGCTCCACGGGTAGCCCCATCAGCTGTTGCATCGTTAGTCCGATTCTCGTGACCGGATCGCCCGTGCCGGCGATGTGTCGTCCCGTCACGATTCGCCCGCCCGCCCGCCCGGCGGTCATGATCGGAAGGCCGGTGACGTCGTGGTTCTTGGCAAAGGACGTCTCGGAATGGGCCATGACGAGGCAGTTGTCGAGCAGGCTCCCCGATCCCTCCTCGACCGCGGCGAGTCGAGCGACGAAACTCGCCCAGGCTTCCATGCTGCGATCGACGAAATAGGTCGCCTGGGGCTGGTACCCGAGCTCCGCGTCGACGAACTCCTCGTGGGTCAGCTGATGATGTCCGGTCTGGTTCCCGGATTTGTGCAGGTTGGACGCCCCATAGGAGAACACCACGTTGAAGACCCGTGTCTGATCACACGCGAGCGCCAGCGCGAGCACTTCTGCCATCAGCTCGTGATTGACGACTACGTCCTCGATTTCGGCGCTGATTTCGGTCTCGTGCGGCGCTTCGGGCACCACGCAAGCGGCGAGGGGCGGCGGCTCCTCGAGCTGCACGGCGAGTTGATGCTCGAGCTGTCGCAGCGAGGTCAGGTAGGCGTCCAGCCGGTGCTTATCGTGACTTCCGAGATCCCGTTCGAGTCGCTTGCGATCCTCGCCAACTGCGGAGATCACGCTCTTGCGCAGCAGGACCTCGGGATCGGGCTCGAATTCCGCGTCGTTCGGGTCGCGAAAGCCCTGACCAAAGACCCGCAGATAGAGTGCAAGGGGTGAGACTTCGCTCGGATTCCTGACGGACTCGTCGCGTAGGCTGTAACTGTGTCGCGGGCTCCCGGTCGCCGCCATCTCGAGCGAGCGGAAGCGTGTGGACCCACCGATTGCGTCGGAGATCAGGAGATCGAGCGTGGGAGCGAGGACCTGTTTGGATTTCGGAGGAGCGCCGCCGGTCAGCGTCCCCATGACTCCGCTGATATGTGGATGGTTGGCATGACCGTCGAGATCGACGCCAAAGCCGCTCAACACGTTCAGCGAATCCCGTACGTTGGCAAGCGGAGCCAGTTCCGGGGTGAGCTCCCAGTCGGTTCCGATCGTCGTCGGGTTCCAGCGTTCGGGGTTCATGCCGCAACCCCAGAACCAGGTCCCGAATCGAAGCGGGAGCGGCGCGCCGTCGGCCCAGGCGGTTCCGGCGTCGTTCAAAAAGGCGTCGAAGACGGGTAGAGCGAGGCTCATGCCCACGCCGCCGAGGCTTCCCCGCAAGAACATTCGCCTGGTTAGTTGGCCTCTCATCCCTCTTGCTCCCTTCTCTCCGAGCGACTTCGATCCCTGGGTGCTACGGCGACGCGCTCGGCTTCTCCGGACTCGAGCCGCCGGGGCTCGGAGGCCGCGCGGAAGGACTCGCTCATCACGAGCGCGCGGATCAACGCCGAGAACCGGTAGCCCTCCGCCGCGAATCGATCCTCGAGCTGGCGGACAAAGAGTCGCTCAGCCATCTCCGGGTCGCGACCGACCGCATAGCGAAAGAGATTCTGCACCGCGCAGGCCGAGGCCGTTCCGGTGTCGTGGAGGACTCGTCCGAGCCCTTCGGCGCCGACGAATTGCTGCCCAGAAAGCGAACCGCGTGCATCGATCGGTACGCCGTTCTCGGTTGGACGCCAGATCCCCGCCCCGTCGAAGTGCTCGAGTGCCAGACCGATCGGGTCGACCAGTTTGTGGCAATTTGCGCAGCTCCTGTCCGCACTGTGTGCGCTGAGCCGCTCGCGGGCGGTCTTCATGTCCGGATTGTTCACGTCCTGGACGACGGTGAAGTCGACATCCGCAGGGGCCGCGGGCACCTCCTGACACAGAAGTGCTTCGCGCACGAAGATCCCGCGCAGGGTCGCTGAACTCCGGCCTGGATGAGAGTGGAGCGCCAGCACGCTGAGATGGGATTGAAGGCCGACGCGGGGACTGTCGGGCGGAAACTCCGTCGCCTCCCAGCCTTCCCGCGCTCGCACCGGCACGCGATACACCGTGCCAAGCCTGCGATTCAGAAAAGTGCGTCGAGTCGTGAAGAGTTCCCGGAAATCCCCGCTCCGGACGACGAGATGGTCCGAGACGGTTCGAAGCGTCTGCTGGCGTGCATCCTCGAGAACCTGTCGGCTGAAGCGAGGGAAGAGGGTCGGGTCCTTGCTCACGTCCTCGAGCTCATCAAATCCGAGGACATCGGAGAAGAAGGCCTCGACACCCTTTTCGAGTCTGGGCGAAGCCAGCAGTCGATCGAGTTGTTGTGCAAGTCCGTCGTCGCTTGCGAGATCACCGTTCTCTGCGGCGCGCAGGAGTTCCTCGTCGGGTGTCGTGTTCCAGAGAAAGAAGCTGAGGCGGGTCGCGATGCTGTCGCCGGTGAGGCGCAAACGACCGGGAGAGGCGGGGTCGGGCACCGCCCGCTCTATCCGGAAAAGGAATTCGGGCGCGACCAGGATCGAATAGAGCGCCATGCGCAGTCCGATGTAGAAGTCGCCCATCTCCTGCGCGGCGTGATCGGCTTGCGCGAGACGCCATCCGACGTCCTCGTCTTCGAGGCGCCGGCGCAAGAGCAGTCGACCGTATTGTCGGATGAATTGCTCACTACAGGCGGAATCGGGGCCCGCTGGATCGACCGGGGAGCAGTGAACGAAGCGCTCCCGATTTTCGGGCGAGACGACCTGTTCGGCGATCCGCCGGCCGATCGACTCGTACTGCTCGAAGCCGGTAGGCGTGATGCTGACCCACGCGGTTCCGACGGCGAGCAGTCCGTCCCTCCGGGCATCGGGTTCGAAGCGACCGACGACCTTGATATCCGAACCGAATATATCCGCGATCGTCTGCCGGTACTGGTCGGCGGTGATACGGCGCATCGCGATCGGACCGACTCCCGATCCGGATTCCGTGCAGGCGAGCGTCGCGACGAAGATGCCGAGAAGTGAGAGGTACGCGAATCGGCATGAACCCGCGCGGGGCTGGATGCGGCGGCTACGATCGAGGTGGGAAGCCGGTTCGAGCATTCCCCAAGCCTAGCTCGCATTCTTCATGAAAGTCTGTTGCGCTCGCCCAGGGCGCCGCGCCTTTCACGGCCTTCTCACTTCGTCGTCCTCGACGCGGCGGATCGAGCTTCGCGCGGTCATGCGGAGGACACTTCACCGTTCGGGATCAACGGCTCCCAGAACTTGCGGGCCCCTGCGTGCGGATCCTTCAGGACCCCGCGCTTCCCGCCCAGGCTCATCGTGTAATGCCGTCGGCACTCATAGGCCGGCCACTCGCTGGGACCGCCCAGATCGGGCTGGCCCGTGCGGGCAAAGGAAGTCCAGGCATCCTGGATCGAGTCGCTGAGGGGGCCTGCGGAGCGATCTGCGAGGAGTCCGGCCCGCAAGAAACCCGAGTGCATGCTGCCGAAAACGAAGGGGAGTTCCAGTCCGTGGCAAGCCCCGAGCGCGCGTCCGATCACAGGCGGCTTCCACTCGAACAAGTAGGTATAGGTATTCGGTTGATGAGCCGATTGGGCGTCGGCGAGGCGAGTGGCTGGATAGTGGAAGACCCGGTCGCTCTGGAGCGTCACCCAACGCTGGTTCGCGTTGGGATTGCGTTCGCCCGTTCGAGCGCCATAGGTTCCCATCATCCGTTCGACGACGCGATCCTCGCCGGCATCGGCCTTGCGCGCGATCCTGCGAATGCGCTTGACGAATTCGGCGTCGTCCATGCGACTGCGGTCGGCGAACGTGAAGAGCTTGAATTCATCGCGGTTGGTTCCGATCAAGATCGGAATATGGGCCGCATCGCCTCGGTCGATGGCGATCAGTGGCTGTTCGGGGATCAGATCGCCGTCGACGCAGGGTTGCCAGGCCATCATTCCGTCGTCGAGGCCGATTCCCTTCGTCGTTCGCCCTTGTGCCTCCATCAATCGGGACATGGGCAGGTCGACAATCGTCTCGCACGTCGGGGCATCGAGCTCGAGCGATTCGAAGAAGGTTTCGGCGACTCGAGCCGACTTGGCCTCGGTCGAAATGTTGTGAGCCGCGCCGCTCTGCAAGATCGCCTTGTGGAAGAGGCTCCGCGCAGACGGCACGCCGAGCAGCGTGCCTATGCTCATCGCGCCCGCGGACTCACCGAAGACCGTGACATTCTCGGGGTCTCCACCGAATGCGTCGATGTTGTCACGCACCCACTCGAGGGCGGCGATCTGGTCTCGGATCCCGAGATTCGAGGGGGGACGATCCTCACTGTTGCAACTGTTGCGGAGGGTTCGCCAATCGAGAAAGCCGAGCGCACCGAGGCGGTAGTTGATCGTGACGACCACAACGTCGCCCCGGCTGGACAGTCGTCCTCCCTCGTAGAGGGAAGACGATCCCGATCCGAGGATGAACGCGCCTCCGTGAATCCACACCAGGACCGGGCGACGCGCGTTGTCGCATCGCGGGGTCCAGACATTCAAATAGAGGCAGTCCTGACTCTGCCGACTGCCAGAGGCGCCGATGACCGAGCGGATCATCCGATTCACGGGGCCGATCTGAGGCGCGGCGGCTCCGTAGCTCTTGGCCTCTCGAATGCCGCTCCACGATTCCGGCGACTCCGGCGCTTGAAAGCGAAGCGATCCGCAGGGTGGTCGAGCGAAGGGGATCCCCTTGAAGCTCTCCCCGCCTCGGTGCATCACGCCCGCGAGCTTCCCTTGCCTCGTCGAAACGATACTTGCCAAATCTCCCCCATCAGAAGCGTACGAGCTGTCGAGCTCGATTTCAGGTCTCGCATGGGGGGAATGCACGCGCAGGATGGCTCCTAGAAATTCGAGTGTCAAATACTCGCGTTCGTCCTTCGCGTTTCGGAGATGGGGGTCCGATGGGCTCTAAAGGCTCGGTTTGACGCCATTCGGAGGCCAGGGCTCGACGCCGTCCTCGAGCGGTACGTTCAGGCTCTTCAGGATCTGCGAAATCATCTTCCAGGCACCGATGGCGCCGAGCAACTCCAGTTGCTCGGCGTCGCTGGGCAGGTGCTTTGCGCATTCGGACCAGGTCTCGGCCGATACGGAGCCATGATCGAGGGTCTCGTCCGTCGCCATCAAGATCGCGCGGTCGGTTTCGGACCAGTGGCTGTGGGCTTGCCAGTCACGGACCGCCAGCAGGTCTGCTTCGGCTACGCCGAGCTGAAGGGCGATTCGCCAATGCTGCGTCCATTCGTAGACGGAGCCGGTCGCCCAGCCGATGCGCATGATGATCAATTCTCGCAAGCGCGCATCGAGTTCCCCGCCGAAGAGCAGCGTCAACAACAGGTCGCTGACGCATTTGGCCAGCTTTGGCTGTCGAAGCAGGATGCGAAAGATGTTCAGCTCGGCGAGAGCTTCGGGAATTTCCATCGAGGAGGCCGTCTGTCGGGCCTCATCGAGGGAGAGTAACGGAATTCGGGGTTCGCTCATGGGGGTTCTTTTCTCGGGTGCGTTAGGCGAACTTCATGACGCCCTGGTCGATGACCACGTCGCCGTCCTGATTCCGGGTCTGGAAGAGGGCTTCGTTTCCGTCCACCCAGATGGAAACGATGAGATCATCACCGGGCATGACGGGTTTCGAGAAGCGAGCGTCCATCGATTTGAAGCGCTTCGGATCGCTGCCGCAGACGGAATGCAAGAGGGCTCGGCCCGTGAAGCCGTAGCTGCAGAGTCCGTGCAGGATCGGCCGCTCGAATCCGCCCAGCTTGGCAAACGATGGGTCCGAGTGGAGCGGGTTCCGGTCTCCGGAGAGTCGGTAGAGCAGGGGCTGATCCATGCGCGTCGAATAGCGAACCTCGTGGTCCGCGGCGCGGTTCGGGGCCTGCCACGTCTGTGCGGGTCCTCGTTCACCGCCAAAGCCGCCCTCGCCTCGCAAGAACGCGGTCATCCGGGTGCGAAAGAGGAGCTTGCCCGTCGCGAGATCGACCGAGTCGGAGAGCATTTCGACGGACGCGGCTTTTCCCTTGTCCCAGATGGCGCCGATCGCCCCCGTGCTCTCGATCTCGCCCTCCGGCGGGATCTCGCTGATGAGCTCGATGCCCTGGGCGCCGTGCAGCATCATCGCGGGATTGAAGGTTCCGAGCTTGTCGAAGGGAATGCCCCCTCCGCCGAGCACGACGGCCATCGTCGGGAGGGCACGTTGGGGCGTGTCCTTCGTATTCTCTGTGGTGAAGGCGAGTTCATCCGTGCCCGCGCCGACGCCGAGTGCGTAGAGAAGGGCATCCTTGGATTTCCAGGATTTGCGGACGGGTTCCCCTTTGAGGCCGACGGCTTCCGGGTTGATGGGCATGGCAGGTTTCCTTTTTGATGGGCACCGACTCGTTGGACGGTGTGACGAGCTTGGAGGTCAGGTGACGATCCGGTAGAGGACGGTCCCGCGCGAAACGACGCGGCCGTTGTCCGCGCGAGCGACCTCCACGTCGGTCCAGAAGATTTCGTTGTCGCGCTGTACGCAGCGGCCGTAGGCGACGAGATCGGCCTTCGGCACGGGTGCGAGATTCTGGATTTGCATCGATGCGGTCGAGGCCTTGTACGGGCCGGGGCCCGATTCGGCCCAGGAACCCATCGCTCCCGTGGTGTCGAGCAGCGCCAGCACAGCGCCTTCGTGGACTCCGCCGGAAAGGTCGGCGTTGCCGTCGCCGAAGGGCATCACCAGGCGCGAGGTCCCGCCAGTCATGTGTTCGACACGGATGCCGCGATTTCCGATGAAGGGGATCTTGCCGATATGCGGCCCCATCACCCCCGGATCGCTCTCGCCGTGGTCCGACGTCGCGCCGCCCAGCTCCGCCGGTTCCGCGCCCATGCGTCCGCGAACCGTCGTCGTGATACTCGCGATCGGCTTGCCCTCTCGGTTCGTTACGTCGATCGAGACGAAGCAGAGCTGCTTGCCCCTGCGCAGGAGTTGGGCTTCGGCGACGATTTCCTCCCCGATGGCTGCAGCCAGGTAGCTCACCTGCATCTGGGCGGTATGCCAGGGTCCGGAACCGGGGCCCAGCGCAGCGCGCGCAACAGCTTGTCCACCGATCGCACCGAGCGAAGCCGCACAACCGCCATGCAGCGCCTTTCCCGGATTCGAGTTCTCGTCCCGATAGGGCAGGACGAGTCGCGCGCTCGTGTCATCGAGATGTTCGAGGCGAATGCCCAGGAACTGGCTGTAGGGGGATCCTTCGACCCATTCTCGAATCTCATCCATCGCTGTGGGTCCTCATTGCTCGGGGATCAGGCAGGAGTGAATCGACTCGTCGCCGGGGATCTCCCGTGCCAGGGTGCGGATCGCCAGCTCGGCGTCTCGCAAATCGAAATCGTGTGTGTGCATGCGCTCGATCGGGTATTTGCGCGACTCGAGCAGGCGGATCGCGTTGCGGTAGCCCGTGCTCGTCACCCCGATCGCGCCTTTGATCGTGATTTCCTTCATCACGATCTTGTCCGAGATGAAGCCCGGAATCTCCTTGAATCCCTTCACGCCCGCGAGCACGACGGTTCCTCCCATGCGCACGTAGTCGAGGGATTCCGAGACGGGCTCGGTGGCGTACGAGGAGACGTCGACGACGATATCGGCGCCGCGTCCGTCCGTGAGTTCCTGGATGCGTTGGCCTGCGTTTTCGTTCTGGACATCGATGGTCGCATGGGCTCCGAATTCCCGTGCGAGGGCGAGCTTCTCGGCGTCGGCTTCGAGACCCGTGACGATGATCTTCGCGGCACCGGCCTCGCGGCAAGCGAGCACGCTGGCGAGGCCCCGCTGGCCGGGCCCCAGAATGACGACGGTGTCGCCTGGGGCTGTCTTCGGGATCTCCACCGCCCAACGGAACCCCGCTCCCAGTGGATTGAACATGACCGCCGTGGATGCATCGAGGCTCGAATCGACCTTGTGAACGATGCAGTTGGGGTCCAGGTACATGTACTGCGAGTAGGAACCCCACAGCCCCGGATCGTCCGAGAGCGGGATATAGGAGTAGATTCGGCGCGCGTCGCAAAGATGGTAGGAACCGCCCAGACAGGGCCCGCAGTGGCGGCAGGACAACATGGTCTCCACCGCGATGCGATCGCCTACGTCGACGCCCCAGCGTTCTGCGGCGCGATCCCCGATTTTCGCGACGACGCCGAGCGGTTCGTGGCCGGGCACGGCCGGCATGGGCGTACGCAGCACGCCCTCGAACTGCTCGTAGTCACTGCCGCAGATACCACACGCTTCAATGCGCACGAGACCCGAATCATCGCTGATCTCGGGCAGCGGCAGGTCCATCGGCTCGAGGGTGCGCCGGGCCGTCAGGACCATAGCGAGGCTCGTCTTCGGAAGTGTCATAGGGACTCCTGCTCGATCGAAGGTGTGCCTAACGTCCTTGGTAGTTTCCGGCGCGCTTTTGAATCCAGGCGGTCATGTCATCCGCGCGCGCGACCTCATCGAAGAGAGCGCCGGGTTCCTGGAAGAGGGACGGCGTCAGGGCATTTCGTGATTCCGGCCGGTCGAGCGTGATCGTGGCGACGCCGTCTTGCCGATCGGGGCGGATTGGATTTGCGGGGGGTGTCGTGCTCACGAAATCCAACATAGACGTTGGACTCGAGAAATCCAACAAGGGTGTCGAATATGGACTCGGGTCGTTCCTCTCGACGACAAAATCGATCCCGTCGCGAAATGATGCCCCTGCGAGTCGAGAAATGCTGCTTCGGTGATGCGCGCGGGATGGACGAAGCCGAGGGGCATGAGCACGACGCCGAAACCCAGCTTGATGTTCTTCGTCGTGAGTGCCAGGCCTCCGAGTACCGCCTCCGGCGTCGCACAGGCCGAGCGCTTCTCCCAAATATCCACGGCTGAGCGGACGAAGTCGATTGCAATGGGGATAACAGGATTTTGGTCGTGTTTCGAACGTTTTGACTGCCTTGGGCGTCGCAGACGGGAGTGCGGAGCAGCGGACTGGTTGACGAGCTTGCGGCGACCCGAATGATCTGCACGACCGGGCTGCGAGGAGCAATTTCCGTACTATTCGGAGACCGACAGGTTTCTGCGGTCTTCTTAAGGGAGAAAGACACATGAGCTCGAGTTTTCAGCCGACCGTATTCAAATTCGAGGGAATCGACTGGGTGGACGAACACAAGGAGCCGCACCAGGCGCCGAAGTTGATCGAAGCAGCGGAAAGACTGGGTGCGCGCCGAAAGAAGCTCGCGAAGGGAGAGGGCGGATTCTTTCACCAGTTTACGACGATGCCCGCCGGCTTCGAGGTTCCCATGCACAGCCATGACCACGACGAACTCTTTATCGTACTCGCCGGGGGCTGCACATTCTGGCCGGACGGTCCGAAGCATTCGGTCGAGCTTACGGCCCGTGATAGTGCGGCCCTGGCCGCCAATCATGAATACGCGTTCGTTTGTGGGGCCGAGGGCATGGACTTTTATGTCGTCCGGCGCGGCGAGGCCGGCGTCACGAAGATGGATTGAGCGCGCTCGAGAGAGTGTGTCCGAATTGGACTTCGAACGATGCCGGCTGCCAGCATGGTAGTGTTGCTCCCCGCCTCCCGAGAGAGAAGAAAATGCCCAAGCCCGACCGAAAGCCCGCGGCGCCCGTTATTCTGCAAAAGCGCAGCACCGACGAATTCAACCCGCCGCCCGATTCCTCCCGCGCGCGACGCGCGACCGAACGCGTCCTCGAAGAGGGACCCGCTTCGGCCAAACGCGCCGGACATGCGCTCGGCAACTATTGGGCGAGTCGGCACGGGACCGCGGCGGGCTTGCTTGCGCTGAACGACGAATTCGAAGACGAGTACTACGTCGTCCCACGCGAGGCGGCGCTCGATGCCGAAGCGGCGGCGGACGCACTCGGTGGCGACGAGCTCGTAATCGACGTCCAGACCCACTATGTCGCCCATCGCAGCGCCCCCGCCTGGACCGACGCTCTACTCCAGACCTATCGCTCGCTGATGCCCGATTGGTGGAAGGGCCTCGATCATTGGGAGGCGCACAACCTGGCCGAGTACCTTCGATGCATCTATCTCGAGAGCGAGACCGATGTTGCGGTACTCACCTCGGCGCCGGGCCTCGAAGACACGCGGATGCTGTGGAATCACGAAATGGCCGGCACGCGCGACCTGCTCGATCGATTGGGCGGGGAAGGGCGAATGCTGAACCATTGCGTCGTGCATCCCGACGTCGAGGGCGAACTCGACGCGATGGTCGAAGAACGCGATCGTCATCATCCCGCCGGTTGGAAGGTCTACACGATCGGTCATATGCAGGGGATGGACTTCGTGGAGGATTCCGCCTGGTGGCTCGACGACGAGCGGGTCGGTCTGCCCTTCCTCGAACGCGTCCGAGCCCTCGGGAATCCGATCGTGTGTGTCCACAAAGGCATCAGTGCGCTGGTTCCGACGGGCTCGCCGCGCGACGTGGGTCCGGCCGCCAAGGCCTTCCCCGATCTCCAATTCCTGATCTATCACTCGGGCTACGAGATGCCGACGACCGGCGAGGTTGAAGAAGGTCCCTACACCGAAGAGACCAAGGATGTTGGGACGAATCGCCTCGTGACGACGTTACGGGAGGCGAAGATCGAAGCGGGTTCGAATGTCTACGCCGAGCTGGGGAGCACCTGGTTCTGCCTGATTCGGCGTCCGGATGAGGCGGCGCATGTATTGGGCAAGCTCCTGGTGGCCGTGGGGGAGGACAACGTCTTGTGGGGCAGTGACTCGATCTGGTACGGACCGACCCAGCCTGCCATCGACGCGCTGCGAGCCTTCCAGATTCCCGTCGCGATGCGCGAGCAGTACGGCTATCCGGAACTCACGCCCGAGATCAAGGCGAAGATCCTCGGCTTGAACGCCTCGAGGATCTACGGAATCGATCCCGTGGCGGCGCGCGAACGTTCGCGCAGCGATGACATGGCCTGGATCAAGAGCGCACTCGACGAGTTCGATATCGCGGGCACGCCGACCGTCTGAAGTCTCGTCCGTCGGCGCACCGAACGGTCGCTCGGCTCTACGGGCCGGCCTTGGCGGCGGCGAGGTCCTCGCGCAGGGTTCGGGCGGCCAGGATGCCGAATACGGCCGCCACGACATGCGGCACACCTATTACGAGCATCGAGACGCGGATCGCCTCGACGCCGAAGCGCGGCGTGAGCCAGTCGTTCATGAAGCCGATGATCGTGGGGCCGAGACCGAGTCCGCCGAGATTCATCACAAAGAGCACGCTGGCGGCTGCCATTGCGCGCATATGAGGTTTGGCCAGGCCCTGCACCATGGCGAATGTCGCGCCCGCATAGCAGTTTCCGAAGAAGGACGAGAAGATCTGGAAATAGACCGCGTCGTCCGTCGGCCAGAGAATGAAGGCGTAGCTGAAGGGCATCGCGATCATGGTGGCGATCGTGGGCAGCCACATATACCAGCGCATGTCGCGCCGACCCGAGGCGTCCACTGCCCAGCCCCAGAAGAGCCCCCCTGTGAGCGATCCGATGCCGACGACGGGGCCGAGCCAGAAGCCGGCTTCGCTCGCCGTCATGCCGTGGATGCGCATCAGGAAGGCCGGCGTCCAGTTCGCGGCTCCGAATCCGGCGAAGACGTGAAGTGTGGCGGCCAGCGTCATCCAACGAAAAGAGCGGATCCGCCACAACGTCGTCAGGACCTCGCGCAACGACTCTCGCGTCGGCGGCGGCGGGCCCTCGTCCAGCCCTCCTCGCACCGGCTCGCGAACGGTGAGGCGTACGAGAACGGCCAACGCCAGGCCCGGCAATCCCACGATCACGAAGGCCATCCGCCAGCCGTAGGCGTCCCCCAGTCGACCGCCGAGCCACATGCCGAGCATCATGCCGACCGCGCCGCCCGCCGAGTAGATCGCCAGGGCCCGCCCTCGCTGCTCTGCGGGGAAGTAGTCCGCAAGCAGGGCATGGCCGGGCGGGCCCGCAGCAGATTCCCCCGCGCCCACGCCAAAGCGGGCGAAGAGGACCTCGAGATAGTTTCGGCCCGCACCGGTCAAGGCGGTCGCGACGCTCCAGACGGCGAGCCCGCCGGCGATGATCGAGCGGCGTACACCGTGATCCGCCCAGCGGGCAATCGGGATGCCGAGGGTCGCGTACACGACCGCGAAGGCGACTCCGGTGAGTAGTCCCATCTGCCCGTCGGTTGCGCCGAGGTCGGCCTTCATGTCCTCGAGCAGCACCGATGCAAGCTGTCGGTCGACGTAACTCATGACGTAGACGACAAACATAACCCCCATCACATAACGCGTGTAGGGGTCTGCAAAGCCGATTCGCAGGGACTTGCCCAGGGAGGGCGATGTCGGGGGGGAATCCGTCAGCAGGGGGTCCTCGCGAATACACTTCGCATGATCGGCAGATCTCCTCGGGAAAGGCTGGGCAGGTCTCAGATTTTCGGATCACGTGGAGTATACGCGGCTGGGTATCGATGCAATTGCTTGGGCCCTACACTTTGTTCATGAAGAATCGGATCTCCTTTTTCGTCGTTGCAGCCATAGTGATCCTGATCTCCGGCGTGGATCCCGCGCACGCAGAAGATCCGAAGACCCGCGTCGCGGCACACGTCGAAGAGCGTCGTTCCGAATACGGTGACCTCGCACAGCAGATCTGGGAACGCTCCGAGGTCGGATACCAGGAGTTCGAGTCGTCGAAGCTTCTTCAGACGGCGCTTGCCAATGTCGGTTTTTCGGTCGATCCCGGTGTCGCCGGGATGCCGACCGCCTTCGTCGCGGAGTTCGGGAAGGGTCGACCGGTGATCGCGCTGCTCGCGGAATTCGATGCGCTTCCGGGCCTCTCGCAGTCACGCAAGCCCGTTCGTGAGCCGCGCAAAGACGTCGCGGCCGGCCACGCCTGCGGTCATCACCTGTTCGGAGCGGGCTCTGTCGCGGCGGCGATCGCGGTGGCCGATTGGCTCGGCGACACGGGTACGCCGGGAACCCTGCGTGTCTACGGAACGCCCGCCGAGGAGGGCGGGGCGGGCAAGGCCTACCTCGTGCGCGATGGCTTCTTCGAGGATGTCGACGTCGCCCTGCATTGGCATCCGTCTGACACGAACGGCGCGGGTATTCACGGAATGCTCGCCAACAAGTCGGCCAAGTTCCGGTTCCATGGGATATCGGCCCACGCTGCGGCGGCACCCGAACGTGCGCGATCGGCCCTCGACGGGGTCGAGGCCATGAACCACATGGTGAACATGCTGCGTGAGCACGTTCCGCAGGAGACGCGCATTCACTACGTGATCACCGCGGGCGGGCTTGCACCCAACGTCACCCCGGATTTCGCAGAGGTGTTCTACTACGTGCGGCACCCCGACACCGAGACGCTTCATTCGATCTTCGGGCGGGTCGTTGCGGCCTCGCTCGGTGCCGCGCAGGGGACCGGGACGCAGGTCGATCACGAGGTGATTCACGGTGCCAACCCACTCGTACCGAACGAAAAGCTCGCACGGGCGATGGACGCGAATCTTCAGGTCGTCGGTGGCGTACGCTACAGCGCGGATGAGAAACGATTCGCGCGGGCGTTGCAGAAGAGCTTCCTCGGCGAAAAGCCTCCGATCTCGAAGGCCGAGAAGGTCGAGCCCTTCACGATATCAGGCGTCTTCCCGGGGTCGACCGATGTGGGGGACGTTTCTCAGGTGGTGCCGACCGTCGGTTTGTCGACCGCCACCTGGGTGCCGGGTACGCCGCCGCATTCCTGGCAGGCAGTGGCGTCCGGGGGCACGGAGATCGGGAACAAGGGCATGATCAACGCCGCCAAGACGCTGGCGATGACGGCCGTCGATCTCTATCTGGACAGCGAACTGATCGAGGCCGCTCGCGTCGAGCACCGGGAACGGGTCGGGCCCGATTTCGTGTATCGGCCTTTGGTAGGAGATCGTACGCCGCCGCTCGACTATCGCGCCCCGGCGGCTTCGAAGCGCGATTGACGCAGGCTGCGCGGCGGTCGACTCGGGGGATTCGGTTCCAGACAGCAACCCTCTTCCCCACTCCCTTCCCCACTCCCGAATTACATCCGGCGCCGATCGTGCAGAACTCGGGTCTGGTGCCCGATTTACGAAGTTTTTTGTAGCGAAATCACTTCGATTGACCGCGATCAGGACCCGTTCGCGGGCGGAATCGTCCTTTAGCTGCCACAAGCCATCCCCGACCCCCACTCAATCCTGTCCAAGGTCTGCACGTCAGGCACACCGGGAAGAGGACTCGCGGACAGATCGTTCGGGGGCCTGCCCGAGCGGGGAGGGTGCTTCGTTTGTCCAATAAGAGCAGGCCGACTCGAGTCGCCAACTGGATGCGGCTCGTTCTGCATCCCGCGGTGTGGCTTTTGGTGTTCTTTCTGGCGCCCGGAGTCGGATACTCGCTGGGCATTTCGATCGTCGGGCTCTCGAGTTCGGGAGGCGACATTTCGGCGCTTGCGGTCGGTGATGTTCTGACGATCGATCTCGCATTGCATAACGAGACGCGTCTGGACGTGTACGGGGTGGGTGTTTCCGCCTGGGGATACGACCCGAATCGTGATGGAGTTGCGAACGACGGCCTGAGATTTGTCGGCGGAGCCTCATCCGAATCCGTGTTCAATGAGATTCGCCACATGGACGTTTCATTTGGCGGGATCACCAATTCCTGGCGCGAGCCCATCGAGAAGATTTACCAGGAACGAAACGCGGATCAGCAGTGGGTTGATCTCGGGTTGGTCGTTTCGATGATGGGTGCCATCACGATCTCGCCTGCGAGCGGGGACGGAAGTCTCGATGTGGGGCTCGGAGGGGGTCTGGTTGGGCAGGGTGATCATCATATCCGGGTGATGTTCGAGGCTGTGTCGCTGCTGGATTCAACGGAGCTGACGCTCAACTTCGGAGTGGGTAATCCGACCTGCCAGACCGCCGTGAGTCTCTGCAACGGCCATCGGGGCGCGGTGGTGCTGGGGGAGGGGGGACGACCGCTTCCCTTCGAGAATGCGTCGCTGCTGGTCTCGATCCTTGCGGATCCGAGCTTCGAGCTGCCCGTAGAACAGCCGGCGCCTAGCGAGCCGGATCCGGGAAGCGAGCCGATGGACGACGACTCCGGACAGCCGTCCTCTCCAGTCCCGGATTCAATCTCAGAACCCCCTTCGGTGATTCCCTGGACACCGCGTTCATCTGGGCCGACCTATTCGTGGACCGGTGAGCCGTATCTGCAGACCACTTCGATTGCAGGAAACGTCATTCCGGAGCCTGGAACGGGGCTCTTGTTAGGGATGGGACTGTTTTTCTTGTCGGCACGGAGAGATCGGTCAACCGGCTGACGGGCTCCCGCCTCCCTCGGTTGCCTGGGCACCCAGATCTTTCCGACTCGCCCAAGCTCGGTGTCGTTCTGTTTCCTCCGTGCCTACTTCGAGCGGGCTGCGATTGATCTTTCTCCGAAGAAGGCGGGAGGGAATTTCTGTCGGTGCTCGAGACCGACGTAGGAGTCGAGAATGGGATTGGGACGTCTGGAAGGCAAGGTCGTGGTGCTGACGGGGGCTGCCCGAGGCCAGGGTGCTGCGGAGGCGCAGTTGTTCGCCGAGGAGGGGGCATGGCTCGTGATCGGTGACGTTCTCGACGAGGAGGGCCGTAAGGTCGCCGAGTCGCTCGGCGATGATGTCCATTATGTCCATCTGGATGTGACCTGCGAAGAAGACTGGGCCGCCGCGACGAGCCGTTCCCTCTCGGAGTTCGGTCGAATCGATTGTCTAGTCAATAACGCGGGAATTCACGAGTCCAAATCCCTCGCGGAATCCACTCGCGCCGACTTCGAGCGGGTCCTGAGCGTCAATCTGACCGGGGCCTTTCTCGGGATCAAGGCCGTGATGGGCCCCATGCGGGACGCCGGCGGCGGCAGCATCGTCAACATCTCGAGCATCAGTGGCTACGGCGCGGTCTTCGGACAAGCGGCCTACTCGTCGAGCAAGTTCGGCCTGCGCGGGCTCACCAAGGCCGCAGCCATCGAACTCGGACCCCACGGAATCCGCGTCAACTCCGTGCATCCCGGGGTGATCGATACGCCGATGAACCAGGCGCCGGATGTCGCGGACGTCGATTTCGAGGGCATCGTGAGTGGCCTGCCCCTGCCGCGCCAGGGGACTGCCGAAGACATCGCGAAGCTCGTACTCTTTCTGTGTTCCGACGAAGCCGCGTATTCCACCGGCAGCGAGTTCATCGCGGATGGTGGGTTCATGGCCTCGCCGTGACTGCTGAGCCAAGGCGGGGCGTCGGCGTAATACGAATGGTCGTCCGTCTCGAACGCGAGCGTCTTCAGGTATTGGAGGGCGCGGAGGATCGTCTTGGCGGGCTCGACACCAGCGGCTGTTTACGCGTGTCGCATTCTCCGCGATGAACCCAACGAAGACCGAGTAGTCGATATTCCCGATCGGCGGGATCAAGAGGGTGACGACGCCGCATCTGCGGGCGAGGCCCGGAGGCACATCGATCAGGTCAAGAGTGAAAAACCCACCGAGCTATCACAAGTCGGCAAAGCGAAACGACCCCGTGAAGACTCGCACCGTGCGGGGCTGCTCGAGGCAGGTGGCGTGTCCCAGGCGGCCGACCACGACCGCCGTACTGCGGCGCAGACTACGCCGTAAAGGTTATGAGAACCTCTTCAGCCCATTCTGGAACGCGTGCCGTCTTTTCGTTACACAGCCACCGCAAGACTGGAATCGAAGGCTTTCCTTCGCCTGCGAGGAGGGCCCCCGCCTTCGCCTCGGACGCTTGCCCCTCCCGCACTGGCTCATCGATTTTGCTAGGCGAGGTCCCTATCCTGGCTTTCGACGATGGCAGCTTGCCGCTCGAGCATTCTTGCGGGTAGTGCCGCGAGAGACGTAGGAGATTGGAAGTGGTCGACCGGCTGGCCCACTTTGTTACGCGCCATGCGACCTGGGTCGTCGCGATTTCGCTCTTGCTCACGCTCGTAAGTATCGCGCGGCTCGTCGACATCTCGGCTGTTGTCGATCGCGACTGGCGCCACGCCCTACGCCTCGAGATCGACCCTTCCATGTCGAGCATATTGCCGGACAACGATCCCGCTCGCGACTATCACGAATACATCCGCGATATCTTTGGCAATGACGAGACTCTCTTGCTCGCCGTGCGCCATCCTCGCAGCATCTTCGAGCCGGAGGTGCTCGCGGCGTTACAGCGCACGAGCGAGGCCATCGAAGCGCTGGATGGGGTTCGCGAGGTCATGAGTCTCGCCGCGACGGACAATATTCGCGCGGTCGACGGGAACATCGTCGTTGCACCGCTCTTCAAGAACGCGCCCACCACACTGGTCGAGGTCGAACGGGTCCGGCGTGAACTCTACGAGAATCCCGTGCTCGCCCAGGGTCTCGTCTCCGACGATGGCCGAACGACCGCGATCGTTGCCTACATGGAGGATCTCAGCGAACTCGAAATCATTTCGAGTGGGGTCGATCAGCAGACGTTCGAAATCGCACGCCGCGAATTCGGGCCGGAGGTCGAGATCTGGCTCAGTGGCGGCGCCCACGTCAAAGCCGAAACCCAGCGCCTGCTCTTTCTCGATCTCGTTACGATCATGCCTGCGATCCTGGTGCTGTTGATGGTGATCGCCTTTTTGTCCTTTCGCACCGTGCGGGGCGTTGTCATCCCGATCCTCACGCTTGGCTTGGCGATCGTTTGGACTCTCGCGATCGCCAGCCTGCTCTTTCCCCGGCTAAACGTGGTGACGAGTTCCGCCCCGGCAATCTTGTTGGGGATTGGCTTCGCCTACGCCATTCACGTCATGACGTCCTACTACGACGTGGTCGGCGAACGTGTGAGGGGCCTCACCACCGGAGCGACTCACGCCTCGACGGAGGCCCTTTGTCGCGTCGGGCTACCGACCTTCTTGACCGCGCTGACGACAGGCGTTGGATTTCTGTCGATCGGGCTGAGCCCCATCCGCGCAATCCATGAGTTTGGGGTGTTGTGCGCCATTGGGGTGGCCTGTCTGCTGGTCACGAATTGGACGCTTGCGCCGGCGATGCTGCGGCTCATGCCCGAACGCCCTCGACGACAGAGTGCCCGATCGCAGTCTGGCGGCGCGGGCGATGTGATCGACCAGGCCCTGCAAAAGCTCGGGCGATTCGATGTCGAATATCGGAATTGGATTCTCGGCGCCGGCGGCATGTTGGCCCTGCTTTCCGTGGTCGCGATGCCCTGGATCACGATCAGTACCGACGTGCTCGACAACTTCCCAGAAGACTTGCAGATCAGGCGGTCCATCGCGTCGATCAACGAGCATCTCGGCGGGGCCGATCAGATCTACGTAGTCCTCGAAGGCGAAGCCCCCGATACCTTCAAGGAGCCCGATGTACTGAGACAGATCGATCAGTTGCAATCGTGGCTCGAATCCCAGCCGGAGGTGGGCGGAACGAGTTCGGTCGCGGATTATGTGAAGCTGCTCAACCGCGCATTCCATGACGACGACGCGAATTTCTATACGATTCCGGACTCACAGCCCCTCGTGAGCCAGCTCCTCCTCATCGGCGCCAACGATGATCTCGAGAGACTCGTCGATTCGGAATTCAACATTGCGCGAATTCCCGTGCGCGTGAATATTTTCGACTCGGGAGAGGTCTCGCGATTCGCGGATCGTGTGGAGGAACGCCTCGAGCGCTTGCCTCCCAACATCCATGGAAGGCTGACTGGACTTTCCGTACTCGTCGCGAGGACGAACGACGAGATCGCATATGGGCAGGTCGTCAGTCTCTTCAGTGCCTTCGTCATCATCTGGGTGATTCTGTCGCTGCTCTTTACCTCACCCTGGATGGGATTCATGGCGATGATCCCGAACCTGTTGCCTGTCGTGATCTACTTCGGGGTGCTCGGCTGGACGGGGACGAGTCTGAATGTGGTGACCGGGCTCGTGGCTTGCCTCGTACTCGGGATCGCCGTCGATGACACGATCCATTTTCTCGCCCGTTTCAACGCGCTGGCCCGGGAAAAAGCGGATTCGCGAGCAGGTGTGCGCCAGGCGCTGATGGAAGTCGGCCGCGCCGTGACTTATACGAGTGCGGCATTATGTGCCGGCTTCTTCGTGCTCACGGCCTCGACGCTCCAACAGCAGGCCGAATTCGGTGCGCTCGCTAGTTTTACCCTTGCGGTCGCCTGGCTCGTCGATATCACGTTTACACCCGCGCTGGCTTCCCGGCTGCGCGTCGTGACGCTCTGGGACCTCTTGTCCGTCGATCTGGGGAAGGATCCGTGCCATTCCATCGGTCTCTTCGAAAACCTGAGCGCACGGCAGGCACGTATCATCGCGCTGATGGGGACTCTGGTCGACGCCCCGGTCGGTCGCATGCTCTTTCGCACGGGGGAGCCCTCAGAGGGCCTCTTCGTGGTCATCAGTGGCTCGGTGCACACCTGGATCGACTCGGGCGATCCCAACCTGGCGAAGGGACATCACCCGTCGGGTGATACGGTCGGGGAGGTGGGGCTCTTCCACGGTGAACACCACTCGACCGCGGTGGTGGAGGAGGACGCTCGCCTGCTACGGCTCACCAAGAGTTCGATGCACGAACTCGAGAAGCGCTACCCACGGATTGCGGCGGTCGTGTTTCACAACGTCTCGCGCCTGATGGCCTCCCGGCTTGCGCTTCAAGCCCAGGGACGTCGCCTGGGTGAGACGTTTGCGGGCCGGAATACTCGCTGGGCAGGGAGGTCGATTTCGGATGGACTCGCGCTGGGCAACGTCGAGTTGCAGGCCTCGCTCGCTTCGCTGGGCATTCACGAAGAGACTCAGCGTGCGCTCGGTCTGATTCCGATGGTTGAGGTGGCCTGGGCGGATGGGCGATTGGCTCCGGAGGAACGAGCGGCAATTCTCCAAGCGGCGGACTCGTTCGGTCTGGAACGCGGCAGCGAGAGCCACTCTCTGCTTTCGAGTTGGCTTGCCGCAGCGCCCGATCCCGAGATCTTCAAGGTTTGGCGCGACTACGTGGAGCTGCTGATCCCGAGGCTCAGTGTCGAGGGCCAGCTGAGCTTGAAGGGTCACGTGGTCGAACGCGCACGCGTAGTTGCTCGGGCGGCGGGTGGGGTCGCTGGAGTCCGGAAAGTCTCGATCCGCGAAAAAACCGTGATGCTCGAGCTGGAAGCAGCCTTCGGAGAGCCTGGGAATAGGCGCGACTAAGGACCGATCCGGCCCCAATCCCGATTGAGACGAGTCAGCACCAAGGATTACTTCGGGCGGGGGGCCGGAAGTAAGGTCAGACGGGCCACGGACCGAGGATCAGCAGACTGACGGCGATGAAGAGTGCGTAGACGGGGAAGCCGATCGCACAAACGGCGATCGCACGACCTGTTCCCGAGGTGGCGCCGGACTCGGGCGAGTGATAATCGAGCGCCTGACGCACCCCGATGACCATGGCGACGAGCATCCATAGCGTCGCGATCAGATAGACGAGCCCGCCGATCATGGGCAGGACAGCGAAGATTCTCAGTACGCCCGGTGCGCTCGAAAATCCGATGGTGCGCAGCAGTTCGCCGTGATCCGCTTCGGTGTCCTTTCCCGGCAACAGCCGCGTACCAATCCAATAGGTCAGCCAGGCCCAGATCCACCATCCGATGAGCGCGGCGAGGGAGCTCCACAGGATGCCACCGACGCCTCCGTTTTCGATTGATCCGAGGCCTGCGCCTACGGCGGAAAGGAGCACGACGACGAAGGCCTGGCCGTTTGCCGTGCGATCCGCCTCGACTTCTTCGTAGGTCGCGACATCGAGCCTCGCTGCGCCCCATGCGCGTCTCAGTAGACTCATCATGTCAGTCTCCCTTCGCCCGTGAGGGGACGCCCCTCATTGTCGGTCGTGTCCGCCAGAGTTGACCCACCGCTGAACGCGTTCCATCGATTTCGACAAATTCTTGCGCGTGAGCCAGTCCTGCAGGAACACCGGCACACCGGGGCCAACATCAACGCTGGCGCCGGTCCGACCCAGCGTTCCGCCGTCCTCGAGCGCGTAGAGGTCCCAGGATCCGCGCACGCGACGGAAGTCGTTGTCGAAGCTCTCGTCGAGATTCCATTGAATGTGGTGACGCTCGGGGTCGAACTCGAATTTCAGGCGGTACACATAACGACGGAACATGATCTTCATCCGTTGTTCGTCGACGGGTCCCTTCGCACTCATTCGGTGCCGTGTGATCGACGTGAGCTCCGAGCGGAATTCGATCTGACGTTCGGTTTGTGTGAGCAACTCATACACGTGGTCCCGCGGAAGATCGAAGATCACGTAGCCAATCGTCAGGGCTCCTTCGAGCGCCCCTTCGGGTCGCAACTCCTGCATCACGACGATCTTGTCGCGGAGGAGAAGCTCGATGATCTCGTCGGGGACCACCGCCGGCATCTGTGCGCTGGCATGGGTGGCGATCAGCGAACTTGCGATCGCGAACCCGATCGTCCTGCAGAAGGCAATCGGACGCGTGATAGGCCGACGAAATGGCGTTGGCATCTCGAGCACTCCTCCGTCGTCTGACGCATAGCATTTCAGATTCAGGCTGGAAAGTCTTGCGCTGTGTACCGCTACCCTGCATCGTAACTTACCTGCCGTCTGTGGCCATCCCGGGCCAGCGGGTGGCGTACTCCGGCCTTATGCGGGCGAGTCGGCGTTCAAAGCGGGGGTCGGCTCGAATCTCGGCGTATTCGGGCCAGTGTTGCAGCACGAAGAAGCCGGCGAAGGGGATGGCACCGGGGTCGATCCGGGTGGTTTCCGAGGACGACTCGCGACGCGAGGCCATCGAGCAGGTCGAGCCGGCGGAGCGGGGCCATGCGTTGGCAGAGCTGGGCCTCTGGTACGACGCGTACGACTTCTTCGCAGGGCACTCCCGGGCGCACACCGAGCTATGATCAGTCCTCATGGACATCGTTCAACAGCTCCTGGGTCCGCTGATCCTTCTGCCGCTGATGTTCGTGGTCGGACTCCAACTTACGCCGGACGATTTTCGAAGGGTGCTCCAGTCGCCGCGTGCCGTGGTCGGCGGGACGATCGGCCAGCTCGTGCTGCTCCCCCTCATGACCTGGGGAATCGTGACGGTCTCTGGCATCTCGCCCATTCTCGCCGCCGGCGCGGTGTTGCTCGCCGCGACCCCGGGCGCCGGGATGTCCAATGTGATGGCTGCGGTTTCGAGAGCCAACGTCGCTCTTTCGGTGACGCTGACCGCGTTCACGTCGGTGTTGGCCGTGATCGTGATGCCGTTGATGGCGACCCTCGGCATGTCGTTCTTCATCGGCGATGCGATCGACCTGAACGTTCCGCTCGGCACGCTCTTTTCGCAGCTGGTGTTCTTCCTCGCCATGCCGATCGGCTTTGGGATGGTCGTTCGATCCCGGCATCCCGAAGCCGCCAAACGCTACACCTCGCGTGCCAATCAATTCGCCATCGTCGGGGTCCTGATCCTGACACCCTTCAGCGCGATCGCGAACCAGGACATGCTTCCCTCCGGCGCCGAGTTCTTGAGCGCCCTCGGAGCCGCCCTGGCGTGGACCTGCGTGGCCATGCCCATAGGCTGGTTCGTCGGAGTCCTGCTGGGGCTCGGGCGCGACGACCGGTTCACACTTCTCATCGAGTTCTCGGCACGAAACATCGCGTTGACCTTCATCGTCGCAATCGGCTCGCTGGGGCGACTCGATCTGGGCCTCTTCGCCGCCGCCTATTCGATGACGGGCTTTCCCCTGGTCATCCTCCTCTCCATCCTGCGCGGTCGCCGTGTTCGTGCGAGGGCGCCAGTGGTTGCACGCGAGGGCAAGGATCTCGCATCGATCGGCTCCGAATGAAGTTCAGAGCGGTGGATCGCGGGCGCGCTGGTTTGAGGCGATCGTGATCGACACCCTGATTCGAGGCGGGCTGCTGGTGGATGGAACGGGCGGTGCGCCCCGACACGGCGATCTCGCGATCTCGCAGGGTCGGATCGTGGGTGTGGGCGACTTGCGCGCCGGCGAGGTGTCGGCCGACCGTGTGATCGACGCAACCGGCCTCGTCGTGGCGCCGGGCTTCTGGGATATCCACACCCATTACGACGTGCAACTGCTCTGGGATCCGATGGCGAGTTCTTCGAGCTGGCACGGCGTGACGACCATCGTGACCGGGAATTGCGGATTCAGCCCGGCTCCCTGCCGGCCCGAGGACCAGCCGTGGATGACGCGCACTTTGGCCCGACTCGAAGGGATTGACGTCGACGTGCTCGAGCGCAGCCGTCCGTGGCCCTGGCAGAGTTTTGGCGAATACCTCGCGACCCTGGACGGGTCCCTCGGCGTGAATGTCATCGCCCAGGTCGGGCACATGGCCATCCGGCGTTATGTGATGGGTGAGGCAGCGTCGGAACGACAGGCCGAGGATTCCGAGATCGAGGCGATGCGGTCGTTGCTTGCCGATAGTCTGGCCCAGGGCGGGATGGGCTTTTCGACCTCGCGCGCGGGCAGCCACTGGGACGGGGAGGGTCGGCCGGTGCCCAGCCGCCTGGCAAGCGAAGCGGAGTATCGGACCCTCGTCGGCGAGCTGTCGGTGCTCGATGCGGGTTTCGTCCAGCTTCTCGCCCCGGACTTCGACGCCGACGCACTGGCGGAGATCGCTCGTCTGTCGGGTCTTGGCGTCTGCCTGAATGCCATCTTTCAACGCTTCGATCGGCCCGAGTCCTGGCGCGACGATCTGAGAGCGCTCGCCGAACGGCGCGAAGAAGGCACGCGATTTTTTGCCCAGGCACATTGTCAGGCGCACGACTTCGAGGTCACGTTCCGATCCACGGACGTCTTTGACCGTTGGCCGACCTGGCGCGAGACCCTCGCTGCGGATCACGAAGAGAAGTGTCGTCGGCTGCGTGATCCGGCGATCCGCGCGCGCATGCGCGAGGAGATGAACTCCGAGCGGGATTCGATCGTCCCACTCAGCTGGGAGCGCATCGTGCTCGTCGAATCGCCCACCGGACGCCATCGCGCCGACGAGGGTCGAAGCCTGAGCGAGATCGCGCGCCAACGATCGTGTGATCCGCTCGACGTCGCTTTCGATATCGCCCTCGACGAGGATCTGGACAGCCATTTTCGGGTGCTCGATTCGCGCAATCACGACGAGGCCGCGATGCTCGAAATTCTGCGCTCGCCGCATGTGGTCCCGGGTCCCTCGGATGCCGGAGCGCACCTCTTGAGGGCAGCGAATACCGGCTTTCCGACGTGGTTGCTCGGGCATTGGGTGCGGGAGAAACAGGCCCTCCCGCTGGAGGAGGCGGTGCATCTCCTCTCGGGGCGTGCCGCCCGGGAACTCGGTGTCACGGATCGCGGGCTGTTGCGCGAGGGCCAGGCGGCGGATGTCGTGCTCTTCGATGCCGATTCGGTGGCCTCTCTGGGTCGGGAATTCGTTGGGGATCTGCCAGGAGGGGGTCGGCGATGGGTCCAATACGCGGCCGGCATCGAGTCCGTCTGGGTGAACGGCGAGATCACCCTCGAAGGGGGGACGCCCACCGGTTGCCTGAGCGGCCGCACCCTGCGCGGCCGGCATTAGAAGCCAGAGCTGATGTGGTAGGGTGATCGGCATGACGCAGAGGACTCCGGCGCCCGACGAGGCGCCCAGCGCACACGCCTATTATGTCCTCGCGATGCTATTTCTGGTGCTCGTCACCAGCCTGATCGATCGCAACATCCTCGGTATCCTGCTCGAGGACATCAAGGCCGATCTCCAGATCTCCGATACGCAGATCGGGTTGCTGACGGGCCCCGCCTTCGCGGTCACCAACGCGATCGCAGGAATCCCACTCGCGCGACTCGCCGATCGCTGGTCGCGGCGCGGCATCATCGCCTGGGGATTATTGGCGTGGTCCGTGCTGACGGCGATGCAGGGACTCACCCGGACCTTTGGCACGTTGTTCATGACTCGAGTGGGTGTCGGGATTGGCGAGGCCTCGACGGGCCCCTCGGCACATTCTCTGATCTCCGACTATTTTCCCCTGCGCCAGCGGGCGACGGCGATCTCGATCTACACGATCGGCGGACACATCGGCGTCGCACTCGCCTTCCTGGTCGGGGGCTGGCTGAGTGATGCCTACAGCTGGCGCACGGCGCTGGTTGCGGTCGGCCTGCCGGGGATCGTGCTCTCGATTCTCTTTCGTTTTACGGTGCGCGAGCCCGTTCGCGGCGCAATCGAGGGGCAGGTCGATACGGGTGAAGCCGTGCCGCTCGGGGAGGTGGTCCGCGTGCTCGGACGCAAGCCGACCTTCCGGCACCTGACGATGGCGCTGCCGCTCTTCGTGTGTGCGTCCTACGTGTTGAA
>SMVB01289504.1_pt1 | contig 36154 bp, 36 predicted proteins | sample 2456461 | NCBI WGS metagenome assembly SMVB01 (sample SAMN11095934, study PRJNA526329) | marine sediment metagenome | biome: Marine sediment; feature: Surficial sediment; material: Deep marine sediment; isolation source: Hadal surficial sediment | place: Pacific Ocean | collected 2014-05 | depth...
ACGAAAGCGAGTGTCGGCCCGGAGGGCCGTACGGAGCGCTCAAACTAATAATGCAGAGCAAGTTCGCCGGTGACCCGGTTGAACACCGGGACGATGGTCTGGAGCGGCTCGTCGGTCACCACGACGTCGAACACCCGGTCCACCCACGGGGCCTCGTCGAGTGGTGGAGGGGCCTTGTCGATCTCGCTGAGGTCGGCGAGGCACAGTACGTAGTCGCCCGGCGGAATCGTGAGCGCGTAGGTGCCGTCCGCGGCCAGGTCGCTGCGGTAGACGCCGGGCTCGGCGAGTACCCGGACCGGCATCGGGAAGTCGCGGTCCTCGAGCAGCGCGGACTTCCACGGTCCCCTGGCGTCGAGCTTGAACTGCCGGTATCGCTCCGGCGTCATCGCGATGACGACGCCGCTGCCGAACGGGCGACTCGGCTGCATGTTCTCACCGGCCGAGAAAACGACGCCCGTCACACGCACGGATCCCTCCGGCAGTTCGTAGTAGGCGGTCAGCGGATCGCGAGCCGGTTCGGCGGCGATCACCGGGGGCACAGGTCGCGTCACCGCCGGTGCGGGAGCCGGTTCGCTGCCCGATACCGGCTCGGCCCCGCACGCCGCCAGCGAGACGGGCAGTGCAGCGGCGAGGCAGAGATACGCGATCCGGGAGTAGCGGTCGCAATTCATCCTGAGTTGATCGGCCGTACGGTACGGTCACTCCAGCGCAGTCTGGGGGTGGTTTCAGGCCATTCAGGCCAGGAGTCCGCTTCGTGAACCTACAATCGACGGCTCCATGACGTCGTCCACGGAAAAGCGCGATCGCCTCGCCGAACGGGCCAGGGCGTTACCGGCGTCGCCGGGCGTGTACCTCCTGAAGGACGCCTCCGGCACGGTGCTCTACGTGGGCAAGGCGAGTTCGCTCCGCAACCGCGTCGCGTCGTATTTCGTTCCGTCGGTCGATCTCGGCCCGCGGAAACAGCCCATGCTCGACCGGGTCGTCGACGTCGAGGTCATCGAGTGCGAGGGCGAGTGGGAGGCGCTGCTCATGGAGAGCCGCCTCATCAAGGACATCCGTCCCCGGTTCAACGATCTGCTGACGGACGACAAGACGTTCCCCTACCTGGTGATCACGACGCGGGACGAGTTCCCCGGCGTCTTCGTGACGCGAACGCCGTCCGATCCCGCATACCGCGGCGCGAAGATCTACGGGCCGTTCACCTCGGTCTACGCGCTCCGCGAGGCCGCCCAGTTGCTTCAGCGGGTCTTCAAGTACCGAACCTGCACGCTCGACATTCGCGCCGACGACCCGCGGAACGCGTCGTTCCGGCCGTGCCTGCTGCACGCGATCGGCCAGTGCACGGCGCCGTGCGCGAACCGGATCTCCAGGGAGGCCTATCGTGGCGACGTCAACCGGTTCATCCGCTTCCTGGGGTCGAAGCGGACGGCGATGATCCGGGAACTCCGCACCGAGATGGAGGCCGCCTCGGCGAAACTGGATTTCGAGCGGGCCGCCGCGCTCCGCGACCAGGTGCGGGCGATCGAGAAGCTCGACGAGCGCGAGAAACGCAACCTCGGCGCGGCGACCGACTGGCAGCCGGAGGTGACGTCGTTCGCGATCGATCCCTCCGCGGGGCTGCGTTCCCTCCAGAAGACGCTCGGCCTGGACACCGGGATCCGCTGCATGGAGGCCATCGACATCGCGCACCTCGGCGGCGGCGAGACGGTGGGGTCCAAGGTCTGCTTCATCGACGGGCGGCCGTTCAAGAACAGCTATCGAAGGTATCGGATCCGCAGTTGCGGCAACGACGACTACATGGCGATCCGCGAGGTCGTCAGCCGGCGGTACCGCGACGCCGGCGACGGCCAGGAGTTGTATCCGGACGTCATCCTCATCGACGGCGGGCTCGGCCAGCTGCACGCCGCCCTGGAGGCGTTCGAGCAGCTGCCGGTGCTGCCGCCGATGGTGATCAGCCTCGCGAAGAAGCAGGAGCTCATCTACGTGCAGCAGCGCCAGGAGCCGGTGCGCCTGGGCCGGGAGAACGCCGGCCTGCGGCTCGCACAGGCGATGCGCGACGAAGCCCACCGCTTCGCACAGCACTATCACCACATCCTGCGTCGCAAGAAGACGGTGGGAGAATAAAGGATCCTGGGTCCTTTATTCTCCGCGACGGTCGCGATGTGCTGATCCGCGTCGAGGCCGTGCCCGGCGCGTCCCGCGAGCATGCGACAAGGCGGTCAGGCCGGGCTGGGCAATGCGTCGCCGCCGGTTGCGTGCTTCTGGCCCTTGTCGGCGGCGGGCTCCGGCTTCGGCGGCGGCGGTGCGGTCTTCGCGGCTTCCTGCTCGAGCAGCTCGGCGACCGTGGGCTTGTCGAGCTTCTCGCCGCGAAGGAGCTTCTCCACCTCCTCGCACTGGAGCGTCTCGTACTTGAGCAGCGCCTCGGCGATGGCGGTGACCGCTTCCCAGCGTTCGTCGATGACGTCTTGGGCTTCCGCGTATGCCTCGTCGATGAACCGCTTGATTTCCTGGTCGATGATGCGGGCGGTCTCGTCGGAGTATTCCCGTTCCGGGATGAACGCTTCGCGCGTGTCGGTGCCGCTGTAGTACACGAACCCCAGCCGTTCCGACATGCCCCACTCGAGGATCATGTGCCGCGCGAACTGCGTGGCCTGCTGAATGTCCATGGCGGCGCCGGACGAGATATCGCCGGTCTTTCGTAGCTCGGCGATGCGTCCGGCGCAGAGCACACGCAGCGTGTGATGCAGGTAGCGCCCGCCGTAACCGTGCCGGTCTTTCTCGGGTAGCGCGAACGTGGCGCCGAGCGACTGGCCGCGCGGGATGATCGTGACCTTGTGCAGCGGATCCGCGTGCTCGAGCACGGCCTGGCAGACCGCGTGGCCCGCCTCGTGGAAGGCCGTGGCGATGCGTTCCTCCTCCTCGATCCGGCTGCTCTTGCGGGCCCGTCCAAATCGGACCTTGTCGCGAGCCTCCTCGAGGTCGGCCATCTCGACGGCGGGCTTGTTGGTCAGCGTTGCCATGATCGCGGCCTCGTTGACGATCGCGGCGAGGTCGGCGCCGGAGAACATCGGAGTCCCCCTGGCCAGCCGCTCGAGATCCACGTCGGGACCCATCGTCACGTTCTTCGAGTGCACTTTCAGGATCTGCTGCCGTCCGATGAGGTCGGGCAGCGGCACCATGACCTGCCGGTCGAACCGGCCCGGACGCGTCAGCGCCGGGTCGAGAATGTCGGAACGGTTCGTCGCCGCGACGACGATGATCTGGTCGTTGGCCTCGAAGCCGTCCATCTCGACGAGGATGGCGTTGAGCGTCTGCTCGCGCTCGTCGTGGCCGCCGGTCGTGAACCCGCCGCCGCGACGTCGGCCGACCGCGTCGATCTCGTCGAGGAAAATGATGCACGGCGAATTGTCTTTCGCCTGCTTGAAGAGATCGCGAACCCGGCTCGCACCGACGCCCACGAACATCTCCACGAAATCCGAGCCGGAGATCGAGAAGAACGGCACCTCGGCCTGGCCGGCGATTGCCTTGGCGAGCAGCGTCTTGCCGCACCCGGGCGGCCCCACCAACAGCACGCCGCGCGGAATTCGGCCACCCAGCCGCTGAAAGCGTTTCGGGTTCTTGAGGAACTCGACGATTTCCTCCACCTCTTCCTTGGCTTCGTCAACGCCCGCGACGTCGCTGAACGCGACGGTGACGCTCTCCTTGTTGGAGAGGCGGTGCCGCGACTTGCCGAAGCTGCCGAGCATCCCGCCGGGCCCGGCGCCCGCGGAACGCATCGACCGGGCGATGAGGAACCAGACGAGCAGGATGAGCAGGATGAACGGTGCCAACGCGACCAGCAGGCTCACCCAGACGCTGGTGCCGGTATCGAAGTTGAAGGAGGCCCCGGCCGCGTCCAGCTGATTCAGGAACCACTCGCGGTTGGCGGCGTCGATCCGGACCCAGATCGGGGTCGGCTCGGTACTCGGCGGGAAACCGACCGCATCGGGCTCGACGTTCGCCATGATGCGGTCGTCACGAATGACGATGGAATCGTCCAGGACGTCCCCACGCTCGATGAACTTGGTGAACTCCTGCCAGGTCGGGATCTCCTTGCCCCGGCCCTGGGTGTTGTTGAGCACGACGAACAGCATGATGAGCAGGGCGAGGATCATCACCCAGCTCATGAGGCCGCGGCCCAGCTTGACCGTCGGGGGCGGCGGCGGCTTCTTGTCGTTGGAACCGTTCCCGCGCGGTGACGACTCCGAGTCGGCCGACTGCTCGATCTTGTCCTTGGGTTGGTCTGTCATGTGTTCGTGGGGGGGGTTGGTTACCAGTCTGTCTGCATCTCGGTGACCACGTCGTGTGCCAGCCGCTGGGCAACCCCGAACTCAGCCAGTTCGATCGGTTCTCGCGTCGGGTTCGATGGCACGAAAAGGCTGTTGGCGGTAAACGACTCCAGTTCGAGCAGTGTCTCACCGGTGCGCAGATCGGTCCACGATAGGTCGATCGTCACGCTTACGGTGACCTCTTCACTCAATCCGGTCACCCTGGACTTTGAAAGTTGCGTGTGCTCGACACGCTGAATCCGTCCGGTAACAATGGTATCCGCGCGACCGGTGGAGGTCACCTTGTACGGCGTTCGGGCCTCGATCTCCTTGATCAACGCGTCGGTGAACTCGAACTCGAAGTTGCGATTCTGCGTGTCGTTCGCGAAGAGCCCGACCGCCACGGTCCGGATGTCGTCGGACCAGACGGACGTGGTCGACCAGCCCCTGGTCGGATCGACGGCACAGCCGGCGAGCAGGGCCGACGCGAGCGTGACGGCGACGGCTGTCATCGCGCGGTCGCGTCTCATGGTTCAGTGTCGCGACGTGGTGTTCCAAGCAGCGCTCGCTCCAATGCGGCGTAGTCCGGGGCCTCGTCGAGCACGGCCGTCGGCAGCCGCGGCAGCACCCGCTTCATGAGTCGCAACGCGTCCGCGGCGGCCACCGTCCGCGGGTAGTGCGTCACCAGCCGGCGGATCATCAACTCGCACGCGACCGGATCGCCCGTCGTGAGGTACCACTTCGCCTGGACCAGCAGCTTCTGGGCGTCGGACTCGTCGATGCGGACGAGCAGGGCGTCGGCGCCGACGCGCTGGGCAGCGGCCGGTTCGAGGGCGATGAGTTCGTGGAGCCGCGCCCGCGCCTCGTGCAGCCCCGATGCGTCGAAGGACGGCCCCTTGAACGTGGCCAGTTCGGCGTAGATCAGCCGGCGCCGCGCCTTGGAGACCTGATCGGAGCCCGGGTGGTTCTCCAGGAATATCGAGTACATCTCGACGGCCAGTCGCATATCGCGGTTTCGGAAGTAGTAATCGGCGAGCTCGATGGCGGCCTCTTCCGCAAGACGGCTTCCCGGCATCCGTTCCTGGACGCGAATGAGAAGTTCTTCGGCGACCTCGTCGGCGTTGACGATGCGCATGCCGAGCCAAAGCCGCTTCATTCCGCGGGCGTACATGACGCCGATCTCCAGCTCGCGCTGGATCACGGTCACGAACGCCTCGCTGGCGGGATAGGCCCGCGCGACGAACTCGTAGTCGAACAGGGCCTTGAAATACTTCGCGTCCGCCCTGAGGGCGTCACCCCGCAGCAGGTAGGCGTCGGGCAGGAGCGGATCCCGAGGATTCTGCTCGATCCAGGCGGTGGCCAGGCTCGCGGCCCGCTGGTTCTGGCCGCCGGCCATGGCGTGACGGGCCGCCGCGAGCCGTCCGGCAGGCGTGGCCGGGTCGGCCGACTCGACCAGGTGCCACTCGTCGGTGTCTGAGAGCTCGTATTTCTGCTGTCCGGGGGCACCCCCGGCACACAAGGCAGCCGCGCAAAGTGCCATTGGCATCATCGGGGCGCCACGCATGGCGGGATGGTACGGTTGTCCGTCCCCGATGGCGAATACATCCCTCCTGATCCTCTTTAACCCCGTCTCCGGCGGCGGCCGCGCCAAGCAGGCTGCCGAGCGTCTTGCGGAAACACTCCGCGGGGCCGGATACCAGGCGGCCGTGACCCCGACCCGGCGCGAGCCGGACGACGGCTGGCTCGACCAACGGCTCGCCGGCGCGGCGGTCCTGGTGATCCTCGGGGGCGACGGTACGGTGCGGTCCATCGCCGGCGCGGCCATCCGGACCCGGACGCCGCTGTACCACGTCCCGTACGGCACCGCGAACCTGTTTGCTCGTGAGTTCGGCACGGACCGGCGCGCGGCAACGCTCTTGCGGGCGCTCGATCGCTTCGACGTGCGTTGGGTGGATATCGGGGAGGCCAACGGCGAGCCGTTCGTGCTCATGGCCTCGGTGGGGTTCGACGCCGACGTGGTTCACGACCTCGCGTCGCGACGCGGCGCCTCGATCTCGCACCTCAGCTACGCGGGGCCGGTGCTCCGCCAGTTGAGACGGTGGGATCCCCCGTCGCTGTCCGTCAAGATCGACGACCGGCCCGTCGAACTCGATCCGCCCGCGCGGGGGACCATTATCGTGGCGAACGCCAGGGGCTACGCGTTCGGGTTGAACCCCGCCCCGGACGCGGACATGACCGACGGGCTTCTCGACGTCGTCGCCCTTCCCATGGCCACGCGGCGGTCGGTACTGGCGTGGTTGGTGAAGCTCCGCCTGGGCAGGCGCGGCGGCGTTCGCGTCAGGCGTGGTGCCGCCATCGAGATCAAGTCCGAGCGGCCGCAGCGGCTCCAGCTCGACGGCGACCCGGTCGGCGGCACGGCCGCCGTGATCGGCCTCTCGATCCGCCCGGGCGTCCTGCCGGTGCTTGTCCCGCCCGGCTCTCCATAGACCGCTCAAGTTGACCGCGGTCGCTTCCGATGAGCAGGTGGGAATCCGGGCGAAACGGTGTTGAGCCGGGGAGATCGTTGTGGACATTGCCACCGTCGTCGGCCTGTTGCTTGGAATAGTCATGGTCGTCCTGGCGATCATGACCGGTGGCGATATGGCGGCATACGTCAACGGGCCGGCGGTGATGATCGTCGTGGGCGGCGCAATCGCCGCGACCATGGCCTCCCAGCCGTTGAAGGGCTTCTTCAAGATCCCGAAGGTCGTCGCCAAGACGCTCTTCAACAAGACCCCGGAGCCGGCCGGCATCATTTCAAACCTCGTGGACCTCGCCGAGGTGGCTCGTCGCGACGGCATCCTCGCGCTGGAGGGCATGATCGACGAGATGAAGGACGAGTTCCTGGTCCGCGGCGTGCAGATGGCCGTGGACGGAACGGACCCGGAGATCATCCAGGCGGTCATGGAGACCGAGCTCGAGAACCTGCTGGAGCGCCACGACACGGGCAAGGCAATGCTCGATGCGTTGGGGCGGTACGCGCCGGCGTTCGGCATGATCGGGACGCTCGTCGGCCTGGTGGCCATGCTGAGCAACATGGACGACCCATCGAAGATCGGCGCCGGTATGGCGGCCGCGCTGCTGACGACGCTATATGGCGCGTTGCTCGCGAACGTCGTTTTCCTTCCGCTGGCGGACAAACTCGCGGTCCGCTCGGCCGAGGAGGCGCTGTGCAAGACGATCATCATCCACGGCGTGATGTCCATCCAGAGCGGGGACAACCCGCGGACCGTCGAATCCAAGCTGATCACGTTCCTGCCCCCGGCATTGCGACCCGACACGATCGGGGCCAAGGCTGCGTAGCGCATCATGGTGAAACGCCAGAAGAAACCGCCGCCGGGGGTCCCGGGATGGCTCGTCACGTTCGGTGACATGATGGCCCTGCTGCTGTGCTTCTTCATCCTGCTGCAGATGTTCTCCGAGTTGAAGCAGGACCGTGAGTACCAGCGCGTCATCACCGGGATCAAGGAAGCGTTCGGCTATTCCGGCGGCATCGGCGTTCTGCCGATCAACGATCCGCCCGTGCGTTCGATCATCGAGCAGCTCGAGCGGATGGCGATCAAGCACTACGAGTTCACGAAGAATGCCCGCTCCCCCGTCGACTCGGTGGACGGGGCGTATGTCCGAGTGAAGAAGATCCGCGACGGGACGCTTTTTACCCTCGGCGGTCCCGCCGTGTTCGACGAACTCTCGGCGGAGTTGAAGCCCGCCATCCGCGCCGAGCTGAAGAAGATCGCCACGCTGCTGGCCGGCCGCAACAACAAGATCACCGTCCGCGGCCATGCCCACGCCAAGTATCTCCCGGACGATTCGCCGTGGCGGGACCTCACCGACCTGAGCTACGAGCGGTCCCGGGCGGTCATGAAGGCCCTGGTGGAGTTCGGGCTTGATGACCGCGTCTTCCGGCTGGAGCCCGTGGGATCCCGGGAGCCGGTCCGCCCCCGCGCTCACGGTCCCGCCGAGGAGGCAGAAAACCGGCGGGTGGAGGTCATCCTCAGCGAGCAACTGGTCGAGGAAGCCAATACCGACGCGGACTTTACCGATCCGAATCTCGCCCGCGGAGGCTGATGCCATGGGTCTGGACGACGGCAAAAACAGACGCAAGTCGCCACTGAGGCTCATCATCATCCTCGGCGGAATCCTCGCCGTGGAGGCCGTCGTGATTATCGGAGCGATGATGATCCTGGGGGGTCCTCCCAACGTGGAGGCCGCCGAGACTCCGGCCGTCATGACGGCGCCGCAGGACGAGCGCATCGTCGAGATCCTGGTGATCGACGCGAAGCTCCCCAACAACAAATCCGGGATGACCTACCTGTACGACACCGAGATCTACGTCCAGGTGAAGAAGCGGTACTCGGACCAGGTCGGCGAAGAACTCCAGCAGTTCCGCAACGAGATCAAGAGCGAGATCGCGGCGATCTGGCGGACCGCGGAGGTGCGGCATTTCCAGGAGCCCCGGCTGGAGACCCTGACACGGCGGATTCGGACGATGCTTTCGGACCGCTTTGGTGTCGATCACCAGCGCGACCAGCCGATCATCTCAAAGTGCGTCATCGTTATGGGCATGGGATTTCGGATTGACAGTTGACAACCGCGGTGCGACCGGTGATAACGGATCGCCCGCGAGAGGAGCCATGGATGGCCGACAAAGGCGCCAAGAAACCCACGCCGAGATCCACGCCGAAACCGAAGACCCGATCGGCCGGCGGCGGTGCGCAAAATCTGCCGGATGCCGCCGGCACGCCGCCGGAGCCGCACGTTGCGGAGGCGGCCATGGAGAACGCGCAGGACGCGGTCGATGCGCTGAAGGCCCAGACGGCCGCCACCGCGATGGACCTTCCCGACTTCGGCGGTGACCGCACGAAGACCGACGGCCAGGCCGCGTTGGCGATGCTCCGCGACGTCAACCTCAAAGTAAAGGTAGAGCTTGGGCGGACCATGATGTACGTCGAGGACGTACTCCGCCTGAACGAGAACTCGATTATCGAACTGGACAAGCTGGCCGGTGACCCCGTGGACATCTTCGTCAACGATCGCCCGGTCGCCCGCGGCGAGGTCCTGGTCGTCAACGACAACTTCTGTGTGCGAGTCAGCGAGATCATTCGGCCGATAGAAGACGATTGATCAACGCCGGAGGATCCGGCGTCGCGCTGCCAAGGACGGCACTATGCGTACGCCTCGAATACCGCTGCTGCGGGTAGCTCTACTGTCGACGTGGGTTGCCGGTACGGCAACGACAGCCCGCGCCGACGGACCGGTCGTCGTTCCCGACGACCAGTCGGTCAACTTCGCAGTTGACGCGAACCGGCAAGGCGCAGAAGCTGCGCTCGTCCTGCAGGAGAGCCTTCCGCTCGGCGCCGTCGCGGCCGGGGGCCCCATGGCGGCCCCGGGTGTCGAGCGGCCGGATCGCGGCTCGACCTTCGAGACCGTCAAGAGCGAGTTGGTGCGCGTGGGCTTGCCGCTGCTCGGCGTGGTGGCGCTCATGATCGCCGTCGGCGTCGTGGTGCGCCGGGTCGGCGGTCCGCTTGCCCGCGGCGGGCGGCCGTCGGGCGTCCTGGAGATCCTGGGGCGGTATCCGATCGCGCGGGGCCAGCAACTGGTTCTGCTGCGGCTGGTGAACCGGATCGTGTTGCTGCACCAGTCGCGCAACGGCCTGAGCACGCTCAGCGAGATCACCGACGCCGACGAGGTCGCGGCACTGCTGGCCCGGATCGAGGCCGCGACCCGATCGGGTCAGCCGGGGCGGTTCCACGGCCTGCTTGCCCGCGCCGTCGCGGGCGGAGACCCCACCGGCCGCGAGACGTCGACCAACGGCAAGGTGGTCGTGGACCTCACGCGAAGACCCGCCCACCGTCCGCTGCGGAGCACCGGCGCGTGACCGAACTGAACCCGATCACGGTCGTGCAGGGCGCCGCGGAGGCCATGCCCGGTTTCGAGGGCGGCGTCAGCGGGGCGATCAACATCCTGATCCTGCTGACCGTGCTGACCCTCGCGCCGGCACTGCTGATCCTGTGCACCTGTTTCACCCGTATCGTGATCGTGCTCGGTTTGCTCCGCCAGGCGATGGGGACCCAGGGCATGCCCCCGAGCCAGATCATCATCGGGCTGAGCCTGTTCATGACGTTCGTCGTCATGACGCCGACGATCAGCCGGGCGTACGAGGCCGGCGTCCGGCCCTACGCGGACGGGGAGATCGTCGATCCGACGGTTGCATGGGACCGCGCGAAGCAGCCGTTCCGCGACTTCATGTTCGCCCAGATCGACGCGTCGGACAACTGGTCCGGCGTGTACATGTTGCTCAACTACCGGGGCGTGGACACGTCGGATCCGCAGAGCCTTCGACGGGCGGACGTGGACATGCTGACGCTGATCCCGGCGTATGTCATCTCGGAGCTCAAGATCGCGTTTCTGATGGGCTTCCGGATCTACCTGCCGTTTCTCGTGATCGACGTCGTCATCGCCAGCATGTTGATTTCGATGGGCATGCTCATGCTGCCGCCCGTGTTGATCTCGCTGCCGTTCAAGCTCCTCCTGTTCGTGCTCGTGGACGGCTGGCAACTCATCGTCGGATCGCTGTTGAACAGTTTCGTGCAGCCGGAAGCCGTCGTGGAGGTCGCGGCCGCCATCACGGTCGGCGGTCCGTAGCCCGGGCCGACGGGGCGATCGCTAACGCCAAGGAGATGCAATGACATTCGACGCCGTGGACGTCGCACGTGACGCGTTGTGGCAAGCGCTCATCATCGCGGTCCCGATCCTCGGTTCGGGGTTGCTGATCGGCCTGATGGTCAGCCTGTTCCAGGCGGTCACGCAGATCCAGGAGCAGACCCTCACGTTCGTCCCGAAGATCGTCGTCATGATCCTCGTGGCGATCGTCCTGCTTGGATGGATCGCCGTGCGAATGACGGAATTCGCCACCGAGATGTTCGTGAATGCGTGACCGGCGTGGATCAGCAGCTCAGTTCCATCCTGGACCACGTTCCCACGGCGTTGCTTGTCATCTTCCGCATCGGCGGGCTGATGATCTTCGGGCCGCTGCTGTCGTCGGTGATCATCCCGATGCGCGTGAAGGTATACCTGGCCCTGGTCGTCGGCCTGGCGGTGTATCCGACGGTCAGCACGCACGTCCCGGTCCATGCCCCGATCGTTCTTGACCTGTGGTCGCTCGCCCCGCTCGTGTTCACCGAGCTTCTCATCGGTGCGGTCATCGGCTTCATGGCGACGTTGCCGCTGGTGTCCGTGCAGGTCGGCGGCTTGATCATGGGCCAGCAGATGGGGCTGGGGTTCGCCCAGCTGTTCAACCCGGCATCGGGCGTGAACGAGAACATCATCGGCCAGATTCTCTTTCTCATGACGATGGCCGGGTTCGTGATGATCGGCGGTCTCGAGTCGCTCATACTCGCCGTGCTGAACAGCTTCGAGCACGTCCCGCCGCCGGCGCTGGGCAGCATCTCCGCCGACCTGGGCATGCTGTCGGTGATCGTCGGGCTGCTCGCGGCCGCCTTTGAAATGGCGCTTCGGGTGGCCGCGCCCCTGCTGGCGTTGATCTTTCTCCAGACCGTCGCGATGGGGTTCATCGCCAAGACGGTCCCGCAGATCAACATCCTCAGCCTGGGCTTTCCGCTGCGGATTCTCAGCGGCATGGGGATCATCGTGGGCGGTCTCGTGGTCCTCGACGAAGTGGTCATGGAGCTCATCGACGAAACCCTCACATTGATCTTCGACTGGACGGGCAGCTTCTGATGGCTTCGGACGAAATGGGCGAGCGAAGCGAACCCCCGACCGCGCGACGAAAGAACGAGGCGCGACTCGAGGGCAACGTCGCCAAGAGTTCAGAGCTCGGCGGGGCGATGATGCTGGTGGCGGGGACGGTGCTCATCGCGTCCCTGGGGCCGGGGATCCTCGGCAACTTCAAGACCGTGCTCGCCGCCGTCCTGACCGACGACGTGATGGGCAGCCCGCTGGTGGTGGCGGACGCGGCGAAGGTCGCGTCGTACGTCGCGGCGGCCGGCGTGCGCATCGCCATGCCGTTCCTCCTGCTGCTGGCGGTCGCGGCGTACGTGTTCCAGTACATCCAGGTGGGATGGCTGTTCACGCTCAAGCCGCTGCACCCGAAACTCGAAAAGCTCGATCCCATCAAGGGCGCCAAGAAGCTCTTGAGCCTCAACAGCCTGTTCAAGGCCGCGTTGTCGGTTGTCAAGTTCGCCATCGTCATGCTGGTCGTCGTGCTGACGATCTACCAGTACCGGGGCGAGATCGTCACGATGGCCTACCTCAGCCCGGTCCAGGCGCTGGGCAAGTCGGCGCTGCTGGTGCTCGACCTCTCGATCCGCCTGCTGGTGGTGCTGATCCTGCTGGGCCTCCTCGACCTGGTCTACCAGCGGTGGAAGCACTACCAGGACCTCAAGATGACCAAGCAGGAGGTGAAGGACGAGATGAAGGCGGTCGAGGGCGACCCGCTCGTGAAGCGTCGTCGCTACCGCATGCAGCAGAACATCGCGATGCAGCGGATCAACGCCGCCGTTCCCCAGGCCGACGTGATCGTCACCAACCCGGAGCACATCTCGATCGCGATCAAGTACGACGTCCAGGAGATGGCCGCGCCGACGGTCGTCGCTAAGGGCGCGGATTATCTCGCGCTGCGGATTCGCCAACTGGCCCTGCTCAACAGCATCCCCATCGTGGAGCGGCCGCCGTTGGCGCGGGCGCTCTACAAGCAGGCGGCCATCGGGCAGGAGATCCCCCCGGACTTCTACAACGCGATCGCCGAGATCCTCGCCTACGTCTATCAGCTCGATGGGAGGATGGCCGGGTGAGCCCAGGAGTGACCGGTCATGGCTGACGTCGCCGCGGGCCTGCCGCCGCTGGTCCAGCGGATCGCCCGGTACCGGCACCTGATCGTCCCGCTGTCGTTCCTGGCGATGCTGGCGGTGCTGATCGTGCCGGTGCCGCCGGCCATCATGGACCTGCTGATCTCGGCCAACATCTCGCTGGCGATCGTGATACTGCTCACGACCCTCTACACGATGCGGCCGCTGGACTTCAGCGTCTTTCCCGCCCTGCTGCTGGCGACCACGCTGTTCCGGCTGGTGCTCAACGTCGCATCGACGCGGCTGATCCTGTCGGCGGACGCGAGCAGCCCGGAGGACGCAGCCGCGGTGGCCGGGCACGTCATCGAGGCATTCGGTCACTTCGTCGCCGGCGAGTCCGCCATCGTCGGCGTGATCATCTTCATCATTCTCGTGGTCGTGCAGTTCGTCGTGATCACCAAGGGCGCGACGCGGATGTCGGAAGTCGCCGCCCGGTTCACCCTCGACGCCTTGCCGGGCAAGCAGATGGCCATCGACGCGGACCTGTCGGCCGGCCTCATCGACGAGACCGAGGCGCGGGACCGTCGCGATCAGATCATGCGCGAGGCCGACTTCTACGGGGCCATGGACGGTGCCAGCAAGTTCGTCCGGGGCGACGCGATCGCCGGCCTCATCATCACGATGATCAACATCGTCGGCGGCTTCGCCATCGGCGCGTTCGAGAAGGGGTGGAGCTTCCAGGAGTCGATCAGCATCTTCACGATGCTGACCATCGGGGACGGCCTGGTCAGCCAGATCCCGTCGTTCGTCATCGCGGTCGCGGCGGGCCTGATCGTCGCGAGGGCGAGCGATCGGGCGCCGATCACCGAGGAGATTCCGCGCCAGCTGGCGTCGCAGCCGATCGCGCTGTTCATGATCTCCGGCTCGCTGGCGGCGCTCTCGCTCACGCCGCTGCCGACGCTGCCGCTGATGGTGACCAGCATCTGTATCGGCGGGATCGGCTGGGTCCTCCACCAGGCCGACCGGCGAGGCAAGGCGATCATCGAGGCCGAATCGCGCGCGGAGTCCGTGGCGAAGCACAGCGGCGACGCTCCGGTTGAGGATCTGCTGAACGTCGATGCGCTCGAGATCGAGGTCGGGTACGGGCTCGTGCCGCTGGTGGACACGTCCCGCGGCGGCGACCTGCTCGACCGGATCGCCATGATCCGCCGGCAGTTGGCGGCCGAGATCGGCCTGGTCGTGCCGCCGGTCCGCATCCGCGACAACGTCCTGGTCGACGCCAATGGCTACCGCATCAAGCTCCGCGGCGCCGTGGTCGGAAGCGGCACGGTCTATCCCAACCTGCTGATGGCGATGGACTCCGGCCTCGCAACCGGCCCGATCGACGGGATCGCCGGCCAGGAGCCGGCGTTCGGGCTCGACGCGTTGTGGATCGAGCCGGCCACCAAGACAAGGGCCGAGGCCATGAACTACACGGTCGTCGACCCGGCGAGCGTCATGGCAACGCACCTCACGGAACTGGTCCGGAAACACGCCCACGAGATCCTCAGCCGCGAGGAGGTCGTGCACCTGCTCGACCAGCTCAAGACGCGGTCGCCGAAGCTCGTCGAAGAGGTCGTGCCGGGCGTCGTCAAGCCCGGCGAGATCCAGAAGGTGCTGCAGAATCTCCTGCGGGAGCGGGTGCCGATGCGGGATCTCGAGTCGATCATCGAGACCCTCGGTGACTGGGCGCCGCACACCAAAGATATTGATGTCCTGACCGAGTACGTACGCAACACCTTGCGCCGGACGATCTCGAACCTCCACGCCCAGACCGATGACGACGGCACCACCCGCTTGTACTGCGTGACGCTCGATCCCGAGATCGCCGATCTCATCAACGGATACATCGATCGTGGTGCCGCCGGCACGACGATGTCGATTCCGCCGAAGCTTGCCAACCAGATCGCGACCGCCGTCGGGTCGACGGCCGAACCGCTGCTCAACGCCGGGCACCAGCTGGTCGTTCTCACCGCCCCGACGGTCCGCGCGCAGTTGAAGAAGATTCTCGATCCGCATCTTCCGACGGCGGTGGTCCTGTCGTACAACGAAATCGTTGACGACCTCGACGTGAACTCGATGGGTCTGGTACAATTGAGCCAACCCGTCGGGGCCGGTGCTGCAGGAAGCGGCACTTGATATGCATGACATGACATGCATGACATGACATGAGTCGTTGCCAGGGAGGGCACGCAGTGGGTGTCAAGACGTACCAGGCGTACACGATGGCCGAAGCGCTGGTCGCCGCCAAGCGCGATCTCGGCGCGGACGCGGTGATCCTCGAAACGCGATCGTTCCGCCGGGGTGGCGTCCTGGGCATACGGCGAAAGACGATCTTCGAGTTGACCGCAACCTCGGGCGACCGCGCCGACCTGTCCACGGCGCGACGCGCCGGACGCGTCTCGCCCGCCGCCAGTGCGGCGGCCAGGGAGTACGCCCGCGTTGCGTCGTCGCCGTCGCCGTCGCCGTCGCCGACGGTACGAGAGGCGGGTCCATCGGACCGCACGCGCATCCGACAGCTCGCCCAGACGCTCGCCGAAGCGCACGATCGGCAAGCCCGCGCTGTGGAGGTCGTGCCGCCACCGACCGCGGTGACGCTCAACGTCGCCGATCGCCGCAACACGCTGGTGCGTCCCGCCGCTGTCGCGCGGCGCTTCATACTCACCCCCGCGACCGGGGCGCAATCGCAGACCGACGTCGCCGTGGCCGAGCCCCCGGAAGCCATGCAGCAGGAACTGGCGGAGATCAAGACGATGGTCAGCCAGGTGCTTCAGCGGCAAGCGGTCTCGCGGGGCGGACCCGGCGCCGACCTTCCGCGCAGCCTGTTCGACATGTACCTCGAGCTCATCGGACAGGATCTCTCCGAGGAATTCACCGACCGGATCATTACCGCGGTCCGAGCGGAGCTTGCCGATGACCCGCTCGATAACGACGCCGTGCGCGAGGCAGTCCTGCGGCATATCGCCGACCTCGTGCCGGTCGCCGACCCGACCATTCCGCGCCGCAGCCCGGACGCCCGCCCGCTGACGATCGCGCTGATCGGCCCGACCGGTGTCGGCAAGACCACGACGCTCGCCAAGCTCGCGGCGTCCTTCAAACTGCGTCATCAACGCAACGTCGGCCTGGTGACGTGCGATACCTACCGGATCGCCGCGGTCGACCAGCTCAGGACGTACGCCGGAATCATCGGGCTGCCACTGGAGGTTGCGCTCACGCCCGCAGAAATGAACCGCGCCGCCGAGCGTCTGAGGGACTGCGACGTGGTGCTCATCGACACGCCGGGACGCGGGCCCAACGACACCGGCCGTCTTCACGAACTGCAACAGGTGCTGGCCGCGGCCGATCCGCACGAGGTGCACCTGGTGCTCTCCAGCACGGCCAGCGAACGTGTGCTGCTGCGCGAAGCGGAAGCCTTTTCCGAAGTCGGCGCCGATCGGATCGTGCTGACGAAGCTCGACGAAGCCGTGAGTTTCGGCGTGCTGGTGAACGTCATGCAGGCGGTCGGCAAGGAACTGAGCTTTATTACGACGGGGCAGGAGGTTCCCGACCACATCGAGGCCGGTCGCTCGCGGCGGCTCGCCGAACTCGTGCTGGGGGCGGAGCTCCACGGGTGAGTGACCAGGCGACCCATCTGCGCCGGCTCGTGGGTCGTGCCGCGGAGCCGCGCCGGGGTACGCCGTGGCCGGCGCGCCGGGCGACGGTTCCGGTCACACCCGCCATGCCGGGCATGCCAGAGTCGTCACCCCTGGTCCGGGAAGCACAGCCGAGGCTCGCCCAGGCGATCGCGGTGACGTCTGGCAAGGGCGGCGTCGGCAAGACGAACCTCGCGGTCAACCTTGCCGTGTGCCTTGCCCGGCTCGGTCGCCGCACGTGTCTGCTTGACGGGGACCTGGGCCTCGCCAACGCCGATATCCTGTGCAACCTGACGCCGCGACTGACGCTGGAACACGTCATCAGCGGGCGGTGCAGGCTCGCCGAGGCGATGTTGCTCGCGCCGGGGGGGTTCCGGCTCATCCCGGGGGCGTGTGGGGTGGCACGGCTCGCCGATCTCGGCGGTGCCGATCGCGCCGCGCTGATCGGGCAGCTGGCGGCGCTGGATCACGTCGCCGACGACCTCATCATCGACACCGGCGCCGGCCTGTCCGCCAACGTGCTTGCGTTCGTCACCGCCGCGTCCAGGGTGCTTCTCGTGACGACGCCGGAGCCCACGGCGATGACCGACGCGTACGGCATGGTCAAGGCCCTGACCGCTCGTGCCCCCGATCTGGGGGTCAGCCTGGTCGTGAACATGGTCAGCGATGCCCATGAGGGGCGGGCCGTCTTTGACCGGATCGACCGTGTCAGCCGCACTTTCCTGGGACGGGCATTGGACTACGGGGGCGCAATTCCGAGCGACCGTGCCGTCGTCGAGGCCATCCGCCATCGCATTCCGTTCACGTTGTACGCCCCGGACGGGCCCGCCACGGTCGCCGTCGATGCGTTGGCGCGGTCGTTGCTGGGAATCGAATCAACGCATGCGACGCGAGGAGGCTTCTTTTCCCGCTTGGCGACGTGGTTTTCGCAGGAGACGGACTTTCGTGAATCCAGCTGATCGGAACCCCTGAACATGTCGATACCGACGAATCGGCAAGAACGGCCGCCGAGCCGCGCATGGAGAAAGTCGACATGATGGGCGTCGCCAGCAAGGCCATCGCCGGGTGTTTTGCGCTGGCTGCATTCAGCGTCGCTGTCATCGCCGGCCTGGCGAGCGAGAACTCGGCCGCGTCGATATTGATGCGAGCCCTGTTCGCGATGGTCGTGTGCTACCCGGTCGGGCTGCTCGTGGGTTTCGTGTGCCGGCACGTCATCGAGCAGCATCTGGACGAATCGCCGGAGACCTCCGAGGAGACCTCCGAGGAGACCGCCACGGGAAGCGAGCCGGCGGAACAGAGCGCAGAAAGCGCAGAGAAGTCAGAGGATGTCATCGTTGTTTGACGACCGACTTGTGTGACGCCGCACTTGTGCGGTATATTGAACGGGTGTTCTACCAGGGAAAGGTGGAGCGGCCGTTGAGCCATGGTCAAGGAGCTGACCGATGCCGAAAACCAAGACGAAAGCACCCGCGTCCAAACGCAGAAAATCCACGGCCGGCCGATCGACGATCGCCGTACTGGCCGACGCCCCGATCGAGCAGGTCTGGAGGGCCTATAAGAAGGCGGCCTCCGATGAACTCCGCAATCACCTGATCGAGAACTACCTTCACCTCGTCAAGAGCACCGCCGAGCGCATGCACATGCGGCTGCCGGGCGAGGTGGACGTCGAGGACCTGATGTCCGCCGGACTGTTCGGCCTGATGGATGCCATCGACGCCTTCGACCTCGAACGCGGCGTCAAGTTCGAGACCTACTGCACGCAGCGGATCCGTGGCGCGATCTTCGACGAGTTGCGGGCCATGGACTGGGTGCCGCGGCTGGTCCGGTCGCGTACGGCCAAGGTCGAGCGGGCCCGCAAAGCCCTCGAAATGGAGCTCGGTCGGCGGCCGACCGACAAGGAAGTCTGCGACCGGCTCGAAGTGAGCGGGGCGGAATTCAAGAAGCTCTCGAAGGACTCCAAGCCGGTCAACGTCGTCTCGTTGAACCGGAAGTGGTTTGAGACCGACTCCAGCAAGGACATCCGCGAGATCGACGTGATCCAGGACAACCGGCAGGAGGATCCGCTCGCGGAGTTGCAGCGACGCGATCTCAAGCTGCTCATCACCAAGGGGCTCTCGCGCGCCGAGCGGCTGATCGTCATCCTGTACTACTACGAGGAGATGACGATGAAGGAGATCGGCATGACGCTCGATCTCTCGGAGTCGCGTGTCAGCCAGATGCACAGTTCCATTCTCGCGCGACTGCAGGCGCAGATGCAGTATCGCTCGAAGGAACTGTGATGGGGAAGCTGTCAGCTGTCAACTGTTAGTTGTGAGTCGCTGACCACCGCTTCTCGGACCTCTCTGGTCCCGAATCACCAAATCGCCACCGAATCCTCCCTCGTGTATCGACCCGGCTTGAGGGCCGCGCCAATGCCGCCGATACCGATGAAGAGTTTACCGCGACGCGAATGCGCCGTTGGTGGTTCTGTCTGGAGTGAGGGGAACGCATGTCCTCCCAAAGCGGCCTGCGGGTTCGACAACACCATCGCCGGGAGATCGAGCTCCCGGTCGAGTTCGTCGTGGCCGAGCAGTACCGCGACCAGCTGCGGTTCAGCGCCAAGTCGTCGGCAATCAACGATCATTCGTTGCGCGGGACGTCGGTTGACATCAGCCCCGGCGGCATGGGCTTTACGTGCCGGCAGTTCCTGCCCCGGCAGGTCGAAGGGTCGCTTCGAGTGTTCGACCCGATGCCCATCGGCACGCGGGCGGACGGGACGCCGATCCTCGAGGTGGCGTTCGAGCAGCGGGTCAAGGTCCGCCGCGTCCAGATGACCTCGCACGAGCCGACGTACTTCATCGGCGTGTCGTTCGCCGAACCCGACAACGTCGACGCGGACATCGGGGATCGGATCATGTTGCTCAAGCAGGCACCAGAGGGCCTCACCCCCCCGGGCGCGGCGTCGCCGTCGACCCCGCCGGGAGCCCCCGATGCATAACCAGGACGTCTTTCTCGAACAAACACTGCTGGAGGAAGGCCGCGTCACGGCCGAACAGCTGGAGAAGGCGCGCCGTTACGGGATCGAGCACCAGGTCGATCTCGTTGACGCGCTCATCTCCACCGATGCCATCAGCGGCCGGGAAATCGCCCTGGCGAAGGCCGGCATCTGCGAGGCACCGTTCGCCGATCTCGAGGACTTCGAGGCGTGTTTCGCCAACACGCAGCTCGTCCCACGCGCGGTGGCGGAGCGGTACTGCCTGTTCCCGCTCTTCAAGATCGACAGCGTCCTCACGCTGGCGATGGACGACCCGCTCAACCTCGAGGCGATGGACCAGGCTCGCCAGTTTGCCAAGTGCGAGGTGGACGCGGTGCTCTGCGACCGCGAGCAGTTGCGGCCGCTCATCAGCCGAGCGTATCGGCTGACGCAGGTCCGCACGGGGATCGAAGAGGTCGAGACCCCCGCCGAAGGCGAGACGGTCGTCGACAACTCGCAGCCGGTCGTCGCGGCCGTCAACCAGTTCCTGGCCGACGCGGTCGACCTGGCGGCGAGCGACATCCACATCAACCCGGATGAGAACGAACTGCGGCTCCGCTACCGCGTCGACGGTGAGCTGCAGGAGAAGCAGGGGCCGCCGCTGTCCATGCACGCCGGCATCGTTCAGCGATTGAAGGTGATGGCGCACCTGGACCTGACCCAGACCCGCCGCCCGCAGGACGGCAAGTTCCGCTTCTACCACGCCGACAAGCCCATCGACGTGCGAATGTCGACGCTCCCGACCGTCTGTGGCGAGAACGTCGTGCTCCGACTGTTGACGAACTCCATGGTGATCCTCGACTTCCTCGATCTCGGCGTCCCGCCGCCGGTGGTGGAGGAGCTGGAAGCGATGATCGCGCGGCCGTACGGCATGCTGCTCGTGACCGGTCCGACCGGCTGCGGCAAGACGACCACGCTCTACACCGTGCTGAACCTGCTCAACAAGCCGTCGCGGAACATCATGACGATCGAGGACCCGGTCGAGATCCGGCTTCCCTACCTGCGGCAGATACAGGTCCACAGCGAGATCGGGCTGACGTTCGCATCCGCGTTGCGGTCGATCGTCCGGCAGGACCCCGACGTCATCCTCGTCGGAGAGATCCGCGACAACGAGACGGCGACGATCGCCCTCCAGGCGGCCCTGACCGGACACATGGTCCTCGCGACGCTGCACACGAACGATGCGCCCGGGGCCATCGCGCGGCTGCGGGACTACAACCTTCCGGCGTTCGTGATCAACTCGGCCCTGCTTGGGGTCGTCGCCCAGCGGCTCGTGCGACGGCTCTGCCAGAAATGCGGCGTTCCGGACACGATCGACGACATCCTCCAGCACCGGTTCCGCCTTGATGATCGGGACAAGAACGATTTTCTCCGCGCCAAGGGATGCCCGCAGTGCGGCCAGACCGGCTATCGAGGTCGGATCGGCCTCTACGAACTGCTGCAGTTCACCGCGCCGATCCAGACCCTGGTCGAACAGGGTGGCTCGACGAAGAAGATCCGCGAGCGCGCGATCCGTGAGGGCATGCGCCAGATGTGGGAGGACGGGCTGGAGAAGGCGCGGCGCGGGCAGACGAGCCTCGATGAAGTGGCGAAGGTCGCCGCCATCATGGCAGTTGCCGACACCGAGGACACCGCGTTGAGGAAGACCGCATGAGCCAGTTGTCATACAAGTACCGGGCCGTTGACGCCCAGGGCAAGCGGCGACGCGGCGTCCTGCAGGCGGACAACCAGAGCGAAGCCTACCGGCAGCTCACCGCCGCGGGGATGAAGCCGCTGAAGCTCGTCGCTCGCCGCCGCGGCGCAGGGGGGTGGGGCCGCAACAAGGTCGGCGTCACGGATCTCGCCCACCTGACCTACCAGTTCTCCGTGCTCATGGACGCTCGCATCCCGATCGCCGACGGGCTCCGCTCGATCGCCGAGCAGGAGGACGGCCGCCTGCAGGGGGTCATCCGGGACGTCGCCGCCCAGATCGAGGCCGGGTACTCGGTCACCGAGTCGTTGAGCCAGCACCGCGAGGTCTTTGGCGACGTCTACATCGAGACCGTCCGGGCTGCCGAGGTCAGCGGCAACATGGTCAAGGTGCTCGGCCGTCTCGCCGAGATGCTCGAACGCCAGGCCGAGTCGAACAAGAACATCAAGGGCGCCCTGATCTACCCGATCTGCGTTCTTGTCGCGATGGTCCTGGGCACGACCTTCCTCATGATCTTCGTGATCCCGAAGTTCACCTCGATGTACGCATCGCGGGGGGTCGATCTTCCCGGTCCGACGCTGCTGCTGATGAACGTCAGCGTCTTTCTGCGGACGTACTGGCCGCTGCTCATCGGCGGCATCGTCTGTGCCGCGTACATGGTGCGCAAGGCGTGGTCGCGTCAGTCCACTCGGCACAAGATGGACGCGTGGATGCACAAGGTCCCGTTCCTCCGCGACGTCCTCAAGGGCCTGGCGGTCAGCCGGTTCTCGCATGTTCTCGGAACGTCGCTGCAGAGCGGACTCGGTCTGATCGAGGCCCTGGAAATGGCAGCAGGTGCTTCAGGCCGTCCGCTTCTCCAGGAGGACGTCAAAAAGATGACCGAACAGGTCAAGCAAGGCGGCAAGCTGGCCGACGTGATGTTGGCCTGTGCCTATATGCCGGGCTTCGCGCGGCGAATGATCGCCGCCGGAGAGGAGACCGCCGAGATGTCGCGCATGTGCGAGATCGTGGCTCGACACTACGACCGTGAGGTGGAGCATCTGACCAAGAACCTGCCCACCGTGCTCGAACCGATCTTGATCGTCGGACTCGCAGGCATCTTTCTCGTTATCGCACTCGCCATTTTCCTGCCCATGTGGGACATCGGGAACCTGATGGGCTGAACAACGGACTCGAACCTGGATCCTCTGGAACCTGCAAGGGAAGGAATCTTCACCATGACTCGCAATTCAGCTACTCGAACGGGCTTCACGCTCATCGAGCTTATGGCGGTGGTCTTGATCCTCGCCATCCTCGCCGGCGTGGCGCTGCCTCGCTTCTTCGACTACCAGACCCGTGCCCGCGAAGCGGCCTGCAAAGGCACACTCGGCGGTGTGCGTGCCGGTGTCGCCAACTACTACGCCGACCAGGCCATCACCCTCGGCACAGCCGCGTACCCGACCCTGGCGCAGCTGACCACGATCGGCACCGTCATGCAGGAGAGGATTCCCGAGAATCCGTACGCCGGCACGCTCGATGCCGACATGGTGACGGCGGCAACCCAGGTCGACTCGGTCACCCGGCTCATTCAGGGCGCCGGCGGTGGGTGGGCGTACTGGGAGGGCACCCTTGCCAACCCGGCAGTCTTCTACGCCAACACCGACACGATCAATGAGAACAGCTTCTGATCGGACCGATATGCCGGATCGATCACGAGATCATGGGCCCCGCCGTCTCTGGAGAGGCGGCGGGTTCAGCCTTATGGAGTTGACCGCGGTCATGGTCGTCGTCGGCATCATCGCGGGCACCGCGGTCGTGTCCCTCTCCGGGACGACCGGGATGCGTTCGGCATCGGCGGCACGGCAACTGCAACGCGACATGACCTATGCCCGGCAGCGAGCCGTCGCCACCGGGACACGGACCTGGTTGGAACTCAACGCCGGTGCGCAGACCTGGACCGTCCGGGTCGAAGACACGGGCAGTCCGGGCCGGGCCTCATCGCTGGTGCTGACCGATCCCGCGACCGGCGGCAACTTCGTCCAGGCGATCAACATCGGTACGTTCATCGGCGTCACGATGACCGTCATCGATTTCGACGGCGAAGACTGGATCGGGTTCGACTGGATCGGGCGGCCGCTCGACAAGACGGGCGAGGCGACGCCGTTCGGCGCCCACGGCTCGGTCACGTTCAGCGGCGGCGAAACGGTCACCATCGACAAGGACACCGGACATATCGTTTTCGTACCGGCGCCGTAACGGCGAAGGAGCACCGAGGATGACACCGACGCCCAGAGCCGGCTTCACGCTGATCGAGACGATCGTGGCGATCGTCATTCTCGCCGTGGCGGTGCCGCCGATGCTCTGGGCCGTCACCGAGTCGCAACGGATGCGAATGAATCCCATGCTGGCGTCCAAGGCCCGCTGGCTCGCCGTCGAACGGATCGAGGACGTCATCGCGGACCGGCACAGCACGACGGCCAGGGGATATGACTGGATCGTCAACTCCAACAACTACGTGGTCGAGAACCCCGGCGACATCACCGGGTACCCCGGCTTCAGCCGGTCGGTGGCGCTCCTGGAGACGAAGGCGGACCTGTCCACGACAGCGCCGCCGCCGCTCGGATACCTGACGGTGACGGTGACCGTGGGCTGGGTCGACGCGAAGGGCAACAACATGACGCTGGACATCTCGACAGTGCTGACCGACTACACGCCATGACCGTTCGATCACGACAACCCGCGTGCCGCCGTGGTGGCTTTACCTTCATCGAGTCGATGGCGACGATCGTCGTGCTCGGCGTGCTCGGCTCGACCGCGTCGTTCCTGATCCTCGATTCGGTGGACGATTACACCGAAGCGTCGTTGCAGGCGCAGCTTCACGCGGAGATGTCGATCGCGCTGGACCGGGCGTTGCGCGAAATCCGGAAGATCGAACTCGACGCCGCCGCGTCGGGCGTCGCGCCGGACATCACGGCCATGACCGTCTCGTCGCTCCAGTGGGAGGACAGCGCCGGCGACGCGTACCATCTGGTCAAGGTCGGCTCGGAGCTGCAATTGGCGGTGGCCGGCGGCGGGCTCGCCACGCTGTTGACCGACGTGACAGCCCTGACGATCGCGATCTTCGACGAGGACAACACGAACCTGGTCCTGTGCGCCGGTGCCGCGTGCGATCCGGTGCGGCGTATCAGCATCGACGTGACAACCCAGCGCAGCGGCGTGACACAGTCGCTGCGTTTCAAGGCGTTCATCCGCTCGACCATGAGCGGTGCACAGGGAGGAGCCTAGGTCATGCGTGCGACTCGACGGGCATTCACTCTGATCGAACTCATGGCGGTGGTCTTGATCCTCGCCATCCTCGCCGGCGTGGCGATGCCGCGCTTCTTCGACTACCAGACCCGTGCCCGCGAATCGGCCTGCAAAGGCACACTCGGCGGCGTACGGGCCGGTGTCGCCACCTACTACGGCGACCAGGCGCTCACCGCCGGTGCGGCCGCGTACCCGAGCCTGGCTGACCTGACCACCATCGGCGTCGTCATGCTGGAGCGGATCCCGGAGAACCCGTACGGCGGCACGACCCCGCAGACCGTCACGACGGCTTCCAAGGCCGAGTCGGACAGCCGCATCGTGGTCGGTGGTGGCATCGGCGGTTGGGCGTACTTCGACGGCACCGGTGGTTTCCCGGCCGTGTTCTACGCGAACACCGACACGGGTACCGTCGACGAGAACAGTTTCTGACTGACGGGTCGGAATCGGGATGAGAGAGCGGACCCACCCAAGCGCTGACGGCACTCGACGAGGTCTGGCCGTCGTGGTCATGATCCTGCTCATGATCATTGTGGACCTGATCATCATCGGCATGGTGGTCAGCCAGGGCCGCGATCACGACCTCACGGTGCGCCGCCTGGAGACGACCGAGTCGCTGTACGCCGCCGAGGCGGGGGCGAACATGTCGATCCGCGAACTCATGATTCCGGCCGACGACGACGGCGACGCCGGGATCGGCACGATTTCGGACGACAGCAACGATGCGACGGACCCCGCGCTCGGCAATGCGAGATTCGTGGTGACCGCCGCCGCCGACACGCCGGCCGTCGGGCTGACGACGATCACCAGCGAGGGACGATCCGGTGAGGCGCGGCGGCGTATGCAGGCCATATTGACCGATCCGTAGATGCAGCACGCATGCCTCTGCTGCCTACGGCGTGCGAGGCATGGCACCACGGCCCCCGACAACCGTCAAAGCCTGCCACGCCCGACCAGATTGCGCCAAACGGCTCATCACGACCATCCGCCCAGGGACCCCTGGAAACGGCGGTACGCCGCTTGGCCCCCGCGCGCCGAATCGTACGCTCTGTCCGGAGGCTCATCACGCTTAGAAAATGGACTCCCGATGAACATTTCCGGCCTCTTCAGCAACACGCGGACGATTCTGACTGCACTGAGCGCGATCGCCGTGGTGGCCACGCCATCGCTCGGCCAGGATCCCCCCGAGACGTACGACTTGTCCGTGGTTATCCACGACTTCAAGAAGGATCACCCGGACTTCAACGTCCTTCCGGCGGTCGGATACGGGTACTACTTCGGCAACGTTGGTTACGACGTCGACTCGGACGGCAATCCGGTCTTCACGGGCGAAGGCTCCAAGGTTGGTCTCACCTGGAAGGACGTGAACCGCAACGTCATCGCGCCGCACCTGTTCAACACGTGCAACTTCGCCGGCGGCGACGAGACCGTTGGGGAGCCGGGGCTCAGCAGCTTCCGGATAACCGTCAACGAGAGCGTCAAGATCAGGCGGAGCCTGGTTGACAGCTTCGACTCCAACGTCGGCCCGTACGGCGGGGACAACGTCGGCGCAGCCGCCCTGATCACCGCCAACGGTGACGGCCGGCACGGACGCCACGGCTACGTCCGGGTCAAACGATGGTCGAAGGTGATGGGCGACATCCTGGTTCATCCCGATGACGATCCCGGCGTGGTCGTCCGCGTCTCGCGTCACAGCAGTGTCAGCGGCGAAATCGGGAACATGGCGTCGCCGGCCGAGATCACGGTCGTCGAGTACGCCGCCCCCGACCTGCCCAGGACCGCCGGGAAGATCAAGTACCGGGGTGGCGACCACACGCTCGCCGAGGATCTGCACTGCAAGAGCCTGAAGCTCGACAAACACGCCACGCTGACCCTGACGGGCGATATCACGCTCTGGTGCAAGGACATCGAACTCGAAGGGGGATCGGTTCTCAATATCGACGGCAACGTCGTGATCCGCACCGAACGCAAGTTCGAGATGGAGGACGGATCCGAGCTGCGGTTGATGGAGGGCGCCACGCTCACCATGTACGTCGGCCGCAAGCTGGAACTCGACGACAAGTCGATGCTCAATATGAACACCGGTAACCCGCAGCTGGTTTCGATCGTCATGATGGACCTCGGCCGCCGCGGCAAGAGCAAGATGGAGCTGGATGATCGCTCCATGGCCGCGGCGTGGGTGCAGGGCATCAACGCCGTACTCAAGATCGACGACGGCTCCGAGTTCTTCGGCAGCTTCATGGGCCGCAAGGTGAAGGTCTCCGACAGGAGCAGCCTTCACGTGGACATGGCGACCGCCGAACCAACAGCCGGCGACGTCGTCTTCGGGCCGACGGCGTGCGAACTCGGCGACACGCCGGGGACGATCGCCACGGCCGCAACGGGCGACGTACTTTCCGCTGATACGTTCTACGAGTGGTGGCGGGACGTCCTGGGTGTGAACCAGTCGACGGTTCAGACCATCCGGATGACCCGCAACTCGTTCGGCGTCTACCTCTACTTGAACGACAATTACCGGCCCATCAACGGCCTGCTGCTCGGCAACGAGGGCGACCCCAATAACTACCACCTGACCGTCGAGATCGACGCGGACTTCACGTACGCGGCGGGGAGCGACCAGTGGTTCGAGATTCGTTGCACGGACGACGCCTACCTGTTCGTCAACGGCCGGCTTGTCATCGATCTCGGCGGGTACGGCTTCAACAAGGTCATGTTCGTCGACATGGACCGCCTGGGGCTCCGCGACGGCGAGACGTACCGGATGCAGCTGTTCCACGCCCAGCGCCAGCGGGGGCTGGCGATCTTCAGGCTGCAGACCACCATGGTCCTGGTCAACCGGGATGGGGCGAGCCCGGCGATTACCGGCGTTCTCGAAGACTGACTCGTTCGGATTTCGCGCGCGACGGCCCCGGCTCCCGGCGGGGCCGTTGTTGCGCGCTGACGACCGATAACGGGACTGATCTCGCTGGGCTCGATCTGGTCCCTCTTGGGCGCAGACCGCAAGTACAGGCTGGAACGGGCCGAAAATGTAGGCAAGGTCTGTTCGATTTTTGGGGTGAATGAGAGACCGACGTGAGTGGAGCGTCAGTAGCAATAGAGCTGTTGTCGGATCGTATGGACGTTGCCGTCGTCGGCGGCAACGGCATTGCAGCCAGCGCGCGCCTTCCGCTGGAGCTGTCGAACGAGCCGACGACCTGGGCCAAGACCGTCCGCGGCACCGGCGGCGAGCTCAAGGAGATCGTCAGGGAACTCGGCGCCGAAGGGTGCAGCGTGCGGGTTCTCTACCGCAGCCCCGCGCAGTCCGTGGACCTGCACAGCTTCGCCCTTCGCACGTCCAGCCAGGCGTGCGCGGCAGCCGTCCTTCCACTGGCCGAATCGCTGCCGTATTCGATCAATTCCGCGAACCTGGACGCCGTTGCCGTCGGTCGCGACGCGAGCGGGGCGGACCGTCGCTGGCACGTCGTTGTCGGCGCGGACCGCGGCGACATCATCAGGGCAATCGTCGAGATGGTCGAGACCGCGGGCCTCCAGTTCGATTCGGCGACGCCGATCGACGCCGCGATCCTCGCGGGCGTCGTCCGCAGCGCCCTGGCCTATGCAGGCCCGCAGCACGGTTGGCTGCACTTCGGCAAGCACAGTTCGTTCTTTGTCCTGGGTGGCAGCGGTCGCGTCCGCTTCGTGCGGTCCATCGCTCTGGGCACCGAGACCATCGTCAGCGCACTCACCCGGCCGATCCGATCGGGCGACGAGGCCCCGATCAATCTCGATCGCGACACCGCCCAGCGGATCTTCTACGACCACGGCATCCCCGACAACGACGACGTGCTCGACGAGTCGCTCCAGATCAGACGTCGTCACATCATGCCGCAGATCCAGCCGGTCTTGCAGCGTTACGTGGTCGAACTCCGCCAGTCACTGCGATTCGGGCTGTCCGAGGACGAGCGGACGGCGATCGAGATCACCGTCAGCGGTCCGGGCAGCACGATCCCCGGTCTTTCCGAGCTGATCGCATGGGAACTCAACCTCAAGTTCGCCACGGACGCGCGGTACATCGACTACGACTTCCGCGCCCCGGCCGGAGACGGCAGCGAACTTCGCGATGCGCTCGGCAACACCCAGTTCCTCGACCGGCTGAATCTCCAGCCGGCCGAGGCGGCGCTGCGACGCCAGGCGAGCCGGTTGCGTCGATGGCTGTGGACGGGTGCTGCGGCGGCGATGGTGTTCATCGCCCTCGATGCCGTCCAGATCTCGTCCAAGCTGTCCGACGCCCGGCGGCAGGCGGCAGCGGTCTCGATCGCGGCGCAGGAAGGTGCCGGGATGCAGGAGACGCACAGGAAGATCCTCGCAGCAGGGGCGGCGCTCCACGAGCTTGAACAGACCATCGCGGCCGAAGCGGGCGCCGCACTGGACATGCGGGCCATTCTCCAGGAACTCAGTCTCGCCACCCCGGCGTCGATCAAGCTCAACTCGGTACGTTTCACTCGCCTGGGCGACATCGTCACGGCCCGGCTGCACGGTCGCGCGATCGAGATCGACAAGGCGACCGGACAGACCGAGGTGAGGCTGTTCATCATGGCGCTCAAGAAGAGCCCGCTGTTCCGGGACGCAGGCCTCCGCGACGTCGAGCGCGGATCCTTCGCGGAAGGCAACGGAGAGCGGTTCGAGGCGTCGTTCGAAGCCGTGCTCGCGCCGGACATCGCCTCGATCCAGGTTGTATCCGGGGACGAGGGGGATCTGCCATGAACCTGCCGATCGACCGGGATTCCGTCATCCAGGCGTTCATCGCGCTGTTCCTCTGCGTCGGTGCGTGGATGTTTCTCGTCGAGCCGGGCGCCCGGGAGCTGAGGGAGCTCGATGCGATGAGCATGCAACAGCGAGGCATGACCGCGTCCATCGAATTCGAAAATCTACAGGAGAGCGCCGACATGGCGCCGATGATCCGGCAGCGCAGCCGTGCGATCTTCGCGGCCGGCAACTTCTCGACGGACTCGTCGGCGCTCTACGAACAGATCACGGCCCACTCCAAGGCGCTGGACGTCCAGGTCAAGAACCTCCGTCCCGGCGTCGGTCGCAAGATGGGCGCCAAGGGACGGGGTTTCGTCGTGACGCGGATCGACATGACCGTCCAGGGCGACTACGAGCAGATCGCCAGGTTCCTCGAAACGATGGACGAGATCCCCGCGTATCTGCGCCCGGTGTCGGTGCAGATCGCGCCCCGCAAGGGTGCGGGCGAATCGCCCACGGTCATGCAACTCGGCTTCGAGGCGATCCAGTTCAATCTGCCTGAATCGCTGATGGCATTCGTGGAGACGGACTCGTGAGCAGGCACGATCCCAAGGCGAAGCTCATGGTCTTGGGCGTGTTTCTCCTGCCGCTGGTCCTGGTGAAGGGGACCGCGATCTGGGTCGGCCAGTCCCCGCTGGACGCCGCCGCTTCCGGCGGAGCTCCGGCGTCCTTCGATGTCGGCGTCGTGGAGAGCTTCACGCCGGTGTGGTCGTCCGCTCAGCTCGCCGCGACGCATCGGGCGGCGGAGCTTGGCGAAAATCCCTTCGGAGCGTCTCCGCTGCTTCACGCTCGGAGAAAAACCGAAGTCGAGCTGATCGAGATCATCGACCGGCCGACGACCATCACGCCCCCGGAAGTGTCCGTGCGGATCATCCTTCATTCGCGTCACGGCGACGTCGCGCTGATCGACCGCAAGCGATACCGTATCGGCGACGCGATCGGCGCGGACGGCTGGTTCATCCAGGAGATCGACGCCGTCTCCCGCTCGGTTGGCATCGTGCATCGTGAGAGCGGCGAGGAAGCGACGCTGGTCGTCCCGATGCCGAGGAGCAGGTAGGGGGGAAGAAGCTGTCAGCTGTCAGCTGTCAGCAAGAGCTGATAGCTGATCGCTGACCGCTATTTCCGCCGTCGTCTTGTCGGTGACGTCCCGTACCGTGACGCCGGGTGCAAGCTCGACCAGCCGGAACCGTGAAGTGCCGTGGTCCATCTCCAGGACCGCGAGGTCCGTGATGAGCATGTCCACGCACCGCAGGCCGGTGAGCGGCAGCGTGCATTCGGGGATGAGCTTTGCCAGGCCCTTCTTCGTGACGTGTTCCATCATCACGATCACCTTCTTGACCCCGGCCACGAGATCCATCGCCCCGCCCATGCCCTTGACCATCTTGCCGGGGATCATCCAGTTGGCGATGTCGCCGGCCTGGGAGATCTCCATGGCGCCGAGGATCGCCACGTCCACGTGACCGCCGCGGATCATGGCGAAGGAGTCCGCCGAGGAGAAGAAGCTGTGGCCGGGCACGCCGGTCACGGTCTGCTTGCCGGCGTTGATGAGGTCCGCGTCGACCTCGTCCTCGGTCGGGAACCGGCCCATGCCCAGCAACCCGTTCTCGGACTGCAGCCACACGGTCATCTCCAGCGGGATGTGGTTTGCCACCAGCGTCGGCATGCCGATGCCGAGGTTGACGTACATCCCGTCACGGAGCTCGCGTGCAGCGCGCCTGGCGATCTGGTTGCGGTCGAGCGGCATCCGTGCAGTGTAACGTTCCGCGATTCCGGGCCAAAGCCACCCCCGTTTCGAGCCGAAATATCGGACGGGGACGAGGGTGGCGCGGATGGACCAATATCGGATCCAGCAGCTTGGGAGGCGGTTGCCGGCACTTGGGCTGGTGCTGCTGGCGATCGTCGCGTACCTGCCGGCCCTCGATGCCGGGTTCATCATCGACGACACCTTCTACGTCACCGACGACGCCCGGATGGAGACCCCCGGCGGGCTCGGCCGCATCTGGACCGAGGTCGTCGGGCCCCAGTACAAGCACCAGTACTACCCGATGACCTCGACGGGGTTCTGGATTCAGCATCAGTTGTGGGGAGACGAACCGTTCGGGTATCACCTCGTGAACGTCCTGCTGCACGCCGCGAACGCGGTACTGCTCTGGCTCGTACTGGGGCGACTGAGGATGCCCGGGGCGTGGATCGCCGCCGCGGTGTTCGCCGTCCACCCGGTGCACGTCCAGACCGTCGCGTGGGTCGCTGAACTCAAGAACACGCTGTCGGCGATGTTCTTCCTGGCGTCCGCCTTGGTCTACGTGGGCTGGTTCCGCGACGGGCCGCGGCGGTGGCCGGGATACGCGCTGGGCATGGTGCTGTTCGTGGCCGCGTTGTTGAGCAAGTCGGCCACGTGCCTGCTGCCTGCGGCCCTGCTGGCTGTCCTGTGGTGGACGCGACCCAGGCTGGAACGGCGGGACCTGCTCGCCCTCGCGCCGCTTGTCGCCGTCGGGTTGTCCTTCGTGGCCGTGACCGTGTACCTCGAAGCAGTTCACGGCGGTGCGCGCGGCGAAGGCTTCTCGCAGTCCCCGATCGAGCGAGGGCTCATTGCCGGCCGCATGCTGTGGTTCTACACGGGCAAGTTGGCGTGGCCGGCCGAGTTGATATTCATCTACCCGCGGTGGGCGATCGACGCCGGTGCCTGGTGGCAGTATCTCTTTCCCGCCGCGGCGATCGGTGTGCTCGTGGTGCTGTGGCGGCAGCGCGCCCGCATCGGCAGGGGGCCTTTCGCGGCCGTCGCGTTCTTCACCCTTGCCGTCGTGCCGGTGGCCTTCGTCAACGTCGCCTTCACACGCTTGAGCTGGGTGTCGGACCACTGGCAATACTGGGCCAGCATGGGGCTGATCGCACTGGCGGCCGGCACCGCCGCGACGCACCGGGGCCGGTGGCTGCCGGCGGCGGCCACCGCGGTGATCGGCGTGCTGGCCGTATTGACGTGGGATCGGTGTCTCGACTACGGGAGTTCCGAGCGACTGTGGCGCGACACGGTGACCCGCAACCCGGAGGCCTGGCTGGCCCACAACAACCTGGCCAACGCATTACTCCTGCAGGACCGTTTCGACGAGGCCGAGGCCGGTTACCGCGAGGCGATCCGCCTCAATCCCGACTTCATGAAGGCGCACTACAACCTGGCCAACGCGCTGCAGGCCAGGGGACGCCTTGACGAGGCGGCCGTCCACTTCGGCCGCGCCGTGCGCCTCGACCCCGAGTTCGCCGACGCGCACTACAACTTCGGCAACGCGCTGCGACTGGCCGGCAACCTCGACGAGGCGATCGAGCGGTACCGCGAGGCTCTCAGGCTGGACCCCGAGTTCTACATCGCCAGGCACAACCTCAACGCGGCCCTGTCGCTGCGGCAGGCCGCCGTGAGCACGCCATGATTCTCCCGACGCAACGCGGTGCGATCGCTCCGGCGATCGGCGTCTTCGCCGCGCACCTGTTGCCGCCGGTGCTGTTCGTCGCCCTGGTGTGGACGCTGGTCCCGTTCGGCGAGGTTCTATCGTTCGACCCCGACGAGGGCAACAACCTGATGAAGGCGCGGCTCGTCGCCGACGGGCACGGCCTGTATTCGGAAATCTGGAGCGACCAGCCGCCGCTGTTCACGCACATGCTCCAGGCCTGGTTGCCGCTGGCCGGCTGGACCGTCGCCGGCGGGCGGCTCCTGGTGCTGCTGTGCTCCGGCGTCCTGGTGTGGGCCTTCCACCAGACCGTCCGGATGACCGCCGGCCGACTCGGCGCGATCGTGGCGACCCTGCTGCTGGTCACGTCGTTCGGCTACACCCGCCTCAGCGTCTCGGTGATGCTGGCGATCCCGTCGCTGATGTTCGCGATGCTGGGCGTCTACGGGCTGGTGCGCCATCGCGCCACCGGCGGCGACGGGTGGCTTGCGATGTCGGGCGTGTGCCTGAGCCTGTCGGTGTTCGTCAAGATGTGGATGCTGGTGCCGGCGGTGATCCTGGTCGGGGCGCTGTTGCATCGTCGCCGATCACTGCTGTGGTGGGGCGTGCCGTTCGCGTCGGTCTCCCTGGTTATTCTTCTGGCGACCGTGCCGCTCGGCGAGATGGGGCAACTGGTGCGTCCGCACCTGGATGTGCGCGGCGCCGCCGACTTCTCGCCGCACCTTCGCGGTTTCGGCCGGCACTTCGTCGAGGACCTGCTGGTCGTCGTGCCGGCGTTGATCGGGGCCGGTCTGGTCCTGCACCGGAGGCGATGGATCGGCCTGGTCCCGGTGGCGTGGGCGGCGCTGGCGATGGTCGTGCTGTTGCGGCACGAGCCCTTGTGGTATCACCACTACCTGCTGGTCTCGATCCCGCTGTGCTGGTGCGCGGCGTTCGTCGCGGCCGAGGTGGCGTCCATGCGACGCGGTTTGCAAGCCGCGGCGGCGTTGGTGGCGGTGACGTTGTTCGCGTTGCATCTGCCCGCCGTCTACGCGCGCGACGTCGCCGCCTGGCGCGACCGCGACCAGACGGCGGACGAGGCGATCCTCGATGCCATGTCCGCCAACGCTCACAGGACGCGGTACCTCATGACCGACCGCCAGATCCTCGCGTTCCGGGCGGGTCTTCGCGTGCCCCCGCCCCTGGCGGTGACCTCGCTGAAGCGTCGCTGGAGCGGGCAACTCGGCGACGACGAGCTCATCGAGATCCTCGACGCCTGGGCGCCCGAGCAGATCTTCCTGTCCGGGCGGCGGCTGCCGGTGACCGAGACGCTCGTCGGCTATCTCGGACCGAGGTACCGGCTCATTCACGTCGATCCGCGCGGCGGCGCCCTGTTGTTGAGGAACGACCTGTGATGGCACGCCGGGCACGCCGGGCATGTCGGGCATGTCGGGCATGGCTGCCGGACCGCCGGCCAGGTCTGCCCTGGGGGCGGCTGAGGCCCCGCACGACACTGCACTGGGTCAGTTGCCTGGTGCTGTGGGCGATCGTCGTCGCCTACGCGGGCGTGTGGGTCAACGCCCACGGCGGGTACCTGTTCGATCCGCTGCTGCAGAACGACGACGCCCGCACGAGCCTCTTCCCGTTTCACGAGTACGGCCCGGAGGCCACCATGGGCGACGACCCCATCGCCCGCGACATCGCCGTCCGACTGCCGCCGGGCTTCTGGGTGCAGTACCGGATCCTGACGCCGATCGTCGGGCTCTACGCGGCGTCGAAAGTCGTCCAGGGCATCTGTTTCGGAATCGTGGCCTGGACGGCCGTACTGCTGTGCCGGTCGCGACGCGCGGGCCTGGCCGGGGCGTTGCTGCTGGTGTTCCTGATGCTCCACACGCCGTACGTCGTCAACCGGATCGGCGGTGGCTTCCCGCGGTCGTTCGCGTTCCCGCTGATGGCGTTGTGGACCGCCGGTGTGATCGCAGGCAGCCCGCGAGCGCGTTTCGCCGCGGTGGTCACTGCGGCGTTCATATACCCGGTCACCGTGCTGCTGCTGCTCGGGGCCGAAGGCGTGTACGCCTTGCGCACGCGGGATCTCAAGCGGTACGCCGTCCTTGCGGCCGTCTGTTTCGCATGCCTGGTTCCGCAGGCCGTCCGCAACAGCTACTACGGGAGGGTGCACACGCTCGCCGAGGCGAGGGCGGACCCCGTGTTCGAGCACAGCCCCAGGCGGGTGTTGCCGTTCCAGTCACCGCTGGCAGTCGGGACGCGGTATTTCGCCCATCCGCTGCACGCCAACGGCCGGGGTCCGATGGTCGACGCGTGGGACGCGTTGGGCGTCTTCGGTGCACTGGCGATCGCGGCGGGGCTGGTCGTGCTGACCGTCACACGGCGGGCGCCGCTGCCGTCGGCGGCCATTGCGCTGATCGTGTCGGCGATCGTCTGCTACGTGGCCGCGCGGGTGTTCGCGTTCCGCCTCTACAGCCCCGTCCGGTACCTCTGGTACGGCTCCGTCGCGTCTTCGCTGGCGCTTATCGTGTCCACGGTGGGCCTATTGATGCCACGACTGCGTCACCGCGGGCAGCGGGCCGTGATCCGCAACTTCGCCGCGTTCTCGTCCATCGCTCTGGTGTGGCTCGTCGCCGGCGACGGCATCATTCGAGACGACACGCCGGCACGCGACGGCGCGGTCAACCACAACGGAATGAGCATCGACGAACGCGACGAGGCCGATCTCTATGCGTTCATCCGCACCCTGCCGCCGGAGACGCGGCTGGCCGTGCACCCGCGTGACGGCGCCGGGGTCTCGTACTGGACGGGCCGAGCGACGACCGAGCACTATGAGACGTTGACGCCCTGGTGGGTCGAACCGTGGCGAAGGGCCCGTGCAAGGACCCGGGACACGCTGCGAGCGTTGTATGCCGACGACCCCGAGGTATTGCTCGAATACTGCCGGCGCTACGAAATCTCGCATCTGCTGATCAACACCGGGCGTTACGGTCACGACTATCGAGCGGCGGCGCGGGTCTCCCCGCCCTTCGACGCCTACATCGACGACCTGCTGGCCGACATCGACCGGGAGCAGCTGGTGATCCCGCGGCTCAGCGATCCGTCAACGGTCGTCTACCACCAGGCACCGTGGAT
>SMVB01182705.1_pt1 | contig 36128 bp, 36 predicted proteins | sample 2456461 | NCBI WGS metagenome assembly SMVB01 (sample SAMN11095934, study PRJNA526329) | marine sediment metagenome | biome: Marine sediment; feature: Surficial sediment; material: Deep marine sediment; isolation source: Hadal surficial sediment | place: Pacific Ocean | collected 2014-05 | depth...
AAAGAAAATGGACGAGCTTAGGGCGGTGGCCCGGGAACAATTGTCCTAACCGATCGATACCTTCGATCGCCGGTGCCGGAAGTGCCCTAGGTTTCGCCGAACACCCGTTCGAAAATCGTGTCCACGTGCTTGGTGTGGTAGGAGAGATCGAATAATTCGTCGAGTTCGGCGCTGTCGAGGTGCGCTGCCACATTAGAATCCGCCGCCAAGGCCGCTTGAAAGTCTTCGCCATTTTCCCAAACCAACGTGGCGTTGCGCTGGACCGCCTCATAGGCGTCTTCCCGGCTCATCCCCTTCTGTGTCAGGGTAAGGAGGACACGTTGGGAGAAAACCAGCCCGCCGAGTTGGTCCAGGTTGCGTCGCATGTTTTCCGGATAAACCAGAAGTTTTTCGATCACTTCGGTGGCTCGGTGCAGGGCAAAGTCCAATGTCACCGTCGCGTCGGGGCCGATCATCCGTTCCACCGATGAATGAGAAATATCGCGTTCATGCCAGAGCGCCACATTCTCCAGCGCTGGGACCACCATGGAGCGGACTATCCGTGCCAGCCCCGTCAGGTTCTCGGTGAGAATGGGATTGCGCTTGTGGGGCATGGCCGACGAGCCCTTCTGCCCGGGCGCGAAATATTCCCCGGCCTCGTGCAATTCCGTTCTCTGCAGATGCCGGATTTCCACCGCCAGGCGTTCGATGGAGGACGCGATGACACCGAGTGTCGCGAAAAATGCCGCGTGCCGGTCGCGAGGGATGACCTGGGTCGAGACCGGTTCCACCGCCAAGCCCATCTTTTCCGCGACGTAACCTTCCACGAAAGGGTCGATGTTGGCGAAAGTGCCCACCGCGCCCGATATGGCGCAGGTGGCGATTTCGGCTCTTGCCGCGAGCAGCCGGCGGCGGTTGCGGCTGAACTCTGCGTAAAATCCTGCGAGCTTGACACCGAAAGTGGTCGGTTCGGCATGGATGCCATGGCTCCGCCCGACGCAAATCGTGTGCTTGTGTTGCATGGCGCGGCATTTGAGCGCGGCCAGCAAGGCATCGATATCCGCTAACAAAATATCCGCCGCCTGGGTCAACTGCACGGCGAGGCAAGTATCGAGAACATCCGATGACGTCATCCCCTGGTGCACGAAACGGGCTTCCGGGCCGATATTTTCGGCAAGGTTGGTCAGAAACGCGATGACGTCATGTTTGGTTTCACGCTCGATTTCGTCGATGCGCTCGATGTCGAAAGCGCCGGCTTCACGCACCGCCTTGGCCGCCTCGCTGGGAATCACGCCAAGCTCCGCCTGGGCGTCGCAGGCGTGGGATTCGATTTCGAGCCAGATCTTGTACTTGTTTTCGGAATCCCAGATGGCGACCATTTCGGGACGGGAGTAGCGCGGGATCATGATGTCCTTCGGCTGTTCAAACTTTTCTCCGGCAGGGGCCCGGAAAAGAGGCGCAGTCTACAGTAAACCCAGGCTTTTGAAACTGGCATGGCCTTTCCTGCCGATGATCAGGTGATCATGGAGGACGATGCCGAGGCGCTCACCCGCTTCCCGGATTTCCTTGGTCATGTCGATATCCTCCCGGGACGGTGTCGGGTCGCCCGAGGGATGGTTATGGACCACGATAACGGCGGAGGCATCCAGTTCAAGGGCGCGCTTGATGATTTCGCGGGGATAAACCGGCGTGTGATCGACGGTGCCGGTCTGTTGCACTTCGTCGGTGATCAAGACATTTTTCTTGTCGAGGAAGAGGACGCGGAATTGCTCTCGTTTTTCCCGCGCCATGGCGATGTAACAATAGTCGATAAGCTGCATCCAGGACGACAATACGGGCTTGGACAAAACTTGGGTGCGGGCCAGCCTGATGGCGGCGGCTTGGACCGATTTGAGGGCGACGACGGTGGCGTCCCCGGCGCCGGGGACTTGCTTGATCTCCGACGGGCTTGCGAACAACAAGTCCGAATAAGAGCCGAATCGGGCGATCAAAGCCTTCGCCAAGGGCTTCACATCGGTCCTCGGGAGCGCCACGAAAAGAAGCAGTTCCACCAATTCATAATCGGAGAATCCGGTGCCCAAATCCCTTAGAAACCGGTCCCGCAGCCGTTGGCGATGCCCCAGATAATGCGCCTTGTCGCCCATGAATTCCCCGTTTGCGGCTCAGGCTTTGTAGGGCGGGCAGGTATGGCCCTTGGGGGACAGCGTGAAAATCTCGCATCCTTCGGCGGTGACGCCAATGGAATGCTCGAACTGCGCTGAAAGGGACCGGTCCTTGGTGACCGCGGTCCATTTATCGGCAAGGACTTTGACCTCGTAGCGCCCGGCATTGATCATCGGCTCCACCGTAAAGAACATCCCTTCCTCGATCACCAGGCCCTGGCCGGGTTTCCCGTAATGGAGCACGTTTGGCGGCGTGTGGAATTCCTTGCCCAGCCCGTGGCCGCAAAAATCCCTGACCACCGAGTAACGCATGCCCTCGGCAAATTCCTGTATGGCATGGCCGACATCTCCGAGGGTGGCCCCGGGCCTGATGGCGGCGATGCCCCGCATCATCGCCTGATAGGTCGTTTCCACGAGCTTCCGCGCCTTCACCCCGGGGTTGCCCACGTGGAACATACGCGATGAATCACCGTGCCAGCCATCGAGTATGGGCGTGACGTCGATATTCACGATGTCGCCGGTTTTGAGAATTTTACTGTCACTGGGGATCCCGTGACAGACCACATGATTGACCGAGGTGCAAATGGACTTGGGAAACTGGCGGTAGCCGAGCGGCGCCGAGATTCCACCGCGATCGGCGACGAATCGGTGGCAAAGACGGTCCAACTCGCCGGTTGTTACGCCCGGCTTCACATGAGGCGTTATGAAATCAAGGGTTTCCGCGGCCAAGCGGCCGGCGCGCCTCATGCCATCGAAATCGACCTCGCCATGAACCAGGATACCCGGCGAGCGTCCGGACTGGGCACCCCCTGCGGGAATCTGGCCGCTACGATACCTGGTCAGGTCAAGCTCGCTCATGATGGTCCTTCGCGCCGCGTCGGATCAAAGCCGCGACATTCTCCGGGCCGCTTCATTGAAAGGCCATGGGCAACGGCGAATCCAGACGAATGCCGTCACGGCGGATTTTGCAGACATAGCAGAGAGTTTCAACGCCTTTTCGCCTTGCTTCGGTCAGCGCCGCGCCGTAGGTCGGATCGATGTCCGCGGCGATGGAGAACGTCTTGCAGTCCATCCTTTGCACCACGTAAAGCATCACCGCGCGGCTCCCATTCGCGACCGCGTCCGAAAGCTCGAGGAGGTGTTTGGTGCCCCGGGCCGTGACCGAATCGGGGAATTCCGCCAAGCTGCCGCGTTTGAGGTGGACATTTTTGACCTCCAGCCAGCAGTCGGGCAGGTCCTTTTCCCGAAGCAGAAAATCAATCCGCGAATTCTTGCCATGGCGGACTTCCCGCCGCAACGACCCGTATTCGGCAAGCTCTTTGACCGTGCCAGCGCCCAGGGCTTCCTCGACCAAACGATTGGGGAGTGAGGCATTGACCCCGACCAGATGCCGGCCCACGCGGACCAATTCCCAACTGAAGGCAAGCTTGCGCTTGGGGTTGTCCGACCGCGACAGCCACACTTCCATTCCTGGCTCCGCCAGGCCCGTCATGGCGCCGGGATTGGCGACATGGGCGGTGACGCGCTCGCCGGATTCGAGTTCGATGTCGCTGAGGAACCTCTTGTAGCGCCTAATCAGACGGCCCTTGAGGAGGGGCGTAGGGAATTTCATGGATGCAAGGGTAGCACCGTGCCTGCATATCACAATCAATTTCAACTGGAACGCTTACCCGACTCGACCCGCCAGAAGGGCGGAGAAATTACGGTGGAAAACCGTCACAGGTTAAGCCGGCTCGGCGGTGCAATTAAGAAATTTCGCGGCGAAATCCGCGGCCGGAACCGGCTTGCTGATCAAAAATCCCTGAATTTCTTCGCATCCCGCGTCCTGAAGGAATTCCAACTGATTTTCCCGCTCCACTCCTTCGGCGACGACTTTCAGATTGAGAGAGTGTGCCATGGCAAGGATGGCGCGGACAATGGCGGCGTCCTCCGGATTTTCGGTGACGTCGTCGATAAAGGAGCGATCGATTTTTAGGGCCTGGAGCGGGAAACGCTTGAGATGTCCAAGTGACGAATAGCCGGTGCCGAAATCATCGATGGCGATGCCGATTCCCATATTGTGCAGCAGGCACAGGGTGACGACGGCGTCTTCCGGATTTTTCATTAGCGAACTTTCGGTGATTTCCAGGGCCAACTGGTCGGCGCTCAAACCGCTTTCCTCAAGGGCGTCGGTGACCGTTCTCAGCATGTCTTCCTGATGGAACTGGCGGCTCGACATATTGACCGAAACCACCACCGGCGGCAGGCCGGAATCCAGCCATTCCTTGGCTTGGGCGCAAGCTGTCTGAAGGACCCACTGGCCGATCGGCACGATCAATCCGGTTTCTTCGGCGATGGGGATGAAACGCGCCGGCGGCACCAGCCCCAGTTCCGGGTGCTGCCACCGGACCAGCGCTTCCACGCCGACGATTCGGCGGTCGGGAAGGCTGATCTGCGGTTGGTAGTGGAGAAGGAGTTCGTCTCGTTCTATGGCGCGCCTCAGGTCGTTTTCCAGGTTCAGTTGTTCGACCGTGGTAGCGTTCATTCCAACGGTATAGAATTGAAAATGATTGCGCCCCTCTTCCTTGGCCCGGTACATGGCGACGTCGGCGTTGGTGATGAGGGCGTTCTTGTCTATGCCGTCGTTGGGGAAAAGACTGATGCCGATGCTTGTGGTGACGAACACCTCGTGACCTTCGATAACCACGGGTTTCGATAATTTATCGATGATTTTCTTGGCGACTTTGGCGGCGTCTTGGGCCCCGTTGATGCCGTTCAGCACGACCACGAATTCGTCTCCGCCCAGCCGCGCCAGGGTATCGCTGTCCCTGATGCAGGCATTGACCCGCAAGGCCACATCGGCCAATAGCTTATCCCCGAATTCGTGGCCCAGGGTGTCGTTCACCAATTTAAACCGGTCCAGATCGAGCAATAAGAGCCCCACAAGAGTTTGTTGGCGGGTCGCCTGGGCGATCGCCTGAGTGAGGCGGTCAAGCAGCAGTTGCCGGTTGGGCAGACGCGTCAGGCTATCGTAATGGACCAGGCTTTGGAGCTGGCGTTCCATCCGTTTGCGTTCCATGGCAAAGCGGATCGAACGGATCAGGGCATCGGCGTCCAGGGTTTCCATGACGACATAGTCTTGGGCCCCAAAGGCCAAGGTCTGGACGGCGGCATCTTCGTCGTCGCTGGTGCCGCAAATGATCAGCGGGATATCGGCAAACAATTCGCTGACCGCACGGATGGTTTTCGAATTGTGGTCTTTCGGCCGGTCGAGGTGGAGTATCACGGCATCGTATTCGGCCTCCCTCGCGTCCCTGGCGGTTTGCGCCGCCTGCGCCATGCCGTGGACCCAATCCACGTGGAATCGGCCCCGCCCCGCCGCATCGAAAAGAGTCTCGAGATGATGGGTGTCCGCGCCTTGACGGGATACCAGCATCAAGCGCAAACGCCTGACTCGCGAAACCGGCTCCGCGAGCCTCGGGTAGGTTTGTTCGATGAGCCTTTGTGTTACGTCCGTCGCCACTTGTACTGTCCTACCTTTTTTACTTCCTGCCATTTCTGGTGATGCTGTTCCCGGCCCCCGCCGCGATTCTCTGCTCCATGCGACGCCGATTCTCATTCCGCTGGTTGGCCGCCGCCCTGAGGAGGTATGGGCCCATGTCCCGAGACAACCAAGGTTTCCGCGGTGCCCCACTCCCGACCCGGCGGAGCGTTAATACTTAGTTAACCAAGTATATTAACTATTATTAGGTAAAATTTTATTCAAATGAAGTATTTATGCAATATATTATAAGTATTTTCGAGAATATGTTGTATTTAATACTTGAACGCAAAAGGTTTCGAATTTATTAAAATACCCACTTCATGGAATAAATTTTGCCGTCTGCCGCAGGGCTTTGGGCCTGCCGATTTCCCTCGGCCACCCGTTGGCCGCGACATTTGGGCCCGGGCTGGCGGCGACAAGGCTAGAATGACCTTGTTCAGCGGGCCGGTGGCGCCTTAGTGGCCCAGGACCGGGGTTCGCGTGGCGGGAGGTCGATCATGGAAGCAAAACCGGTAACCGCGGGGTTGGTGGTCATCGGCAACGAGATCCTTTCGGGCCGGACGCGGGACGCCAACACCCAGTTCATCGGGGCCGAACTCAACGATCTCGGTATCCGTCTGGCAGAGGTTCGCGTTGTCGCCGATGTTTGCGGGGCCATCGTCGGTGCCGTCGAGGCGTTGCGGAAGGAATACGATTACGTCTTCGTGACCGGCGGGCTGGGGCCCACCCACGACGACATCACCGCCCGGAGTATCGCCAAGGCATTCGCCGTGGAGCTGGTTTGCGACCCCGAGGCCCATGCGCGCCTGGAACGCCATTACGGGAGCGAGCGGTTCAATGCGGCGCGCCAGCGCATGGCCTATATACCGGAGGGCGCCGCGCTGATCGACAACCCGGTCAGTGCGGCGCCGGGATTTCGGATCGAAAACGTCTTCGTCATGGCGGGGATTCCCCGCATCATGCAGGCCATGTTCGCGAGTGTCCGGCACCGGCTGTCAGGCGGCGCGCCGCTGCTGTCGCGGACCATCGGCACGGATCTTGGTGAAGGGACCCTGGCCGCGGAACTCGGCCGCGTCCAGGAAGCGTTCCCCGACATTCAGATCGGCAGTTATCCGTCCATGGGGTCCGGCCGGTCGGGCGTGCGAATCGTGCTACGTTCGGTCTCCGAAGACCGGCTCGGGGCCGCGGTGGAGGCGGTGCGCGCCATGGCGGCGCGGCTCGGCGGGCAGGCCGAAGAACTCGACATCACCGGCTAGAGCATTTCCCGGCTAAAGGATTGGGGGGGCGGGACCAACGCTCATGGGGGCGTTGGTTCACCTTCATGGCGCGTCACGGCGGCGCAAAACCCGCCGGCGGTGTTTCCGGTCTCCCGGATCGGGACGTCAGGGGGCCGGGCTCATGGCTGGAGGTAGCGCCGGTGCTCGATAATGGTGCCGATGATGCGGCCCGGATGATCGGCATCCATGTGCAGTATCGGCCAGTCGTCGTTGAGCGGCACCAGATCGATGATCGGACGGCCGGCGCTATCGGTGCCCCGCGGCCGGAATTTCTTGAACGTCGCCTCCTCCTCGCCATCGAGCTTGGCCACCACCAGGGCCCCGGGCTGGGGTGCGACGTCCGGGTCGATGATGATTTTGTCGTTTTCCTGGAAATCGGGAGCCATGGAATTGCCCTTGATCACCAGGCCGAAGGTATTGGCCCCGACGGTCTGTTCGGTGACCAGGCGGTCCATGCCGCGGCCTGGTGGATAGGGGTCGGCCACCGCGTTCCAGTCTCCCGCCTGCACGAAATCGATGACCGGAACCGTTTTGCCGCGGGGTCGATAGGGAACCGCCTCTTGTTCCTGGCCGGTATATTCGCCTTCGCCGGTGATCCAGGATACCCAGACCCCCAAGGCGTCGGCCGCGTCGCCCAAGTGATCGAGGCTGGGCCGCGTGGTGCCGAGTTCCCACTGCGCGACGGCGGCCCGGCTCACCCCGCAATGGTCGGCCAGCATCTGCTGGGTCATGTTCGCCCGTTGCCGGGCGTCGCGAATGCGGAGGCCGATACCGATCATAACGCCGCCATTATGAAAGACTTACTAACATTTGTCATGGAAATTTTGCGGGTAACCCCGGGTTACTATTGACAGAGCAGTTAGTATAACTTACTTTTAGGGGCACCATCAGCGACCGACAAACGGAGGGAAATTCATGTCACGACGTTATTCCGGCGGCGCCGGGCCGGGCAAAGGTGAGATAATGGGTGCCCCCGTACCGCTTCGGGGCGCGCGCAACGGAATGCGCGCCGAGATTCCCCCCGGCGGCGGCAAGCGCGGCGCAGGCCTGGCATGTCCCCTTTGGGACCGGGCCGCGGTGAAGACCCGGCTGGAGGAAGCCGCGGAGACCCTGAGGGCGATGACCCTGAACTGCCGCGACAGGCCCGCGCGGGTTGCTTCGGGCTGGCCTGATGTGGTGCGCCAAAGCTGCGAGGCTTATGGCTATAGCGAGGTTCGTGTGCGACCGCCGGCGCCGCCGCCGGCCCGTATCAGCCGCGCCGACGAAGCGGTAACCTGGCTCCTCTGGCTGACCGATGCCGAGCGCCGCGTGTCCTGGGCCCGGGCGTCGGGCATCACCTGGCGGCGGCTCGAGGATATCGATGGCCGCTCCCACGTCACCCTCCGCAAAATCCAGTTCTCGGCATTGGAATGTATTTGCAAGCATCTCAATGCCGCCGGCAGGGGACAAGACGTGGCGGCGGCGCGGACGCGGGCGCGACCGGATAACCCATGGCCGACCAGGCTATAAATAATCCTTGACTCCCTTGGCTTCGGCCTTGCAGGTTCGAATCCTGCCGCCCGCACCATGAGGCAAAAAATCAAGGTAAATCCTATTGGGATAAGAGGAAGAAACATGGCGGAAGATAACAATATCAATGTCGAGGATATCGTGTGCGCGGACAGTATGCCGGCCTACCTGGCCAAGCCTATGGGCGGAGAGCCGCGGGCCTGTATCGTTCTCATGCATGAACGCTACGGCCTTGTGGATCATACCAAGGATCTGGCCCGCCGCTTCGCTCGCGACGGCTATGTCTGCATCGCACCGGATTTCTTTTTCCGCCACCCGGACCAGGACGCGCTCCATCGCGGTGACGAAAGGTGCGATATTACCGACGGTGCCGCCGTCCGCGACCTATCCGCGGCCATCGATGCGCTCGCCGAAGTGGACGGCGCCGATCCCGCCCGTTGTGCCGTGATGGGCGTTTGCCAGACGGGCCGCCACCCCTTGGTGCTGGCCGCGGAACGGTCAATATCCGCGGCGTTGGTTTGGTACGGGGCCGCCTCGAAGCGGGAATGGGAGGTCAACGACCGCCAACCCCGGCTCTTGGAAGATGTCATCGCCGATGTGAATTGCCCGGTTTTCGGCTCATTCGGCGAGGCGGATCACCTCATCTCCCTCGATGATGTGCGGCGGTTCCGCAACTGCCTGGAAGAGAAACAGAAATCGTACTCCATCAAGATTTTCGGCGGTGCGCCCCATGGATGGCTCAACGATACCATGCCGGGGCGCTATCGTCGGGAACAGGCGGAAGCCGCATGGGCCGCGCAATTGGAATTCCTCGATTGGCTATTCGATCCCGGGAGAGACCCGGCGCGGATCGAATGGAATTTCGCCTGCGTGACCACATCGGATTACAATTTCTCCAAGAACGTCCGCTTGGAGTAAGTTGACCCGATCACACGTTGCGCGGGAGCCTGGCCATGTGCGGGCGCTATGCGATCACGTCGCCCCTCGAAGCGATCATAGAAGCCTTCGCCGTGAAGGGAGCGCGCCCCAACCTGCAACCACGCTACAATGCCGCGCCGAGCCAGGATCTGCCGGTCGTTCGCGCTGGGCGCGAAGGGCGGGAACTGATCCTGATGCGTTGGGGGCTGGTGCCGTCATGGTCCAAGGGGCCCGATTCACGTTATTCCATGATCAATGCGCGGGCCGAAACCGTGGCCAGCAAACCTGCCTACCGGGGACCGTTTCGCCAAAGACGCTGCCTGGTTCCGGCAAACGGTTTTTACGAGTGGAAAAAAACCGCCGACGGCAAGCAGCCCTATTTCATTGCCTTGGCGACGGGTGAACCCTTTGCGTTCGCCGGGCTCTGGGATCACTGGACGGGTCCCGAGGGCGAAGCGATCACCTCCTTCACCATCATCGTCACTGCCGCCAATGACTGTGTCCGTCCGATCCATGACCGCATGCCCGTCATGCTGGGGCCGGACGATCATGAATCGTGGCTCGGCGAACGTGGCGCGCCGTCGCGGACCAAGCTTGCCATCATGCTGCGTCCCTACCCGGCGGAACTCATGCGGGCCTATCCGGTGGGCCGCGATGTGAACAGCCCGGCGAATGATGGCCCCGGCCTGTTGGAACAAGTCGGCGCAGGCCAGTCGGGGTTTCTATGAACTAGCGTATCGGGCATTCCGCACGTTGTCGTGAAGCCCAGGCGAACGACGCCAGGCAGACCTTCCCTTGCGTCCGTTTGGGCTGTGACCATGCGGCCTTCACGAGAAATTGAATGCCCATGTATTGATTTCAGAGAAAGTGCGAGTTATCCCTCTGCAAGCACAATCGTTCCACGGGCCGGCGCCGACAAATCCGAGTTGAGAGGTGGCTATGATCACGAGAAAGAACGTCTTGATGATTTCTAATTGGTGCGCCGCCACCGGATTCGCCCTCCTGGCGCTGGTTGGACTGTCTCTATCCGGCACGGCGGCACCCGCCGCCAGTCAACCGACCATCGTTACCCTGACTCAGGTGGGCTGCCAGTTCATCGAATCGGAAAACGGCGTCGATCACATGTACAAAACGATCAAGGCCGCCGATTGCAACGGGATCAATGCTAAAACCAGGCGCGCACGCCTGGCCAAGGCCAAGGTGTTGAGGTTGAAACCGGGCCGATACATATTCCGGGTGACCAACAAGAACGTGCCTTACGGTCTTGGGTTTTGGTTGCGAGGCAAGGGGCTTGGACGCGTGACCCTTCCCAGTGTGTCTGGGGGCGGAATGAACCTTGGCGTGACCCTGGACTACGAGATCACGCTGAGGCCGGGCGAGTATTATTATTCATGCCCGCTCAATCCAACGCCGGATTATCGGCTCGTCGTTGATGGGTGAGACAGTCAGGCTGGCCGTTGTGCCGCCAGGGATTATTGGGTGGTGTGGTGGTCACGCGCGATCATTGGCGGCGATGATATCGTGGAGGAATGTCCGGCAGAGCGCGATTTGATCGAGTGCGACAAACTCGTCGGGCTTGTGGGCTTGGGCAATATGGCCAGGGCCACATACAATGGTGGGAATTCCGACACCTTGATAAAGGCCGGCTTCGGTTGCGAAGCTAATCCGTCCCGGCGCGTTGGTGCCAGTCAGTTGAAGGGCGACGGTCAGAATTTCGTTCTCTTCATCGGGCGCGAGGGCCGGAATATCGGACTGGATATCGATTTCGACGCCGCTTTTGGGCGCGACCGCCTGCATTTCTGGAAGGAGGGTATCGCTTATATACGAGCGCAACTCCGCCAGGATTTCGCCAGGGTCCTGATGGGGTAGATTTCGGATCTCGAACTCGAAGCGGCAATCCTTGGGGATGATGTTTCGCGCGATTCCCCCCTGCATCTGGCCCGTGTGAATGGTCGTGAAAGGCGGATCAAAACGGCTATCAAACGGTCCTTCCCTTCGTAAGTTTTTTTGCATCGCACGAAGGTGAGCGACAATTTCCGCAGCAATCTCAACCGCGTTGACCCCCTTGTCGATAAAGGCGCTGTGGCCTTCGGCGCCGCGCACGTGGCAGTCGACAGACAGTTTTCCCTTGTGTCCATCGACCACGGCCATGCCGGTGGGTTCACCAACCACACAACGTAGCGGGCGAATCTTCAACCGTTCCAAGTGCCGGGCCAGGGCGCGGCCTCCGAAGCATCCCGTTTCCTCGTCATAGGTGAACGCCAGATGGATAGGCCGCCGCAAACGTGTATTTGCGAGCTCCGGGACGGCCGCTAAAACCACGGCGATGAAACCCTTCATGTCACAGGTGCCGCGCCCATAAAGGCGGCCCTTCCGTTCATCGACCCGGAATGGGTCGGTCGCCCAGTCTTGATTTTCGACCGGAACCACGTCGGTATGTCCCGCCAGCATGAGCCCGCCGGTATCCGATGGGCCGATAGTGGCAAGAAGATCCGCCTTTGTGCCCGTCTCGTCCCTGATCAAGGTGCTTTGAATGCCAAAGCGGAATAGGTACGCGCTGATGAATTCGATCAGCGCAAGATTCGAGTTGCTGCTCACGGTGTCGAAACCGACCAGTTCTTCAAGAAGTGATCGGGCATCCGGATCCCGGCTGGGCTTCGGGGGCATCGCGCTCTCCGGCTGATTACGGGAGAAATTGTTCTCTTATAATCCGCTCTTCGAGGTTGTGTTCTGCGTCGAACAGGAGGGTCAAGATGTGATCTTTTGCTTCCTTGACGGTCACCTGCGTTACGTCGCGGATTTCGGTAAAATCGGCAACGGCACTGACGGGCCGCTTTTTCGCCTCCAGAATCTCAAAACATACCTCGGCTCGAGCGGGCAATAACGCGCCGCGCCAGCGTCGCGGCCGAAACGCGCTAATGGGTGTCAATGCCAGCAATCCGGTACCGATGGGAATGATCGGTCCATGTGCCGACAGGTTATAGGCGGTGCTTCCCGCCGGCGTAGATACGAGAACTCCGTCGCAAATCAATTCATCGATGCGTATCACACCATCCACCTTGACGCGAATTTTCGCTGCTTGCCCCGTTTCGCGAAGGAGCGACACCTCATTGATCGCAAGTGCCTCGCGGGTATCGCCATCCGTGGTGACAGCATCCATGTGAAGAGGGTGGAGCGACACGGCGACAGCCGATTGCAGTCGGTCCTTCAGTCCCTTCTTCTCATAGCTGTTCATCAGGAAACCGACAGAGCCTCGATTCATGCCGTAGACCGGGATGCCGTTATCGATATTGTTGTGAAGCGTCTCCAACATGACGCCATCACCGCCTAGCGGGACGATCACATCGGCATCCTCGATGGCGCAATTGCCGTATTCCGCCGTGAGTGCATCGAGCGCTTCGAGGGCTTGTGGCGTGCCCGCGGCGACGATGGCGATGTTTTCGAATGCCATGTCCGTCCATTCCCTTGGGAGCGAGTGCGAAAAGTCACGGATTATACCCGAGACTATGCACCTTGGCACCTTGGCGGCGGTACGAGGCGGTTTGCCAAACCTCGGGCCGCCTTCGTAAATGCTTTAGTCGCGGCTTATTGGGGTTGCAGGGTGATAGGAGTCTGGAAGCGGCAGGCCTATTGCGCTTCACCCGCAGGCGGAATGATGGCAACACATTTATTGGAATTCATGAGGAAGCTCTGAAGGAATTCGCAATAGGTGGGCTTTTGTCCCGCTTCCTCCATGGCGCCGATCATCGGGCACCAGTTTACCAGCTCGTGCTGGCCCGAATCTTCCAGGGCGGAAAGCTCAAGGTCGCGCCACGCCATGTAGTTGCCGGACTTGAGTTCGGTGAAACGTGCGAGGTCTGCCTCGAGGTCGGGGTAGAGGTGATGGTTCTTTTCTGTCAGGAAGCCGTGTGAAAAACTTGCCGATGCGACCAGCGCGACGCGCCAGGGGCTTGCCAAAAGCATGCGTCCGATGGCGCGACCAAGTTCGAAGCACCGCCTGGGCGTGGGTCCCGGGGGATCGGGTTCGCGATTTCCTGGGGCCGGGTCATTTCCCCCCACAAGGCCGCCTTTGGCCCGGATCAGCGCCGACCCATAAGCATTGATGGCGAATGGTATGATGGGATAGGGCCATCCCTTCCTTTCGTGGTCCAAATAAAGAAGTGTATTGGCAAAGGCATGACCCAGGTATTCCTGGTGGGGCAGGGAGTAGCTATAGGCCGGGTCGAAGCCTTCCCCGAGCAGGGCATTCACTAAGAATTTCGCAATTTCCGGCGCCCCGTCATTTTCCAGGACCAGGTCAAATGGGTCGTGCCAGATATTCAGGGTATCGCCACCAAGACCGCGGGCGCGTAAATAGGGCTTGGTCAAAAACTTGTCGCCCACAAAGACGCAATAAGCAGGCACCAGGTCCTCGCGGAAACATTCATACTGGTCATCGCCGAATATGATCACCGCATCGGGCCTAAAAGAGTCGATCGCGGCCCGGATGCGTTTCAATCCATCGAAATACTGATCACGATGGATTGCGGCGAATTTGGCACCCTGATCGTTCCCCCATTCGGCTTGCATGGGCTCGGGCCATTTTTCCGGAGAATCGAGTTCGGGTGGGAGAGAGCCATTGGCAAGGCGCGCCTTGGCTCTCGCGGACATTTCTTCATCGGAAAACATGAATCCGCCAAAATGGCTCAAACCCAGTCCAAGAAGTTCGGCCACAAACGCGCCCTTTCACAAGGTCGGTGTAGGATTATCCGCCGGTGACACTCATGTGGCGGGAAAGGGCGGGCTGCTTGTTGCGCCGGTCGATGATGAAATCATGCCCTTTCGGCTTTCGCGCGATAGCTTCGTGAATTGCCGCGACAAGAGCTTCGTCACTATCGCTTGCACGCAGTGGCGCACGGAGATCGGCGGCATCCTCTTGGCCGAGGCACATATAAAGCGTGCCGGTGCAGGTCACGCGTACCCGGTTGCAGCTTTCACAGAAGTTATGGGTCAGAGGGGTGATAAAGCCCAGGTACTGGCCCGTCTCTTCAACCTTGGTATATCGGGCGGGGCCACCGGTACGGTGCGTGGAATCGGTCAGGGTCCACCTCTTTTCCAAATCCGAGCGGACGACGGAAAGTGGCAAATACTGATCCGTTCGGTCGCCGGAAATGTCGCCGAGCGGCATGGTTTCGATAAGCGTCAAATCGCAACCGTGCTCGCCGCACCAACGGATCAAGTCGTCAAATTCATGATCGTTGACGCCCTTGAGCGCGACCGCGTTGATCTTGATTTTGAGCCCTGCCTCAAGGGCAGCATCGATTCCGCCAAGGACCTTTCCAAGGTCGCCTATGCGGGTAAGGGCCTTGAATCGGTCCGGGTCAAGGCTGTCCATAGACACGTTGATCCTACGAACGCCGAAATCCACCAAGGAACGCGCATGCACGGCCAATTGCGAGCCGTTCGTGGTCAGGGTCAATTCCTCCAATGCGCCCGTTTCGAGGTGGCGGCCCAATTTCTCGAACAAAGTCATGATTCCCTTTCGCACCAGAGGCTCTCCACCGGTAATCCGGAGTTTCTTGACGCCGAGGCCGACGAAGGTGCTGCACAGGCGGTCGAGTTCTTCAAGGCTCAAGACCTCTGATTTGGGCAAAAAGGTCATGTCTTCTGCCATGCAGTAAATGCAGCGGAAATCGCAACGGTCGGTGACCGAGACGCGCAAATAGGTTATGTGACGGCCAAAAGGATCAATCATCGGGACATGCCTCCAGACCCCAAATATAGTGCTAAATGCAGGGGAAACAAAGGGCGTATCGCACTACCCCCGCGTGATTGTGGAAGGGGCACCGAAACCCACACCCGGCGTTTCGTTCAGCCTTGATTTACTTGGCAGGTTTGGCCTGTGGGAGAGACAGGATGAACCTCGTCCCTTCGCCGACGGCACTTTCGACCGTGAGGTCGCCCTTCATCAACTGAGCGAGCTGACGGGAAATGGCGAGGCCGAGGCCAGTGCCTTCGGTTTCGCGGCTCAGGATATTCTTTTCAACCTGATAGAAGGGATCGAAGACACGTTCTTGTTCGTCGGCTGGAATTCCGATCCCAGTGTCCCACACGGTTATTTCAATCAAGCCATCGGCGCCTGAGCCGACCTCAACGCCAACCCTGCCGTCGTCGGGCGTGAATTTGATTGCGTTGCTGAGAAGATTTACGAGTATTTGCCTTGCGCGGAGGCGGTCGGTGAGAACGAGAAGACCGGTGTCGACAACTTCGCCGTTGTCGATCTCGATTCTACGTTTGTCGCCAACCTTTGGGTCCACCAAATTCGCGGCTTCTTCGACCAGTTCCCTGACCCGCACGGGAATCACATCGATCGCGATATTCCGGGCTTCGATATTTGCCGTATCGAGAATGTCGTTGATAATGTCCAGAAGGTGGCCACCCGCCTTATGGATATTCTTGAAGTATTCCACATAGGATTGGTTCAGGGGGCCATGGACCTTTTGCGTTGCAGCATCCGAAAAACCGATGATGCAGTTGAGCGGCGTCCGCAGTTCGTGGCTCATCATTGCAAGAAAATCAATTTTGGCCTTGTCTGCGACGTGTGATTTTTCCAACGCTAAGACGAGATCCTTATTCCGCTGCCTAAGTTCCGCAAGAGTTATTTCCAACTCGGCCTTGGCATCGGTTGCTGATTGTTCGGCCTTGAAGCGACGGGTTATGTCAGTGCCCGTTCCCCGGTAACCCTCAAACCGGCCGCTGGCCTCGGCGAATACCGGAACGCCACTTACAAGCACATGACGAGGTTGGCCATCGGTTCCCTCCATGAGGAATGTTCGATTCCGAAATGGTCTGTGGATCTCCATTTCTTTTTGTGTCCCGCTGGCCTCCCCGGCGTCGTCGAACTTGCCCAGGGTGAAGAAATTGCGGCCATTGAGTGTTTGCGCCGGCGTGCCGATGGCTTCCGAAATGCGCGGCGAAACAAATGTCAGATTGAAATTGTGATCCACCGCCCAAAGCCAGTCCGAAGAGGATCGAATGACGTCTTGAAGCCAACCCTCCATTTCGCCGGCTTTCTGGGTAGCCCGGGCGAGAGGGCTGACGTCTTCGTATATGCCGCCAAATCCAATGATCTGCCCCTTGTCGCTGCGGATCGCGAAATGATTGGAGATATAATAGTTTTCCTTGCCGTCGATGGAGATCGTATCGGATCGCCGTATCTTTTCGCCATTCGCATGGAGCTGTTCGATTATCGCCTTGAGCGCGGCCGGCGTCTCGTCCAAGGAAGGTAGATCTTCGTCAGAGGAATACAGGCGGGGCGCAAGATCCCTGAATGCTTTATTGGAAATGACGATGTTTCCGGAAGAATCGGTGAGATAGAATGGCGTAACTCGATCGAACAAGGCATCAAGCAAATCCTTGTCCCCGATTTGCCGTTTCGGGGCGGTCTGGCCCTTGCGTTTTGCAGCAGGCTTCTTCGATTCGCCTCGGGCATGGTCCGCGTTGGCAACGGCAATGCCGATGACTTGATTGGCGCCTTGCAGGAGGTCGCGAAGACTTTTCTGGGCTACACTCATAACGCCTTTAAACCCCATAAAAGACGGGGCCCCAATGTTTTTTCCACGCACCCTTCGAGGGGCCAAATCGATCCGATCCAGCGTAGAGTTGGTGGATAATGCAGATCGGATGGGGATTCGTCAAGTTCTTCAATAAGATATAAGGAAAATAAAAAGCTATGTCTTAATGTAAATTGGTGCGCATCCGGTGGCGAATTTGAATTCGTTCTGGCGCCGTGACTTTAGTTGTGCATCACAAGAGTTAGATTTCTGGAGCAGAAGACAGTGTCAGGGACCAGCAAAACAACCCCCGTCCGGATGCCATATGAAAATGCCGAGCTTCCCATAGTCGGCGTTGTTTTAGCGGGCGGGCGTTCACGCCGTTTCAAAGGGGTGGACAAGTCCCTCGAAATTTTGGCTGGACGACCATTGATCCAAAGAGTTCTCGAAAAGGCGGGGCCTCAAGTTGATGAATTGGTCATTAGTACCAATGGTGACCCATCTAGATTTTCAGGAATCACCGCTGCGGTCGTGATTGTCGATGATATGAAGGGGCACCAAGGACCGCTCGCCGGGCTGGCGGCCTGCCTATCCTGGTTGGCCGAAGAGCGGCCAGAAGTTCGCTGGATTGCGACCTTTCCTGTGGACGGCCCTTTTTTCCCAGGGCATTTGGTGGCGTCCCTTTCCGCTGAGGCGTTGCCAAAGGGAGTTCCCGCTTTCGCGTCATCGGGTGGGCGGGCACATCCCGTCTTCGGTTTATGGCCGATTGGCATCGAACCGGAGTTGCGACGTTACCTGGTAAAGCGAAAGCGAAGTTCGTTGGTGGATTTCATTAAGTCGCAAGACGGCATCGAGGTCGCCTTCGCGGAAAATTCGCCGGATCCGTTTTTCAACATCAATACAGAATTAGATTTTTCGCGAGCCGAAGCCATGTGTCGGGAGTCGGAGGGTGGCGTTTGAGGCCGGGTTCAGTCGTTGATCAGTATCAACTGCACGATATTGGTTTTGATCAGTTGCTTGCCGGCATTCTCAAAATTTATTGTGACACGGTTCCCATCCACGGACTGCACCTGCCCAACTCCCCAAGCGGGGCAACCGGGGTGCCGTACGCGGTTTCCAGGTGCGAGGAGCGATGCTGGGACTGGTGTCTCCGATACCATTGTTATCTTATTCCCATTTCAAGTGGGTCGCCGTAAAGCCTATGCTATCTCTACCGGTGGAGCTTGGCACCTCATTTTTATCTTTGATAAATTGGAAAGACTGCGATGGATACTCAGCTAGAAGCAAGGGTCATGGAGCTTCTATTTGCGCGCTTGTGCCACGATCTCATCGGTCCCATTTCCGCCATCAATAACGGGGTGGAACTTGTTCAGGATTATGGCGACGAAATGCAGGGCGAGGCTCTTGCGCTGATTGGAGAAAGTGCGACCAAGGCATCCCAGTTGTTACAGTTCTATAGGGTGGCATTCGGTTCGGCGCGAGCGGTGGATGGAAGCGGGATCGAGATTGAAGAAGGTCGTCAGCGCACCCTTGACGCATTGTCTTCAGAGCGAGTTACCATTCAATGGCCCGATAAGGAAGCGGAAGGGGATGGGGAGGCCTCACGTCTGACGGTCAAACTTATCCTCAACCTCGTTCTGCTGGGCGTCGAGATTCTTCCCGGTGCGGGCGAAGTCTGCGTGGAGATAAAACGGGGCAACCCGGGGCAGGTACAAATCACCGTGCAAAAGAATGGCCTTTCCATGAGTGAAGACTTAGCCGCTGTTCTCAATGGTGAAGTTTTGCCAAACGAGCTAACGCCCCGCACCGTCCAAGCATTTTTCACTCGGTTTCTCGCGAAATCCGTTGGTAGCGATATCCGGGTTCAATGCGGGAACGATTTTATATCCTTAGTGGTAGAAATTTAACCCTACCACCTAATTTGTAATTTATCGCAAAAATCCCTAAAAACAAACGTGAAATTCACTTATTATTAACCTGTTTCTTACACCTTTTGGCGATCATTTTCTTCTGCCGGACGGAATATGCCTTTTGCCCGTCAACAAGACAAATCGCTACCCCAATCGGAAGGGTGAGAATCAATGGATGATCTACTTCGCGAGTTTTTGACGGAAAGCGGCGAAAGCCTCTCCGAACTCGATGTCGAACTGATCCAGTTCGAGCAAAATCCCAATGACGAAGCTCTGTTGGGCAACATCTTCAGACTGATGCACACCATAAAAGGCACTTGAATTTGCGGGTTGGAACATTGAAATCGTCGCTACCGACATCTCCGAGGAAATCCTGGCAAAGGCGCGCACCGGCATTTATTCCCAGTTTGAGGTTCAAAGAGGATTGCCGATCCAACTCCTGATGAAATATTTCACTCAGGTCGAAATGGGTTGGGAACTCGATGAATCCATTCGATCCATGGTGCAATATCGGTATTTCAACCTTCTGGAAAGCATGTCCGCTCTTGGCGTGTTTGATGTGGTCTATTGCCGCAATGTCTTGATCTATTTTGATCAGCCGACGAAATCCGACGTTTTAAGCCGAATTCGCAATCAGATGAGCGAAGACGGTGTGCTCTATCTAGGCGGCGCCGAGACGGTTCTCGGAATTTGCGAGGACTTCAAGCCGGTGCCTGGTCAGAGAGGCATGTACGGCATCGTATCCAACGTGGCACAAAGAGCCGTCGGATAGGATTTGGATTAATCAATAGCGTTGGTGCCGGGACGAAAAAAAGCCCCGGCATTCTTTGCCGGGGCCGTCGGACTGAAAGCTGAATCGTACGAATAGGATCAGGCAGAGGCGGCCGCGGCTTCCTGCTGGTCGCTGTCCGCTGTCCGCGCCGCATTCTGACCGTCTGGGTCACGCAATACATAACCACGGCCCCAGACGGTTTCTATGTAATTTTCACCGTCGGTTGCTGCAGAGAGTTTCTTCCTTAGCTTGCAGATGAAGACGTCAATGATCTTGAGTTCGGGCTCGTCCATCCCGCCATAAAGATGATTGAGAAACATTTCCTTGGTCAGCGTCGTACCCTTCCGGAGCGACAACAACTCCAAAATTCCGTATTCTTTGCCCGTCAGGTGGAGCGGCTGCTGATTGACTTCCACCGTCCGCGTATCAAGGTTGACGATGAGTTTCCCTGTTCGAATTACGGATTCCGAATGGCCCTTTGAACGGCGCACGATGGCATGGATACGGGCGATCAATTCCGCCTTGTCGAAGGGCTTGGTAAGGTAGTCATCTGCACCGAAACCAAGTCCTTTTACCTTGCTGTCGGGTTCGGTCAATCCGGAAAGGATCAGCACGGGGGTCGTGACCCGGGCGGCGCGAAGACGTCTCAGAACCTCATATCCGTCGATGTCCGGCAGCATGAGGTCAAGAATCATCAAATCATAATCATAGAGTTTGCCGATCTCTAATCCGTCCTCACCAAGGTCCGTCGAATCGACGACGAAGCTCTCAGATTTGAGCATGAGCTCAATGCTCTTGGCGGTAGCGGAATCGTCCTCGACGAGCAGGATGCGCATAATAAGATTTCTCCAGCTTTTCGATCCCATTGAGAGGACCTTGAAAACCAATCTCCAAAGCCCCTGAAGGGTTAACTTTAAGCTTGATTAACCATATGGGTCATTATGGATCGCCACACGTTAACAAAAGATTTACCAGAATCGGAAAATTTTAATTGTTCGAATGGTTGCTCGTTTGAAGACACTCGGGAATGATTTGGTGCCCAAAGCGGCTTCACCCGTAGCCCAGCAGCGCTTTTACCCTAACTTAAGCAGTTCCCGTCATTATGAACAAACACATGGTGGCGTGCCACATGGATTGAATTTGGGTATTTCTTTGGGCCAGTTGTTTAAAGCTGTTCAAACCGACCTTTCTCAAATTCCGGAGCATCATCTCTATGGTCGTGTAACGGCCGTACAAGGGATGCTGATCGAGGTTGGGGGAGTACACAGAGACGCCGATGGTCGGAGACCACTGTCACGTCCAAAGGCGGTCAGAAGCCCCATTGCGGTGCGAGGTCGTGGGGTTTCGGAATGGACGTGCCCTACTACTGCCTTATGGACCACTGGAGGGGATTGGGCTCGGTTGCAAGGCCGAGATCGAGAGCCAAGAACCGGTGATTCGTCCAACCCAGGGTTGGTTGGGGAGAGTGGTGAACGCCTTGGGTGAGCCGGTCGATGGAAAAGGCCCCTTGGAGGGTGGGGACCATCCTTGTCTCCTTCGAGCCCAGCCCCCCCCGCCCATGCTCGAAAAAGGGTCAAGGGAAAGGTCGACCTGGGGGTGCGGGCCATCAATACCTTCCTAACCTGTTGCCGGGGGCAACGCATGGGGATTTTTTCCGGATCTGGCGTGGGAAAGTCGGTTCTGCTGGGTATGATTGCCCGATACACGGCGGCTGACGTCAACGTCATTGGCCTCGTCGGCGAGCGCGGCAAGGAGGTCCAGGAGTTCATATCGGATAACCTCGGAGAGGCCGGCCTGGCTCGAAGCGTTATCGTTGTCGCAACCTCCGATGAGCCGCCACTTATGCGTCGTCAAGCAGCCTATGTCACCATGGCCCTCGCGGAATACTTCAGAGATCAGGATAAGGACGTTCTTTGTATTATCGATAGTATTACTCGTTTTGCGATGGCACAGCGCGAAATTGGCCTATCCGCCGGGGAGCCACCGACCAGTAAAGGATATCCGCCAACGGTTTTTTCCGAGTTGCCGAAGCTTATGGAACGGGCCGGGCCAGGCTGCGGCAAAGGCACCATCACCGGCCTATTCTCGGTTCTCGTCGAGGGCGGTGACCATGATGAACCCATCGCGGATGCGCTGCGCGGCATCCTCGACGGCCATATCGTTCTTGATAGATCTATTGCCGAACGAGGCCGTTTTCCCGCCGTGAACATCCTTCGAAGCCTTTCTCGATCAATGCCCGACTGTAATCTTCCCGAGGAAAATGCGCTGGTCGATAAAGCACGGAAAATGATTTCCACTTATGAAGATATGGCAGAGATGATCCGTTTGGGGGCTTATAAACCAGGTGCCGATGAGGCAGTGGACGCCGCCATAAAGTTTCACCCGGCGCTCGATGCTTTCTTGGCACAGGATCGGAACGACCGCAGCGACCTTGCGACGGGCTATGCAGAACTTGCGCGGATGTACGGGGAGGGAGATGAATGAGAAATTTGGATAGCATCATTCGATTGCATCAGTGGCGATTGGACGAAAAGCGGCAAAAGGTCGCGGAGTTGGAGCGTCTCGCCACCAGATTCCGTGCAGAAATCAAGCAACTCGAGACGGGACTTAAGTTAGAGCAGGAAGTTGCGGCAAGAAGTGCCGAGGCTGTTACAGGGTACGGCAATTATGCTTTAGCCGTCGTGGCACGCCGCGACAAGTTGGAACAATCCTTGGCTGAACTGGAGAATGCAATGATCCAGGCGGTCGAAGACGTGACCGTGGCGTTCCAGGAATTCAAGAAATTCGATTTGATTAGAGCCCATGATCGAGAGAAGGCCGAATTGAAAAAGAAACGGGCACACCAAAGGGCTATCGACGAAGCAGGACTGAACCTTTACCGGCGCGCCAACACTAATTAGCATTCCATCATGGAATTCTCTGCCCGAGGACGGCCGTGGGCGTGCTTCATCTAAAAGGCACTATACGATGACGCTGCTGCCATGTGTGGTCTGTTAACAGCGGGAAATTTTGCCGGGTGCTATGGATTATTTTCCCGTTGCAGATCTATGGCGCTACGCAGAGGTGGCAACGGCAAAATGACCCGCGGCACGTTGCCTAGGTTGCAAATTTTCGGTCTTGATGGGACTTGGGGTCGCCGGCCCTATCAGCCAGGTGTGCGTAAGGCCGACCGGTAGTCTTGAATTTTTGTGGCCCTGAGACCGCGGACGCCGTGGCTATCGATCAAGCGCTGCCAGGACAGGAATTCCTCGATGGACAGGGTGTAACGCTCACACGCTTCCTCAATGGTGATCAGGCCTGCGCGAACGCCGGCAACGACCTCTGCTTTCCGGCGGATGACCCAGCGTTTGGTGTCCGACGGGGGCAGGTCGTTGATGCTCATGGGGTTTCCATGAGGCGCGAAGATGCGGCTCGTAAATCTGTCATGCGGCTACGACATGTGCATTTTCCTCCCCTCAGGACTGGTCCTATCCGGTGTCCTCGATGCGGGGGCAAGGTGGTCCTGGCCCTGTCATCCCCATGTTCTTCGATGAACCGAAACTGACGCCAAAATATCCCCAAGGCCTTTAAAAAAAGCTAAAGAAAAGGGTTAATATTCAATGGTTAAGCCCTGCCCCCGGCGATGCCGGAAACACGGGGTATCACAAGCGTCAAGGGGGTGGCATAGATCGAATCACTGCTCGCGGCGCAGGAAGTGGACGATCCCGCCGACCTTCCGGCAAAGGCACGCCAACGGGCCGAAGATATCCTCGATCGGCTCGATTGGTTACGCCACGGGTTGTTGGCCGGGGCCTTTTCACGGCGTGATCTGGAAGGCTTGGCCCGTCTGGTCAGAATAGAAAAGTTGGAAGTCAACGATCCAAAACTTACTGAAATACTCGAACAGATCGAGCTGCGCGCCGAAATAGAACTCGCTAAATACTCTACGCTGGATTGAATTACTTCCAGATAACTATTTGGAAATGCCGATAATTTTCCTCATTTCCGCACTTGCGAAAAGCCTTCCCGATTCAATATACTCCGCGCCGCTTCCAGTTGGGTTGGAAAAGGTTTTGGGAAATGCCGACAAAGATTGCCCGGAATTATCGGCCGTCGCCAAATGAGCCGTTCATGAACGCCAAACAGAGAGAATACTTTCGCCGAAAGCTACTGGGCTGGCGGGGAAATCTCCTTAGTGAAACGTCCGAAACGCTTCAGCACCTACAGGAAGGTGGATTTCAAGAGCCCGACATTGCCGATCGTGCATCTCTTGAAACGGACCGTTCGCTCGAGTTGAGGACGCGGGATCGGGCGCGAAAGCTGATCGCGAAAATAAATGAGGCGCTCAATCGGATCGAGGACGGCACTTACGGATATTGCGAGGAAACCGACGAACCGATCAGCCTCGCCCGATTGGAGGCGCGGCCGATCGCGACCCTCTCCATAGAGGCGCAGGAACAGCATGAGCGCCTGGAACGGACCCGGCGCGACGATTGACCGGAGATTTGGGAAGACCCCCCATGGGGACGGCCGGCGCGGTTGCGCCGGCCTTTTTATTTGCCTGAAATTCAGGAGATCAGAAAGGATAGATGATATCCAGTATCTGGGTGCCGTACCGGGGCAACGACACCCAAGCCCGTTAACGTATTCTTGCCGATGCCAAACGGGCCAAGTTCTGGGCCGCTTGTGACGATGTCGGTCTGATCCAAATGCGCGACCGATTGCCTTGAGCGACTCCCTGTGCTGCCACCGATCCCACAACTCCTTTTGCTCGTGGTCCTCGATGGAAACCACACTTTGGCACTCTAGATGCCGGGAGCGGGAGCCATCCACACAGGACATAAAGGTCAGCGTTTTGCTCGAAAAAAATCGCCTCCCAAAAGGTCGAGCCAATTCTTGGACGGCGCCACTAAAATGTGAAGTTGCCGTCTTACCCATCAAGGTAGTCGACAGATGATATTTGTCTAACGGCTGCGGTAATCACTGAGGGGTGCTGGTCTCCAGACTTGCGACCTCACTCAGACCGTTCAATAACCCGCACATGAACGCGTACTTTTGCCTCTCCGTCGAATTGGAATTCTCATAAACCTCCCCAACTCTTTTCCATGTAAGAGAGTCCAGGCCGATCAGACTGATGGTCTCAGGAGCCATTTTTTTGAGATGCTGCTCAAATTGCGTCGCTGGGCTTTGACGCTCGAAAGCAGCTTCGTAACCCTGCTGCCATGCAGATCGCTCGCCTTCATTTGTGAATTTTTCAAGGGAACTCGCAATCAATTTAATCCTCCTACAGTTTTTTGGTAGCTGGACATGGACCTTAGTAACTCCCTTCCCAGGTACCTTTCAGATCGGCTCGAACTGTACCCAAAATTCACCCTCGCTGGAATAGTTTCATCTCCCCTTGGGTGGGTGGCGGTTCCAAGTCCGTCGCCTTCCTTGCCGCGCTTGACAACGGGCCTGAAATCGGCGCCGTGGTCGATATCAATCCGCGCCGCTGGGGACCCTCCTTCCGGTGACAGGGCATGGAATCATTGCCCCCCAACGTCTGAACGCGCTATCGCCCTTCCGGGTGAACGCCGTGAATCCGGTGTGCCCTGGCGAGATCGCGGAGACGCTCTCGGGTCTCGGGCAGCGCGCCATCCTCCAATCCCTGGGCGATGACGTCTGATATCCGTCCGTGCCCGGTGGGGCGGATATTCTTACTTTCTCCCCGCCAGATTGGTTGACGACAGCCTCAACCAAGGTTCTTGCGCATTCGCAGGGAGGGGCGCGAATTTCAGTCCGATTTGGGGACGGGGGCCGACGGTGGGAGGATATCGCCGATGCCTTCGATGCCGGCCGCGGCGGCGCGGTTTTCTTCCTGGATTCGTTCGTAGATCTCGCGGCGCAGAACGCTGACCCCAGGGGGGAAGGTGAACCCCAGTTTTATGGATTTTCCCCGCACCTCGACGACGGTGATTTCCACATTGTCGTTGATGATCACCGATTCACCGATTTTTCGCGTCAGGTAAAGCATGGCCGTTCCTACCTAGAACCTTGACCGGCCTCCAGCCGGGCGCAGGAGCCTACGCGTTGGACACAAAACCCATCAAATTTAAATTGGTTTTTACGTAATCTTAATAGCACAGGCGACAAACTAGCACATCTTCAAGAGAACCGTAGCCCCAGGTGTCGGAGCAGGCGGTTCGGATCGGGATCACGTAGATCCCCATCCCAGTTCACCCGCCAGGACGGCGCAACCGGAGCCACGCGACAAGCGATGGAATTCGGCAAGCTGCCTCTTTTCGCCCTGATGTCCCAGCGCTTGGCATTACTGGGCAAGCGCCAATTGGTGCTGGCTCAGAATATCGCCAACGCCGACACGCCCGGTTACCGCGCGCAAGAGGTCAAGGAACCCAAATTCAAGGAAATATTGCGCGGCAACGGACCGCGTAAGATAGCCATGGCCGCCACCCATGCCGCGCATATGGCTGGTCGCCCTGGAGTCTCCAAATCGTTCAAGATCGTCGAAGATCGGTCTGCGGAGGTATCTCTGTCGGGGAATTCCGTGGCCCTGGAGGACCAGGTGATGAAGGTCGCCAAGACGGCCATGGACCACCAATTGACCATCAATCTCTATCGCAAGCATATCGCCATGATCAAGACGGCGCTGGGCCGGCCCGGTGCTTAAGGCGAAGAGGTAGCATGGAAATTCTCAAGGCAATGCAACTGGCAAGCGCCGGGATGCGCGTCCAAGGGACGCGGATGCGGGTGGTCGCCGAGAACCTTGCCAACGCCGACACCGCGCCCGAAAACGCCAATGGCGAGCCCTACCGCCGTAAAATGGTGACCTTCAAGAACGTCCTTGACGGGAGCACGGGCGTTTACAGGCTCCGCGTCGACCGCATCATCACCGATCGCACGGAGTTCGAGCGTAAATACGATCCCGGCCATCCGGCCGCCGATGATCGCGGTTACGTCACCATGCCCAATGTCAAGACGATGATCGAATTGATGGACATGAAGCAGGCGCAGCGCTCCTTCGAAGCCAACCTCAGTGTCATCCAAGCGGCGAAAACCATGCTCCAGAAGACCATCGATCTGCTGCGCGCCTAATCGGCCACACCAAGAGGGTTAGACCATGCCTGTAAATTTGACCGGCGCAGTTGGCGCCTACAACAATGCTCTCCAAAACGCCATCAAGCCGGGCCTGGACGCCCGGACCCCGCCGGGCGGCAAGAGCTTCGAGGCGATGGTCTCCGACGTCGCCGAATCGATGCTCAAAACCGGCGCCGAAGCGGAAAAGGCGACCGCCCAGGCGATGACCGGCAAGGCCGACCTCAACGAGGTGGTCATGGCGGTGGCCAATGCCGATATCGCCGTCCAGACCGTGGTGGCGGTCCGCGATAAGGTGATCCAGGCCTACCAGGAAATCCTCAGAATGCCGATCTAGGGCGGCGGCCCAGGAGTTCCCATGGGGCCCAACGACGTCCTCGAAATCGTCCGCGAAGCGATCATCGTCACCTTGAAGTTGGGGGCACCGGTGATGCTGATCGGCCTCAGCGTCGGCCTATCCATCTCCCTGGTCCAGGCCTTGACGCAAATCCAGGAAATGACATTGGCCTTTATTCCCAAGATTCTGGTGATCTTCTTGTCCCTGCTGCTGTTGGGACCCTACATGTTGCGCACCTTGACCGTGTTCGCGAAACAGCTGGCCGCCCGCATCGTTTCCGGCGGCGGATAAATGCTCCAGGAGCTGTTGCCGGCGGACCTATTCGCCTTCTTTCTGGTGTTTGCGCGGATCGGTTCGGTGATGATGATGATGCCGGGGTTCGGCGAGAGGTACGTATCGCCGCGTTTCCGGCTGCTTTTGGCGGGCGCCATCACCCTGCTGATCACCCCGGTGATCGCCGGCGTCCTGCCGCCTTTGCCGTCTTCCCCGCTGAGCCTATTCGTTCTCCTGTTCGGGGAAATCGTGGTGGGCCTGTTCTTCGGCACCATCGGACGGATCATCATGTCGGCGCTCCATACCGCGGGTACCGTCATGTCGTTCCAATCGGGGCTCGCCAATGCGCTCACTTTCGATCCGGTTTCCTCCCAACAGGCGGCGATGTTCGCCCTGTTCCTGTCGCTGGCGGGGATTCTCTTCGTGTTCGTGACCGACCTGCACCATCTCATGCTGGAGGCGATGGTCATGAGCTACAGCGTGCTGGAGCCCGGCACGGTGCCGCCGATAGATGATTTCTCCCAGGTGATCACGCGGTTGGTGGCCGATTCCTTCATCCTGGGCGTTCAGCTCGCGGCTCCGTTCATCACCGTCGGGCTGGTGTTCTATCTGGGCATCGGGCTGCTCGCCCGCTTGATGCCGCAAATTCAAATATTCTTTATCGCCCTGCCGGTCCAGATCTTCCTTGGTTTCCTGGCTTTCGCGCTGTCTGTCAGCGCCATGCTGTTGTGGTTCACGAACCGATTCGAAGAACTGTTCACGGCGTCCCTGGGCGGCTAGGAGAGGCAAGGGCGGATGGCCGAAGACCAACAAGACCCAGCACAAAAAACAGAAGAACCGACCCAAAGGAAGATCGACGAAAGTCGTCGAAAGGGTCAGGTCGCCACGTCTCGCGAAGTCAATAACTGGTTCATGCTGTTGGGGGGCAGCATCATCTTAGTGACCATGGCTCCGGATTTCATGGGCGATTTAAAGCGCGTGCTGGGCCGCTTCATCGCTTCCGCCCACGATCCAGCCATGGGCGCCCAGGGTATCGGCATCCTGCTGTCCGCCACGGTCAAGGAAATCGGCGGCATTCTCATCTTGCCCCTGGGTCTCCTGGTGGTGCTGGCGGTGCTGTCTTCCCTGGTGCAGCATGGGCCCTTGATCGCCGCCGAGAGCCTCAAGCCGAAGTTGGAGAAAATCTCTCCGGCCAAGGGGTTCAAGCGGATGTTCTCCAGCCGGTCGATCATGGAATTCGTCAAAGGCATCCTCAAGATGGTCATCGTCGGGAGCGTGGCGGCATTGGTCATGATTCCCGAATTCGAAGGCCTCGGGCGGTTGCCGTCGCTGCACATGGCGGATTTCATGGATGTGCTGTGGAAAATCACCTCCAAGGTGATGATCGCAGTGTTCTCCGTGGTCACGGTGATCGCCGCGCTGGACATGGCGTATCAGAAGATGCAGCACCTCAAGCAGCTGCGCATGAGCCGCCAGGAGATCAAGGACGAATCGAAGCAGACCGACGGCGATCCCATGGTCAAGGCGCGGCTGCGCCAGATCCGCACGGAACGCGCCTGTCAGCGCATGATGCAGGCGGTGCCCGATTCCACCGTGGTCATCACCAACCCGACCCATTTCGCCGTCGCCCTCAAATACCGACATGACGAAATTGATGTGCCGGAGGTGGTGGCCAAGGGTGCCGACCTGGTCGCCAAACGCATCCGCCAAGTGGCGGAGGAGAACCATGTCCCGCTGGTGGAGAACCCGGCGCTGGCGCGCGCCCTCTACGCGGGTGTCGACATCGGCGCGCAAATTCCCACCGAACATTACCGCGCCGTCGCCGAAGTTATCGGTTACGTGATGCAGTTGAAGCGGCCCTGGCCGACCGCGTGACGTGCCAGGGTTGGGCCCGCGCTTTAAAGTTGGCGGCGGCGCCAATGTGGCGCATCTTAGGCCCATGATTGGAAGCGAAGCCCTATGGCAAGGACCTTGAGCGGCGCGACGAGAGGCGCCGCGCGGGGTGTGTCCGCCGGGTTGCCCGAGGGGTGGCCCACCGGCGCGCAAGCGGCCCTTTGGGCGGTGGCGGGGCTCGCCCTTGTCTGCGCCTATATCCTGTGGAGCGGGTCTTCGGGGTTCCTGCCGCGCCCGGCGGCGCTGGATCAGGTGCTGGCCGCCCTCGGCATCGGCCGGTGGGGCTCGGCCGTGGGAGGCATTGTCGCTCTCCTTCTCGCCTGCGCCATCGCGGTCGGCGCCCTGGGCACCCGAACCTGGGGCCGCAGCAGGGGCCTGTTGGATGAGGCCCTTGCCGGGGAACCCAACGGCCGGGCCATAACCGGTGCCGATGGGCGGATTCTATGGTGCAATTCCGCCTTCGTCGAAATCATGGCCGACGACAAGGGCGAGGTATTCGCCGGGCTGACCAATCGTGCCGGCGACCAAGACAGCGCGGCGCTGCTCGCCTGCCTCAAGGAGACCGCCCAGGCCGGCGGCGCCACCGACGGAGAGTTCCGCATGACCGTGGGCGACGGCAGCGCCAAGTGGCTGAAGATGCAGGCCCGGCCCTTGCCGGGCGAGCCGGGGTGCACGCTTTGGTGCGTCGAGGACGTCACCCAGCGCCGCGAGATGGAGCAGGTGATCGCCGAGGAACGCAGCAGGCTGGTCGATTTCCTCGATAACGCGGAGATCGGCTTTTACGCGGTCGACGGCGCCGGTGTTTTCGAATTCGCCAATCAGGCTTTCGGCGAATGGGTGGGCGTGCCGGCGGACTCCCTGGTCCACAACCGGCGCCGGCTGGCCGAAGTCGTCGGCGGCGAGGGGATCGATCCCGATCGCCCGTTCAGCCCGTTTTCCAAAGGCTTCGGTGGGGATCATGGCGAAGCCGCCTTCCGTCGGGCAGACGGCGGTGAATTCCGGGCCGATGTCATCCAGACCGTCACCGGCGATCCCGGCGGCGGGACGCTGAAGGTGCGCGCCGTCGTCCGCGACCTCAGCGCCGAGCAGGAATTCGAACAGATCCTGGCGTCATCGGAACATCGTTTCCGCACATTGTTCGAGGACGCGCCGGCGGGCATCGCCATCCTCGATGCCGACGGCGTGGTGATCGACGCCAACCTCGCGTTCCGCCGCATTGCGGCCGCAGGCGAGGACCCGTCGGGCCGTTCGGTGATCGAGCTGGTGGCGCCCGACGATCGCGCCAACCTTGAGGCCAGGCTCGCCGAGGCCGCCCGGGGGAGCGTCACCGACGAGGTGCTCGACGTGCGTCTGGCCGGCAACGAAGACGGCGCCGCGGCGCTTTACGTCACGCCGCTGGAGGATGCCCAGGGCGGGCCCCTGGGCGTCATCCTCCACGTCTTCGATACCACCCAGTATCGCCGCCTGGAGGAGCGCTTCACCCAGTCCCAGAAGCTTCAGGCCGTGGGCCAGTTGGCCGGCGGCATCGCCCATGACTTCAACAACCTGCTGACGGTGATGATCGGCTTCTGCGACCTCATCCTGCAGCGCCACCGGCCCGGCGAGCAGACCTTCGCCGACATCATGCAGATCAAGCAGAACGCCAACCGGGCGGCTAACCTGGTGCGCCAACTGCTGGCTTTCTCGCGCCAGCAAACGCTCCAGCCCAAGGTCATCAACATCACCGACGTGCTGGCCGAACTCTCCAATTTGCTGCGCCGCCTGATCGGCGTCAACATCACCTTCAACGTCGTCCATGGCCGGGACCTCGGGCTGGTGAAGGTGGACCAGGTGCAGCTGGAACAGGTCATCATCAACCTCGCGGTCAACGCGCGGGACGCCATGAAGGACAAGGGCGGCATCCTCACCCTCACCACCGCCAACGCCGAGATCACCGAACCCGTCCGCCGCGGCGCCGACGTCATGCCGCCCGGCCGCTATGTCTCGATTTCCGTCGCCGATACCGGCACCGGCATCGCCAAGGGCGATCTCGACCGCATCTTCGAGCCCTTCTACACCACCAAGGAGGTGGGCTCGGGCACCGGACTCGGATTATCGACGGTCTACGGCATCGTCAGCCAGACCGGCGGTTTCGTGCAGGTCGAATCGGTCGAGGGCGAGGGTGCGGTATTCACCATCTTCCTGCCGCTTCATGAGCAGACCGAGGAGGAAAGGGAGGAAGCGGCCGCGGCCGAGAGCATCGCCGCCGCGCCCGCGCCGGCCCAGGATCTGTCCGGCGTCGGCACGGTGCTCCTGGTGGAGGACGAAGACCCGGTCCGCCTGTTCGGCGCCCGAGCGCTTCGCAACAAGGGCTACAACGTGCTCGAGGCGAAAAACGGCGATGCCGCCCTCGAGGTCATCCGCCAGGCGGCCGGGCCGATCGACCTGGTGATTTCCGACGTGGTGATGCCCGGGCTCGACGGGCCGGGGCTGATCCGCGAGGTGCGTGCGCGCTACCCCGACATGAAGGTGATCTTCATTTCCGGTTACGCCGAGGACGAGTTCCGCGAGGCCCTGGAGAGCGAAGCCGATATCCACTTCCTGCCCAAGCCCTTTTCCCTCGACCAATTGGCCGGCAAGGTCAAGGACGTGCTCTCGGGCTAGGGGCGGGGGCCACGCCGGCCGCCGCCATCCCCCGTCTCCCCCGTCTGCCCACCCCACCGCCGCGGCCGCTACCTTAACCGCCCCCGGTGCCGTTGGGCCCGGTGGCGCCGCCATCCCTGCGTCCCCGTGGGCGCGGCCCCGTACGGGGGATTCCGCGTGCGCGGGCCATTTGTTCACTCAAGTATATAATCGCCATAAGCGGTATTTTCCGCCCTGAACAAAACACGAATATGGTTGAATTATCACTTGTTTATCAAGATATTATAAATTCTCTTGCAAATGAGAACAAAACGTGTACTCTCCGGTCTTCGATGGATTCGTTTGGGGGCGTGGCCGGTTGCATCCGTCTCCCCCCTGTGAAATAAGGAAGGAGAGGCTCATGGCAACGGCGCTGCATCTCGTGGAAAAGGGCAACATGGACAAACAGAAGGCATTGGAGGCGGCGCTCGGCCAGATCGAACGCAATTTCGGCAAGGGCTCGATCATGAAGCTGGGCCAGCATGTCAGCGCCGCCGGGGTCGAGACCATCTCCAGCGGCTCGATCGGCCTCGATATCGCCCTCGGCATCGGCGGCCTGCCCCGCGGCCGGGTGGTCGAGATCTACGGTCCGGAAAGCTCGGGCAAGACGACGCTCGCCCTCCATGTCATCGCCGAGGCCCAGAAGCTGGGCGGCACCTGCGCCTTCGTCGACGCCGAGCACGCGCTTGATCCCCTCTATGCCGGCAAGCTCGGGGTCGACATCGAGAACCTGCTGATCTCCCAGCCCGACACCGGCGAGCAGGCGCTGGAGATCGCCGACACCCTGGTGCGGTCCGGCGCCATCGACGTGCTGGTGGTCGATTCGGTCGCCGCCCTGGTGCCCCGGGCCGAGTTGGAGGGGGAGATGGGCGACGTCCATGTGGGTCTCCAGGCCCGGCTCATGAGCCAGGCCCTCAGGAAGCTCACCTCATCCATCGCCAAGTCCCGCTGCATGGTGGTCTTCATCAACCAGATCCGCATGAAGATCGGCGTCATGTTCGGCAACCCAGAGACCACGTCGGGCGGCAACGCGCTCAAGTTCTATGCGTCCGTGAGGCTCGACATCCGCCGCATCGGCGCGGTCAAGGATCGCGAGGAGGTGGTCGGCAACCAGACCCGGGTCAAGGTGGTGAAGAACAAGCTCGCGCCGCCCTTCAAGATGGTCGAGTTCGACATCATGTACGGCACCGGCATCTCCAAGACCGGGGAGCTGCTGGACCTCGGCGTCAAGGTCGGGGTCGTCGAGAAATCGGGCACTTGGTTCTCCTACGGCGACATCCGCATCGGCCAGGGCCGGGAAAACGCCAAGGCCTTCTTCGCCGAAAATCCCCAAATCGCCGCCACCATCGAACAGGCCATTCGCGCCGATGCCGGCCTGGATTCGAACCCCGTCCCGGCCAAACCCAAAGCGGCCGCCACCGACGGCGATGATGGCGCCGCGGCTGCGGCCGCGGCCGGCGAGAGCTAAGCGCGGCCCCCTTCCGGCCGCCGCGCGCCGGCGGCCCCTTGGCGATCCCCCGCAGGCCAGGTGCCGCGGGGGATCGTCGCTTGCGCGCCGTCTGGACAGCGGCGCGGGCGCGCTGTAAAAGCAAGGGCCTCGGTCCCGGCCAAGGGGCGCGGCCCCAGGGGAGGGGGATCCGATCATCATCATGACAAGCACCCCATGACAAGCACCAACGACACGCGGGCGGCATTTCTCGACTACTTCCGGGCCCACGACCATCAGGTCGTGGCCTCGAGCCCGCTGGTGCCGCTCAACGATCCGACATTGCTGTTCACCAATGCCGGCATGGTCCAGTTCAAGAACGTTTTCACCGGCGCCGAATCCCGGGACGTCCAGCGCGCCGCCACCTCCCAGAAATGCGTGCGCGCTGGCGGCAAGCACAACGATCTGGAGAACGTCGGCTACACCGCGCGCCACCACACCTTCTTCGAGATGCTGGGGAATTTCTCTTTCGGCGATTATTTCAAGGAACGCGCCATCGAACTCGCCTGGGGGCTGCTGACCGCGGAATTTGGCCTGTCCCCGGACCGCCTGGTGGTCACCGTCTATGACAGCGACGAGCAGGCCCGGGAACTGTGGCGCAAGATCTCCGGGTTGCCCGACCGGCGCATCATCCCCATCGCCACCGCCGATAATTTCTGGTCCATGGGGGAAACCGGTCCCTGCGGCCCGTGTTCGGAGATCTTCTACGACCACGGCAGCGAACTGGCCGGCGGGCCCCCGGGATCCAAAGACCAGGACGGCGACCGCTTCGTCGAGCTCTGGAACCTGGTGTTCATGCAGTACGACCAGGTCAGCGCGGAGGATCGCCGTGACCTGCCGCGGCCCTCCATCGATACCGGCATGGGGCTGGAACGCATCGCCGCCGTCCTCCAGGGCAAGCACGACAATTACGATATCGACCTCATGCGCCGCCTCATCGAGGCCTCGGCCGAGGCCTCGGGCAGCGCCGCCGACGGCCCCCACGCGGTTTCCCACCGGGTCATCGCCGACCACCTGCGGGCCACCGCTTTCCTCATCGCCGACGGGGTCTTGCCGTCCAACGAGGGCCGCGGCTACGTGGTGCGCCGCATTCTGCGCCGCGCCGCCCGCCATGCCTATATGATGGGCTGCGCCGACGCCCTGCTGCATCGCCTGGTCGGCGTGCTGGTCGCCGAGATGGGGACGGCCTATCCCGAACTGGTGCGGGCCGAGGCCCTGATCACCGATACCCTCAGGCTCGAGGAAGAGCGCTTCCGCCAGACCCTGGTCCGCGGCCTGAGGCTTTTAGAGGAAGAAACCGGCAAGCTGGCCGCGGCCGCGCCCCTGCCCGGCGAGGTCGCCTTTCGCCTTTACGACACCTTCGGCTTTCCCCTCGACCTCACCCAGGATGCCCTGCGCGCCCAAGGCCGCGCGGTGGACCTAGCGGGGTTTGATGAGGCCATGGAGAAGCAAAGGGCCGCCGCGCGGGCCGCTTGGGCGGGCTCCGGCGACGCCGCCACCGACGAGGTCTGGTTCGGGTTGCGCGAACGCCTGGGGGCCACCGAATTCCTGGGCTACGAAACGGACATGGCCGAAGGCGGGATCATCGCCATCCTCGTCGATGGCGTGGAGGCGGCATCCATTTCGGCCGGCGCCAAGGCCGTCATCGTCGTCAACCAAACCCCCTTCTACGGTGAATCCGGCGGCCAAATGGGCGACCGGGGGGTGATGTTCACCAAGGACGGCGCCGAATTCGCGGTCGAGGACACCCAGAAGAAACTGGGCGACCTTCATCTCCACGTGGGGACGCTGGCAGGCGGCACCCTGAAGGTCGGCGACATCGTCGAATTGCGGGTCGACGGCGCCCACCGGGCGCGCCTCCGGGCTAACCATTCGGCGACCCATCTCCTTCACGCCGCCCTGCGCCGGCACCTCGGCGACCATGTGACCCAGAAGGGCTCAATGGTGGCCGCCGACCGGCTGCGCTTCGACATCAGCCATCCCAAGGCCCTGGAGGCCGGCGAATTGCGCGACGCGGAGGCCGAGGTCAATGCCGAGATTCGCGCCAACGCGGAGGTTTCGACACGGATCATGACACCCGAGGAGGCGGTCGCCGCCGGCGCCATGGCCTTGTTCGGGGAAAAATACGGCGACGAGGTGCGCGTGGTCGCCATGGGCGGCGGCCGGGGCCGGGGCGGCGGCCATTATTCGGTGGAGCTTTGCGGCGGTACCCACGTCCGCCGGACCGGCGATATCGGCACTTTCCGCATCGTTTCCGAAGGCGCGTTGGCGGCCGGCGTGCGGCGGATCGAGGCCCTGACCGGGCCCGATGCCGATGATTACGTCAACCGGCACGCGGCCTTGCTCTCGGAATCGGCGGCACTGTTCAAGAGCGCGGCCGAGGACGTGCCGGCGCGCATCGCCCAGCTCCTCGAGGAACGCCGCCGGTTTGGGCGAGAGCTCTCCGACCTTCGCCGCCAGGTGGCGCTGGGGAGCGGCGGCGGGGCGGCGGCCGAGGAGGGCAGCGAGGTCGCCGGCGCGAAACTGGTGACCCGCAGCCTCGAAGGCGTGCCGGCCAAAGATCTCAAGCCCATGGTGGATGATTTCAAGGCCCAGGGATCGGGCGTTTACGCGGTGATCAGCGCCTCCGGAGAGGGCAAGGCCTCCATCGTCGTCGGCGTGACCGACGACCTGACGGACCGCTTCGACGCGGTCGCCCTGGTGCGCGCCGGTGCCCAGGCGCTGGGTGGCAAGGGCGGGGGCGGACGTCCCGACATGGCCCAAGCGGGCGGTCCCGACGCCGGCGCCAGCGCGGCCGCCTTCGCGGCCATCGCCAAGGCCATGGA
>SMVB01208432.1_pt1 | contig 36127 bp, 33 predicted proteins | sample 2456461 | NCBI WGS metagenome assembly SMVB01 (sample SAMN11095934, study PRJNA526329) | marine sediment metagenome | biome: Marine sediment; feature: Surficial sediment; material: Deep marine sediment; isolation source: Hadal surficial sediment | place: Pacific Ocean | collected 2014-05 | depth...
AGCCAGTCAGCGTGATTTCGGCCCTCGACATGAACGTCGCCCGCCCGACGCTGTTGGTCCAGGACTCCCGGGTGCCACACGCCGCACATGAGTCATGTCGCGATGCGAATCAGCGCCCCGAAAGGGGTCGGATGCCGCCCTCGACACCTAATGAACGGAATGTCTAATATCGGAGGTGCGGAAGACGCAGCCTGTTTTCTCTATCCGAAAGAAATCTCGGGAGGGGCTGGCGGCGTGCCACCCTCTCGAAAAGCCAGAATGGAGTCCGATGCATCCCAATGATCTCGATCTGAGCGACCCAGATGTCTTTCGTGACGGCTTCCCGCATGAGTATTTCCGCATGCTCAGGCGAGATGAACCCGTGTCCTGGAACGACTCCCAGATCTGGAACAAGGATACGGGCAAGCGGGACACTGGCTTCTACTCGGTCACGAAACATGAGGACGTCATCCGTGTCTCGCGCGCGCCGGAGATCTTTTCGTCGGAGATCGGTGGCGTCCTGATGAGCGACCCATCTGCGAGCGCGCTCGAGCGCGCCCACTCGATGATGTTGTCGATGGACCCGCCGGCCCATGCGGACTATCGGCGCCTGGTACAGGCGGGCTTCACCCCTCGAATGGTGCAGAAGCTGCAGCCCCGTATTGCCGCGGCCGCCAAAGAGATCGTCGACAATGTCGCCAGCCTGGGCAAAGCAGAATTTGTCTCCGACATCGCCATGCATCTGCCCATGACCCTGATCTGCGAACTGATGGGGGTGCCACACGAGGATCGCATGAAGGTCTTCGATTGGTCGAACGTGATCGTCGCCTTCGATGATCCGGATTATGTCAGCGAAGACGACGAGACCGCAGACTCCGTCGCCCAGGCGCTGTGGCTCTATTCACACCAGTTAGCCGAAGAGAAGCGGGCCAATCCGGACGACGGGCTGATCAGCATCTTCGCCAACGCCAAGGTCCGCGGCGAGAGACCGACCGCGGTCCAGCTGAACAATTTTTTCGTGATGATGGCGGTCGCCGGAAACGAAACGACGCGGAACGCGACGACCCATGCAATTCGGCTGCTGCATGAGAATCCGGACCAGCGTGAACTCCTGCGATCGGATGTGGCCCGTTATATGCCCGGACTGATCGACGAAGTCCTGCGCTTCGCCTCACCCGTGATGCATTTCCGCAGGACCGTGACCCAGGACACCGAGCTTCGGGGGGTGAAATTGAAGCGCGGCGACAAGGTCGTGATCTGGTTCGCCTCGGCCAATCGCGACGAAGACATCTGGCGCGACGTCGACCGCTTCGACATCACCCGCGACCCGAATCCGCATCTGGCACTCGGGATCGGACAGCATTTTTGCCTCGGGGCGAGCCTTGCGCGGATGCAGCTCGATTGCATCCTGACCGAATTGGTGACACGAATCCCTGACATCGAGCTGATCGGGAAACCGAGTCTTTTGCGAAGCAGTCTCGTGGCGGGGATCAAGTCCATGCCGGTCGAGTTCACGCCGGAGTAGCTGGCCCGGCCCGATTGCGGATGCTTCCAATTTGTCGATGGGCGATCCAAACCGTCGTGTCCAGCGCGATGCAAGCGCTTTGAATTCTCCATGCGCTCTCGCGGCTCGCCCCCAGAGCAAGCGGGACGCGCTTCAATCCACAGGAGAGGCGGACCAAAAGACCTGTGCCATGATCCCGAGGCAGGTCAGAGGACTCTTGATTGACAGGCGTCACATCCCGCTTGCCCCGCCGAGGATTTGCAAATGGAATTATTTGGAACCTACACGTCCCCCTTCGTGCGCCATTGTCGAATCGCATTGATCCAGACTGATCTGCCCTATGAGTTCATCGAGACCGATCTGTCGGCCGAATCCAAGGCATCGCCAACGAAGAAGATCCCCTTTCTTCGAGACGGCGGTCTGGAGCTGACCGACTCCAGTTCGATTCTCAAGTACATCCGCGAGAAATCCGGAGAGCGCTTTCTTCCAGACGTTCGCGACTATGAGCTTTTCTGTCTTGTCAACACGGCGATGGATACCAGCTTGAACATCTTTCTCTTCGAAATGATGGACGCATTGAAAGTGACGGAAAGTAAGTACCTCGCCCGTCAGCAAGCTCGAGTCGAGTCCAGTCTGGAGGCGCTCGAAGCGACCCCGCTGCCTTCGGAAACGCCCTTCACGGATGGGCAGATCCGACTGGCGTGCTTCCTCGACTGGGCCCTCTACCGACAACGCTTCAGCCTTGATGAACATCCTCGCCTCGCCACGTTTCTGTCCTTGGCCCGTGAGGACTCGGCTTTCGCCCAAACGACGGCTCCAGAGGCCTAGCAGAAGAATTGCGCTCTACGTAAACTCGAGTTCGTCTAGGTTCGGCTCCTTCTGCATGGCGTAGAGATCGCCGGTCTCGAAGGGCGTGTTGAGCTGCAGGCGTCCGGAGGCATTGACATAGTAGTTTCGCTCGACGGACTTCGTATCGGTCACGAAGGCCATGCCGGCAGCCTCGTCGTCGAGTCTCTGGTTGTAATCCTTGTAGGCGGCATCGGTGACGGCGACGGTGGAGTGTCCGTTCTCGATCATCGTCGAGAGACATTGCCCGACGTAGGCGGCCCAGATCTGGAACCAGGACGGCAGGGAGATGCCACCGGAGACCGGCTGGGAGTTCGGCCCGTAGAGGACGAACAAGTTGGGGAAGTTCGGCATCATCATTCCGAGGTACGCGCGGGGGCTGTCCTCCGCCCAGAATTCCTGGAGATCGATACCGTGCCGCCCCTGGTATTCGGCGGGCCAGAGATACGTGTCTACGTTGTAGCCGGTGGCGAAGATGATCGTGTCGAACTCGTGGTGTTCTCCGGCGGCGGTCTCGAGCCCGTTTTGGGTGACCCGCGTGATCTCGTCGGTGACGAGCTGGACATTGTCGCGGGTGAGCGCCGCATACCATTGGTTGTCGACGACGGGCCGGCGGACCATTGGCGCGTAGTCGGGCACGAGCTGCCCGATCAGATCGGGGCGGTCGCCGACACTGTCCTTGATATACCCGATCAAGAACTCGCGGAACTCTTCGCTCTTCTGGGTGATGTGTCCGCCCTCGCCCTCCCAATCGGGGTCGGGAACCAGAAAGTCCTCGTGCCACGTGAAGAGACCAATCGCCGACGTGTAGCGGCACCAGTTCCAGTAGCCAGGCAGGTTGTCGAAAAGCCACCGGACTTCCCGCTCGACCTTCTCGCCATATTTGGGACGCGGGGCGATCCACTGCGGCGTGCGCTGAAAGACGCTCACATGCTCGGCGTCTCGCGAAACGGGCGCGAGAAGCTGCACGCCCGTCGATCCATTGCCCACGACGGCCACCCGTCGTCCGCTCACGACGTCCTCGTCGGGCCACTCCGTCGGGTGGATCAGCTGGCCCTGAAAGTCCTCGATGCCGGGGATGTCCGGGAGCTTCGCTGTCGCGAAGAGGCCTGCGGCGCTGACGATGGCATTGACTTCGCGCTCCTCTATCCCCTCCTCCGAGCCGGCGAGCGTCAAGTGCCACGTCGAGTGGGTCTCGTCGAAACGGGCGCTCCGGAGGTCGTGCCCGAAGCGAATGCGATCGAAGACCCCGTATTTCCGAGCGATGAATTCGATGTACTCGCGAACCTCTGCTCCGGGCGCAAAGTACTCGCTCCAGGGATATTGCTCCTCGAAGCTGAACTCATAGGTGATGCTCAGCGTATCGACGCGAATGTCCGGGTACCGCGTACGATTCCAGGTCCCGCCGATCTGATCCTGGCGCTCGTAGATGACATAGGGAATGCCGAGGTGATCGAGCTGGACCGCGGCGGCGACCCCTGCGAGCCCGGCACCGATGATTGCGACCTCGAAATCCTCCGGAACCTCGAGCTTTCCGCCGGGCCGCTCGTAGAGGAAGGGGAACTTCTCGAAGGCGAGCAGCTTCTTCCTAATCTCGAAGTGCTCGTCCCGGGTGGGCACTCCGAGTGCGAGATCCATGATCTCACGCACCTCCTCGTCGGACGGGATTCGGGACTCGTAACGCTCGAGATCGGATTCGAGCAGACCGACGGCCTTGGCGACGAGCCGCGCGCGGTCTCCGGGAAGCAGGCTGGAGACCGGACCGAACTCGGCGAGCTCGGCGTCTCTGGAAGCCTGGTAGAGCGCTGCGCGAAGGGCTTCGAGATCCGAAGCCTCGACCGCTCGCTCGATGAATGCCCTGTCGACTGCCTTAATCAAAGGGTGCTGACCTCTATTCGATCGTAGTAGAACGCACTATACAGATTCTGAAAGGCGGTCCATGCCAGGCCCTTCGGTCAGGACGAAGCCGTCCCTTCTCCCCAGCGACTCGGGATGATCGCCGGGCCAGCACAGCGACTCCTCGTGGTGGCTCGCCGAATGAACGTATCCGCACTCTCGCGAGGAGAAGCCCGCCATGAGCCAGACACCCGACGATCGTCATGGACTGGTCGACCCGGAGGATGCGCGATTCGACCGCGGGTGCGCACTCTTCGGGATCGTAGGCGTCTCGGTGGGGGCGCTCTACACAGGTAGCATCAACGCATCGGCGATTCGTTCACGATGCCAATCCGGCGTGCCCAGTCGGGATTCCAGGACCTTCACGCGGCGCGTCCAGAGTTGCATGTCCATTTCTTCTAGAAATCCGACACCACCGAGAACCTGATGCCCGGTCGTCGTCACACGGCGCGCCGCCTCGCTACAGATCACCTTGGCGCGAGAGGCGAGCGGCGTGGGTGCCTCGCCCAAATCGACGCGAGCGGCGGCATCCATCACCGCAAAATGCGCAGCATCTGCATCGAGGGCCATGTTTGCACAGTGATGCTGGACGGCCTGAAAACTTCCAATCGGCCGCCCGAATTGTTCGCGTCGACCCACGTAGTCGACCGCATACGCGAGAGCTGCCGCCGCCGCGCCAGCGAGTTCGGCACAGGCCAGAATTGTGGCTCGCGCCAAAGCACGCTCGAGACGAGCCTCCGAGTCTCCCTCCACCCGACTCGCTAGAAGCTCTACAGGGGCGTGATCGAAGGTGACTTCGAACACCCGCTCAGAATCAAGGCTCGGTAGCCGACTCGTCCGAATGGCTGGATGGGCCATGTCTGCGAGGAATAGTCCGAGTCGGCCGGAGTCATCCCGAGCGACAATCAACAGATCGTCCGAGTCCTCCACCCACGGCACGAAGATCTTCGTCCCCGAGAGCTCCGAGCTCTCTGAGACCCGGAGCGACAACGACGGAAGCGCCAGCGAGCCTGACTCCTCGAGTAGCGCCAAGCTCGAACGTACCCCGCCCGATCTCGACTGCTTGCCTAACGTCTCCGGAGACAACTCCTCGAGCATGAGAATCGATTCATAATGGGATAGAAAGGGTCCCGGGGTACACGCCCGACCCAATTCTTCGAAGTACACTGCACGGTCGACGAGGCGGGTTTCGTGGATGCTTCCGCCCATACCACCACCTCCCAGCCAGAGCCAACCGCGATGGGCCATGTCTTCCCATAGAGTGGAACAGAACCCTCGCTCGCTGGCTTCCAATTCGCGAACCCGTCCGGGCGGGCAATGTTTTTCGAGGAAGCTTCGAACTTCGTTGCGTAGGGTTTCCTGGGCCGGTGTAGGAAGAAGATTCATGAGCTGCGCGGGAGCCCAAGGCCCAGCTGAGCGATTGAGTTTCTTCTGATTTCGTTCGCCCCGATACTGACGGTGGGATGAATTCGTTCGATCACGTCATAGGCAAAATGTCCGTCCAGAGGAGCCCAACGGCTACCCTGGCGAAGGCTGCCAAAGGGGCCCAGTAGCTCACTCGCGACCTGAGCGATCCGTTGCAGCAATTCGGTCGCGTAGATCTTGGTCATCGACGCCGCAGCGACCTCGAGTTCACCGCGATCCTGCTGAAACATCACCCGCTTCGCGAAGCGAACGCCCACTTCGAGATCACAGTGGAGCTGAGCCACGCGCTGCCGTGCAACCGCCTGGGGCGTCACGATGTAGCGCGCATCGCGACACAGCGAATCGAGTTCTTCGAGGTTTCGCGTCGCCCAGCCCAGATGGGCCATGCTCGACTGCTCGGACAAGAGTGCCGCCGCCATCTGCGACCAACCTTGATTCCAATCCCCGAGTAGAGCGTCTTTCGGCAACCGCGCGCCGTCGAAGTGCAGCTCGCCCAGCGTCCAGCGATTCGCCGTCGCACGCCGAATCACGCGGATGCCGGGGGTATCGAGAGAGAGCAGAAACATGCTCATCCCCCGCCGCGGGGCGGCGTCCTGATCCGTCCGAGCCACCACACAGGCATATTCCGATTTGTGTGCAGCCGTCACGAGCGACTTTATACCGTCGAGAACGAATCCATCGCCCTCTCGCCGAACCGTAGACTCGATGCGACTGAGATCACTCCCCGCTTCGGGCTCGGTGTAGGCGATGCACATGAGCCCCTCGCCTCGAACCATTCTCGGCAAGAAGAAATCCTTCTGCGGGTCGGTGCCGTACGCCAGCATCTGTGAACCCACGAGTGTAATCGGGGTGTCGATCGCCGGAGCATTCGCATAAGCCGCCTCGAAGTCGAAAACAGCCTTGAACCGGGGTGGCCGCGCAGCGCCTCCGTACTGCTCAGGCACACACAGCCCGAGATAGCCGCGCTCTCCGCAGCGACGCAGCAGCGCGCGCTCGAAGGACTCATCGAAGCCGGTGAGATCGAGGGCGTCCGAGTGTCCTTCGACGCGCGCGGGGGCCATCTCTTCGCGAAAGAAGGCCCGCACTTCATTTCGAAATTCCTCGAGTCCTGCGTCGAAGCCAAAATTCATGCCGGCCCCTGCCGGAGAAGCGAGACAGCCTATCGTGATTGGCGCCGCGCCTCCCTCGTCGATCGATCGTCTATTCGTGTGCTACTACGTTTCGCGCTTTGCAACACCCAACCCAACCATAGAAAGCGAATTGAGCCGTGGCCAACGAGAAGGTCTACATCCATGAGTTCATCGACATCATCGCGCACAATCGGGCGAAATATATGCACCACATGACCGCCAACTGGAGTCCGATTGCCCAACGGGAAAGAAATCAGCTCTGTTACGGAGTCTGGGGCGTCGTAGGAACGACCCGAGGCTGGCCGGAAGTCGTCAATATGTGGGAAGAGGACGGCTGGGAAGGCCAGGCCAAATCGTTCCGCCACGAGTTCAATCACAGCTCTCTCCAGAATCCGACCCTCGCCGAATGGTGGTCCGTTGCCGCGAATCTCCGGCGCCACGGAGACGATCGCATTCTCGTACCGGCGCCCTGGACACGCACCATCGAAGAATTGTGCCGGGATGGTGTCAAGGGCGAAACCTACGCCCACGAACTGATCAAGACCGTTCCCGGCCGATCCGCCGATTTCATTCGGCTGCTACGAGACATCGCGCTGCCCGCCTACGAGAGGTACGACTGGGAATTGGCGGGGGCCTTCGAAACCGCGATGGTGAACGATTCCGAGTGCATCATCATCTGGGCGATTCCGACCTGGGAAAAATGGGCGGCTTTCGAAGCGGCGCAACGCAAAGATGATGCCCTCATCGAATGGCGCGCGTCGGTTCGGGATATCGCGGTCGACTGGCATCGCTGCCTGCTCGTGGATTCACCGCTCTCTCCCTTCCGGACCGGTCGCCAGCCCCTCGAATCGGATCGGAAGCCACTCCAGGAAATTCCCTGAGTCATGGACCTTGCACTCAGCCAGGATCAGCAGGCAATCGAAGATCTCTTCACGACTTTCTTCGAGAACGAATGCCCCACCGAGCGAGTCCGCAAGGCCGAACCGTTAGGCTTCGATGCGGACCTGTGGGAGCGTTTTGCGGAGACCGGCGCGAGCGGCATGGGATTGCCCGAGTCGCTCGGCGGAAGTGGTACTTCACCCCTGGACGCCGCTCTGGTCGCGGAATCTCTGGGCCGAAGGCTGGCCCCCCTGCCCTTCATCGAACATTTCGTCGCCAGCCGGCTTCTGGTTCGGTGCATGGGAGAAGATCCTGTGCTCGGGGTGCTCGCTGGACCGAAGGCGATCGCGACACTCGCCCTGCATCCCATCACGAGAGGCCCCGCGCATCTGGTTCCAGCCGGTGCCGTGGCAAGCCATGTACTCGCCTTGGCGAAGTCCGAAGTCCTGCTCTGCACGGAAGACCCGCCGGGCCGCCCAGCGGCCAACTTTGCCGCAAGCCCTCTGGCGGATCGGAAACTGAGCCCGGAGAATTGCCGCGTGATCCTGACCCGCTCCGAGGCCGGGCCCGCCATTTCCGACGTCCATGCCGATGCGGTCGACGAGTGGCGAGCCCTGACCGCCAATGCTCTGGTCGGCGTCGCTCAGGGTGCTTTTGATCTCGGGCTCGCCTACGCCTTGGAGCGTACACAATTCGATGTCCTGATCGGCTCTTTCCAGGCTCTTCAGCACCGGTTCGCCGATCTCGCGGTCGCGCTCGACGGTGCACGCCTGCTCGCGAGGAAAGCCGCGTGGGCCTTCGAGGAGGCCCCCACCGATGCCAAACGTCTCGCGAGCATGGCCTTGATTTTTTGTGGCGATGTTGCGAACGAGGCCGCAGCCTTCTCACTCCACGTTCATGGTGGTTATGGAGTGAGCGAGGAGTACGACATTCAGCTCTACTTCCGTCGGGCGAAGGGTTGGCGCCTCGTGCTCGACGACCCCGCAGTCGAAATCGAGAAACTTGGCAACCTCGTGCTCGGCCCGATCGGAGAGTGTTGATGGACTTCCGTCCCAACGCCGAAGCCGATGCGTTCTGTGAGGAAGTTCGGGCCTTCCTCGCGGAGAACTGGACCCGGGAGGGAGCGGCACGCATCAAGAAGAGCGGCACCCAACACGACTGGAATCTTCACCGCGAGGCCGCCGAACGCGGATGGTTGCGCTCGGCGATGCCCGTGTCGCTGGATGGGCAGAGCCGCGGGCCCGAGGAACTCGCTGCGCTCTTTCGTGAATTCGAGATCGCCGGAGCACCCTATGACGGCATCTCCGTCGCGATGATCATCGCCTCGATCCTGACCGACGTGGGTTCCGATTTCCACAAATCCGAGGTCGTACCGCGCCTACTCTCGGGAGAGTCCGTCGCCTGTCTGGGCTACACCGAGCCCGAGTGCGGATCGGATGTCGCCGCGGTCAAGACCCGCGCGGAACGATCGGGTGAGCATTGGATCATCAACGGCCAGAAGATGTGGACCTCGCTCGCTGAAGTATCGAGCTGGGTCATGCTGCTCACACGCACGGACCCCGACGCCAGGAAACATCGCGGCATCACTTTTTTCCTCGTCCCTCTCGATACTCCCGGCATCGAGATCCAGCCCATCCGCACGCTCAGCGGGAAACGCTCGAACGCGACTTTCTTCGACGCCGTCGAGGTGGATGATCGCTGGCGGGTCGGCGAAGTGAATGGAGCCTGGGATGTGATGCGGGTGGCCCTCGCATTCGAGCGAGGCGTGATGGGGGGACTCAGCGAGGGGGTGCGCCTGCTCGACACCGCCAAGCAGGCCGCACGGACCGGGCGCCGCAGCGACGGCCGCCGCCTCATCGACGATCCGGCGGTCCGCGAGCGCCTGGTTCGAACCGAGATCGACAACGAGGTTGTCGAACTCCTGGGGGCGCGCGCCGCCTGGGTGGCGGCCAGCGGGGCGTTGCCTGGGCTCGAAGGGTCCGAGGCGAAACTGTTCGCGACGGAAGCACTCAACCGCGCCACCGACCGGCTCCTGGATTCTCTGGGTCCTGCGGGCCTACTCCAGCAGGGGGAGCCTCGGGCCCCTGTCGAGGGTTTCATCGAGCATTGCTGGCGGTTCGCTCCGGTCACGACGATCGCTGGGGGCACGAGCGAGATCCAACGCAACAACATCGCCGAGCGCATGCTGGGGCTGCCCCGCGCGCGCTAGCCCCGCTCCTGGGCGTCTCATGCGAATCGCTCCAGGCATTGAGTTCCTCCGAACGCTCGAGTAGGATGACCACCAGTGACTTGATAAGTTCAAATACGAACACATGGAGACGCGATGGGCGATCGCTACGACTTCAAGGATTTCCGCACCGAACTTCGGGAATTCGGCATCCTGTGGGTGACACTCGACCGCCCCAAGCGACGCAATTCCATCACACCCGAGATGCATGCCGATCTGGCACCCCTCTTCGGGCGGATCGCGGTCGACCCCGACGTCCGGGTGGTCGTCCTGACCGGATCGGGCGACAAGGCGTTCAGCGTCGGTGCCGATTTCGGAGGGATGCAGGACAACCTCGATGCCGGCGGCTACGAAGACGGTCATCCGGGCCTGATGAACGATTCTGCGGCCATCGTCCGAGCCCAGCTCTCGATCCGCCAGCCCATCATCGCTGCGGTGAACGGTGATGCGATCGGACTCGGCGCGACCATGGCTCTCTTCTGCGATTTCGTCCTGCTCGCCGATCACGCGCGGATCGGCGACCCCCACGTGAAGGCGGGCATCGTCGCGGGCGATGGCGGAGCCATCCTCTGGCCTCTGCTGCTCGGGCCCCATCGAGGCAAGGAAGTCTTGATGTTCGGCGACCTCATGACCGCCCAGGACGCGGACCGCCTGGGACTGATCAATCGGGTCGTGCCCAAAGCTGACCTCGCGGCGGAAGCAGAGAAATGGGCTCTTCGTCTGGCCAAAGGTGCCCGAGTCGCAATCGAGTTCAATAAACGCCTCGCCAACGCGGACATCCTCGACCGGGTCAATCGACTCCTCGACAGCTCGCTCGCCCTCGAGGCATTGACCTTCGAGACCAGCGACCACAAAGAAGCCGTTCGCGCCTTCATCGAAAAACGCGATCCGGTCTTCAAGGGCAGCACATGAGCATTCGGGCCGAGCGACAAGCGGGCTCTCTTGGCGCCTACATCGAAGGCATCGACTTGAGCGAGCCCCTCGACGATGCATCCTTCAAGGAACTCCATTCGCTCTTCCTCGAGCACCATGTCCTCTGCTTCCGGGACCAGGGGCATGTCACTCCCGACCAACAACTCGCTTTTGCGGCGCGCTGGGGTCCGATCTTCGTCCATCCCTATGTGCCCGGGGTCGAGGGATATCCGGCGATCATGGAGGTCGTCGATGCGGTCCCCATTACCATTACCTGGCACCAGGATACGACGCATTCGAAGACACCCCCTCGAATGACGATCCTGTTGGCTCGACGCGTTCCGCCCTACGGTGGGGACACGATGTTCGCAAACCAGCACCTGGCCTACGAGGAGCTTTCGACGGGGATGAAGCGCCTGCTCGAGGACCTGAACGCCGTGCATAAAGGAACAGAACTCGCGTACCAGGAAAAGGGGCTCTCGATTCCTGAGGTCTCAGCCTTGCACCCCGTGGTTCGCCGGCATCCCGAGACCGGTCGTGCAGCGCTCTTCGTGAACGCGGACTACACCAGGCATCTCGAGGACATGACCGAAGACGAGAGCCGCCCTCTTCTCGAGTACCTCTACGCCCATGCCAGCCAGGCTCGCTACACCTGGCGACACCACTGGCGCGTGGGCGATCTACTCATGTGGGACAACCCGAGTGTCCAACACTGTGTGGTAGCAGACGCCAATAAGGGGGAACGCAGCCTCCACCGGGTTCTGATCGAGGGTGTCGCGCCCGTCTGAGGGGCGCTCCGTACGGTCTGGGGAGATCAAGATGACAACGCTGCGGATCGAGGCTGCGCGGCTGGGCACCTACTGTGCCGGAATTCTTCGCGGCCTGGGCGTCCCGGAGGATCAGGCCGCAATCGTCGCCGATTCCCTGGTCGAGGCGGACCTGCGCGGTGTCGCCTCCCATGGCGTGAACCTCGTCGCCCTCTATGTCTCGCGCATCCGTGCGGGTTCCATGCGAGCCCGAACCGAGATTCGGGTTCTCGAGGACGATGGGGCAATCCTGCGTCTCGACGGCGGGCTCGGGCCGGGTCAGGTTGCCGGCGTCCACGCCATCGACCAGGCGATCGAGAGGGCGCGAACGCACGGAGTCGGTGCCGTCAGCGTGCAGGAAGGCACACATCTTGGAGCGCTCGGCTACTACACGCTACGCGCCGCCGAACGTGGAATTTTCGCCCTGGCGTTCCAGAACGGGCCCACCATCGTGCCACCCTTTGGCAGCATAACACCCCTCTTCTCGACGAATCCATTTTCTTATGCGATCCCTGCCGGCGAAGAGGCGCCCGTGGTTCTCGACATGGCCACCACGGCGGTCGCAGGCAATAAATTGATCCTCGCCCGCAAACGCGGCGAGGCGATCCCAGCGGACTGGGCCACGGACGAGGACGGCGTACCGACCACGGATCCAATGCGAGCGTCGCCTTCGCGCCTGCAATGGTTTGGTGGTCACAAGGGCTTCGGCATCGCCTTCCTGGTCGAGATTCTCGCCGGCGTCTTGACGAACAGCTCGTTTGGCCGGACCGAGCGGAGTGACTCCAAGTTCGTCGGAAAGGAACGCGTCGCGAAGGGCTATCTCTTTCTCACCCTCGATGTCGGTCGCTTCCTCCCCCTCGCTGATTTTCGCCAACGAGTGGATACGCTTGTTCGCGACATGCGCAGCTGCGAACTCGCTCCGGGAGTCGACCGGATCTACGCCCCGGGAGAGATCGAACACTTGCGACGTCTGGATTACCTGAGCGCGGGAATCCCCGTGGCGCGGGGCGTGATTTCGGAGCTCGAGGGATTTGGGCGGGATTACGGATTGGGGATGCTCACTGGGAAGGGCCGAGCCGAGACGCGAGAAGCGAGATGACTCAACACGCCCCCGCCGCTGTCCGCGCGGTGCGGCTCATCAACTTCCTGGTCGCCCATCCGGCCGAGGCCTTTACTCTTTCCGAACTCTGCCAACGTCTCGACATCAACCGTGCCTCGGCATTGCGCGTGCTGGGCGCCTTGACCGCCGCCGGATACCTGGAACGCCACCCGCGCCACCTCACCTACTCCCTCGGCATCACCCTCGTGGCGATTGGCCAGGCAGCTACGGTTCGACACGCGTCCGTTCGGGCTGCCCAGACGGAGATGGAAGCCCTGGCAGATGAACTCGGCGTGCAGTGCGAAGCCGTCACGGTGGACGATTCGGGCACCCTCGTGGTCGGCGAGGCGGGTCGAGGAAACAGCTTGATCGGGACGCGACTTCCACGACTTCCCACCACCGGTCTCGCCCATTGGGCATTTGCGACCGACGAGCGGCGAGAAGAATGGCTCGCTTCGGTCCCCTTCAGTGCATCGCAAGCCGAGATCCTGCGTGACGCCCTGGAGACCATCCGCATCCGAGGTTTTGCAATGGCCCTCGAGGGCACCGCTCGGCAGGGTGTGCGCCGGGAACTCGAACGCCTTGCCGACGTGCCCAACGACCCCGAGGCCCTCGAGCGCCTCCGCAAACTCTGGAACATGGCCACTCCAGGCGAAATCCAGCAGATCGAGATCGAGCCCCGCCGCGATTATTGCGTCGCGCATCTTGCCTCACCCGTCTTTGGGCCTGAGGGTCAGGTCTGCCTCGAGATCGTGATTCGAAATCTGCCCGAGCACTTGAGCGGGCAACAGGTTCTAGACCTCGCGGATCGTCTCCGAACCGCCTGCGGCTCGGTCACGCGCAGAACCCACGGCCGCGCTCCCGAGACCGCGCGACGGCTCTCGAGCCCCGTCGCTTCCGCCGACTGACTTCCCAGCGCCTGGAGCGCTTCTTCGCGCAGGAGTACCCCGATCATGTCCGCTGCCCAGACCCGCACCGCACTCCAAGAAATGCCGCGTATCGTCAGTGTCGACGACCACGGGGTCGGAACCCGCCGGCGATACCTGGCGGACCCATCAATGGGCACAGGAAGAGACTCGAATTCCCGAGCCGCACTCCACATATTGCCGACGAAATATCTTCAACTGCTTCTTCAACGATACCGTGGGCATTGACCTGATCGACCGGATCGGAATCGACAACGTACTCTTCGAAACCGACTACCTCCACCAGGGCGGAACCTTCCCACACTCCAGGGAAGTAGCGGAGAGACTCTTCGGGCATCTCGATGCCGAATCGGTCCACAAGATTGCCCGCGGCAACGCGATCAAGCTCCTCCAGCTTGATCGCGAGCCTGACCGAAACCGATCGCGACCGTCGCACGTCCGTCCAGCTCCGAACGAACGAGCGACGGTGTCATTCATTCAGTCAGAGACGAGTGATGATCTCGTCACGACAGCGCTCGAGATCCGCACACACGGACTCCGCCGTCAATCGGACACCCGCCTGCATGGGCGGCATCATCACCACAGTCGTAATGCCCAGGTCGCGACGGCGTTTCACGCCATCGAATCCCGCATCCGGAGGCGTCGTCGCAATCATCTCGAAGGGCTCATTCTCGCGACCCACTTCACGACGCAACTCCTCTAGCCTCCCAACGCAATCCTCCAGCTTCTCGAATGCGTGACTTGCGCCGATCCAGCCATCCCCGAGGCGAGCGGCCCGGCGAAGAGCCGGCGGCGCGTCCCCACCGATCAAGATGGGGGGGAGAGATTGCACGGGCTTGGGTTCGAAGCGGAGCGGGGCCAGATCATAGAACTCCCCGTGGTGCTCGATCACTTTCTCCGACCAGAGACGCCGTAGGATCTCGATGATCTCATCCGTGCGAGCGCCTCGCCGCTCGAATTGCTGCTCGACGAGTTCGAACTCCTCGGCCAGCCAGCCGACGCCCGCGCCAAGCAGCGCCCGCCCCTGGGAGAGCACGTCGAGCGTCGCAACGGCCTTCGCAGTCACGATCGGGTGCCGAAGCGGAAGGATGTACACGTGCGTTCCCAATCGCAGCTTCGTCGTCACGGCCGCCATGAAGCCAAGCGTGACCCACGGATCGAATAGATGAGTGCCCGATCGCGGCCCCTGCCCACTCTCGAGATAGGGATAAGTCTCAGGCATCTCAGCTGGAAAAACCAGATGCTCGGGAACCCAGATCGAGTCGAAACCGCACTCTTCCGCCTTTCGAGCCACGTCTGCGTAGCCCTGCGGATTCATTCCCATGAGCGAGTAACCGAACTTCATGTGTTTCCTTGCCGGCCCGTCATGCAGACTCCGATGCTTACACGTAGTCTGAGGAAGGATGTATACAAGTGATCTGCGACGGCAACAGGCGTCCTCTTTGTCCCCGCCGGAGTCCGCCACACCCCTGATCGACGACAAGGGCCCCCGGGTTCTCCGGTAGGATGGCGCCACAACGCAGATCCAGCGCACGATTGTCGCCACGCGAGTCTTCAGCCTGCCGCAATGAGATGCGGTGAAGTCTACTGATCGAGGCGACGGCCAAAGTGTGACCCGCCCGTCGAACCGATGAAGCTCATCGATCGAAAGGAGGCCCGTCGACAGACTTCGAAGCCGCTATTCGAAATTTCGGCAGCACGATTTCATCCGCGATGGGGTGAAAGAAAACTTCGACAGGCAGCCCGATGCGCACATCCGCCGGGTCGAGTTCGAGCATGTCATCCACCATCCGGATCCCCTCCTCGAGTTCGACGGTCGCCACCACATAGGGAACTTTGTCCGCCCAAAAGGGATGAAAAGCCTGGTGCGCCACGGTGTAGCTGTGGATCACGCCACGACCCGCCACCTTCGCCCACTCGACTTCCATCGAGTGACAATGAGGGCACATCGCCTGGGGGTAGTGCCTAAACTCACGGCATCCGAGACAGCGCTGGACCGCGAGTTCGCCTCGCTTGCTCGCCTCCCAGAATCCGCGGGTCAGGGTCGTGGGCTTCGGAAGCGGTCTCTGGACTTCTTCTGTCATTGATTTCAATTCCTCAAGATGACCACAGCACCCTCATGGAAATCCCCTTCGGAAGTGACCAGCGAAAGCGCGCAGTCGGGTACCTGGCGCTCGGGCTCGACCTCGCCCCGGAGCTGACGTACAGCCTCGAGCACATGGTTCACACCCGAGCAATGGGCCTCCGAGACGAGCCCCCCGGCCGTGTTCACCGGAAGGGAACCCCCGAGCTCGATTCGCCCCCCTTCGACGAATCCACCCCCCTCCCCCAATTTGCAGAACCCGACCGCTTCGAGTGAAGCCAGCGTGATCCACGTGAAGCCGTCATAGAGTTGGGCGCAATCGATGTCCGCAGGCGTCACCCCAGCCATCTCGAAGGCCGTCTTCGCCGCCTTCCGCAAGCCTTCGATCTGGGTCATGTCCTGCTTCTGCGTAATCGAAGTAGGCGGTTCCGCGTGCCCTTCCGCAATCCCCGCGATGCGAATCGGCCTCTTCCGCAGATCGCGCGCGCGCTCTGCGCTCGTGACCACGATCGCCCCCGCCCCGTCGCTCTCGAGAGAGCAATCGAAGAGGCGCAGGGGATCCGCGATCATCCGCGACGCTTGGTGTTCTTCGAGCGTCATCGACTTGCCGTGCATCACCGCCTGGGGGTTCAGATTGGCGTGTTTGCGGCAGGCCACAGCGATCATCCCGAAATGTTCGCTGGTCGTGCCGTACTCGTGCATATGGCGCCGGGCCGCATGGGCGAAATGCTGGACGGCGACCGTGTTGCCATAGGGCCGCTCGAACTCGTCGCATGTAGCCATGATCGGCATAGGCACCATCGAGCCCTCACTGATCTTGGAGACACGCTGTGCCGAATAACCCCGACGCCCCCCCACGATCAAGACGCAGCGTGCGACTCCGGTCGCGATCGCAGTACAGGCCGCCTGCAGCGCCGTCACGAAGCTCGCACCACCCGTGCGAATCGTCGCGCTAAAGCGCAGATCGGGAATGCCGAGATTCAGGATGAAGTCCTCGGAGATCACACCCGACATCTCATTCGGCATCACGCCGTCGACGTCGGCGGGCGAGAGCCCGGCGTCGGCGAGAGCCTTCATGGCAGCCTCGAGGTGGAGTTCTACCGTCGTGCGCTCGGTCCCGCGCGTGTAGGCGGTATTGCCGACACCGACGATTGCACAGCGGTCTTTCAGATTGATGTGGGACATGATTTCCTTACCCGCCAGTTCACATGTGAACGCATCAAATCATCTACGAAAAGTAATCCCGGCCCCGGCTCGAGAACCTATCCGATCTCGCCCTCCCAAGGCCCTCCGCTGATCGAGCCGGGCCACCAGCTCTAGAAAGGAGAAGGCAGACGGTCGATCGGACATTCGATCAGCGCAGGCCGCCCCCCGGCCAGAGCCTCGCCTAACGCGCCAGCGAGTTGCTCCACGCCGGAAATGCAGATTCCGTCTGCGCCAAACGAGCGGGCGAGAGCCGCGAAGTCAGGGTTTCGAAGCTCTGTTCCGATCTCCCGACCGGCAAAACGCTCCCTTTGATCTCGGTTCGAATTTCCGTAGGCGTTGTCGTTGAACACGACCGTCACCGCAGCAATGTCATATTGAATGGCTGTCGCGAGTTCACTCGCTGCAAAGAGGAAACCCCCATCGCCAATCAACGAGACAACCGGCCGTTCCGGACGAGCCACCTTGGCACCCAGCGCCGTCGGGAAAGCAAAGCCCAGGGTGCCCATGTAGGAAGAAGAGAGATAGCTTCGCGGTTCGTAGACCGGGAAGAGCATATGGCTCATATACCCGACGGTCGTGGTTCCCGCGACCACGATGGTCTCATCCGGCAAGGCTGCCCGAAGGGTGTCCACCAGTGCAGCCTGGGGACCGACTTTGCGAAGCTCCGCTTCCACCCGAATACGTGCTTCTCGAAACTCACTCGTCCGCGAGGTCCGGGGAGGCCCCCCGTCCAATTCCGCAAGAAGCGCCTCGAGAGCCAGACGTGCATCGCCCTCGATCCCATAGGCCCCCGCGAAATTCGTACCCGGCTCGTCCGGATTGGCATCGATGTGAATGACGCGCTGCTGCGGGTTGGCCCCCGAATTATGAAAACGCGTCCCAACGGCGAGGATCACGTCAGCGTCCTGAATGACCGGGTGCAATCGCCGATTGACCCACGCCGTCCCAACCGCATGGCTGTGGCGCGCGCTGATCGCGCCCTTGCCGTCCCGAGAGGTCACGGCCGCCGCCTCGAGTTTTTCCACCAGCGCTGTGAACGCCTCGGACGCATCGCCGAGCACGACTCCCCCGCCGGCGTAGAGCAACGGCCGTTCGGCCTCCGCAAGCCATTTCGCTGCCTGACGCAGACGCTCCGGGTCTCCTGCGCAAGCCTCGGGCTGCAGAGGCTCGCAAAGACTCACCTCCGCGATTTCAGCGAAAGCCTCGGGCGGAATCTCGATCTCGACGGGTCGCGCGGGCGCAGTGCGCAGCTGCGCAAAAGCCTGCTGGACTGCAATCGGCACCCCCTCGGCCTCGAGCACCCGTTTCGCCCACTTGGTCACGGGCCGAATGATCTCCAGCTGATCGTGGACATCGTGAAGCAGCCCCCGCCCGCGCCCGATGTCGTCACGATTGACCTGACCGGCAATCATCAGCACCGGCGAACAGGCCGCATAGGCCGTCGCGAGCCCGGCGGCCGCATTATAAACCCCGACACCCGGCACCACCATCGCGACTCCGGGGCGTCCCGAGCTCCGGGCGAACCCATCCGCCATGTAGGTGGTCGCCTGCTCATGGCGCGTCGTGATGTAACGGATGTTCTCCCGCTCATCGTAAAGAGCGTCGAGGGCGTGCATGAGCTGGTCGCCCGGCAGACCGAAGATCGTATCGACACCCTCGGAGATCAGGGACTTTGCCAGCGCTTGTCCACCGGTCAGTTCTGACATTGAATCTCACTTCTATCTCGGCCTAGCACTGGACGAACTACCCATATGGATTACGTAGGCAACTGGAGAACTTCGAGCCGATCTAAGAGTATGATCGTAGAAACGCAGAGTCAACGGGGAGTCGCCGAGGGACCGCTGATCGCCAGATGCTTCTGCCGCAGGAAGTGACTCGTCAAGTCCCTGCGAAAATTGGATCTCCCCCACCGATTCCCCGAACGCATCAATGCTGCAATTCCGCGCCTCCGACTACCACTCCGCCACATTCCGGGCGCACCATCCACACCGCAATCAACGAGAGCCCGTTCGCAACAACAAAGGTTGCGAAGGAGGTCGTATAGCTCTCGGTCAGGTCGCGAGACGCCGCCACCACGATCGGTCCGAAGGCGCCGGCAAGCAGTGAGAGCATCAGAACCCCGTAGATCTCCGCCATGTTCCGCGCGCCGAAGCAGTGCACCACGATCAACGGATAGAGAACATCACGCGCCGTCGAGGAGAATCCGTAGACTACGATGAAAACGCCAAGAAGATCGTGCTCGGGAATGAAGAGGAGCACGACTGAACTCACAAAGAGCAGTCCGGTATTGAACCGCATCGCATTGGCTACGGAGATCCGGTCGGCCAGCAGGCCCAGCAGGATCTTGCTCACCAACCCCATCGCGACGACTGTACGAAAGTGGCCGGCAGCCGCGGATCCCGACAACCCCGAGTCCGTCAGGAAGGGCACCAACTGGTCAGTCATCGCAACGAAGTAGAAGAACGTGGCTGACAGATTGAAGGCCAACAGCCAGAAGCTGCGCGTCCCGAGCGCTTGACGAAGATTCATCGAGACGGCTCGGGGTTCAAGGCTTCGTTCGAGTTCGTATTCAGCCTCCCCTGCGCCCTCCCCGCGGCGGGGTTCCCTCACCATCCAGAAGGCGAAAGGAAAAAGGAAACACGCCCCCCCTACACCCACCCAGAGGACCGCATCGCGCCAGCCCGAAGCCTCGACAATCCGAGCGAGCGTGGGCACTGCGATCATCGCCCCGATATTGGCCCCCACGTACACGATGCCGAGCGCCAGGCCTCGGTTGCGGTGGACCCAGCGCATAACGACATGCCCCACCGTCACATCCCCAAACGAGGCGAGCACCAGTCCCACCAAGGGCATCAGGCCGTAGAATTGCGAGAGCGTCTGCATGCGGCTCATCGCAAAGAACGTGAATCCCGCGACCACGCAAGCCGCCGTCAGCACCACGCGTGCTCCGATGCGCACGACCAGGAAACCGACGACTGCCGTAAATAGGGCGACCAGTGGAATCCGGGAGGCCGCCGCCGCTGCGTATGCCGTTCGGCTCCAGCCGAGGTCATCGGTGATCGGGATCTGCAGGGGAGCGAAAAAATAGCCGAAGGACAGGCCCATCTGGCACACCAGCCCACCCACCACGACGACCGCGGCACGTCCTCGAATATCGCCGAAAATCGCAAGAATATAGTTCGTGCGTTTCTCGACCTGTGAGTCGTCCATGCGTCGGGTACTCGCTCCTATCCGCCCGCAGAAAGTGCCTGGAAGACTCGAGGGGCGTGGGTGTGGAGGTCGTGCTGCATCAGAGGATACTCGGGACCCCCGATGCATTCTGCAGTCGCACCCTTCTCACAATCGGCTGAATCGGATTCGCTCGCGATCCCACGTATCGGACCGAATGCCGCGTGCCCGGATTTCGTGCTTCTGGATTCGCTGGGTCGTGTCGTTGCGAGGCAGATCCTCAACCACGTCGACATAACGCGGCAACATGAACTGCGGCATCCGAGATTCGAGCCAGCGGAGTAACTCTTGAGGGTCGAATTGCTCAGGGTCGCGAACGACGAGGACGACCATCACGTCATCTTCCCCGAGTTCGGCAGGTACCGCAACGGCGGCGCACTCCACGACCTCGGGATGACCCGAAACGAGGCTCTCTACCTCGAAACTCGAAATATTTTCTCCGCGGCGACGTATCGCATCCTTCATGCGGTCGACGAGATAGAACCAACCCTCCTCGTCGTAGCGGAAGGCATCTCCCGTATGGAACCAGCCGTTACGCCAGGCCTCGGCGGTCGCCTCTGGAAGCCCGTAGTAGCCCCCATTGAGAGCCCAGGGCTCAGCGCTGCGCACCACCAACTCACCAACCTCCCCTGGCCCCAAGGGCTGATCGAGTTCATCCACGACTCGAACTTCTGAGTACGGGTAGCTGGTCCGGGGTCGCCCGCAATTTTTCCACGGACCGTGATCCCAGTCGGTCACCAGAGCCATCCCCACCTCGGTCTGCCCATACCCCGTGGCGACTCGAAGCCCGAAACGTCTCTCGAAGGATTCAATCTCCGGAATGAGAGGCCCGCAGAGGACGGCGCGCAGAGGATTATCCGCATCATCGTCCTGGGGCGGTCGTGAATTCAACAGCGCCGTCATGGGCCCGACCAGCGAGGCCGCAATACAGTCGTGTCGCCGAATATCATTCCAGAATTCCGAACCCGAAAACTTTTCACGAAATACGAAGCATGCACCACGAACAAGAGCGCTATTCAGTGCAGCACGCCCTGAGTTGTGAAAGATCGGCATTGCACAATAAACCGCCTCTCCGACACCCAGCGCATCCTCGGGAACCCAAGACCAGTTCTGGTAGACGGTCGCCCAGGGGATCACCACCGGCTTCGAGGGCCCGGTCGTTCCCGAAGTGAATAAAAGGGCAGCAACGTCGTGATATTCGGGCCCAGGTACGTCGCTGAGGGGCTCGACTCGTTCGAGAATGAGGCGTGCATCGACAACCGGACGGCTCTGTGGATGCAATTCGGGCCCCTCGTCGGCCTCCTTTCCATCGACGACTACAATCTGCTCAAGAGCCGGCAGGCGGCCGACGAATTCGAAGATGCGCGCAAGAAACTCACGGGTCGTCACAAGCACACGGGCGTCCGAGGCGTGCAGAGAGTATTCCAGAAGCACACCGGTCAGAGCTGTATTCAAGGGAATTTCGATCGCGCGCAACCAGCCCAGCCCCAGCCAGATCCCCTGAGCGGAGAAACCATTATGAAGCAGTGTGGCCACATGAGTCTGTTCGCAAATACCTATTTCGCGCAGCGTGGCCGCCCAGAGGCGGCCCGAGCGGTCGAGTTCCGCGTACTCTAGACGTTCTCCGTCCACATGTTGAATGGCGACCCGGGTCGGATGAGTCGAGGCCCAGCGCGCCACGGCATGGGGCCCCAGCATAGTCTTTGGAATCCCAACCGGCGGGCGGCTCGAAAGCGTCATACTTTCGCGCTCGAAACAACTCGATCGCGCAACACCAACTTCTGGACCTTGTCGTTCGCCATGTTTCCCCGGCACCATCCAATGATCGATTCCTCTGTCGGGTCGGTACCGGACTCGGGAACGACGAACAGCATACCGACCGCCCCTAGCCGTACGTGAGGAACCCCGATCACCGCGACCTGTCCCACTTCGAAATGCTCGAATGCAGTCCCTCAATTTTCGCCGGATGGCAATTGAATCCACCCAGGATGAACATGCCCTTCACGCGGCCCTCAGTTCCCCAGGCTGCATCTCGAGTTTCTTCCGCCCTACGCCCCACAGCTCAACCCCGACGAAGCCGTCTGGGCCGACGCCAAAGGACATCTCGCCCACGGTTGTCCTGACAACATCACCGTGCCGGGTCGTCGCCTTCGCCGTGCGCTTCGAGACATCAAGGGATCCCCCCGCCGCCTTCGAAGATGCATCCACCAATCGGAGCTTCCCCCTTTTTTGCGTTGACTGTTGCATTCTTTACGCAGATATCAATAAAGCGACTGGGGCCCGCGGATCAACCCTCCCGGGGTGGCACCCGTTGGCTCGCCGCCGCGAAAAGTAACCTCGCCGCCGCATAACGTCGCGGAGTATCCGTTGGCGCGCTGCACGACTCGGGCCGCACCCGTCGGGAGGTCGTGCACGAGTTCAGGCAGCTGCAGCTCGAGATGATCGAAGTCGATGACATTGAGATCCGCGCGCTTTCCGCACTCGACGGTTCCGCGGTCCCCCATGGAATAGAGGTCGGCCGGATCCTTGGAGAGCTGCTTGATCACCTCGGCCAGGGACATGCGCGCACCGCGCGTCCGATCACGCACCCAATGCTGGAGCATGAAGGTCGGCAGGCTCGCGTCGCAGATCATGCTGCAATGCGCGCCACCATCGGACAATCCCGTGATGGTGTAGGGACGCAGCAGCATCTCCTCAAGGTCCCCGAGACTCCCCCCCTTGTAACCGGCGAAGAGCACGTGGAGCCAACCGGGTTGGCCCGAGCGGCCCGTCCCCGCGCGCTCGAGCATCAGGTCGTAGACGAAGGGATAGAGCTCCACGCCTTTCCGCGCCGCCTGGGAGGCGATCGAAAGCTCGGGGTCGGGTTCGAAGACGGGGCCCTCGTCGAGCAGGAAGGTCGTGTCCATACTGTCGGTCAAGAGCGAGGTCGCCGGCCCATGGGGGTCGACCTCCGCCAGGATCTTGCTGCGCAGCGCGGGGTCGCGCAGACGCTCGAGTCGCTCTGGGAGCGGCAGTGGGGCCACTTCGGCATAGGCGGCGGTCGACGAGAACGGGTTGAAGGTCTCCCAGCTCATCAACAAGCCCGCCGGTCGCCCCTGCACCTGGGGCACGATCCGCGCGCCCTCGTCGTTCGCTCTTTCGACGGCCTCGAGTACGTCGCGCCAGAGGTCCGGATATTTGTTGATCTGCGCCAGGCTGAAGTTGATCGTGACGCCCGTCTCCAGACTGAGCCGGCGATACAGCTCGATCTCCCGCAGCGGTGCGTCGGGGTCCTCGCCCATCGCGCCGGCCGGAATGGATTGGAGGATCCCCTTGCCGGCCTCCCCCATCGGGCGCGTCAGCGCCAGGAGCTCGTCCCAATCGGCGAAGGTCCCGGGGACCGGAACACCGTGGAGCGACGTATGGAGGGGCAAGCGATTGGTGGAGAACGCGAGCGCACCGGCGTCGATCGCCTCGCGAACGAGTCCCGACATCGTATCGATCTCGGCACGCGTCGCGGGTTCGTTGTTGGCGCCGCGATCCCCCATCACGTAGGCACGCAAGGCACCGTGCGCGATTTGCGCCGCGACCTCGATCGCCCGGGGCTTCGCGGCGACGACGTCGAGATACTCGGGGAAGCTCTCCCAGCCCCAGCTGATGCCCTCGGCCAAGGCGCTACCCGGAATATCCTCGACGCCTTCCATCAGTTCGATCAACCACTGTCGGCGGTCGGGATGAACGGGGGCAAAACCGACACCGCAATTGCCCATCACCACGCTGGTAATGCCGTGCCAGGACGAAGGCGCCAGCACCTCGTCCCAGGTCACCTGACCGTCGTAGTGTGTGTGGACGTCTACGAAGCCCGGCGTGACGATTTGACCGCTGGCGTCGATCGTCTCCCCCGCGTCGGCTTCGATGGCGTCCGCGATCTCGGCGATGCGGCCGTCGCGTACGGCTACGTCGGCGCGACGCGGCTCGGCTCCAGTTCCGTCTACAAGTGTTCCGTGGCGAATGACGAGATCAAACATGAAAGGCCTCTGGACGGTTGCTCACTCCAACATACTCGATTCGCCACGGGCCGGGAGGCCAGTGGGGCAGGCTTTCAATCGACTTGTGGGCCCTGTACGGCGACGGAGGGAGCGTGTCTATTATCAATATTGGACCGCTCCGGAATAACTGAGCTTTTCCCTTCGGTGCACAATCGATCAACGACCGATGATAATTCGGATCTGAACCAGGATTCAGTCTCGTCTCGAGCGTCGAACCCGTGCAGAATGCCCCTCCGATGTGGTACCTCCTCAAACTCGCGACGATCTCCCTTCGCTGTGTTCCCGCCTTCATTCGAAGCCGAATGGAGGCAAGCGATCGTCGAACTCGCCCTGCGTCAGCAGCTGGCCACCTACACCCAGAAGGGACGCAAACCCCAGATCGCTCCGGCCGATCGAGGCCTCTGGGTCTTTTTGTCGCAGGTCTGGTCGGGATGGAAAGAGATCCTGGTCATCATTCAGCCCGAAACTGTGGTCCGGTGGCATCGATAGGGCTTCCGGCTGTATTGGCGATCGATCTCGAAGCGCGGACCCGGACGACCTCCGATTCCAGCTGAGGTGCAGACCCTCATTCGTCGATTCGCAAACGAGAACGGCTGGCGCGCCCGAAAGGTCCGGGCTGAACTCGCGAAGCTTGGGATCTCGGTCGGCCTTGCGACTGTCTCTCGAACTCTCCCGAAACGAGATCCGGACCATGGTCATCGCCAACGGTGGAGGACATTCCTCCGCGATCACTGCCACAGCATCGCCACGATGGACTTCCTGCTCGTCCCCACCGTTCGGTTCCGACTGTTGTACGCCTGGTTTGTGATCGGTCACGGACGACGAGAGATCATCCACTTCGGCGTCACCGCGCATCCGACATCGTCCTGGGTCGTGCAGCAACTCCGCGAGGCGTTCCCAAATGAAACCTCTCCACGGTTCCTCATCTACGATAACGATTCCATATTTTCAGAACGGGTGACTGAGTCGATCAAGCGTTTCGGAATTGAGCCTCAGCGAACGGCATTCCGAAGTCCATGGCAGAATGGGATCGCGGAGCGGTGGGTCTGCAGCGCTCGCCGAGAGTTACTGGATCACGTGATTGTCCTGAATGAGAATCACTTACAACGCCTCCTCCGCGAATACGTCGACTATTACAACGCCGACCGAGTCCACACCAAGCTCCAGGATTCCCCGATGGACCGACCCACCGAGTGCCGACCTTCACCGGAGGCGCGAATCGTTGGATTGCCTCGAGTCGGCGGCCTCAATCATCGCTACGAGTGGCGGAAAGCTGCCTGATCATTGCAATTCATCAGCTGGGAGAACGGGCCCCGAGACCTTCCGGATGAATAAATAGAACCAACGGGTGGCCGGGCGCACTTCGGGAAGCGCATTGTTGCCTCTCAAGGTTGCGATGAAGGTTGCGGACTCGCTGTGCTATGCGAAGACTCGACCGACCGTATGAGCGGCCCTTCTGCAAGCGTAGTTCAGCAACCAGCCTAACTGTTGCTGCGGTTCGACACTGCCGTTGTAATCGGTACCAGCGCGAGGATCATCGATCAACTCGTTGCCGATTCCCTGATGATCGGATTCGACGTGATAGTGCTCCGTGTATCCTTCACGGCATGGCGCAGATGTTGCTTTGCAAGAAGAATGATTCAGTCAGGCTCAACACTCCGACTTGATTCCCAATTTCACAGTCGAATGAAGAGCGCTAGGAAATTTTGTGGCCCTTCCGCCCAGTTATTAGTCGTGCCCGTTTACGCTCGTCCTCCAACCCCATTTTTTTGCGGATCAAGACGGCCGATCTCCGGAAGAAGCGGCTTGTCCTTTGAAGTTTTGCCAGGCAATCAGGATACCCGCGACAATCCCGGACATGTGACCTGCCCAGGATATACCTGGGCGAATATCAAAGACGGTGAGCACGAGACCCCCATTGAGTATTAGGGCGATGACGGCGATCAAAATTGATCTGACCGAGCGCCGAAAATAAGCATCGGCAAGAATGAACGCCCATAAACTCATGACGAGCCCGCTCGCACCGATATGGTACGCCTGGCTACCGACTAACCAAGTGCAAAGGCCCGCCAAGACGACTGTAGTCGTTGTCAACTTCCAGAATAGCGCCCGCCGCTTGAGTTGGATGAGAAACCCCAGAATCAACAAGGGCAGGCTGTTCGCGAGGATATGGAACAGGCTGCCATGAATAAATGGGGCAAGGGGTATGTGAAACAGGCCAGTCAATGTTCTCGGCAAGATTCCGTAGTGGTGTAGATTTCCGGGCATCAACCACTGCGCGAGATGCACACACCACATTGCGCCTAACAGGTAGACAACATCCGGAAATCTGATATTGCGCTGAACTGACATCGGCGTCACGCTGTGAGACGTCGAGTGACTTGGTCGAGTAATTCCTCCAACTCTTCCCGAATCGGCGAAATAATCTCGCTGTCAGAACAGCTTGGATCCCGCAGAAGGTTGCTGCGCAAGCTGATTCCGGAGCCGATGACTATCGGTCGGCCGAAGACATCATTCGAAAACGAATAGACGATGTCCTTCCACTTCAGTTCGGAAAGCACAACATCGATGCGTGACATGTGACTCTACCCTGACCTTGTGCACCGAAGGTTCACCATCTTCGATTCTGCTCGTGGTGCGCCAAGCGACAATACCCGAAATGGAGCCCTTCGGCCTCATTTGGAGGTCTTAGAGCCTCGACCTTTGGAGACACAACACTCGGTCTGTCGCCGCGCGAAGGGTCTCTCGGCGGGGACCTTCGAAGGTCCGAACTCTTTTCGCCACAAACTGGGCGGGCAAGCGGGCCGAGTTTGAAATCGAAAGCTGTCTCGCTCGGTCAAGACGTTGCTTGTCCGGTATACCTTGACACCGTACACTCTAAATCGCCGTTCTACGGGAGAAGCGATGTGAGTGACGAACGTCTGGTTTGAGTCGTCGTTTCGCATTGACACTCTCTTCTGTGGGTTCGGGTCGACGTAACGGCGAAAATGGCAGGGGCTCTTGGACGCAATGCATCGGGCTGGAGAGCGTTCGGAACGACTACTCGCAGGCCGGAACGGCGATCGATCTAATCGGGCATTTTATCGGTGTATCGTGTTCGCCAAGTCGTACAGAGTTAGACTCCTCGTGATCGATCAACTCAGGGCGGTATGGACTTTGCCGCGAGGGATCCTCGGACCCAAGCCGTATCCGAGACTTTCCCCGGGCGCCTCGTGAACCGGTCTCCGCTTCGGCGTGTTTAGGGGCCGCGGAATGGGAAACGGAGGCGGACCGACGAAGGCGCAGCCAAGCGGCGGCACATCGGACTCGGCAAGACGCTTTGATACGGCGGTCTTGTATCTCTCGATGTTTGTAATGGGAGGCTGCGGCCTCGCGTACGAGTACACCTTGAGCAAAATGGCGTCCGATCTACTCGGCAACTCCGTACGTCAATGGGCCGTGATCATCGGCGTAATGATGTTCTTCATGGGGGTGGGAGCCGATCTGCAGAAGTACTTCTCGAAGCATCGTCTGATCGAGAAGCTCATTCTTACGAATCTCCTCGTTGGCCTTGCGGGCGGATTCGGGCCGATCGCATTGCTCTATGTCTACGCCACATGGCCAGACGGCTACCTCTTTTTTCAATACGCCCTGATCAGCGGAATCGGTCTGCTCATCGGATTCGAGATTCCGCTGCTGACGCGGATCAATGAACGTTCCGGGCAGGAACTCAGTATCAACCTCGGCGGGATCCTGAAAATGGATTATATTGGAGCGCTCTGTGGTGCGCTGGCCTGGGTCTTTGTTCTGCCGCAATTCTTCTCGATCACCGAGAGCGCATTCGTTTTGGGGATTCTCAACCTGGGAGCGGCAATGATCGCTCTGGTGTACTTCCGTCGCGAGGTGAGTGCCCGTCGGTGGTATGGAGGCACACTCGTCGCAGGGTTGCTGAGTTTGATGCTGGGACTCGCGGCTGCGGACGAGTGGACCAGTTTCTCAGAGCAGAACCTGTATCGCGACCGGATCTTGCTCAGCAAAACCACGCCCTTCCAGCACATTGTCTTGACGCGGTCGCCCTCTGGTGACACCGCCCTCTACATCAATGGCCACCTTCAGTTTCATAGTTTCGATGAACACATCTACCACGAGCATCTCGTGCACCCCGCCCTGAATGTTGCGCCTCGACGAAAAAATGTACTCATTCTGGGAGGCGGTGACGGACTCGCGCTCCGCGAAGTGCTCCGCTACCCCGACGTCGAGAGCGTCACGCTCGTCGATATCGATCCCGCGATGACCGAGCTGGCCTCGCAGCACCCCATACTGAGAGCCATGAACGCGAATAGCCTGGCCTCGGAACGGGTGCATATCCTGGACACCGACGCGGTCGTCGCCGGGGAGCCCATCTTGCTCCAAGTGCCGAACCACCGAGCTCGTCACGCGGTGGACGAATCCGGCCCGATCGTTCGCGTCTTGAACATTGACGCTGTCCGCTTTCTCGAGCAGGTGCCCGGTCTCTTCGATGTGATCCTGATCGACTTTCCGGACCCGAACGCCCCGGAGCTGTCGAAGCTTTACAGTCTGCAGTTCTATCGGCTCCTGCGCGCGAAGCTCGCTCTCGACGGCATCTTTGTCCAACAATCGACCTCGCCGGTCCATGCGACGGAGGCCTTCCTTTGCATTGGGCGAACCCTTCGCGCGGCGGGACTGGCGGTGGTACCGTATCATGACAATATTCCCTCGTTCGGAGAATGGGGTTGGTGGATAGGCGGCCGCGACGACCGATTTAGCGAGAGGCGGCTCCGACAGGTCATGCAGAATCTAGAACCGTTCTCCGTTCCAACCCGCTACCTAACCCCGGAGCTCGTGGGAGCATCTCTGATTTTCGGACGAGGGCAGCTGGAGACCATCGAAACGTCCATCAACACCGTGACTCGAGACGCTGTCTACCAGTACTACTTGGAGGCGTGGCAACGACGATGAAGATCTTTAGAGTTCTTTGCGACTCTCCGCCGGGGGGTAAAAAAGAAGGACGAAGACCCCTGGAGGTACGCGCGTGACGGAGAGCACGCTCAAGATCGTTTGCGGGGGGCTGGCGTTGTTCTTGGTCTTCTCTCTCTGGGGATCCCTTTCGTCGCCGGATCAGTACGCCGTCAACGTGACGAGCCTTCAGATCCCGGCGGGCGCAGGAGAGGGGCTCGACCTTCGCGCGGTGGGCGAGCTCGTCAAGACCGCCGAGGACGCCGAAGCACTCGAACGGATGATCAACGATTCGTCTCGCGGGCTCAACAATCTGGATCTCGATCGCGACGGGGAGGTGGATTACATCTCAGTCGAGGAATTCGGTGGAGGCACTTCACGCGGTTTCATGCTCGTTGCAAAACTGAAGGATGGTCAACAGCAAGAGGTCGCAACGATCGACATTGAGAAGACATCGGACTCGCAAGCCGACGTCGAAATTCGGGGCAACGAGCGAGTTTACGGGGCCAATCACTACCACCACAGTTCCTTCGGAATCGGCGACTACATGATGATGCGCTGGTTGTTCAGCTCCCATGCAATGTACCGATCGCCCTACTCCTATGGTCGCTACCCCGGCTACTACTCGCGCCACCGTGTGGCCACACCTGCTACCTACCGGACTCGGACGGCCCGAGCGACGCAGAACTCGAAGTTAACCTCGACCACGCGTTCGCAACTCTCCAGTAGTCACACATCGAAGGTACAGAGTCAGAAGAGCTCCCTTCGCAAGGCCACGACCTCTCAGCGTTCTTTTCAAGCTCGGGCGGGCGGGCAATCGACCCGCAGCGGGGGATTTGGCAGAACGACAACACAGCCTTCGGCACGATCATCACGATCGTCCGGTGGCTATCGCGGTGGAAAGTGAGTAAGCCATGGACGAGCTGATAAGCAATGCGCTCGACGTGAGCGAAGTCTTCGATCTCTTCGATCCCCACGCCCTGATTTACCTCGTCTCGATGCTCGGGATCTTTGTGACCGGGAAGTGGGTCTGGGATCTATTGACACCGTACAATCTGAACGAGCAGCTGGTCGAGGTCGACAATCGCGCAATCGCGGTGTCCTTCGCGGGCTATCTGCTGGGACTTGGGATTATCCTCGAAGGAGTGGTCTCCCAAGACTCCGGGATCCTTGAAACGGGATCCGTTCGACGCGATCTCCTGCTGGACGTCGGGGACACGATTCTCTGGGGTCTGATCGGAATCGTGCTGCTGCAATTTGCTCGCTGGATCAACGACAAGCTGCTGCTCAGTACCTTCTCGAATACGAAGGAGCTCGTGGAAGACAAAAATGTCGGCACGGGCGCGGTCGAGTTCGGATCGTTTGTCGGCTCGGCGCTGATCATTCGGGTCCTCATCCAGGGGGAGAGTGACGGGATTCTGATCGCGATCCTGGAGACGGTGGTTTACTTTCTGGCGGCACAGGTGATCTTCGTGCTATTCGGAAAGGTCTATCAGCTGGTGACCCGATACAACGTTCATGAGGAAATCGAGCGGGACAATGTCGCAGCCGGTGTGTCGCTGGGACTGAGTTTGATCGCGATCGCGGTGCTGGTATCGAGCTACCTCTCACGTTTCGACTCCCTTCTCGGCCTGGCTCTGTGGTTTCTGATGGGGACAGCCTTACTGCTCGGCTGTCGCTACTTGGTCGACAAGTTCCTACTCCCCGGGCGTTTGCTCGACGATGAGGTGGGAGCGGACCAGAACTGGGGAGCGGCCCTCATTGAAGGGGCCTCCGCCATCGCACTCGCTGCCTTGATTGGGGCCAGCTTCTGAGGAGACGCGCATGAGCACCAAACCGGAGATTAGCGAAGAAACGAAGCAGCGCTTTGCGTCGATCTACGTGCTCGATCACATGATCAACACGCCCAAGACGTTCCCGCTCCTACTGGAACGCAATGACGTTGACCTCGAGCCGATCCTCGAACACCTTCTCGTCAAGGAGTGCGTCGAGATCCACGACGAGCAGCGCTATGTGCCGACCGAGAAGGGTCGGGAGGCACTTCGTCTGTTCATGTCACGCTACAGCGAATTCCTGCGTATTTTCGACATTTACTGCGGTGTGGATCTCGAATCGGGAGAGTTCGCCTTCGCTCGACGTTTCGAGTTCGAAGACGAACCGGCGTGGAAGGCGTTCCTGTCTCAGGAACGTTGGGACGATCTGCGCGTGGCCGCGGCCGAGTTCAAGAATATCGATCCCGTAGAGATCGTGTTCATGAGCTTTGTCAACGAGGGCAGATTCGGACGAGACAAAATCGGCTGGCAGTTTGATCTTCTTCTGGGCAGTGTCTGGGACCAGATCGCAAGGATCGTCGAGACCGCGATTCACGTCGATGACCTTGGCTATGAAAGCGATGGCGAAAAGATCCCAGGCAAGGAAGTCATGCGAGACGTGCTGGTCCTGGGCGCCAAGCTCCTGACCGACCTGCTCGACGAAGAGGACAAACGTTCGGGTGGCGGCACAGAGGACGGTGGCCTTGCGCCCAGAGAGACCGGCACAGATGAAGATGAGTACGTGGAGCATGTGTGGATCGAGCAGTACCCGTCAAGATACTACGAGCCGTATTACGATCCGTTCTACGTGAGCCCACTCTGGCTGGCAGTCTTCCTGTTTTGAAGATCGCATGATGACTCGACTCGTCATGTGGCTGCGCCAGGGTCAGCTATTCGGCCAGAGCCTGGCAGGCGTGCTGGTGATCGTGTTTCTGATGAATCTCCTGTTCGGGACGCTGTTTTTCCTCGTCGAGCGACACGCCCAGCCCGGCCTCTCTTGGGCGGATGGGGTGTGGTGGGCGATGGTAACCATGACGACCGTGGGCTATGGAGACTTCTATGCTCAGACGGCCGCGGGTCGCTTCCTGGTGTCGTATCCCGCAATGCTCGCAGGGATCGGCTTGGTGGCATACCTGGTTGGCACGGTCGCCGAGTCCGTGATCGATCGACTCTCCAAGCGAAGAAAGGGGCTTCTCGCCGTGGACATGCAGGACCATTTCGTTATTTGCAATTGTCCGAATACGTCAAAGGTACTCCAGTTCGTCGGCGAGTTGCGTCAGCATAGTGACCACGCGAACCGTGAAGTCGTGCTCGTAAGCGATCGTTTCGAGGAGCTGCCCGACGAGCTCGCAAAACAGAACATTCACTACGTGCGTGGAAATGCGACTCAGGAAGAGGTGCTAGACCGCGCATGCGCACTCCAGAGCGCAGGGGTCTTCGTTTTTGCCATTGATCCGTCCGATCCCGCTAGCGACGCGGCCACACTCGCGATCGGACTGACACTCTCGACGTTGAGCCGGGAGCAGGACGTGGATCTTCGTGTAATCGTTCAACTCGTCAGCAAGAAAAATGAGAGAATGATGCGCCGGGCGGGAGTCGACGGAATCGTGTTCGACGAAGGCGTCTCCGATTGCCTCATGGCTCAGGAGTTCGTGAATCCGGGCGTCCATGCCGTCGTTCAGGAGGTGATTTCCAATCGAAGGGGGAGCCAGTTCTACATTCACGACACCACCCTCGAGGGTAGGCGGGTCAAAGAGCTGCAGTTGGCGGTACTCGAGCATCCAACAAACATTCAGCTGATCGGTATTATCAATGGCGAAGAGATCGAGCTCAATCCCGACAAGAACCGAGTCATCCAACCGGGCGATCGCTTGATCGTGCTCGCAGATGAGCCAAAAGACTTTCCAGCATTGCAGGCCTCGCTCGCCAAGCTGATTCAGCCCAAAACATCGAGCGATTCACCTCAAGGAGGATGAAATGGAAGAGATACCGATTCGATCGACCAAGAAGGCCAACCTACTCGAGTTTCTACAATTTCGAGAGTTCTTGGTCGAGGACTTGGGCGAAGGCGTCTACAAGGTGACTCGAAACGAAGAACTGCCAGTATTCTTGCGCATAGGGGATGGCAACATCTTCTTCGAGGTGGATCTCGGAAACATCGATGCCATCGCGAGCAAGGAACTCTACTTCAAGCTGCTCGATCTCAATACCGAGATCCTGCCAGTCAGCCTGGGCATCGACAACACCAACCGTGACGATCCGCGACTGATACTCGTGGAGCGGAGAGAGACCAGCGACCTCTGCGACGAGGAACTCATGTGCGTGTTCGATTCGCTCGAACTTGCCGTAGATCGTACAGCAGAAGTACTCGAGGGCGCCGCAAACGCGGCTTGAACGGAGAGACGACTATGAGCATTCTTTCAAGACTCTTCAAGATCGGGCAGGCAGCGACGAACACTGTCGTTGATAAGCTGGAGCGGCCTGAGCTCATGCTGGAGCAGGCCATTCGCGACAAGGAAAAGCAGATCCGGGAAGCGAAGAAGGCGGTTCAGAGCTGTATCGCGACGGAGCGACAGACCAAGGCGATGATGGAGCGGGAGCGTGCGCAACAACACGAATGGGAGAGCAAGGCCGAGACGGCTCTCCGAGCCGGACGCGACGATCTGGCAGTCAAAGCCTTGAGCCGAGCGACCGATCACGAGCAGAAGGCGAATTCGGTCGAGATCAACTGGAAAGAGCAACGCAAGACGCTCGATGGTCTCAAGCAAGACATCACGAGTTTTGACGACCAGTTGGCGGACTACAAACGCAACAAGGACTTCATCATTGCCCAGAGCAAGGCCGCAGAGGTCAAGAAGTCGATCTTCGAAGCGAAGGCGAAGATCGCGCGGAGCGGCGATGTCGACAACCTGATGGAAAGGCTGAAGGCCAAGGCCGAGCGCGCCAGCTTCGAAGCCGAGGCGGCTCAGGAGATGGCCGAGAACCAGACGGGGGATCGGCTAGAGGCAGAGTTTGCGGGACTCGAGACGCAGTCGAGCGGCAGCGAGGTCCAAGCGAAGCTCGACGCACTCAAGGCGAAACTTGCGCAGGTCTAGCCGATTGCTGAGGGAGTCAGTCCCCAAAATTGGGGCTGAGCGTACGTCCATCGACGCCGAACGTTGGCCTTTGATGGGGCGACATCTGATACTTGAGGTCTACGACTGTCCGAGTCAGTGTCTCGACGATCCGGAGGCAATTCGGCGCCTGTTGCTCGACGCCGCTCGCGGCGCCGGCGCAACTGTGATCGACTCGATGGTTCATCGCTTTACGCCTCAAGGGGTGAGCGGGGTCGTGGTCATCGCAGAGAGCCATCTCACCATCCACACCTGGCCCGACCTCGGATGCGCGGCCCTCGATATATTCAGCTGCTCTCCCGAAATCGATCTGGAGCAGATCGGGGAGCGTCTCGCGCGAGGGCTTGGCGCGCGCCGCGTCGATGCCAGAGTGGTCGAACGAGGGCGGATGCCGCGCTCGGCTCCCTGATTCGAGATGTCCGTTTCCCTCGATGCCCTGGTTGATTTTTGTGCCGAGCCGCTGCGGATCGTGCGTACGGAGTTGCCGTCTCGCAGTCAACACTCTCTGTTCGAGGTCGACTACGAGATCAACATGGCGCTCTTCTTCGTCGCGAACTTCACTCGAGGTTCGCCCTCGACACTACGCAGCCGCTTTTCCGATGGCCTCAAGCAGAGCTTGCAGTGGAGCCGAGTCTATCGCGATCTACTCGATGACCGACTGATGCGCCAGCCCTCCTTCGAACTCGCGGACTTTCGGGCCGCGAGTCAGGAACTCCAGTTGGGGCTCGCCGTCTACGCCGTGGCGTTGGCAGCCACGTTTGCTGCGCCCGTGCTTCGCGAGGACGAGCTCACATTCCTGAAGAGACTGCGCGCAACATTTGTGCCGAGCACAAGAGAGCAAGAGCTGCGCAGTGTCGAGGCCAAATTGTGCCAGACGGTCGAGCTTGCGCCGGATCTCGTCGCGCACCTAAAACAGCTCGAGGATCCATTGACCGTGAGAACGGAGAGCGAAGTACGCAGTCTCGAGGAGTGTCTCGTGGAACTCGACGCGCTGGTGGGGCTCGAGTCGGTCAAGCAGGAAGTCAAAAAGCTCGTGAGCTTCCTGGAAGTACAGAAGAAACGCGAAGCGGTCGACCTACCGACGGGCGGGCTCACGAATCACATGGTCTTCACCGGAAGTCCCGGTACGGGGAAGACCACTGTGGCGCGACTTCTCGCTCAGATCCTCCGTGCGCTCGGACTCCTGACCAAGGGCCATCTCGTTGAGACCGATCGCAGCGGCTTGATCGGACAGTATGTGGGGCACACGGAAGTGAAGACCGCTCAAGTGGTGGACGAGGCGCTCGACGGTATCTTGTTCATCGACGAGGCGTACGGCCTGGCACAGGGAGGCGAGAGCGACTTTGGCCAGCGGGCGATCGATACGCTGGTCAAGCGCATGGAGGATAACCGCGATCGACTGGTGGTCATTGTGGCGGGCTATTCGACGGAAATGCGGACGTTCATCGATTCCAACCCCGGGCTCCGTTCCCGATTCAGCACCTATATCCACTTCGCCAACTTCAACGAAGAGGAGCTTGAACGCATCTTCGAGCAGCTGGCCGAGAACGCCAGCTATCGGCTGGCCAAAGCCGCTCGAACAGAGCTGAAAAGCCTGTTCAAAGCGCGGCTCGCGGTTGCAGATCGATCCTTTGGCAACGGTCGCTATGTCCGCAACACCTTCGAGGCGATCCTTCGGAATCAGGCGCTTCGCCTGGCTCACGCGAAACGGGAGCCGACTCGAGAGGATCTCATGACTCTGCTCGCGGTCGACATTGTCGTTGCTCCCGATCGAGCCACGATGGGCCGAGACCCTCTAGAGTGATCGGACGACGTGATGCCGAGACCACGAGACCACAAAGCTGCTCCGTAATCTGGACGACCTTGCGGGTTGAAACGCCCTTGAGAACCATCTCGGCAGTCCCGAGCTTCAAAGCCCGTAAGGTGCCAAAACTCGGCCAACCGTCTACGCGGCCCTCCTGGAATAGTAGTTCAGCATCCCGCCGAGCCGTTCGCGGCGCTCGATGCCACCAATCATGGAGGTCGTGCTTCGCCGATCGTCGATCAGCTTGTTGTCGATTCCCTGATGATTCC
>SMVB01210375.1_pt1 | contig 36074 bp, 32 predicted proteins | sample 2456461 | NCBI WGS metagenome assembly SMVB01 (sample SAMN11095934, study PRJNA526329) | marine sediment metagenome | biome: Marine sediment; feature: Surficial sediment; material: Deep marine sediment; isolation source: Hadal surficial sediment | place: Pacific Ocean | collected 2014-05 | depth...
CCCGCTGAACGAGCGCGTCATCGCCTCGCCGGCGATCGCCGGCGGGCGGATCTTTGTGCGCACCGATCGTCATCTGGTGGCCATCGGCAGCTAGCCCGGCTGGCGTTGCTAGGGCTAGGCTATTATGACGCCGGCTCAATCGGCACGCCGTTGGGCACCAGTGGCAGTGATCGCAGGCGTACTCCCGTCGCCTCGAAGATGGCGCTGCCCAGCGCCGGTGCGATGGCGACGATCGGCGTCTCGCCGGCGCCGGCCGAGGGCAGGTCCCGGCGATCGAGGAGCACGGTCTCGATCTCCGGGACGTCGCTGAAGCGCGGCACCCGATATTGGGAGAATCGGGGGTTGCGGATTTTCCCCTCGTCGAACTCGATGGCCTCGAACAGCGCCCCGCCGATACCCATGACGATCGAGCCCTCGACCTGGTGCTTCAGGTGGTCGGGGTTGAGGATGGCGCCGCACTCGAAGGCCGCCACGATCCGGGTAACCGCCACCTCGCCGGTTCGCTCGTTCACCGACACCTCGGCGCAGGTGGCGATGTAGCCGTCCTTCTCGTAGCCGCAGGCGATGCCGCTGCCGAGGCCCGAGCCCGATTTCCGGTCGCGCCATCCGAAGGCATCGGCGGCCGCCGTCAGGACCGCTCGCATGCGCTCGTCCGCGAGGTTGTGCAGACGAAACTCCAGCGGGTCCATACCGACCGCGTCGGCGAGCTCGTCCATGTGGGTCTCGCGGGCGAAATGGTTGGCGGTGGCCGCCAGGCCCCGGTACGAGCCCTGGCGCAGCGGATAGTCGGTGCGGTGAAACTGGATGCGCTGGTTAGCCACCTCGTAGCGGGTGGCGATCGACGAGCCGCCCGAGTTGTAGTTGTGAAACTCCCAGGCGGTGAGCTTGCCGTCGGCCGTCGCCCCGCTGGCGACCTCGATGAGCCCGGCCGGGCGCAGATAGGCCCAGGTGAACTCCTCCTCGCGGGTCCAGACCAGCCGCACGGGGCGTCCCGCCGCACGCGCTAGACGTGCCGCTTCGACCGCCGCTTCGCCGGTGTGTTTGCCGCCATAGCCCGAGCCGGTGTCCGGCATGATCACCCGAACGCTCTCCTCGGGAACGCGGAAGGCCTCCGCCAGCTCGGTGCGGACGCCGAACGGCCTTTGCGTGCCGGTCCAGACGGTGAGCTTGCCGTCGGCGGCCCAGCTCGCCAGGCCGGCGCGCGGCTCGAGCGGGACGTGGGCGATGTAGGCAACCGTATAGGTGTGCTCCAGCGTCTTGTCGGCGGCGGCCAGGCCAGCCTCGATCGAGCCGGTCTCACGATTCGATCCACGCCCACCACCCCGCTGACCGCCGCCACCCTCGGCGGTGGCTTTGAGATGGTCGAAGAGCTGGCGCTGGCCGACCTGAGGGGTCGTGTTCCAGTCGGCTCGAATCGCTGCGATCGCCGCACGCGCCGTCTCTTCGGTGGGCGCCGCGACCCCGACGAACTCGCCGTCGTGCACCGCCGTCACGCCCGGCATCGCTTCCGCGGCGCTGAGATCCACGGAGGTTAGGGTTGCTCCGAACGCCGGCGCCCGCAGCACCTTGCCGTGCAGCATGTCCGGCAACGTCACATCCGACGGGTATTTGTGGGCGCCGGTGACGAACTCTCGTCCGTCGACCTTCGCCACCGACTGCCCGGCGACGGTCCACTGCCCCGGGTCGGTCACCGGTGCGTCTTCCGGAATCGTCTCGACGAGCTCGTGGCCGTCGACAAGCTCGCCGATGCCGAAGCTTGCGCCGGTCGTCGGGTTCGTCACCCGACCGTCTTTCAGAACGAGGCCGGAGCGGGTTCTGTCCCAGCGCTCGGCGGCGAGATCGAGCATGATCTCCCGCGCCGTCGCCGCGACCCGTCGCAGCTGCGTCGCCATGACGGGGGTCGTCTGACTGCCGAAGGTCCCCCGGTCGTAGGGCGTCAGGTCGGTGTCGCCCATCACCATCTTGATGGCCGTCATCGGTACCCGGAGCTCTTCGGCGACGACCTGGGACAACGAGGTCCGGATGTTCTGGCCGACCTCTACCTTGCCGGTGAGAACGGTGACGTTGCCGTCGGTACCGATGTGAATCCACGAGCCGACGTCCTGCGGCATGCCGCGCCGTCCACCGCGCCCGGATTCTTGCAGGGCGATCGCATCCGTGAAGACAACGGCGACGGCCACGCCTCCGCCGAGAACCCTGAAGAAGTCACGCCGGTCGAGGCCGAAGTTGTAGGCGGGGCGTTCCTCGAGCTCGTAGCGCTCCGACTCTTCGTCGCGACGGGGTGGGCATTGTGGCGCTCCCGCGAGCTCGAGCGCGGCCCGGCGACGCGATTCCCTACTCATGAGGTCCCTTCGCTCATTACGGTTGCGGCTTGTTTGATTGCCGCAACGATCCGTCGATAGGTGCCGCAGCGGCAGATGTTGCCGTCCATGTGGCGGATGATCGCGCGCTCGCTGGGGTCAGGGTCGGTGGCCAGCAAGCCGGCGGCGGCGACAATCATCCCGGCGGTGCAGTAGCCGCACTGCATGGCGTCTTTGTCGAGGAAGGCTTGCTGCAGGGCGTGCAGCGAGCCGTTCTTCTCGAGGCCCTCGATCGTCGTGACCCGCCGGCCGGCTACGGCGGTCAACGAGGTGATGCACGAGCGTCGCGGCACACCGTCGACGAGAACGGTGCAGGCGCCGCACTGCCCCTCGCCGCAACCGTATTTGGTCCCGCGGAGCCCGAGATCCTCCCGCAAGACCCAGAGCAGGTCCCGGTCGCGGTCGGCATCGACCTCGCACGCAACCCCGTTGACCTCGACCCGCACGATCGTGCGAGGCCTCAGTGCCGCCACGGGAGCTCCCTTTGCGCTCATATAGCCAGCCTAGCAGGCCGAGGTGAAAGTGTGATGGGTCTGGTTGCGACGACAACAGGGACCGCCACGCCTCCCCGCAAAGGAGATCGGTAGAATTCGCACGGCAACCACTGATAGATTCGGATTTAGGGACCGCTACTCATCGCACGCCGCCTGACGTTTGCGCATTGAGGTGAGGCAACGATGAGAACGCGGCCAAAGGCTGTGGTGTGGTTGTTGTGTGGGGCTCTACTCGGCGCGGGGTGTGGCGTTGATGTCGTATCCGATGCGCCCGATGACGACGGCGCGACCGCGGGTCTGGGCGGCGCCCCGAACGAATGGATGACCGCTATCGAAGGGAGCTGGACGCTTCCCGCCCGATCGGAAGAATACGTGTGCGTTTACCAGACGCTCACGGAGACGGTGTTCGTGAGCGCGCTCGATCCGATCAGCCCTTCGGGCACCCATCACACCTTCGTCTCTATCGGCTCGCCGACCCGTGCCGATGGGGTTGCCTCGTGTGACCCGAGCACGAACCATCCGACGTTCGTGGGCAGCTCCGGCGTTGGCACTTCTCCCTATCTTTTCCCCGAGGGCGTTGCCCTCCGCATGGAGGCTGGTCAGCAGCTACTGCTCAATCTGCATTTGTTCAACAACTCGGATACCGAGTTGTCCGGCACCTCCGGCGTTCGCATCAAGACGTTGGCTCCCGCTCAACTGACCCCGGTTCCATGAAGTAGGACCGCGGGCGAGGGGAGAGACTGCGCCCCGGACGCCGGCGTCTCGCGCCGCCGGATCGGCAGTGGGCGTGCCCCGGGAACACGGTGCAACCGTGGCCGTCTCCTATCGGCAGCGCCGGCGATCCTTCGAAAGATGATCGAAGTGTTTGCTGTGTTTGTATATTCTAAAAATATACAATCGATCCGATGGTGACACTAGGTGAGTTTGAACGAGTCTCGCGGTTTTGATTGGGACGACGCCAACGCACGCAAGATCTGGGAAAAGCATCAGGTTACGCCGAGCGAATGCGAGCAGGTGTTGCTCGAGCGCCCGCTGGTTGTGGCGGCCGACGTTGCGCACTCGGGGATTGAGGATCGCTATTACGCCTTGGGGCGTACGGGACTCGGGCGCCGGCTGTTCGTCGTGTTCACCATTCGTGACGATCTGATCCGGGTGATTTCTGCGCGCGGCATGAGCCAGCGCGAGAGGGAGGTATTTCGCCGTGCCGAAGACCGAGACTGAGCGAATGCTGCCTAGGTTTGATAACGAAGATCAGGAGCGCCGCTTTTGGGCCGAGCACGATTCGACCGCCTATGTGGATTGGAACAAGGCCGAGCGCGTCATATTGGCTAACCTGAAGCCGTCCACGAAGACGATCTCGTTGCGACTGCCGCAATCCATGCTCAACGAATTGAAGCTGCTCGCCAACAAGCGGGACGTCCCGTATCAGTCGCTGATGAAGATCTTCCTGGCGGAGCGGATCGAGAAGGAGCTGAAGTCCCGTTGGCGGGACATTGCCACGGTAACTTCACTTCCGCGGGATTGAGACAAGCGGCGCCGCGGACGGGAATCAATTCGTGACTTGAGCCTGTACCCGTGCCGTTCGCTTTTCCTCCTGCGCGAGGGTCGCGAATTGTGCCTTATCGGTCGCCTTCGCCATGGCGGCTGTAGCGGTTATGCGGCCCGATTCGACCAGCTCGAAGAGCGCATCGTCCATCGTCTGCATTCCGAGCGATCGGCCGCCCTGGATGATGGATTTGATCATCGGCGTGTTGCCCTCCCGGATGATGTTGGGCAGGCCGCTGGTTTTCACCAAGATCTCTTGTGCAGCGCAGCGGCCCTTGCCGTCCGCGGTGCGCAGCAGGAGCTGCGAGATGATCGCCACGACCGAGTCCGCCAGCGTCGTGCGGATCTGATTCTGTTGGTTGGCGGGGAAGGCGTCGATCAATCGGTCGACGGTCTTCACGGCGCTGTTGGTGTGCAGCGTGCCGAACACCAGCATGCCCATCTCGGCGGCGGTGATCGCCAGCGCGATGGTCTCGAGATCACGCATCTCGCCGACCAGCACGACGTCGGCGTCCTGTCGGATGGCGACTCGCAACGCCGCGGCGAAGCTCGTGGCATCGGCGCCGACCTCGCGCTGAGAAATGACGCACTTCTTGTTCGGGTGGACGAACTCCACCGGATCCTCGATCGTGACGATGTGCTTCGAATAAGTGTCGTTGATGCTATCGATGATTGCCGCCAGGGTGGTCGATTTACCCGATCCCGTGGGACCGGTCACGAGCACCAATCCTCGCCGCAAGTGGGCGAGCTTGCGGACGGCGTCGGGTAAGCCGAGCTCGTCGACGGTCAGAATGCGTTCGGGAATGATGCGAAACACCGCCCCTGCGCCGTTCTCCTGGCGCAGGTAGTTGGCGCGGAACCGAGCCACGCCCTCGAGCCCGTAGGCGAAATCCAGGTCTCCGGAAGACTTGTATTCCTGCCACTGTTTCTCGCTAACGAGCTCCCGTTGCATCGCCTCGAGCTCATCGGACGAAAGGGTTGCCCAGCTCTCCACGACTTCGAGCTCGCCGTGGACCCTGATCCGCGGTGGCAGCGTCGCCCCGAGGTGGAGGTCCGATCCATCGTTATCCTTCAGATGACGGAACAGCTCGTCCAATCTTGCCAAACCGGTTACCTCCTCTACGATGAGCTCGGTTCGAGAGGGCGAACAGGCGGATCGCCCTTGCCGAGCGCAACGCTCAGATCAATTGAACCTTGGATCTTCGGCGTGCAGCCGCGCTTCTTCCTTGGTAATGACCCGGGCCTTCACCAGTTCGGCCAGCGAGTCGTCCAGCAGCCGCATCCCCTGGCTGCTTCCGGTCTGCATCAACGAGATGATCTGGTAGGTCTTGTTGTCGCGGATCAGGTTGGCGATCGCCTTGGTGTTGGGCAGAATTTCGATCGCCGGCACGCGACCGCTGCCGTCGGCTTTGAGCACCAGGCGTTGCGAGATGACGGCTTTCAAGGACTCGGAGAACATGGTACGAATCTGCGCCTGTTGATCGGGGGGGAACACTCCGAGGATGCGGTTGAGCGTACGGACAGCGCCGCTCGTGTGCAGGGTGGCCAGCACGAGGTGTCCGGTCTCGGCGGCGGTCAAAGCCAGCGAGACCGTCTCGAGATCACGCAGCTCGCCGATCACGATCACATCAGGGTCTTCGCGAAGCGCCGCCCGCAAGGCCCGTGGGAAGGACTCGGTGTGGGGGCCGACCTGCCGCTGGTTGATGACACATCCGCCGGACACGTGCTGGAACTCGATCGGATCCTCGATGATCAGAATGTGGTCCCGGCGCCGCTCGTTGGCCACTCGTACGACCGCCGCCATCGTCGAGGATTTGCCACAGCCGGCCGGCCCGGTGAACAGCACGATGCCTTGGTGAAGTTCCGCCAACTCAGCGAGAGACTCCGGCAGTCCGAGATCCTCCAGGCTCGGCGCCTCGGGTGGGATGGCCCGGAAAACGGCGTCGACTCCGCGTTGCTGGTGGTAGGCGTTGGCGCGGAATCGGCCGACGCCGGAAAGCTGAAAGGCGAAGTCGAGCTGCAGGTCTTTCTCGAAGAGAGCGCGCTGCTCGTCGGCCAGCAGGCCGTACAGCATACGCTTTGCCTCCGCCGCGTCGACGATCTCTGTCGCATCGCGCAGCAGACCGTGAATCCGGACCTTCATGGGCGCACCGCTGTGCAGATGAAGATCGCTCACGCCGAGAGCACACGCCTGACGCAGAAGATCCTCGAGGGCGACTCCGGGAGGGCAGTCGAGCCTCGTCGATGGGGCCGGTGCGGTGGCCGTGTCCGGCGCTCGAGCCGGGTCTGCCGAAGCCGGCGCGGCCCCCGTATCCGGAGCTTGAGCCGCGTCTGCCGAGGCCGGCGTGGCGACGGCATCCGGCGCTCGAGGCGGATCTGCCGAGGCTGGGGCGGCGCCCGTATCCGGCGCCGAAGCTGCCGTATCCGGCGCGGTCCCCGAATCCGGTGTTTGAACCCGCTCCGCCGTGGTCCTGTCGCGCTCAGCCGAAGCCGAGGTGGCCGCGGATGGGTTTTTACTCTCGAAATCCGCCTGGGCGCGCAGAAGCTCCGCCAAGCCATCCTCCGAGAGGAAATCCTCGCTCACGAGGAACGCGCCGAAGTCCTCACCGCCACCTTTCGCTCGGTAGCCGCGCAGAGCTTCGAGGGCGCGTTCCTGGCTCAGTAGTTGGAGCTTGACCGCAAGCCGCGGCAAAACGGTATCTGCTCGAATCGGAGCACTCTCTCTGATTGACGATTGGAAGGGACGGCTGAGGCTAATCTTTCCGGTAAGGTCCGATCAATCCCTTTCCCAAGCTTACGGTGCCTGGCGTCGAGCGAAATTGACCACAGGCTTGCTGGCACAGTACTCCGACAAACCCGACGGCGTCCGGAACACATAGGAAAATCACATGAAGACCCAGTTCACAGGCTTGCTTGTTACCGTTCTTGTCGCCACCGGCTGTGCCGTGCCGGTCGATCAGCCGTCGGGCCCCGAGGGGGCGAGCAACGCGGATCGTTGAGCGGCTACCACCATCCTTCGGGCGCTTCTCCTTTCTTGAAACCTTGAGCGACTTCGGCTCGTAGACTACATTGTGAGCATTACATTGTGAGGATCCCCCGGAATCGTCGGGTTCGCTCCCCGAAGGAGACACGCGGGATGAAGAAGCTCTTGGTTGTGGCCATCCTTGCCATCGCGGTGGCGTCGCCGGCAACCGCACAGATGCACGGGCAGGGACCGACCGAGGTCTCCTTGCGGGTCGAGGCCGGCCGCTTGTTGGTGCCGGTCAAAGCGGCCGATGGCACCGAGTTCGAGTTCATGCTGAGCACCGGGACGCCGCCGACGGTGCTTTCCGAGTCGACAGCCGCCAAGCTGGGTGGTCACCTGAATCTCACCATCGGGGGTTTGCCGCTCGACATGGAGGGCCTCGTCACGGTGCCCGACGAGCAACTCACCACCGACGGATTGGTGATCGCCGGGATTGTCGGTAGCGAGACACTCAACGACTACGACATTCTGATCGACGTTCCCGGCGAGCGACTGGTGCTGAAGCCTTTCGGTCGCAGGGTGGAGTGGGACGGCATGAAGTTGTCGGATCCCATTCGCTTGCGGGTGCTCCACGGCGCGATTCTTGCGCTCGACATCGAGTTGAACGGCACACCGTACATGGCGCAGCTCGACCTGGGTATGTCGACCTTGATCATCAATGAGCCCGTCCAGACGGCGCTACACCTGCAAGCCGAGGGCGACACGACGCTCGGCGTCGGGGGCGCTGTGTACCCGCGTCTGTCCACGCGTATGCGCGACCTCGAGGTCTTCGAGCGCTGGGACCCGGACGGCGCCGGCTTCGTCATCGTCGGCGCGCCGCTGGTGTTCGACTGCGCCGTCTCAATCAGCTTCGTGCATCAGGAAATGAGGACCTGCGTGCGATGAGCCTGGACTTCTTGGGCGAGTTCGAGCAGATGGTTCTGCTGTCGATCATGCGACTCGACAACCATGCCTACGGCCTGGCGATCCGCAGCGAGCTCGAGGCGGTAGCCGGCAGGAAGCCCTCCAGCGGGTCGTTGTACACCACGCTCGATCGCATGGAGAAGAAAGGTCTTGTGGAGTCGCTCGCCGGAGAGAGCTCCCAGGAGCGCGGTGGGCGGCCGCGGCGGTACGTCCGCGTGACCGCCTCCGGCAAGGCGTTGCTGGCTCGTTCTCGGAGCACCCTCATGGCGCTCTGGGACGGGCTCGAAGCCGGCCTCGACCGATGAGCGGCTACCGGCCTCCTCGTTGGCTCGAGCGAATGCTCGAATGGGCGGTTCCCGCCGGCCTGTCGGGGCAGGGGACCCTCGGCGACCTGGCCGAGGAGTTCGAGCGACGGGCGCTCGATTCGCCTCTCCGGGCCCGCCTCTGGTATGCGGTCCAGACCGCGTCGATCGTTGGCTATCGCTTGTTCTCGAGAAGCGGATCGCCGCGCTCGAGAGGCGGCCTCGATCTGATCGTGGACATCCGCTGGTCGTTTCGATCCATCATCAAGCACCCCGGATTTGCCCTTGCCATCGTGACCGTGCTGGGGCTCGGGCTGGGTGCCAACGTCGCGGTCTTCTCGGTGGTGGACGGGACGCTTCGCAATACGAGCTGGTGGAGCGACCCGGACGCGGCCGTCGCCATCTGGCCCGATACCCGGTTCTCGTTCGGGCAGATCGAGCTCTACGCCGAAGAGCAGGTGGTGTACCGCGCGGTGGGCGGCTACGTCGAGCTCGCCTTCGCCCTACGAACTCCGGACGGCGAGAGCGAGAGCGTCAATGGAGCGCTCATTACGCCGGAGCTATTCCGCCAGCTCACGGTGCAGCCGATGCTTGGCCGGGCGCTCTCGGACGACGACGCTTTTTTCGCCGGCGAGCGGGTTGTCGTCATCAGCGAAGCGCTCTGGCGGCGGACTTTTGCCGCCGATCCGGAGGTTGTGGGTAGCCGCATCGACGTCAATGGAGCCCCCGCCACGGTTGTGGGCATCCAGGGCGCCGGTGGCGTGGCGCCCGGGGGGCGTGCCGAAATCTGGTTCCCGCTCACCATGGATCCTCGCGACGACGACTTCTGGAAAGCGCAGGTTCACCAGATGGTGGGTGTGTTACGCGATGGCGCCACCCTCGACGATGCTTTCGATGATCTGGGCGCGTTTACCCAGCGGCTCTCGGACCTGTTCCCGATGTTCTATCCCGACGGCTGGGCAGATGGGCTCGCCACTGTGGCGCGCGCCGACGAGGCGCAAAGACGCATGATCGCAACGCCGTTGCTGCTGCTCTTCGCCGGTACCGGCCTGCTGCTGCTGGTGACGGCGCTGAACGTCGGTAATTTGCTTCTTGGTCGAGGCATCGATCGGCGCAAGGAGCTCGCCGTGCGGGTCTCTATCGGCGCCGGCAAAGGCCGCATCGTACGGCAACTCCTGGTCGAAGGCTTCGTGCTCACCCTCCTCGCCCTTGGCCTTGGCCTGGCGAGTGGAGCCCTCGGAGCACGCTGGATCGCGCGGCTCTTTGTGGAGCAGGTGGTGGTCACCAACAGTTCGGTGCTGTCGTCGTCGGTGTTGGTGTTCACGCTGGCGATCGCCGCGGTCGCCTGGTTGGTCGTGAATGGCGTACCGATCGCCCACTTCCTGCGCACCCAGCGCTCGGGACTTACCGTCAGGCCGGACTCGGGTGCCGGGATGCAGCGCTTTCTCGTGGCCGGCCAAGCCGCTCTCGCCACGCTGTTGCTGGTTTCGGCAACGCTTCTCGTTGCCACCGTCGACAACCTCCGGCAGGTGCCCCTCGGGTTCGAGCCCGGAGGGCTCCTTACGGTGGAGATGTCTCCGCCCGCGGATCGGACGGCGTCGATTCCCGTCGCCCGCGAGCTCTACGATCGGCTGGTCGCGAGCGTCTCTGACCTGCCGGGGGTCGAAGCGGTGGGCCTTACCGGGTGGCTGCCGTTGCGCGCCCAAGCCCCGACTTCGCCGATCAACCTTCAGGCCGCTCCGGTGGATCCGCGCGAGGCACTCAAGGCGCCGATGCACATGGTCGATGCCGGCTTCTTCGAGGTCTTCGGTGTGAAGCCGCTGGAGGGTCGGTTGCTCGGCATCGAGGATCGCGCCGGCCTGGTCAACGCGCCCGGCTCGGGCACGGAGATGGGACCCAGCGCGGTCGTGGTCAACAAGACGCTGGCCGACATGCTGTGGCCCGACGGCAATGCGCTCGGCCAGATGATCGCCATCGATCCCCACGCCTGGAACACCTGGGCCCCGGTCGTCGGTGTGGTGCCCGACATCAGGTCGGGCGAGATCATCGGACCGATCGGCCCCGCCTTCTACGTGGCGCTGGCCGAGAGCCCGTCTCGCGACGTCACGCTCATCGTGCGCAGCGAGGCGGCGCCGAGCGGGTTGATCCCGATGTTGCGTCGTACCATCAAAGAGGTCGATGCGCTGGTGCCCATCCGGGCGATCGCGACCATGAGCGATGTCGTGCGCGCCGCCTACGCCACGTCGTGGGTCATGATGGGCTTGCTGATCGTGTTGGCCGCGCTGGCGACGGGACTCGGCGCCATCGGCATCTATGCCGTCCTTGCCCAACACGTCGCCCTCAACAGGCGCGAGATCGGTGTGCGGATGGCCCTGGGTGCGGCGCCGAGCGTGGTGGTAGGGGGTGTCGTCCGCTCCGGATTGATCCTCGCCGGCGTCGGCATCGTCACAGGCAGCGTGGCGGCCGCGATATCGACGCGATTCCTCGAGTCGTTGCTATTCGGTGTTTCAGCGCTGGCTCCATGGGCGTTCATCGCCCCGGGGGTAACGCTGGCGGTGGCGGCGGCACTGGCCGCGTGGGTCCCCGCCGCGCGTGCCGGCCGCTTGCCGCCGGCGGACGTGCTCCGGAGCGATTGAAGAGAGCGTGTCGATCCGATGAAGTCGCTCCGCGCCGAATGGGTCGCCTGCTCGTCTCCCGAGCTCGTTTGTCGGATGCCACTCATCGAGCGCCACGGGCCGGATGAGCAGCAGTGCGGGCGGTGCGCCTAGCGGTTGTAGTTCGGTGTCGGTCCTCGGAGCTTTCGCCACACGCGATCGCAGGCTTCGAGCTGCTCGTCGCTCAGATCAGGCGCTTGCAGCGCTTCGAGATTTTCTTCGAGCTGGTCGAGGCGGGACGCGCCGAGGATGATGCAGTGTGCCTGCTCTTGCTGCAGCAGCCAGGCGAACGCGAGCTGGACGAGCGTCAGGCCCTCTGCCCGGGCGATCTCTCCGACCTCGCTGACGGCGTCGAAGTAGGCGTCGTGCCAGAACCGATCCAGATAGAGCTTATTGCCGTCGAAGCGGGTGCCGGGCAGCGGTGCGGCGTTCGCTTTCTGTTTGCCGGTGAGCAGGCCGCCGGCCAACGGGTTGTAGACGACGTTGGTAATACCCTCCTGCTCCGTGAAGGCGAAGTACTCCTGCTCGATGCCTCGGGCCAGCATGTTGTACATCGGCTGCGCGATCCACGGCTTGGCGTGCCCCGACTTGTCGCAGATAGCGTGCATCTCGCAGAGCTGCCAGGCGCTGTAGTTGGACGTGGCGGGGTAGCGAATCTTGCCCTCGCTGCGTAGCTCTTCGAGCACCCCGAGCGTCTCGTCGATCGGTGTGTCTCCATCCGGCTGATGGAGGTAGTAGATGTCCAGATAGTCGGTGCCGAGCCGCACGAGTGACGCTTCGATCGCCGTGCGTATAGCCGCGGCCGACAGGCCCTGGTACTCGACGGGGTCTCCCATGGCGCCCCGCGCCTTGCTCGCCAAGACGATCTCCTTGCGGCGCGGGCCGAGGGCGCGGCCGAGGATCTCTTCCGCTCGGCCCTGGTTGTAGATGTTGGCGGTATCGAAGAAATTGATGCCGGCGTCGAGGCACCGATCGACCATGCGCGAGGATTCCTCGAGGTCGGCCTGCGAGCCGAACGTCATCGTGCCCATGCAGGCACGCGAAACCTCGAGGTCGGTGTGGGCGATTTTCCTCTTTTCCACGTTGGCAAGCTCCTGTGCGCTTTTCCGTCAGCCACCACCATCGCCGCGGCGGCGCGGGCGAGGTCGCCGGTATGGCGGTTGCGGTCAGCGTCTCTTGGTTCAGTCCGCGGCTTTCTTGCCGACCAGACCGTCGAAACTGTAGCTGCCACCGCCTGCGGCAACGAAGAACAGGAACAGGAAGCAGTACAGGATGGGTAGCTCTCCCCGGTTCATGATGGGCCAGAAACTTCGCGAAAAGTGCGCCATGAAATAGGCAGTCGCCATTTCCCCCGAGAGGATGAAGGCGACCGGGCGAGTGTACATACCGAGCACGATCGCCAGGCCGCCGACAAGCTCCAGCAACCCGGCGAGGCCCATCAGCGAGACTACCGCCACCGCTTCCTCGCGGCCGAGAACGGCGAATAGCTTCTGCGCCCCGTGTTGCATGAATAGAGCGCCGCTGACCACCCGCAGCAGGCTCAGTGTGATATCTGCGAAGCTGCCCTTTGGGATCTCGAGCATCCGATGCCTTCTCCCTACCTGGCCGGCGAGAAGTCAGTCGGGTTCAGGAACAAGGACTCGACGTTGCTCACCAGCCTGCCGTCGACTTGCGAGGCGTCCCGCATCGTAGCCCAGTCGGGGTCGGCGCCGAACGCCCGCCAGGAGGCCCGCGCTGCATCGCGGCTCTCGTGCGCCAGCATGTACACCAGGGTGTTTTCGGCGAGCGGCGATTCGGCAGGAACCCAGTAGCCGATGCCCCGCATGCCGTGCTTCTCGAACAAGTCGGTTTCGCCCCCACCGAATCGATCGAGCAGTGCTTGCAGCTTCCCCTCGTTGACGGTGTAGGTGCGCAGTTCGAACACCCGATTCATTTCTTGCGCCTCGGTCACGGCGTGATGATTCGCCGCCAGACCCCCGAGAAACGCTACGAGCCCGATGCACAGCCTCACTCCGTACTTTCGGATCATCTGAAACTCCTTGCTTGTGACCTGTTTCTGCAACTTCCCGGGCCACCGAGGCTCTAGCCGACCAAACGGGCGGCTCCTCCTCAGAGGATTGGCGCCGCAAGCGTACGTGGAGGTGCCGTTACGATCAACGTGGGACCCCAGCCCTGGGAGGCTCGTCGTGATGAGACGGCCATGGCCGCGATTCGTTGCGGCGGCGGTAGGGTCGCGTCTGATGGCAGAGTGCTCAACGGCCGGTGTTGTCCTAATTGGGACACTGCCCAAGCGCCACGCTCTTTGACGACGAACCGTAGCGCCCGATAGGCTGGAGCCAACAACGGCTGCTCCCCGTGGACGTGGAAGGCAACCGTGTTTGTCCTCGCTCGAAATCGGCCGGCGATCAGAACGCAGCGCATCGCGGTATGCGCGGCCATCGTTCTCATGGTGGGTCACTCGGGGGCTCGCGCCCAGGAAGGCGCCGAAGCGCTGGCGCTAGCCGAGGCGGCGCTGGCATCGAACCCGCCGGATCTCCAGCAAGCGCTGCGGGAAGCCGACAACGCAATCGACGCCGACCGCCGCTTGTGGCCGGCGCATCTGATCCGCGGGTTGGCGCTCGGCCGGATGGGTCGGGGGACCGAGGCTCTGGAGTCGTTTCTGCGCGCCACGTCGTTGAGCCCGGGACAACCCGCCGCCCATCGGGCCGTCGCGATCGCCGCCTTCAACGAGGGGCGCTACGAGCTCGCGTTCGAAAACCTCGTTCAGGCCGTCCAGGCCGGCGACGAGCAGGCGGCGGGAATGATCGACGCGATGACGGCATCGGCTCCTCCGCCACCGGATCTCGCCGACCAGCTCGAAGCTGCCAGGATCTTTCTCGAGCCGATCGATACAGAGATGTACCGCGGGGTTATTGATGTGAGCGAGCTGGGTGGAGTCAGTCGGCGCGATCCCCGACTCCTGAACCAACCCTCGGCGTCGGAGAATGCGTTGGATTTCTACGAGATGTCCCGGCAGATGAGACAAGCGCTCGTAACGTCGCGCGAGTTCGGGCTCGTGCCGGTTCCGGATATGGCCCGTTACAGCATGGTGATCGAGATCCACGATGTTGGGGGAGGCGTGCGCGTCGGCGGAGACCTGGGCGCCACACCAACCCGCGGCGGGCCGCAAAGCGTCAAGGGCTACGTCAAGATCCGAGATCTTCGCACCAACGACTGGGTCTACAGCCGTCTCCTCGATCTGTCCAACATGTCCTCGATTGCCGACCTCCACGCCGACATGGCCCGCCACGTCGAGTTCTTGGCGGTTTGGCTGGCGGACGAGAACCGCTGAACGGGGGCGGCTCTTCCGTGATCTCGGCGGTCCTTGCCGGGAGGATCCCCGACACCCTCTGGCCGCGGCCGATTACCGAAGATCAGCAACCCAGATGTCGCCGTCGGATTCCACGAATACGAAGAACAGCCACTTCCGGTCGCGGGTCATCGTGATGTTGTTGAGCCCGAATCTGCCGGTGGTTGGCTGCAAGTTGATCGGCTGGAAGCCTCCCACAGGGACGCCCTGCTCGGGGTCGAAGCCGATGAAGCCGAACTTGCTCTGCGTTTCGTCGGCGCGATCCGAAACCAGATAGATGCGGTTGGGGTCCGGGAACTCGTAGGAAGCCATCGCCCGGTCGAACACCAGTTGCGGTCGATCGGATCCCGGCCGGACGATGAAGAGAGACGCGGTGACTCTCGTCGACCAGGCGGATATCCTCGCCGTCCAGGTCCGAAACATACAGTCCGCGGGTGCCGTCCACGCTCGCGCGAGGGGAGCTGTCCGCGCTAGGCGGCGCCTGACGTTGGTTTCTCGAGTCCGGTTTGGTACCATGGTCGCGCCCACCCCGGGAGCTGCCATGCAGACCTTCTGGGCGAAAACGACAACGACAGTCGCGACGTCGGCACCCGACGGAGTCCACGACCCCGGGGTCGACCGTCGCCGGATGATCAGTGAGCTGCGTCCGCGAGATCGGATCGGGTGGCTGTACCTCGGCTGGGCGACCACATGCACGACCACGGCACTCTGGTTGAGCGCCACTCACTCCGTCGTCGCGTGGATCGCCGGTCAGTTGCTCCTGGCGGCCGCCTTGAATCAGTGGTTCGTGTTGCTCCACGAATCCGGTCATTCGACGCTGTTCCGCACCAAGGCTCTCCACAAACCGGTGGGCCATATCGCGGCCTTCTTCGCCGGGATCCCGTATGTGTCGTGGAAGGCGGTGCATGCGCTCCACCACCGGTGGACGGGCTGGCAGGATCTCGACCCGACCACCGCCGATCTCGTGCCGCGGCAGCTTCCGCGAGGCCAGCGTTTGCTCGTCGACTTCTGCTGGAGAACGTGGCTCCCCCTGTTCTCGATCCTCTACCGGACCAACAACTACTGGAACCTGCCACGCCTGTTCGGATTCTTCGACGATCGCCGACAACGCCGCCGCCTGGTCGCCAACGTGAGCGCTCAGCTCGTGGCCTACGGTGTCGTGATCGTGGCGCTGGGTCCGGTATATCTCCTCAAGCTCGTCGGCCTGGGGACGCTCATCGCGCTCGTCTTTCAGGATGTGTTGATCCTGAGCCAGCACACCCACATCCCGCAGGATCGAGCGAGAGGCTCCCACGTGAAGCCGATTCCGGCGATAGATCAGGAGGAGTACACGCGCTCGCTGGATTTTCCGCCGTGGTTCGCCCGTTGGGTGCTCCTGAACGTCAACGACCACGAGCTGCACCACATGTACCCCTCGGTCCCAGCGTGGGACCTCCCGCGGCTCGGACACGCGACGCGAAACCGCAACGGATGGCTCCACTTTGTCGTCGAGGCCAAGCGGCTACGGGGCGAGGTGTTCCTCTTCAAGAACCGGGACGAGACCGGTGCCCCCATCTGAGGCGCTCGGGGTGACGGCGCTGAATCCAGGGGCCTGCGCGCTCTTCATCATCGTGGGCTTCACGTGCGCCGGCGGAGCGCACGTGATCTGGTTGCGGAGCAGCTTCTCGCGCCGGTTCGCGGTTCCAATCGACCTGGGACTGACCCTTCGAGGTCATCGACTGTTCGGGGACAACAAAATGTGGCGCGGATTCCTGGTGATCATTCCCGCCGCCGCTGCATCGTTCTTCGTCCTCTCGCAGATCCTCCGAGGTGTCGGCCACTCGTCTCTGGGCCTGTGGCCTCTCGGCCCGGCGGCCTACGCGGGCCTCGGCGCCTGGACCGCGTTGGGCTTCATGATAGGTGAGCTTCCCAACTCCTTCGCTAAACGACAACTGGGCGTGCCTCCGGGCGGCACGGCGCCGGGTCGCATGGGGCTGCTCTTCAGGCTCGCCGATCGCTTGGATTCTGTTCTGGGGGTGCTCATCGCCCTCGCGCTCGTCGTGCCGGTCCCGGTGGACACCTGGGCATACATCCTGTTGGCCGGACCGATGATTCACTTGGGGTTCTCGGCATCCCTGTACCTCGTGGGCGTGAAACCGAGGGTCGCGTGAGGACGGCTCCGCGCTCTACTGGACCCGGCTGCCTCCTCACCAGCCTGGAGGAGAAGCCGGCGCTGGAAGACGTCGGGGCCAAGGCCTACAACCTGGCGCGTCTTCGCTGTGCCGGTCACTGCGTGCCGGAGGCGGTGGTCCTCACGACTGCCGCCTTTCGTCGGTTCCTCGAGACGAACAGCCTGGACGGCGCCATCGCCTCCCTTCGCTCGGGCCTCGACGCAGGCAACATCACGGGGATTCGCCGGGCGTCTCGAAGCATCCGAGAGCTCGTCCTCGAAGCCGAGATGCCGGACGACGTAAGGGCACCCCTCGAGGCCTGGTACGATGCCCGCCCCGACGGGCGACTCGTGGTGCGCAGCTCCGGCGTGGGCGAGGACGGCCCGGGCACGTCCTTCGCCGGGCAGCTCGACTCCTTCTTGGACATCGGAGACCTGGATGCGCTGCGTTGGGCGGTCCAGGCGTGCTGGGCCTCCTACTGGTCCGAGCGGGCTCTGGCGTATCGGCTCGGCCGGGGTGCCCGTCTTCAAGGCATGGGAGTGCTTGTGCAGCTCCGCGTCGATGCCCGATTCGCCGGCGTGCTCTTCACCCGCTCGCCGGATCCAGCCGACTCCTCATCGATGCTCGTCGAGTACTGCGCCGGCCTCGGCGACGTCCTGGTCAACGGCACCGTGACCCCCGGTCGCCTATCGATGTCTCGAGAGAGCCATCGATGGACCGTGCACCAGGGTGCGGCGCTCCCGACGGGGGTCGACGCGACCGCGCTCCTTAACGATAGCTGTCTCGGCCGCCTGCGGCGCACGGCGCTGGAAATCGAAGAGCTCTTCGGAGGGCCTCAGGACATCGAATGGGCGCTCGATCCCGATGGCCGGCTCCAGATCCTTCAGGCCCGACCGATCACGACGTTGGCGGGCAGCTCGACGAGCGGCCGCAGCGTCCCGGCGGGGATGACGGTGTGGTCGAACGCCAACGTCGACGAGAACTTCCCCGAACCTATCTCACCCCTCCTCTATTCGATTGCTCGACTCGGCTACGAGCATTACTTCCGCAACCTGGCCTTTGCATTCGGCCTCTCGCGGCGACGCATCGACGTGATGGAGCCTGCTTTCCCCGGATTGATCGGCGTGCATGCGGGCCGGATGTACTACAACCTCACCAACGTCCACACCGTACTGCGCCTCGCCCCGTACGGAGAGCAATTGGCGGCCGCCTTCGACCAATTCGTCGGCACGGAGAACTGCCGGTCTCCGCATCGCGACATCCCCTCCTTCGGACGGGTACGGCGTCTGCTGGAAGGTCTTTCGATCGTCGCCCACACGGGTTGGCAGTACGCGCTCGTCCACCGACGCGTCGCGGCGTTCGAGCGCACCGTCGACGACTTTGCGGACCGTACCCGGCCGGTGGATCTCGTCGGCAAAGCCTCGCCGGACTTGTTGGAGCTGCTGCGGGCCTTCGTGACCATCCGCTGCCACAGGTGGAAGAACGCCTCGCTCGCCGACGCCGCCGCCATGGTGTGCTACGCCGTCCTCGAGAAGCTTCTGCGCCGCGCGTTTCCGTCGCCGGACGCCGGGGTCTCGGCCTCCACGCTGCTCAAGGGCCTGCGCGACATCGTCAGCAACGAGCCGGTGCTCGCGCTTTGGGAGCTGTCTCGTCTTGTCCGGGACGACGCGGGACTGCGGGATCTGTTTGCCTCGCGGACCGGCGCCGACATCGCGGCGGAGCTCGACCTCGGCTCACATCCGGAGTTTCGGGTGGCGCTGGACGAGTATCTCGATCACTGGGGCTTCCGATGTCCGGCGGAGCTCATGCTGACGGTTCCCGACTTTCGCGAACGACCCGCCGACCTCCTCGAGATTCTCAAGGTCTATGTCGGCCTCGACGGGGACTCTCCGGCTGATACGTTGCGACGCGAGAAAGCGAAGCGCGAAGTGGCGACGGTTGGTGTTCTGCGCAGCCTACGAGACGGTGACCCGTACGGGCCGCTGGTGGGCGGCATCCGAGCCGCGGTCCTGCACCGGGTGATCCGGGCGACCCAGGGATCGATCGCGTTGCGCGAGCGTGCCCGACTCAAACAGGCGTTGTTGTATAGCCGCCTCCGGACGCTAGCGCTGTCGATTGGTGAGACGCTCGTACGAGACGGGCATCTGGACGAGCCCGCCGAGGTGTTCTTCCTGTCCGTCGATGAGCTCGACGAGTTGCTCGATGGGCGGGCGATGTTCCCCGATCAGGTGGGCGCTCTCGTCGAGCTCCGCCGAACGACGCACGCGGAGTTCGCCCAGCAGGCGCTCCCCGACACCCTGACGCTCCGCACCGGGAGCTACGTGAAGAGTGCGGCGACGTCGGCGGGCTCGGCTTCGGACGAAGCGACGACGTCGCTCACCGGAGTCGGTGTGTCGGGAGGTTGCGCTGAGGGGCCCGCGATCGTTCTGAAGGACGTCCGTGAAGCCACCCGGATCCAGCGGGGGCAGATCCTGGTGACGCGGCAGACCGATCCGGCGTGGGCCCCGTTCTTCTTCCTCATCGATGGGCTCGTTCTCGAGCGCGGGGGCATGCTCTCCCACGGCTCGATCCTGGCGCGGGAATACGGCCTGCCCTCGGTGGTCGGGATCCGTCATGCGACGGAGCGGATCCGGAACGGGCAATCGATCCTCGTCGACGGAGACCACGGTGTCGTCGCCACGATCGATTGACGTCGTGCTCGCATGGTGGGCGGAGCGCCTGCCGCTGCTTGCCTTCGGAGGCCTGGCGAGCTTCCTGGCGGTGGCGGGATTGGTGGGAGCCGACGGCACGGCGACCGGGTTTCTGGCCGCCGCCGGTGCGGCGTTCATCCTCATCGCCCACTTCAGACTCCTCGACGACCTCGCGGACAGAGCGCGCGACCGTGTCGAGCACCCGTCTCGAGTAATGCCTCGTGCCGCGTCGGTTGGCCCGTTCCGAATTCTCCTCGCTCTCACCTTCGTGTGCAGCGGGCTGGCGTTAGGCGCGATCGGAAGAGCCTGGGGCCCCGTGGGGTCGTTCATGCTCCTGCACGGCGCGCTCGCCGGCTGGTATCGCCTAAGGCCTAGGCCACCGCAGGCTCGGGACGGACTCTCGGCGCATATCGTCCTTCTCAAATACGCGGCGATCGTCTACATCGTCGGAGCGGCGGCCGGCGTCGGTCTCGGAGTCGAGCGCGTGCTGGTGCTCATGTTGGTGTATCTGACCTTCGCACTCTTCGAGATCCATCACGACCCCGCCCTGCGATCCGGGCCGGGTGCCGCCTGGATACTGCGGTGCGAGCTGGCGGGGTGGCTGGTCGTTTCGGTGGCGGTCGTCGTCTTGGTCAGCCCCCGACCCGTCGCCCTCCTCACGATCGGCTCACTCGTCCTGGGTGTGCTCCTCCTCGGAATCGCCTTTCGGCGGCTGCCGGACGAAACGACCGCGCGACGATGGAGTCCCGCGGTCCTCGTTGCCGGGTTCCTTCAGGTCCTCGCACTCACGATCCAATGACGACTCTTGCTCGAGCAACACTTGCTGCGGCTCCGGACCCGGCGCCCACGCCGGATCTCGAGTCCACGAACTGCTATCTGTGCGGCTCGGATTCGGCTCGCCCGTTCATCGGGGCGGAGGACGATCTGACCGGAAAACCCGGTCGCTTCTCGTTCGTTTCGTGTGACGAGTGCACGCTGGTCTACCAGCAGCCGCGCATCCCCTTGTCGGGAATCAAGGCCTACTACGACGATGACTACATCGCGCATCGGAGACACAGCGATTGGGGCATCATGCGCCGCTTCTTCGAGCGCAGCATGGATCGTCTGGATGCCAGCAAGGAGGACATCGTCGCGCGGTACGTGCCGCTGGGGTCCTCCCGGCGACTTTTGGACGTCGGTTGCGGCGCCGGGACGTTCGCCGCTCGCCTCCGCCGACGGCATGGTGTGGAGGCCGTGGGGCTCGACTTCAAGGAGCTTTCGGATCTACCCAGCTTCGCCGACGTCGAGTTTCGGTGTGGCCTCCTCTACGACCATGACTTCGGTGAGGAGCGGTTCGATCTCATCACCATGTGGCATTTCCTCGAGCACGACTACGATCCGGCGAGGAGCTTGCGCACGAGTCGGGAGCTGCTGACACGGGACGGTCGCCTCGTCGTCGAGGTCCCGCGACTCGACAGCGTCACGTTCACGATGTACGGAAATCGCTGGCCCGGTCTCCAGGCCCCGCAACACACCGCGCTGTATAGCCGACAGACCCTGATCAGCATGGTGGAGCGGGCGGGGCTCGAGGTTCTCGAGTACCTGCCGTACGGCGCTTTCCCCGCCTACTTCTACCTCTTCACGGGGGCGGCCTTCAGGCTCCTGAAGGGGCGCGGGCTCAACCTCAAGAGGGCCATCATTCCGTACGCGATCGGCCAGGCCCTGCTGTCACCGCTTCTCGTCTTCGAGCGGCGCCTCAATCTCGCGATGCAGACCATCGTCTGCAGGAGAGCGACATGACGTACGAGCGGAGAGCGACATGACATACGAGGGGACGGAAGCCCCTGTTCCGAGCAGCGGTCGTAAGGCCCGCACGGTGGTCTTGATTTTCGTGAGCACCGTGCTGACCACGGCGACAGCGCTCGCTTTGCTGCCCATCGGGCTCGTCACATTGTTCCGGGCTCGGCGCCTCTATGCGGCGGTGGCGACGCAGTTGGCGCGCGGCCTGCTTCGGCTCTGGGGCATCCGTGTGATCGTTCACCAGGATCGGCCGTTTCCCGCCACCCAGACGGTCTACGTCTCGAACCACTCCTCGACCATCGACCTGTTCGTCCTGGTGGCCCTGGGATTGCCCAACACCCGGTTCTTCATGTGGGGGCGGCTCCGCAAATACATTCCGCTCGGGATCATCGCTCAGCTCATGGGGACGTTCTTCACGGTGGAGCAGACCCGGCCGGCCGAGCGGACCAGAATCTTCCAACGCGCCGACCGCACGTTGCGCCGTACGCGGGAATCCGTCTACCTGAGCCCGGAGGGAAAACGGGTGGTGACAGGGGAGATCGGACACTTCAACAAGGGCGCCTTCCACTTGGCGACCAGCCTGCATGCGCCCATCGTGCCGCTGTACTTCAGGATTCCTCGTGAGGCCGACCCCGGTCTCGGTTACGACCCGCAGCGGTGTACGGTGCACGTTCATGTGAGGGCTCCGATCGATACCGATGACTGGCGCCTGGACGAGCTCATGCAGAACAAGGAGCGGGTGCGGGAGATGTTCGTCGGCTGGCATCGCGAGAGCCGTGCGCCGGAACGTGACGAACCGACCACGACGTCGACCGCAATACCGGGCTTCGCCCAATGACGCCCATGGGTTCGCCTTTCGGCTCGATGGTGGACTTGGCGCGGACGCGCGCCGCCGAGGGCGCCGAGGAGCTCCTCTATACGTTCTTGGAGGACGGCGAGAGACCCGGTGACGCGCTGACCTACGGGGAGGTGGACCGGATGGCTCGCGCCGTGGCTGCGGCGCTTCAGCGGTGGCGCCTGGAAGGCGAGCGCGCCTTGCTCCTGTGCCCTCCGGGCCCCGACTTCATCGCCGCCTTCTTTGGGTGCTTGTACGCGGGCGTGGTTGCGGTTCCCGCGTATCCACCGCATCCGGCACGGCCGCAACGTGCGTTCCCACGGCTGCAGGCGATCGCTGAAGACGCCACACCCAGTGTCGTTCTTTCGAGCCGGGCGCTGCTCCGCGCGGCCGCGACGATCGTCCGTGGAGTACCTGGCCTGGGCAAATCCCGCTGGCTCGCGATGGAGGACGTGGAAGCCGGCGCGGAGGAAAACTGGCGAGAGCCGGACGTCACCCCAGAGACCCTGGCGTTCCTCCAGTACACCTCGGGCTCCACCGCCGCCCCCAAAGGAGTGATGGTCCGCCACGGCAACCTGCTCTCGAACCTCGCCTCCATGGAGGCCGTTCAGGAACCCGAGGCGCCGCGGGTCGGTGTCTCTTGGCTGCCCGTCTACCACGACATGGGCCTGATCGAGGGGGTCCTTTCGCCTCTTTACGGCCGCTACACCGCGTACCTCATGGCGCCCACGGCCTTCATGCAGCGTCCCCGACGATGGCTGGAGGCGATTACTCGTTACCGCGGGACCAACAGCGGGGCCCCCAACTTCGCTTGGGACCTCTGCTCGCGCCGAATCCCCAGGGCTCAACGCGAGGGACTCGATCTGCGCTCGTGGCGTACCGCATACAACGGCTCGGAACCGATCCGGGCGGACACGCTCCAGCGGTTCGCCGCGGCGTTCCGCGACCAGGGCTTCGCGTGGCGAGCGGTCTTCCCCGTGTACGGATTGGCAGAGGCCACGCTCGTCGTGACCAGTGATCGGCAGTTGGATCCGCCGGTACTTCGACAGGTAGACCCGGACGCGCTGGGGCGCGATCGATGGATCGAACGGGCGGCGACAGAGCTCTCCCAGCCCCGCGTGTCGTGCGGTCGCCCGCTGCCCGGCGTCACCGTTCTGATCGTTGATCCCGACACGCGGACCGTCGCCGGGTCCGATGAGATCGGCGAGATTTGGGTCTCGGGCCCGAGCGTTGCCGCCGGCTATTGGAATCGACCGGAGGACAGCGAAGTCGCATTCGGCGCCTACCTCGCCGACACCGGAGCGGGTCCTTATCTGCGCACGGGAGATCTGGGGATCATGCGAGACGGTCGCCTCTACGTCACCGGTCGGCGAAAGGACCTGATCATCATTCGCGGGTCGAAGTACTACCCCCAGGATCTCGAGCTCACCGTCGAAGACGCGCACGCCGCCGTCCGCCGCGGATGCGTCGCCGCGTTCGCGATCGAGACCCCGTCGGGGGAGGCCGTCGTGGTGGCCGCGGAGATCGAGCGCCAACGTCGCGGCTCGTCGAGGCCCCCAGTGGCCACGCCTGACATCGCGCCGGCGGTTCGCGATGCGGTCGCCCGCCAGCACGGCATCCGGCTCCACGCTCTGGCGCTGCTCGCCCCGGGGGCGGTCCCGAAGACGACCAGTGGAAAGCTGCGCCGCCAAGCTACCCGCATGGCATATCTTGCCGGCGAGCTCGTTCCCCAGGCTGCTCTCGCCGGGCTCACGTCGGCGCCGCACGCTTCGTAGTGACGACCGCGTCGGTTTCCGCGCCGTCGAGTCGTTCTGCCGAGCGCCGTGTGCTGGCCGCGGCGGCCAGCGGCCTGAGAACCGACGCGTCGTGCATCGATACGCGCCGGTCATTGTTCAGCCAGGGTCTCGACTCCCTGAGCTCGGTCGAGCTGTTGGTGGCTCTCTCGACGGAATTCGGGCGAGAGTTACCGGACACCCTGTTGATCGACTGTCCAAGCATCGAGTCCCTCGCGCGACAGCTGGCGGAGCCGCACGCGCCCCGAGCACAGGATCGCGCCGACGCTCACGCCCGCATGCGCGCCGATGCTCAACTGCCGGAGGAGATCCGCCCGCCCGACCCCGTGCACGTCGCCGGCGCAGCCCATGGCGTCCTGCTGACCGGTGCCACCGGCTTCCTCGGTGCCCACGTGCTCGCCGAGCTGGTCACCACGACCAGGGCCCACGTGTACTGCCTCGTTCGCCAATCCGGCATCGAAGCTATCGAGGTACGGCTGCGCCGGGCACTGGAGCAACTCGAGCTGTGGTCCGACGACGTGCCCGACCGCGTCACGGCAGTCCCGGGTGATCTGGCCCGGCCGGGACTCGGCCTGGCGGCCCGGGACCGGCGAACGATACTGGCTCAGGTGGACACTGTCATCCACGTGGCCGCGGCGGTGGATTGGGTCATGCCCTACGACGCGCTGCGTGACGTGAACGTCGTGGCGACGAGGGAGCTGCTCCGGCTCGCCTGCGCCGCACCCGCCCGTTTCCACTTTGTCTCCAGCCTGAGTGTCTGCTATCTGACCGCGCCGCCCGAGCCCATCGACGAGGCCTTCGAGCCCGTGCAGCACCTCGAGGATCTGCACCTCGGGTACGCCCAGAGCAAGGCCGTCGCGGAAGCCTTGGTACGCTCGGCGGCGGCGCGCGGCCTCCCGGCGACGATCTACCGTCCCAGCCTGATATCCGGCAGTACCCGGAGCGGAATCTCGAAGGTCGACGATCTGCTGCCGTTGCTGCAAAAGGGGTGCATCGAGATGGGGATGGCGCCCGACCTGAACTGGCGGCTGGACTGTTGTTCGGTCGATTCCATCAGCAAGGCGATCACGCGCTGGGCAACGAACGGTCGCACCGCTCTCGACACGGTACACCTGAGCGCCGTGCGTCCAAGACATTGGAGAGAGTTCGTCCTGTGGCTCAATCTGTACGGCTACGACGTTCGACTGACCAGCTACGACGAGTGGCTCGCCAAGCTCGCCCGCGTGGCGCGCCACCCTGGCCACGCCCTCCACCGGCTCCGCTCCTTCTTCCAGCGCCGCATCGAGGCCGAGGGCGGCCGCAGGCTTCCCGAGCTGTACCAGGACGATGTCCGGGCTCCCATCGGGACCACGCTCAGTCGGCGCGCACTGGCCGCCGATGATTGTCTTCCGCACCGGTTGGAAATCCACGAACTCGAGCAGTACCAGGCCAGATTCGAGGCCAGTGGGTTCTTGGCCGGGCCTCGACGATCGGCGCCGCGCTCTGGGGCGGGGAACGGCTTCGATCCTGCCCTCATCGAGCGCCTTCTGCGACGCCACTACGCGGATCCCGGCTTGGTGGTCCATCAGGCGCGTCTGCTGGGTCGCGGCTCGGACCACAGCATCATGTCCGAGCTCACGAGCTGGCTTTCCGGCTGCGACACCGGGCTGAAACGGTATCGGGTCTCGCTGTCGAGCGAGCGCGGAGGGTCGCGCGACCTGGACATCGTCATCAAGAACAAGCCGAGCGACAGGCACGTCCTCGACGTCGGCGAGCGAGTCGCCGAACTCGTCGGCCCGACCCTCGGTCGTGAGTTCCGCCGACACCGGCACAGACTCGAGCTCTCCGGCTCACACCTTCGCGAGTTGACCGCCTATGGGCAGGTCGATGAACGGTTCCGGCGCTGCACGCCGACATGCTATGGGCAGATCTGCGACCCGGAACGGGATCTGTACCTGCTGGCGCTCGAGGACTTGTCGGGACTCGCGTTGCTCGACTCCGTGGACGACCCCGACGGTTGGGTTGAAGAAGCCGTCGAGGCCGCGGTGGTGGGTGTGGCATCGCTGCACTCCATCTGGTTGGGGCGCCCGAAGGCAGACGTGCGAAACGCCACCCTCTGCCACGTGCGCTCCGCCGAGGACGTGATCGCGATGCGCCCCCTGTGGGAGGCATTGGCGGCCCATGCGGGCGAGTCGGAGGAATGGATCGCTAGCGGGCTGGGATCCATTCACGCGAAGCTCGCACGAACCGTAGGGGATTGGTGGCCGGCGCTCGAGGCGCATCCCAGGACGTGGATTCACAACGACTTCAGTCCGCGGAATGTCGCGATGCGCGCCACAGACGGCGGATTTCGGCTGTGTGCCTACGACTGGGAGATGGCATCGTACGACGTTCCCCAACACGATCTGGTCGAGTTTCTGTGCTTCGCGCGCTGCGATGACATCGAAGCCAGGGAGCTGGAGCACTGGCTCGAGCGCCACCGGCGGGCTCTCGAATCGGCAGCCGACGCCGTACTCAGCCCCGAATCGTGGCGCGCCGGCTTCCACCTCGCGCTCTGCGATTTCCTCGTCAATCGCCTGGCGATGTATGCGCTGGTCCATCGATTCCGACCCCAGTCATATCTAGGCCGCGTGCTGCGTACGTGGCGCGCGCTGTTCGATCTCACCTCTGCCTGAGGGCTCACTTGGCACAAACCCGTCGATTGCGGCCGCACGCTGCCGGTCAGGGACGCGGAAATGCTCCCGTGATCGGGCTCGGCCTCATCGATCCCGCCACTCTCGTGACGCTCACCGGCCTCGGGCTCGGCTGCATCTCGTGTGTCATGGCGATTCGCGGCCAGCTGGACGGCGCCCTGGTGTGTCTCGTCGGCGCGGGCCTGAGCGACACCTTCGACGGCCCCATCGCTCAGCGATCCATCAGGACGACCGAACAGCGGACGTTCGGCGCCGCGATGGACCTGCTCGCCGACATGGCGGGCTTCGGGATCGTACCGGCCGTCATCGTGCTGACCACCCATGAGGGGTGGCTGCCGATCTTCGCCGTTATGGCCTACATGATCAGCGCGGCGATTCGACTCGCCTATTTCGAGGTCACCCAGACAGGGGCCGTCCGGCTCGGACACTGGGGAGTCCCGGTGACCTATGTCGCCCTGGTCTTGCCTGTCGCCTACCTGCTCGCGGGCGCGCGGCCCGACGGTGTCGCCGTTCCCCTCGCGCTGCTCGCGCTGGCCTCGCTGTTCCTCGTCCGAGTCCGCGTCCCGAAGCCTACTGCCCGCTGGTATCCGGTGATCGGGGTCGTGGCGATCGGGATGATCGGCCTGCTCGTGCGCCGGATGATGCGGTGACGAGAAACGGCCGCAGGTCCCTTGTCACCGCTGCACGTACTCGTCGTCGATCGGCTCGATCGAACGTGGCACGCGGAGCGCGAAGTTCACCTTACCCACGTAAAAGCGCGTCCCGCCGATTTGCCGCCGGTAACGAAATGTCCAGCCGCGCAGCCGCTCGGTGCGCTCGCGCGATGGTGGATGGGAGCGACCGTAGGCGCCGATCACGTTGCCGATCGACACCACCGCTTCCTCGCCGATGCTGCCGGCGGGCCGGGTGGGCGGCTCCCCCTTCAGCTCCGCCATTCTCTCGAACAGCCGCGGGCCGACGACGGGGTCGTAGCCGGCTGCCATCGCCAGACGCAAGCCTTCCTCGTCGGCTTCGACTTCCTGGTATTGGCGGTAGCCTCGCGCCACGAGGCGCCGCAACATTTCCGCCATGAAGCCGACCGCGCCCGCTCCCACCTTGTCGAGAGCGATGATGTGTTGATACCGCTCGACGCAGTGCCGTCGATCGACGTGGGCGATCTCGTGACCGAGGACGACAGCCAGCTCGGCTTCCGATTCCAGCAGCTTCTCGAGCATGCCGGTGGTCACGGCGACGTGGCCGCCGGGCAGCGCCAACGCGTTCACCGCGTCTGATTCAATGACGTAGAAGTTGTACTCGATTCCGCGCCGCTCGATGAACGGCATGAGGGATTCGCCCACCGCGCTGACGTAATCGGCGAGCTCCGCGTCTGGCGACGGCTGCGACGCGAGGAATCCCGCCAGCTCCGCGCCGAGCCGGTTTTCCTCCTCATCCGAAATGCGCGTCAGGTTGAGCGTCGAGCGATCCACGTCCCACACGAAGTCGGCGAGAATCTCCGTCACCGAGCCGAGGCCGACGCGCTCGTCGAGCCGGCCGGCGGCGACCAGCACGGCGGAGGCGGCGATGACGACAAGCAACACGAGCAGGAAGATGCGGCGGGCGCTCACAGCAGCCTCCGTAGCTGCTCCCGGTAGCGGGAGTAGACGAACGACACGGCGATCAGCAGCATCCCCAGGATGATGAACGAGAAGATGCGGAACACCGTCTCGAGCTCGCGGAAGTCGTAGGAGAACGCCTTCAGGATGCACACGCCGAGCACTACCAACCCCGAGAGGCGCAGCTGCCGGTCGCGCAGGCCGAAGCCGGCGAGCAGCAGCGCCGTGCCCTGCAGACCCCAGGCAATCGTCAGCCAGCTGCCCGAGACTTCGTAGAAGAGGAATGCCGCCAGCAAGACCGTCCCCAGCAGCGACAGGGCGCTCGCGGCGTGCTTGTCGGCCCAGGTGACGAGGGCAGCGAACGGGTCGTCCGGGCTGCTGTCCCCGAGGGTGCGCTGCCGCCGCAGCATGAAGTACGCCGCGAACAGCCCCGCGGTGACCGCGATGCCGGTGAACAGGCGAGCCGGCATTCCGAGCACGGTTGCATCGAGGTAAAAGTTGATCGCCCAGGCGCGGGCGAAGACCACCCCGGCGAGGATGTAGCCGTGCAGGCGGAAATCGTCGAGCTTCCAGCGCCGGCCGACGAACAACAGCGTCAGGCACAGGATCATCCAACCGACGGCCGTCGCGGCCGGGCCGAGCTCATGGTAAAGGAGCACCGCGCCGAGAACCGTTGCCATGAGCGACAAGCCCGCGTAGCCGTGCTCGTCGAGCCAGCCGATGAGGGCATCAAGCCGGTTCCCGGCAGGGATCTCCACGTCGTGGCGCCGGCGCACGAGAGCGTACGACACCAGCAGCCCCGTGATGACGACGATACCGGCGAACAAACGGCCCGGGACAGCGAGAATCGTTCCGCCGACGTAGAAATTCGTGGCCCAGGCGCGAACGAACACCAGCGCCGCCAGCACGTAGGACTGGAAACGGAAGTCGCCGACGTCGCGCCGCAGGCCGAGGTACAGCAGCGCCAGCGCGAGAAGCATCCAGCCGATGACCGCCGGGGCACGACCGAGCTCGAAACGGATCAGCACAGCGCCGAGAATCACCGGCAGGTAGAGATAGGCGCGCTCGAGGGTGTCTTCCACCGACATCAGCACGTAGCGCCCCCGTGCCTCGCGCAGCCGCGACGCCACGTAGTAGTAAGCGGCGATCATCGGCACCAGCGTCAGCAACCGGTGCGACATGCTGAACGTCTCCCCGATGTTGGCAAAGTTCGCCATGAACGTGCGACCGAAAGCAGCCAGCAGCGCGATGTGCCCCCAGGTGCGCAGCCTGGGCTCCTGCACGCCGAACCCGGCCTCGACCAGCGCGAGACCGAGGAGCAGCCAGCCTACGGCGACCCACACGGGCGGCGCCACGTACCAGATCAGGACGGCGACCGCGAGGCTCCCGACCAGGCTCGCGGCTTCGAAGACGCCTTGCCGTTCCGTTCCGTCGACGCCCCGGGGCCTCCCGTACAGGCGCGCGGCAGCGCCGTAGCCGAACGCGGCTGCCGGTGCCAGCAGGGTCCACGCGTGCTCGGGCGCCGGGGTGAGGCCGAAGACGGTGGCGCACAAGATGTCGAACCACGCGATTGCCGCGACGACGTAGGCCTGGTATCGGAGCTCCGGGAGCACGACGAATACCGACGACTCGAAGAGCAAAGCCGCTAGCGCCAACCAACCCAGCGGGGCGAACTCCAGGGGTATCTCATAGCCGATGACGAGCGCCAGGATGAAGCTTGCGGCGTAGGTATACAGGTGCTCGAGCCCGGCCGCTCGTACCGACTTGGTCGCCCGCAGCAGGCCGCGGTTCACGAACAGCACGGTGGCGGCGAGCAGGGCCACAGGCGTTCCGCGCCAGAATGTCCGACCGGCGATCTCGAGCTGCTCCGGAAGGTTCAAATCGATGCCGACAACCCGCAGCACGGGCAGGACGATGAGCAGGGACCCGAGCGTGCGCAGGAACTTCCGCCGCAGCCGCAGGCCGGCGAAAATCAACATCTGTGCCTCCAGCAGCCAGGCCACCGTCATCTGCCAGCCGTCGAAACGCAGGTAGATGCCGAGGGCGAACAAGGCCGCCGCGATCGCGATCGCCCCCTCGTAGGTGATCGACTCGACGCCCCGACCGCCGGCGCCGCTGGGCACCTCGTGTTCGTCTACGAACCGACCACGCAGCACCGCGCTGGCCAGATAGGCGGTGCCCGCGAGGGCGAAGAAGCCGAACAAGTTGCCGGGGCTGGCCGCGTTCCACTCAATGATCGAGATACCGAGGAAACCGGCGGTGTTGAGAGGAAACAGCGAGTAGGCGATCTGGTCGGTCCGCCCCTTGATGAGCGACAACACGTCGAAGGCCTCGAAGACCAGCCAGTAGGCAAGGATCAGAAACTGCCCGAAGGCCCAGTCGACCTCCGGCGCGCCGGCGGCCTGGAGGCCGCTGTAACGCAACAAGAAGGAGCCGTAGCTGAGCACCAGCCCGGCGACCGCCATGCGCTCCCAATTGAACCTCTGCGCCACGTACAGCAACGACGCGGCGACCACGACGCCGGCGATCAGCGCGAAGCGGGACAGCGGGCTGATGGCGAGGGTCGTGAAGGTGATGAAATATGCCAGCCCGGTAATCGCCTGCGAGCGGTAGTGCAGCGAGTGCCCGAGCATGCCGACGGCGACGGCGAACAGCAGCAGCGTGCCGAGCAGCGGGCTGTCGATGACGCGGGCCGCGGCGAGCCCGTGCATGGCGTAGGTGGTGAAGTACAGACCGGCCCAGCCGCCGCCGAGCAAGCCCTCGGCAAAGATCCGGTAGCGCTCGCGGCGCTGCAGTATGACCCCCGCGCCCAGCATCGCGACGCTCACCGACAGGCCGAGGGCGACGCGCCCGGCGGGCTCGAGGTGAGACACCGAGTAGGCCAGCAGCATGGCGATGCCGATTACCAGCACCAGGGCGCCCAATTTGTTGAGCCAGTTGCCGCCGATGACGGCTTCCCAGTCGGCGCCCCCGAACGCCTGGCTCGCCCAAGATTTCGGGCTGCCCGCCGCCGTCCAGGCGGCCCGCGCTTTCTTCGGCGCGGGCATCACCACACGGTTGGTCGCCCCCCGTCTGGTGGGGCGTTCCACCGGTGTCCGTGGTTTCGGCCGCGTTGGTGGCTTCACCGGCACCGGCGGCGTCGTCGAAACCTGAGGCGCCTGCGGCACCGGGGCAGCGACCGGCGCAGGCGATTCGGCCTCAGCCGCGCCGAGGCGCGCCTCGAGGCGAGCAACGCGGTGGCGCAGCACATCCAGCTCGCCCAGATCTCGCCTCACGCCGTCTATCGTCGTGCGGAGTCGGCGCTGCTCCTGCGTCCTCGCCGCATACAGAGCCAAGAAGATGAAGGGGCTTGCGAGGATGAGCACGAACATGAGCTGCATGCGGCCGATCTCCTTCCCCCATCGATGGATTCGCCATCGCTACTCCCCACTAAAGTCGCTCGCAGGTGTGGTTACACACCGGCATCAAGAGGGTGGATGGGATGAAGCGGCCGGCCGCCGGGCGGATGCGCGGACGCTGGCGCACGCGTGACTCCTGCGACCGGATGATGCATCGAGAGAAAGCGGGCTAGCTGCGCAGCGCGAACTCGCCCGACCCCGATGCCTCGGGACCGGTGGTCAGATGCGGCGGCATTTGCAGGCGGTCCCTGAGCTTGTCGAGCAGCTGGCGGTCGAGACGGGTGACGCCCGACTCCTCCGGGCAAACGGCGCGGATCTCGTCGACCCTGTTGGCCATCTGCCGCAGCGTGTCCAGTCCGTACGCATCGAGCGAGACGGCGGCGAGCTCGCTCACCCATTGCAGCTCGCCGGCCAGCGCGGTCCTGTGGGCGCGCTCCTCGGCCACGCCGTGAACGAAGGCGTGCAGCTCCAGGTAGCCGTCGGGAAGCTCCATTTCGGCCGCCTCGCCAGGAGGCGCGAATCGCCGCTCGCCGAGGCCGGCCAGGTCGTCTTCGGCCTCGCGGCGCACCTGGTCGCGGAGCTCGGCGAGCGAGTCCTCGAAACGTTCCAGGTCGCTCAGCAGCTCGTCCATCGATTGGTAGCGCAGCGCCGGCGCCTTCGCCATCGCTTTGTGGACGATGTCCGACAGCTCCTCGGGCAACAGCTCGTTAATTCTGTGAATGGGCGCCGGCTGATGCTTCATGATTCTGTCGAAGATCTCGGGCACCCGCTTGCCCGGGAACGCCCGCTCGCCGGTCAGCAGCTCGTAGAAGACGGCGCCAGCGGCGAAAACGTCGGCCCGCCGGTCGACCTTCTTGCCGAGGACTTGCTCCGGCGACATGTAGGCGGGCGTGCCGATCGCCACGCCGGTGGCGGTCATCGTCGAGTCCTTGATGCGAGCGATTCCGAAGTCGAGAAGGCGCACGTCGCCGGCGCGGGTGACGAAGATGTTGTCGGGCTTGATGTCGCGATGGGCGATACCGGCGCGGTGGGCGTAGGCGAGTGCTGCGGCCACCTGTTTCATCAGCTCGAGGCGGCGCTCGAGCGACACTTTGTCGCCGCGATTGATCACCGCCTTGAGGTTCTCGCCTTCGAGGAATTCCATCACGATGTAGGGGTGGCCGTCGGCCTCGCCCATGCCGTGGATGTCGATGATGTTGGGATGGTCCAGCGCCGCGGCGACGCGAGCCTCGCGGATGAAGCGCTCGCGCGATCGTTGATCGCCGCTCGCACGGGCGGACATGACCTTGATGGCGATCTCGCCGAGGGAATCGTCCCAGGCGCGATAGACGACGCCCATCGTGCCCTTGCCGACCCTCTCGAGGTTGGTGTACTTGCCTAGTTTCTTCACGGTTTTGACCTCGGGGACCTGAATATGACGGTACCGGGCGCCGGGTCGCGGGCGAAGCCAGAAATGATGGGCTCGCGGCCGGTGCTGTTGGCAGCCATCCGGGCCCGCGCGTTACGCTCAGCGCGTCGCCTCGCTCTTTCGACCCTCAGGGCTTGCCGTGAAGCCGCGCGCCGTTCAACTTGTCTCGCTGGTGTTGTTCTTGCTGGCAGGGGCCTCCACTGGCTACGTGGCCGCTGACTCCGCGGTCACTGGCGCCTCCGTGGGTGGTGCCGCTGCGGCGTCGCAGCCCGCAGCGTTGCAGCCGATGCCGCCACTGCCGTCGCCGCACCAGCTACCGCGCTCCGAGCTATTCACCTTCCACTCCGACGTCTTTCTCAACCTGCACCACTTCCTCTATAGATGGGCGCAGGCGGGCCCCGGGGCGGACACGTCGAGCCTCGACCGCCGCATCCGGCTGCGCGACGAGGATCGTCAGGTGCACGCGGCGCTTTCGAGCGCCGAGCGGGCGCAGTGGGACAAGGCCATTGGCTACTACCGCCTCGGGATGATCGAGCGCGACCTGCTGTTCGACGACGAGATGGTCGCCCTGCGCGATTGCCTGGTGATGGCGGGAAACTTCTGCGACCGGATCGCCGAGCGCGATCAGGACACGCTCGATCTTCTCAACGAGACGATGCCGGTGTTCCGCCGCCACTGGTGGGAGCGGCACAACGACGAGAACCGTGCCTGGATCAACGTCCAGATTCCATTGGCGCGAGCCCACGAGGCCCGGATCGCGGCGCGTGTGGCGGCCGCCTACACGGGCACCTGGCCCGAGAGCCGCAACCGCGTCGACGTGATGGTGTACGCCAACCGGGTCGGGGGCTACACGACGAGCGACGGGCACATTACCGTCACCAGCATCGAGGCGGGCACGCAGGACTACCTGGGGCTGGAGTTGCTCTTTCACGAGGCGTCGCACGGCGACACGATGGAGCGGCCGCTGCGCCGGCTGATCCGTGACTCCTTCGATGCCATCGGCGCCGAGGTCCCGCGTGACCTGTGGCACATGACGATCTTCTACACCGCCGGCGAGATCACCCGCGCCGTGCTCGCCGAGGCCGGCATCGACTACCCGCAGACCTACGCCGAGTTCGCCGGGATCTTCTCGCGCCGCGAGGACAACATCCGGGCGAAGGCGGCGCTGGATACGGCCTGGAAGGACGCGCTCGTCGGGCAAGGCGGGTTCGAAGAGGCGATGCGCCGGGTGGCGGAGGCGTGGAGGGCGGCGGAGAGGTAGGGCGGAACCAGTCGAGGCTTGGCGTTCCAACCATCGGGAGACCCGCGTCCGGTTGTAGCCCGCATGTCTCACGCCCTCCTGCTGCGGCCGCGGAGAAGCGCGCGGCTACCCGCATTTCTCAACGGGTGGCTACTGCGCGAGCGCGATGGCACGCGAGTATTGCGTTGCGCTTGGTCAGGCTCCCACCTGAGGTTGACGGCCGTCAGGGCGGCGACTATATTCAACCATATGGTTGAATTAAATCAGACCGGGTTGAACGGTACCTACGCCGCGCTGGCCGATCCGTCGCGCCGGGCGATCCTGGCGCGACTGCGCCAAGGAGCGGCGCGGGTGACCGAGATCGCGGAACCCTTCGACATGTCGCTCAACGCCGTTTCGAAGCACATCCGGGTTCTCGAGCGGGCGGGGCTGATCAGGCGGGAGATCTCGGGGCGTGACCACTTCCTGACGGTGAACATCGAGCCGCTGATCGAGGCTTCGAGGTGGATTGATGACCAGAGAACGTTCTGGGAGGGTCGCCTCGACGCCCTGGAGTCGTTTCTGCGCCACAAGAAGCGAACGGCCCGGAAGCAAGAAGAGACGCCGCGGGGGCGGGCGGAAGAGTGAGCATGGAACCGATCGCCGGCAGCCCGATCGCCACGGTCACGCGGATTCTGGAGGCGACACCGGAGGACGTCTTCGACGCCTGGACCGACCCGGAACAGGCCCGGCACTGGATGTGCCCGGTCGGGGCCACGGTTCCCGACCTCACGCTCGAGGCCAGGGTCGGCGGCCGGTTGCGGCTGGTGATGCGCGTCGACGGTAAGGACTTCATCCACCTCGGAGAGTTTCTCGAGGTCGAGCGCCCACGGCGCCTCGTCTTCACCTGGATCACGATGTACACGCGCTACAGGAAAAGCATCGTCACGGTCGACTTCGAGCCCGTCGACGACCGCACCGAGCTCCACGACCGCACCGAGATTCGCATCACCCACGTTCTGCTACCCGACGAGGAGATCGCCGACGCCCACCGCAAGGGCTGGGAGGGCCTGCTCGATCACCTTGAAATCCGCCTTTCTCGATGACTCCCCCAACCCCCACGACAAACGGCTGAAGAGCCCGCAGGCAAGCACGCTGAAGGGCCCGGCAGGCAAGGAGAAACCCCATGGCTGAGATCCTGCACCGATTGAACATCAACGCCCCGCCGGAGACCGTCTTCGACACCATCGCGACACCGCAGGGCATTCGCCTTTGGTGGACCGATGACTCTACCTCCGAGCCCGCCGTCGGGAGCGTGTCGGTGTTCAAGTTCATGAACGGCGAGGTCGTCTTCCGCATGCGCATCGACGAGTACGAGCCGGGCCGGCGCCTCGTCTGGACCTGCCTGGGCGACTACGACGAGTGGAACGGGACGACGCTCACCTGGCGCTTCGACCCGACCGACGACGGCAAGACGGTGCTCAACCTGGCGCACTCCGGCTGGGCTTCGACCGAGAAGGAGTATCCCCAGTGCAACGCGAGCTGGGGGCACTTGTTGCACGTTGTTCGCGATGTGGCGGAGGGTAGGGCGACCGAGCTCGAGGAATCTGAGCGGAGTTCCTGAGGGGGAGCAGCTCACTCGTTCGTGGCCGTCTCATCATGATGGGCCGAGTTTCTACGGGAAGATGACATTGCATGACGACACTATAGTGTCTTAGGATGACACCATGACGTTGTCCAGCAAACATCGCAGGACGCTGGCGACGATTTTCGAGGATCCTGTTCGTGCCAATGTCCCGTGGACTGATATCGAGAAACTGTTGCGGGGCTTGGGAGCCGAGCTCAGCGAAGGGCGGGGCTCTCGGGTGCGGATCTACCTGAACGGGGTGCGTGCCGTCTTCCACAG
>SMVB01088020.1_pt1 | contig 35968 bp, 35 predicted proteins | sample 2456461 | NCBI WGS metagenome assembly SMVB01 (sample SAMN11095934, study PRJNA526329) | marine sediment metagenome | biome: Marine sediment; feature: Surficial sediment; material: Deep marine sediment; isolation source: Hadal surficial sediment | place: Pacific Ocean | collected 2014-05 | depth...
CATCCGCCGCGGGGAGGTCGCACTTGTTCACCGCAACGACCAGGGGTACGCCTGCGTTCCGAGCGTGGCTGATCGCTTCCTTGGTCTGCGGCATGACCGAGTCGTCCGCGGCCACCACGAGAATCACGATGTCGGTGATCTCCGCACCTCGGGCACGCATGGCAGTGAAGGCGGAGTGACCCGGAGTATCCAGAAACGTGATCATCCGGTGGTCGTCCAACTCGACGTGGTAGGCACCAATGTGTTGCGTGATACCGCCCGACTCTCCGGCCACGACATTGGACCGCCGGATCGAATCCAACAGGAGCGTCTTACCGTGGTCGACATGCCCCATGACCGTCACGACCGGCGACCGCGGCTTCAGATCGGCCTCCACGTCCTCGTCCTCGACCGTGTCTTCGTAGTGGCCGTACTCCTCCTCGCGAATCACTGTGCACCCGAACCCATCGAGGAGCAATTCGATCTGGGGGAAGTCGAGGCGCTGATTGATGGTCACCGTGAGCCCTAGGTTCTTGAATGCGGACCCGATGATCTCAGTCGCGGACACGTCGACGAGGTCGGACAACTCCGATACGGTCAGGAATTCGTTCACCCGAACGGTTTTCAGCTCGCGTTCCTCTTCCTCACGCGCCTCCACCTCTGCGGCCTCGCGCTCTTCCCTGGACGGTCCGGATCCCCTCCGGCGACGCTTCTTCCCTCCGCCCTTGAGCTGCGCCATCACACGCTGGATGTTCTCTTGGACGGCGCTCTGATCCACGCGTTGGCGCTTTTTACCCTTCCGCTGGCGCTGGCTCCGCTGGCCATCAGGGGTATACCCCTCCGCCTGGACACGGACCTGTCCAGCCGTTCCGGTGGAAGCCACTGGCTTGGGGCGACGAATCATCCGGGCCGGTCCCTCGGACCCAGCCTGGCGTGCCGGCTCCGGCCGTTGCCTCGGCGGGGCTTCCGGTCCGGGTTCAGGAGCGGGTTCAGGAGATTTGGTAGCGGGCGTTTCCTCTTCGGCCTTCTCTTCCGCTTCCGCCCGAGCATCAGGCTCCACCTGGATAGCGGGTTCCTCTGCATCGACTGGGGCGGGTTCAGCATTGGCATCCGCTGCCCCCGGATCCGGAGCCGACTCCAGGGCGTCAGCGGAATCCTCGTCGCTGTCTGCGCCGCTCGCCGCCACCTCTGCCTCGCCGGTCACCTCCGCCTCTTCGGTTGCGTCCATCGCAGGCTGGGTTTCAGGCTCGGGCTCCGAAGGCAACTCGCTTCTGCGGCGACGACGGCGCTTTCCAGCGGCCGGCTTGGCGTCCACGATGGCCGCCTCGATCGCCTCTGCCACATCCTTGTGCCCGCTCCGCCGCTCACGCTCGAGGCGGGCGAGAATGAGAGCGACATCGCCGTCACCGACCGATGCGTCCTCGTCCGTCGCGGAAATCCGCAGAGTACGTAGGAGGTGCAACAACACCCCTGACGAAACCCCGAGGTCGGTGGCTAATTCTGCAACCCGCATCCGCTTCGTTTACCTCCGTGTCCCGTTCTCGACTGGTATTCCCGGCTCCACTCCTAACCGGGCTACCAACTCCTTCGCGAGCTCTCTATCCGTGACAGCCACCGCGGAAACCGGCGCCGATCCCACGGCCGATCCCAACGCCTCACGCGTCCCGAAGGTCATACGAGGCGTCTTCCTATGCCGGAGAAGCTTCATCACCTTGTCTCGTTGCGTCTCAGAGGCATCCTGAGCGAACAGGACCAGCCGCGCACGGCCCTCCTTGAGTGCCCGCCTCGTCGACCCGGTCCCGTACGCCAGCGCGCCGGCCCGTCGGGCCATCCCGAGAATAGCCATAGGGTCACTCATGCGCCTCATTCTCATCTTCTGTTGCCGCCGCTTCGTCGACCTCGGCGTCCTCCTCTGTCTGGGCGTCAGCCTCAGCTTGAATCTCCTCCTCACCTTCACCTTCTGTCGTCGCCGCTTCCTCGACCTCGGCGTCCTCCTCTGTCTGGGCGTCAGCCTCAGCCTGAATCTCCTCCTCGCCTTCACCTTCTGGTGCGACGGCTTCCTCGACCTCGGCGTCCTCCGCCACAGCCCCAGCGTCATCGGCGACGACCGTCAACTCATCGATCAACGCGAGCAGCTGGTCGGCCTCCGTCTCTCCGAGACCCTCGATAGCCAGAAACGCCGCACGATCGAAGTCGATAATTTGCAAGAAGGTGCTATATCCGCCGCCCTCGAGGGCACCCAGAGTCTCCGCCGTCAGATCAAGTTCGGCGAGCGCGAAGTCGGACGTTTCGAAGGAATCCTCGTCCGACTCCCGCTTGAACAAGGACAAATCGGCACCGAGCTCCAGCCACTCCCGCGATCCGTATAGATCGATCTGCCATCCGATGAGCTGCGATGCGAGCCGTACATTTTGTCCGTTTCGGCCGATCGCCAGAGAAAGTTGATCCTCGTCGACGATGGCCGTGATCACCTGGCGCTTCTGATCGCTCATCACCTTCGTGACCCGAGCAGGCGCAAGAGCCCGCCGTGCAAAGACCTCGGGTTCGGGATGCCACGGAACGATGTCTATGCGCTCTCCGCCCAGCTCCTGAACCACAGCCTGGACCCTGGAACCCCGCAGACCGACACAGGCGCCTACCGGGTCGATCGACTCGTCACGGCTGTACACGGCAATCTTGGTTCTCCCACCGACTTCGCGCGCGATCTCCTTGATGTCGACGATGCCCTGATGGATCTCCGGCACTTCGAGATAGAAGAGCGCACCCACGAAGATCGGAGCCGCCCTCGACAGGACCAGCCGGGGTCCTTTCGGCGTCTCTTCGACCTTCTTGAGTACACATCGGATGGGATCCCCCTGCCTGAACCGCTCGCGAGGATTCTGATCCTTCCATGGGATGATGGCGTCGGCATCGGGGGTGAGGTTGAGCATCACCACGATCTTGCCTCTCTCGATCTGCTGAACTTCGCCCGACAACAGCTCGCCCACACGATCAGCGTACTCCTCCCGGATCCGGTCGCGTTCGTTTTCGCGGACCCGCTGTACGATACGCTGCTTCACCGCCATCACCGCGTTTCGGCCGAAATCTTCAAAGGCGACCGGAATCTCCATCACGTCCCCGACCTCGAAACCCTCATCGTCCCAGCGGGCCTCTTCGAGGCTGATCTCCGACGACGGATCCTCGACCTCATCCACCACACGGCGGAGAACGACGATGCCCAATCCACCGGTGACGTCGTCGATGGCGATCTCAGCCTGCACATTGGGACCATGTATCCGAGACAAGCCCGCCATGATGCCATCCCTGAGGAGCTCGTTCACCTCCTCGGGCGACAAACTTTTCGTAGTAGCGACATCGTTGAACGCCGCTATAATCTGGCCAGCATCGATCATAATGTCCTCAGCACTGAGCACTCACTTCCATTTGAACAGGAGGTGGGCTCCCTTGATATCCGCAAGGGGAACGCCCACCTCTGCACCATCTTCAAGCCGGAGTCGAACCGTCGGTTCCGGCTCCGAGTCCAACCCCAACAGCTCCGCCTCGAGCCGGGAGGAGCGCTCCGCGAGCACTCCAAATCCCTGGACCACGACCGGCTCACCCACAAATCGCTCCCAATCCTGCGGCCGTGTCAGCGGCCGCTCGACACCCGGCGACGAGACCTCCAACACATACCGTTCCGGTATCTCGTCATGCTCATCCAGCCAACTCTCCAACGCACGGCTCACACGGGCGCAATCGTCCACCGTCACGGGTGGGTCACCCGGCGGGGCGTCACCCCTCGAACTCCGCTCAATACGGAGCCGAATGACCGGCCGATTCCGACTACCCGCCCAATCCATCGAGACGAGATCGATCCCCAGATCCAGGAGGCGGTCCTCTGCCTCACGCCTAATCTTCGGCCTCGCTGGAGCCATGCTCCCCTCCACCCGGAGGCGCGATACCAACCCCCCGAGAACAAAAAAGCGGGGGCGAACAACTCCCCCACTTACAAAATTGCCGCCCCTTTGGGCGGCCCAGACGAAGCGTAAGATAGCCGCGACGTCTTTTCTTTTCAAGACTTCGGCGGTCCCGGACACGGATTTCTCAAGGCTTACGAGCCCTCCGTGTCTTGGGTTTATGAATCTGCGGAATCCCCAGCGTCCGTACCCATCTCCCGCTCGATTTCAGCGACCCGGAGTTCGACCCGCTCCACGACCTTCTTGAGTACGTCAAATTCCTTCTGCTTGACGAAATCGAGCGCGTCACGCGCCTCTCCGGCCTTCTCCTGGGCCTTTTCGAGGGTACTGCGCATCACCTCCTTGGCCCGTTCCGGGCTTAGATCGCCACGCTCTCTCGCCTCCTTCAGGGTTTCTTCAATGGCATCCTTCATCGCCGAGAGCATGCTGAGCCCCTGGCGAATCCCACCCTTGATGCCCTCGCCCCGCCCCTCCTCGTTCGGCTCTTTCTTACTGTCCCCACCGTTCCCTTCCTCAGACATCGTCACTCCCCTTTTTTTTGCGGCTGCGATCAACCTCACCGGAATCCGTCAAAAACAATCATGGCACATCCAGACGCTCGATGCGGGCACCCAACGCCTTCAGCCGCTCGTCGATCCTTTCGTATCCCCGCTCAATCTGGGTGACGTTGTGGATGCGGCTGGTCCCCTGGGCCCCCAGGGCCGCGATGAGCATCGCCATGCCCGCGCGGATGTCCGGGCTCTCCAGCACCGTACCCTGGAGCACCGAGGGCCCGACCACGACGGCCCTATGGGGATCACAGAGGATGATGCGCGCGCCCATCCCGACCAACTTGTCCGTAAAAAACATTCGGGATTCGAACATCTTCTCGTGAACCAGGATCGTGCCCGTACACTGCGTGGCGGTCACCACCGCAATCGAGGTCAGGTCTGCCGGGAACGCGGGCCAAGGTCCGTCGTCGATCTTGGGAACCGCGCCGAAAGCGTCACTCGCCACCCGGCAGGTGCGATCCCCGTGGACCGTAAGCGTATCCCCATCGACGCTCACCTCAACCCCGAGGCGCCTGAAGCCCAATAGGGTCGAATCGAGGTGCTCGACGGGAGCACCTTCCACCACAATCTCGCTCCCGGTGACCGCCGCGAGGCCCACGAAGGATCCGGCCTCGATGTGGTCGGAACCCACTGCGAACGTGGCGCCTCCCAACTCACGCACGCCGGAGATGTGAAGCTGATTGGTTCCAATCCCCTCGATTCCGCCACCCATCCTGTTAAGGAGATGGCAGAGATCCTGGACGTGAGGCTCTGACGCGGAATTGCGAATCGTGGATTCCCCTTTTGCAAGGACGGCGGCCATGATGGCATTCTCGGTGGCCGTGACCGAGGGCTCATCCAGGAAGAAATTCGCCCCCCTGAGTTCCCTCGCCTCGATCTCGAACCCACCGGCCAACCGTACGGATGCTCCGAGCGCCCGGAACGCCAGGAAATGAGTATCCATTCGACGACGCCCGATGACGTCGCCCCCGGGAGGCGGAAGGTCGACCTTCCCGAAACGAGCCAGCAGTGGTCCCGCCAGGAGGAGCGACGCGCGAATTCTTTCGCTCAGCGCCCGGTCTACACTCCCCGAGGAGACCCCGGAGGCATCGATGGTTACGGTGTTCTCATCGTCCCAGCAAACCTCCGCGCCAAGGGAGGTGACGATTTCCAAGAGCGTCTCGACATCGCCTATCCTGGGGATGTTTTGGAGCGTGACCGGCTCCGACGTCATAACGGTCGCCGCGATAGCGGGGAGGGCAGCGTTCTTGTTGCCCGCCGGCCTTATCCTCCCGCTCAGCGAGTGACCACCTTCGACGATATAGCTGGGCATAACCTCCTTACCGTGTCTCGAGCCCTTCCCGCCGCTACGTCGCGCCAACACCCTCTCATGCTCCCACCGCCGGCGACGGAGGCCAACATATTCCCTCGCACCCGAACACAGCAACAATCGGGCCGGCCACTATCACCCGGGGACCCGCCTTGACACCTAGTGCGAGCCCGGCCTAGTCTCGTAGACCGTCGAATCGGCCGCTCTTCTGAGTCATTATACGAATCGTGTAAGCGGTTACTTTAAATTAGTTTAACGAACTTCCTTACAGTCTATTCTACGGTTTGTGGGTTCAGTCCCGACTCTCAAGAGGAAGGAATCCAGGTCTTGGTCGACACCCTCGCCAAACGCGATCTGGTCGAAAGCCAGGAGACGTGACCGCGGCGCGTCCCACCTCCGAACCCTCGGAGGATGTGGACGCTGAAAAAGAGGGTACTAGAACATCCACGTCCTGAGCTTTAAACTTTCGGCATGACAACTCGTTTGTTTTCCGTCTCAGTTTTTCCACTGCAGCAAGCGGTAGCGAGCGCCGCACCGAATACCCTTCAGGTCGCGGCGGAAGTCTCGACGGTCGTAATTGCCGTGATATCGGTCATGCTCCTGGTGGTCATCCTCCTGTTTTTCGTACAGCTCAGGAAACTGCTCAGGTCGCTCCAACAACACGTCCAGCCGGTGACGGATCGAGCGCGCGTAGCGGCAGAAAACGTGGAGTACATCACGGCCCTGGTACGCCAGGACGTGCAGAAGGTGCGGGCGTCGGTATCCGGCCTGTCCGATCGTCTCGGTGAGGCTTCCCAGCGAATGGAAGAACGCGTCGAAGAGTTCAACGCACTCATGGACGTGGTGCAGGATGAGGCCGAATCGGTTCTGCTCGATACGGCTGCCATCGTACGGGGCGTTCGGGCCGGAGCGAAGACCATTGGCGGGAGTACAGCCGAAGCCGCCCCGGGGGAAGACCCACATGAGCCGGCGCCCCTCGAGAGAGGGGACAACTCCGAAGCCGAAGAGGAGGTTGGAGATACGGCGGGTGAGGCGATGGCAGAGGAAGCGCCCGAAAGAGGGTGAAGACCTCCGCCGCTCTTTGGGTAGCTTTGGCCTGGATTCTCCTGAACCCGGAGTCCCTTTGGGCGTGGGGCCCCGGCACACATGTAGCTCTGGGCGAGGGTGTGCTGGCTTCGCTCTATCTGCTCCCTCCAGCCGTTCGGGCCATCATTGAGTCCCATCCACTTCATTTTCTCTACGGCTCGATCGCAGCGGACATTTCCTTCGCCAAGAAGTATGTGCCCGAAGGGAGGCACTGCCATCATTGGCATGTCGGTGAGGAGATCCTGGCCGCCGCTGACAGCCCGAGACTCAGCGCAGTCGGCTACGGATACCTCGCCCACTTGGCCGCGGACACGGTGGCTCACAACCTGTTCGTCCCACGCCAACTCCTGATCACGAGCACGACCCAGGCGCTTGGCCATACGTATTGGGAACACCGTATGGACATCCATATCGGTGAGGAGTATCTGACCAAGGCCAGGAACCTGGTCATGGAAAACGATCACTCCGAGGCGGACGCCCTCTTCGACCAGGTTCTGAGCAATACCCTTTTCAGCTTCCGAACGAACCAGCGCATCTTTCGCGGGATGATTCGGTTCAGCGACAACGACCGTTGGAGACAGGTCTTCGACCAGGTGCTCCAAAGATCCCGGTTTGATTTGCCTCCCCCGGTCGTGGGAGCCTACCACGCGCTCTCGTTCGAGTACGTCATCGACTATTTGGTCGCGGGAGCCGACTCACAACCAGCCAGCCTCGACCCCATTGGAGAGTTGCACCTGAAGCTGGCCAAAAAAGTGCGGCGTCTCGCGCTGGCTCGAGGCGGTGCAGCGGATCCGGACGAACTTCATACGAGCGCTGACGAGTTCTTCCCGCTCCCCGATGACAGGCTCGTTTTTTGGCCTCGGCGGAACGAGTCCAACGGCTCTATTGATCCAGACGACCTCGTAGCAACGCCGAAAGTGCCTTAGGATCAGCACGACCCTGCGATTTCCGCATCGTCTGGCCCACGAAGTAACCCATGAGCCGAGTTTCTCCGGATCGGTACCGCTCGACTTCTTCGGAGTTCTCTTCCATCACGGCGTCCACCCACGCGTTGAGCTCATCGGAGTCCTGAACCTGCGATAGCCCCTCCGTCTCGATGATCTCCCGTGCCGTCTTACCCGAATCGACCATCTGACCGAGCACTTTCCGGCCCATGCTGCCCGAGACCGTGCCGTCCTCGACCAGCCCGATCAGCTCGCCAAAGTCCGCCGGGAGTATCCCCAGCTCGTCGACCGGCAACTGAAGGCGATTGGCCTCCTTGAGGAGGGGGCCCTTCACCCAATTGGCCGCGGGCTTGGCCGCGCCCACAACCGCCACGAGGGCCTCGAAATAATCGGCCAGTGAACGTGAAGCGATGAGTACGTCTACGTCACGGCCATCGAGATCGTGTTCCTCCATTAGCCGTTTACGCCGCTGAGCGGGGAGTTCGGGGAGCTCGGCTTCCAACCGACTTATCCGTTCGGCGTCGAACCGGAGGGGCGGGAGGTCGGGGTCCGGAAAATAGCGATAGTCGTGGCTCTCTTCCTTGGACCGCATGGACCGAAGGGTCCCGTCTCGCTCATCCCAGAGGAGTGTCTCCTGGACGATCTCCCCCCCCGCGTCGAGGATCGCGGTCTGCCGCTTGGCCTCGGCCACCGCGGAACGCTCTACAGCCGAAAACGAGTTGAGGTTCTTGACCTCCGTCTTCACGCCGTATCCCTCGGCACCCTCTGGCCGAAGCGACAGATTCGCGTCAACCCGGAGGCTGCCCTCTTCCATGTTGCAGTCACTGACATCCAGGTATTCGAGCGTGCGCTTGAGATCCTGAAGGAAGGTCCTCGCTTGAGCCGGGGTCCGCAGATCCGGCTCGGTAACGATCTCGATGAGGGGCACACCCGCCCGGTTGAGGTCCACCGCCGTTCCGTCGGGAACGCGATCATGAATCGACTTTCCCGCGTCCTCCTCGAGATGAATACGACGGATTCGGATGGGGCGGGTCCCGGTGTCAGACCGCACCAAAACGACCCCCTCGGTCGCCAGTGGCTGGGAAAATTGTGTGATCTGATACCCTTTCGGAAGATCCGGATAGAAGTAACTCTTCCGGGCGAAGACACTCACCTCATGCACCTGGCAACCCAGACCGAGGGCCGCGATGATCGCCAGATCGACGGCTTCGCCATTGAGCACCGGGAGAGCTCCGGGAAGACCCAAACAAACCGGGCACACCTGGCTGTTGGGCTCAGCACCGAAGACCGTCCCATCGGAGCAGAAGAGCTTCTCGGCCGTGCGGAGCTGCACGTGTACCTCCAGGCCGATCACCAGCTCCCAGCTCATCCGCCCGCCCGCCTCAGTCGCCATCCCGCCTCACTCATCACAATCTCAGGCCTCCAGAGCGGATTCCAGAGCGAAGGCGGCACGGAAGAGGGTCGCCTCTCCCCACTTTGGGGCGATCAACTGGCCACCCACTGGGAGTCCATCGGAGTTTCCGACCGGAACCGAGACGGCCGGGAGTCCGGCGAGGTTGGCCGTTACCGTAAAAACATCGGCCAAATACATCTGGAGTGGATCCTGGATCCTTTCGCCCAACGGAAAGGCAACAGTCGGCGAAGTGGGCGTGAAAAGGATGTCGACCCCGCCGCCGAAGACCGTCTCGAAGTCGGCCGACACCAAGCTTCGTGCACGCTGAGCGCGCCCGTAGTATTGATCGTGGTAGCCCGCCGTCAGGGCAAACGTGCCGAGAAGGATCCGGCGCTTTACCTCCGGTCCGAAACCTGCCGTGCGCGTCCGCTCATACATTCCACCCAGATCTTCCCCTGCGCCGTCCCGGAGGCCATACCTCACACCATCGAATCGGGCGAGGTTGCTGGACGCCTCGGCCGTGGCGATCACGTAATATGCCGCCAGAGCGTACGGCGTGTTCGGAAGTGAGACCTCACGGATTCGGGCGCCGTTCGCCTCCAATGCGTCGAGTGCCGCCTTACAGCGCGCCTGCACACCCGGCTCCAATGCGTTTCCGAAGTACTCGGTGGGTACTCCCACTACGAGGCCCTCGGCGCCGGTATCACGCTCGTCCAGAAAGTCCGGCACAGGTCGATCGACCGACGTCGAATCCCGCGGATCGTGACCCGCAACGACCTGAAGGAGGGCGGCCGCATCAGCCACCGTGCTTCCAAACATCCCGACCTGATCCAGAGAGGAGGCGAAGGCGACAAGCCCGTAGCGGCTCACCCGACCGTACGTGGGCTTGACGCCGACCACGCCGCAAAAGGAGGCGGGCTGGCGGACCGACCCACCGGTATCCGACCCGAGAGCTCCCGGAACGATACCCGCCGCGACAGCCGCAGCCGATCCACCGGAGCTTCCGCCCGGCACGCGGGCGGGATCACGTGGATTACGGACGGGCCCGTACGCGGAGTTCTCCGTCGAAGAGCCCATGGCGAACTCGTCGAGGTTGGTCTTTCCGACGATGACGGCACCCTCCTCCTTCAATCGCCGCACCACGGTCGCCTCGAACTGGGACTGATAACCCTCGAGGATCTTCGACCCACAGGTAGTGGGAAATCCCACGGTAGCCAAGTTGTCCTTCACGGCGACGGGAACACCGGCGAGCCGTCCGCGATCCTTGGGGACATCCAGCGTCGACGCGTCGGCATTCGAGAGCGCGGCGAGAAAGGCGTTCAGCCCCTGCGGCCCGTCGTTCTGTTCATGTAGCCGGGCGACGGCCGCCTTGACCGGCTCCAGCGAGTCCACCCGCCCGTTCCGGACCGCCTCAGCTATGGAGGCGATGTCACTCATGGAGAGCCTCCCGGATCGTCGGCCCCGCCGAGCGACGGCGGAGAGGGCACCACGAAGAAGCCATCCCTGAAATCGGGAGCGGAATCGGCGGGTGGATGCGCCATGGGGTCGGGTGGGATCTGGCCGGCCGCTCGTTCCGGAGCTTCCGACGGTCCCAACCTGAGTCGCTCTCCTTCGGGCACCTGTAGGGAGGCGAGCGTATCCACGTACTCGAGAATCTGGTTCAAATCATGGGAGAGATCCTCGGCCTCCGGGTCCGTGAGTCGGAGTCGGGCCAGATCGGCGATCAGGAGGATTTCCTCGCGAGTGATCGACATGATACGTCCCCTCAGTCGAAGTCGCGGCGTAGACCTGCGTACCGGACGAGGAGCCGCTTCGTGCCGACGGTATCAAAGTGGACCGTAACTTTCAGATCTCGGCCGAAGCCCGCGACCTCACCGACGATCCCCGAACCAAAGGTGTCGTGTAGGACCGCCTCACCCTTCACGAAGCGTGGCAGATCCTGGTTGAGTCCAGTGTCGAAGGCCCCATCATCGTCCCCCATGCCGAGGTCGATCGACCTGCCTGGGCTCGGACGGACGGCCTTCCGGCCCGGGTATCCACCGCTTTCGCTCACGACCGATGTGGCGACCTTCTCGACGAGGTGCTCGGGTATCGCGTCCACGAACGGCGACAGCCGGCTGTACATCACCTCACCGGCGCGTCGACGGCGGCGGGCATGGGTCAGGTAGAGTTTGTTTTCGGCGCGGGTGATGCCGACGTAGAACAGACGCCGCTCCTCCTCGAGTTCAGACGGATTGTCGTACGCACGGGCGAGGGGAAAGAGCCCGTCCTCGAGCCCCGAGATGAACACCACCGGAAACTCCAGGCCTTTGGCATTGTGTAGGGTCATCAACGTGACCGCGTTCGCGTCTGGATCATGGCGGTCCACATCGGCCACGAGTGCCACCTGTTGAAGGAACAAGTCCAATTCCGTGAAGTGATCCAGTGCCTCGCCTTCGAGTTCTTCCAGAAGCTCGGTGTTGTAATCGAGCGCGCCCGCGATCAACTCCCGCACGTTGTCCGCCCGATCCTCTCCCTCCGGACCTTCGTCCGCAAGGTGCCGGAAAAGGTCCAGATCCTCCACGAGGGTCTCCAACAACTCCCCGACCCGCATCTGGGATGCCACCGCGGAATACCTCTGGACCAAGCCAGCGAACGCGATGAGGCCCCGCACACCTCCCTTGGGAACCTCAGGCGCCTCATCGGCCCGAGCCGCCGCTTCGAGAAGGCTGATCCCTTCAGCCTCGGCCCAAGCCGAGAGCCGCTCAAGCGATGTATTGCCGATCCCGCGCCTGGGGTAGTTGACGACCCTCTCGAATGCGCCCGCATCCAACGGATTCGAAATGAGCCTCAGGTAGGCCAGAACGTCCTGGATCTCCCGACGCTCATAGAATCGTACACCGCCCACGATCTGGTAAGGTAGACCGCGCCGCCGGAACACGTCTTCCAAGGCGCGTGACTGCGCGTTGGTGCGATAGAGGATCGCCATCTCCCGATAGGTGAGCCCCGGCCCCTCAGACAAACGCGCCTCGATCTGGTCGGCGATCCAGCGGGCTTCGTCCGTCTCACTGGAGGTCGTGACCAGTGTGATTCGCTCTCCGCCCACACGATGGGTGCGAAGTGTTTTGCCCTTCCGGTCGACGTTCTCTGCGATGACGGCGTTCGCCGCGGAGAGGATCACCTCAGTGGAACGGTAGTTTTGCTCCAACCGGACCGTGTGGGCGCCCGAAAACGCCGTCTCGAAATCAAGGATGTTCCGGATGTCCGCGCCGCGCCATCCGTAGATACTCTGGTCGTCATCCCCGACGACCATGAGGTTTCGGTGCTCAGACGCCAGAAGTTCCACGAAACGAAACTGGGCTCGATTCGTATCCTGGTACTCATCCACGAGAAGGAACTGGAAGCGGCTCCGATACACCGCCAGCACTTCGGTGTTGGACTCGAACAGCTCAACCGGCTTCACGAGCAGATCATCGAAATCGAAGGCGTTCTGCGCTCGGAGTGCCTGCTGGTAGGCCGGATACACCTTGGCCACACTCCGGGCAAAGGCGTCGAAGCCCTCGGCGTTCTCCTCGACGAACTGCTGGGGGCCAATGAGTTGGTTCTTGGCGCTGCTGAGATGGCCGCGAATGGCCTTGGCGCTCCACCGTCGAGTGTCCAGCCCTACGTCTTCCGTCGTCCTCTTGATCAGCCTGAGGCTCTGCTCGGCGTCGAAGATCGTAAAGGTGTTACTCCACCCGAGGAGCGGCGCATGACGCCGTAATATCCGGGCTCCGAGCGCGTGGAACGTCCCGGTCCACATCCCCTTAGGCGCCTCTCCCAGCAGGCCCGAGATCCGGTCTCGAAGCTCGCCCGCGGCCTTATTCGTGAAGGTAACGGCCAGAATTCGGTCCGGTGGGACGCCTCTTTCATGGATGAGGTGGGCAATCCGAGTGGTGAGGACCCGTGTTTTCCCTGATCCCGCCCCCGCCAAGACCAGCAGCGGACCCTCGAAGTGGTCCACGGCTTCTCGCTGCTCCTGATTCAGCTGCTTTAGGTATACATCAGATGGGGAGTCGGGCCGGCCGCTGGTCACGCCTGCGCCGTCGGGAGCCGGATGTCGAAAATAGCTCCCTCTCCCTCGCTATTCAGCAGGAAGATATGCCCCTTGTGCGTCACCTCAATGATGCGACGCGCCAAGGTGAGACCCACCCCCCAACCCCGGGCCTTTCCGCTCACGCCCGGATCGAAGATCCTGTCGCGCAACTCCGGATCGACGCCCGGCCCTGTGTCCTGGATGCGAAGGTGCAGCCAACCGGACGGACCTTTCCTGACCTTGAGCCGGATCTCTCCCCCTCTTCCGGCCAACGCGTCGAGGGCGTTCCTCACCACATTCTCGAGGGCCCACGAGAGTAGAACTTCACTCCCCAGAATCTCGGGCATGTCTTTCGGGACATCCACGACCAGTAGAACTTCCGAACTGAGCCGCGGTAGTCGGGCTTGAAGGTACTGCTCCAGATCTCTCACGACCTCCCGGATGTCGAGGGTCTCCAGGTCGGGGTCTCGACCGATGAGCTCGAACCGGTGGCTGATGCGCTCCAGACGAACCAAGTCCTCTTCAATTCCCATGGCGACCGTATCACCTTCCACCCCCTCGGGTCTCTCCTCTGCGGGGAGGCCTATGATTTCCAGCCACCCCTTGAGGGAAGAGATAGGTGTACCGAGCTGGTGCGCGAGCTCCCTGGCCATGACGGTCCAGGCCTTGTCCTGCTCAGCCCTCCGCTGATACCGGATGACCAGGAATCCGATGAGCGCCGTGAGCATGAGCCCGCTGGCCTGAAGCCAAGGAATCAAACGGACACCGGAAAGCTCCGGCGTTTCACCCAAGTAGATCAGGTCTCCCCCTGCCCCTCGCACGGGCTCGCGCCCCGTCGCTCCGAGCCGCCGTACATACGCCCTTACCAGCTCCTGCCCCTCGGCCTCGTAGATGTCCGCATCGAACGGCAGGTTCTCCACCGAAAGGACGCTGTCCGCCGGATCGATCCAGATGAGCGGGATTCCTGCTCGAATGACCACCTCTGTTAGCTCGAAGAGCGCGTTCTCGAAGCGAACATCCCGAAGGCTACCAGGGGTGCCCGCCGTCTCGGGTCCACCCGTGTCCTGAATGAGCTCTTGCACGAGGCCGAACACCTCGCTCATCAATGCCTCGTTCTGGTGAAGCTCGTCGACGATCGAGAGCGGATAAATCACGTACCACCCGAGAAGTATCAAGAAGAGTGTGGCCAATGCGACGGGCCATTTGATGCGAATCATGGCGTCACCCGCTGTACTCCTTCAACAGCCTTCCCATACTATTCAGCGATCGATGCCTTCGGCTCGATGACCGCAAAACCAAGCCGCTCTTGAAGCGCTTCGGGCACGCGCACTGTGCCGTCGGCCTGTTGGTAGTTCTCGATCAACGCCACCATGAGCCGAGGAAGGGCAAGAGCCGATCCGTTGAGGGTGTGCACAAAGCGCGGCTTTTCTCGCTCAGACGGACGGTACCTGAGGTTGGCCCGCCGCGCCTGGAAGTCACCGAAGGTGCTGCAGCTCGACACCTCGAGCCACTGCCCGACCCCCGACGCCCAAACTTCGATGTCGTAGGTCATCTCAGCGGAGAAGCCGAGGTCGCCGGTCGCCAGCTTCAGAACGCGGTAGTGAAGACCCAATTGATCGAGAATACTTTCCGCCTCACCGGTGATCTCCTCCAGGGCATCCCTGCTGCGCTCGGGTGTTTCGTAACGCACCAATTCCACCTTGTCGAACTGATGCACCCGCAGCAACCCTCGCGTGTCGACGCCGGCCGCACCGGCTTCACGACGGAAACAGGGACTGTAGGCCGCATAACGGACGGGCAGATCTTCGACGGACAGAATTTCATCCCGATGAAGGTTGGTGATCGGCACCTCCGCGGTCGGGATCAGCCAAAGGTCGTCGCGTTCGGTCTGGTACGACTCATCCGCAAACTTGGGAAGTTGGCCAGTCCCCGAGAGCGTATCCCGCGTCACCAGGTAGGGGACCCGCAACTCGGTGTACCCATGCCACCCCCGCTCTTCGTGGTAGGTCTGCGTATGAATATCGAGCATGAAGTTGATGAGACATCGCTGAAGTCGGGCGCCCGAGCCCGTGAGTATCGGGAAGCCCGAACCAGAGATCTTCGAGCCCCGCTCGAAATCCAGAAGTCCGAGGGTCAAGCCCAAGTCCCAATGTGGCTTGGGCTCGAAGTCGAACTCCGGAGGCGAGCCGACCACGCGCACGATTTCGTTCTGCTCGACACCTCCGGAGGGTACCTCATCGAGCGGGAGATTCGGGGTCAGCAGCATCAACTCCCGGATTCGCTCCTCGGCGCGACCGACTTCCTCATCGATCTCAGAAATCCGTGCGCCCACTTCCCGCATCTCGACGATCATCTCCTCGGCATCGCCACCATCGCGCTTGATCCGACCGATCTCTTTGGAGACTTCGTTTCGCCGGGCCTTGAGCTCATTCACTTCGCTTAATGCGACCCGGCGGCGTCCGTCCAACTCCAGGATCTCGTCCACGGCATCCACAAGACCCTCCGTCTCCCTCCGTGCGACGGCGGACTTTACGGTGTCGGGCTCGCTTCGGAGCCGCCGAATGTCAAGCACGTCAATCTTCGGGGACCAGCCGGCGATCGTCACAGAGCGTGCTCACATCGTACTCGAATGCTACCGTTCCCAAAGCCGGTTCGACTTGCACCGGCTGGAGCTTCCCGTAGTAGGAGCATACTATCCCAAAGCGACCCGGGGCCGCATGGGTTCTCAGTACGTACACGCTGCTCATCTCGACGGGAAGGGGCTGGTCCTTCGTATACAGAGTGGAGTCTTTCGGCGCCTCGATCACGTCGTCGAAGGCCATGTCCGGCATCGCCAGAAACATCACCTCACTGGTGATCTCTAGAGCTCCCGGCGGAAGAAAGACCAATTGGCCGTCCTGCGTGTCGAGGACCAAATCCCAGGAACCGGTCGCCCCGGGCGCATGGATCTCCACCGGGACCCGGTTCACGAAGTTGAACGCTGTGGGAAGATTGAGCTCCGGACGAGCCAGCGAGTAGATGACGGCTGTCCCTACATTCGCATCGGTCCATTTGATGTCGAAGATATTCTCTCCGCACGCGGTCAAACCCAACACCGAAGCGACAAAAAGCGCCGCCCCCTGGAGCGCACGAGACCGAGAGAAAAAAGGTTTGTTCACTGCGATGAGTCAGAAGACGATTCAGGGCTGCCCGAAAGCACCAAGGCTATGCGAATCAATGGGGCGCTGTCAACGCTCCAGCCGTTGAAGTTCCTTGACTTCTACACCGGTTGCCGGGTAGGTTCCCGCGCTGATCCTGCTCCAAAAAAGGGGCCGCAACCCATGCATGCAGCGGTGCACCGCTCTACATCACCTAGGCGCATTCTGATCGCCGACGACGAGCCCCATATCCGCCGTATTCTCCAGACCGTTCTCGAAACGGCTGGGTTCGAGGTCGACCTCAGGAGGGACGGAACCGATGCGCTCGAGGCGGTCAGGGGTACCCAGCACTACGATCTGATCCTTTTGGATATCATGATGCCCGGAGCCACCGGCTTGGAGGTGCTCGGAAAGATCCGTGAAATGGACGAAAGAAAATCCACCCCGGTCGTGATCCTCACCGCCAAGGGCCAGGACGCGGACCGGCAAGCCGCTTTCTCCCTTGGGGCGAATGATTTTCTCACCAAGCCTTTCAGCCCAAAGAAGCTCCTTGCCCGAATCCACGAGATCATCGACGGGGACTGATCCTCATGTCTACGTCACGGTTCTCGCTGGCGGGATCGGTAGTCGTTTTTGGCCAGCAAGCACGCCCAGCCGGCCGAAGCAGTTACTTCCCCTGGCCTCTGATGAGCCTCTGATTGTCGACACCGTGAACCGGGCGCTCGGTCTCGTGCCCAAAGAGCGGATTCGAATCCTCGCGTCGGATCGCCTCACGGAGCCGATCCGGAAGGTCTTGCCCAACCTCGGCCGTGAAGCGTTCATGGTGGAGCCAGAGGCACGAGGCACAGGCCCGGTGCTGGCGTGGGCAGCATGGGAGATCGCCAAAATCGACCCAGCTGCAGTGATCGTCTCACTCCACGCCGATCATATTATCAAGCCCCAAGCTGCTTTTCTGCAGCTCTTGCGGGACACCGCAGGCCTGGCGCAGGAGACGGGTCGTCTATTCACGGTTTCGGTCCTGCCAAGCCGTCCTGAGACGGGTTACGGATACATCGAGCCAGGTGAGCCATTGGTCGCACCCGCCGGCGTTCGGGCCTTTGCAGTCGGTGCGTTCCATGAAAAGCCCGACCTCGAGACGGCACATCGTTATATCGACGAGGGGCACTTCTGGAACAGCGGGATCTTCGTGTGGACGGCCTCCGCCTTCTTGAGTGAAGTGAGGGCGGTCGCCCCTGAGATCGGCGATCTTCTCCCGCTTATCGATGACGAATCCCCTGAAGCGTTTTTCGCCAAGGTGCCCAACGTGACGGTCGATGTCGCGGTGCTGGAGCGGAGTGCGCGAGTGGCGTCGGTCACGGCCACATTCGACTGGGACGACGTGGGAAGCTGGGAGGCCCTTACGCGGAGCCGCAAGGCCGATCCCTACGGGAACGTCATCGTGGGTTCCGGGCACGTCGTGGACGGCGAGAGGAACGTCATCTATGCGGAGGGTGGCACTGTCGCGACGTTCGGGGTGAACGATCTGGTGGTCGTGCAATGCGGCGACATCACCCTGGTCTCGACGACAGAGCGGGCACCGGACCTGAAGCGGCTTCTCGAGCAACTCCCCGCCTCGGTGCGGGAGCCGACGACCCCTGGGGGGAGTGCCTGATGGCCCTCGTCCTGTTCGACGATGAGCGTGCACGCGCCTGGACTCCCTTTACCGTCACGCGGCCAGCGGGGGAGTTGCTGTTCGGGTGTCTGACGCTCCGCGAGCGTGCGGAGCGCTTTTGGGGAGAGGCCTGCGTCGGCCACATTGCGGATCCGAACCTTGAAGGATTCGCCGAACCTGGAGCCGCTCCGGTGGTCAAGGCCGACGCACTGGACTCGGCGCCCAACCCGGGAGGAGAGACAGCCCGGATTTTTTTCTCGAGCCGAGCGGTCCCGGATTTCACCGGCGCCCCTCCCGCTCACGAGCCGGCGGTCCTGACCATCCAAGACCAGATCGTCGGTTGGGTTGTTCCCGACGGGACAGAACAGCCCGACGAGAACGACTTATTAAACCCGGATGGCTCTGCCATCGATCTTCCGCGAGTCGAGATCGCGGGCCGAGTCCTATCGAACATCTGGGATCTCATGGCCGGCAATGGGGAACAGGTGCGCTCCGACGTGCCCACCCTCTTTCCTGAAAGCCGGTTCACGTTGCCCGAGGGCGTTCACGTCTCGGGGACGGAGCGAGTGTCGCTCGGAGACCGGGTGCACCTGGAAGCGGGCGTCCATCTGGACACCATCGATGGGCCTATCCGTTTGTCCCAAGGAGTTCGTGTCTCCGCCTTCACCCGGTTGGCCGGACCCGCCTTTGTGGGGCCCGACACCCACGTCCTCGGTGGATCACTTGGAAACGTGAGCATCGGACCCGGCTGTCGCGTCAGGGGCGAGGTCTCCAGCACCGTCTTGTTAGGCTACGTCAACAAGGCTCACGAAGGATACCTCGGCCACGCTTACGTGGGGAGATGGGTCAACCTCGGCGCGCTCACCACGAACAGCGACCTCAAAAACAACTATGGCGCGGTGCGGGTCCACACCCCGGAAGGGTCCGTTGATACTGGACTCATCAAGGTCGGATGTTTCTTGGGCGATCACGTGAAGACAGGCATCGGCACGTTACTCCCGACGGGCTGCGTCGTAGGTCTGGGCAGCAACCTCTTCGGCGGCGTCATGGCCCCGCCTTACGTCCCCCCGTTCAGTTGGGGTACGGGAGAGCGCCTCGAGGAGTACGATATCGAGCGCTTTCTGAAAACTGCCGCACTAGCCATGTCTCGCAGAGAAATGTCCCTCGAGAACAATAGCCGGACGCTTCTTCAGCGGGCGTGGGAGCGGGCACATAAGGAGCGCCAATGACCGGACCGGCATGAGTGGCTCGCGGACTGCTCCTTCAACAGCCTTCTAATGAAGGTCTGCGTTCTCGGAACGGGCAGCGCCGGTAACGCTACGCTTGTCGAAGCGGGCGGGACCAGGATTCTTGTCGACGCCGGGTTCAGCGGCCGGGAGATGGAGCGGAGGATTAGAGAGATCGGGCTAACCCCCGAAGCGGTCCACGCCATCGTAATCACGCACGATCATCGCGACCACACCCATGGGGCGGGGGTCTTCAGCCGCCGTCATGGCACGCCGGTCTACATCACGGATCGAACACGGGCCGCATGCTCGGGCATCTTCCGCGGGACCGAGCCTTTGAGACCGTATCAGGCCGGCAGAGCGTTCGAAATCGGAGCGATCCGCGTCGAACCCTTCTTGACCGTACACGACGCAGCCGATCCGGTGGCCGTGGCACTGGTCGATCGAGAGACCGGGACACGGGTGGGGATCGCAACGGATCTAGGACGGCCCAACGCTCAGATCCGGCTCGCCCTCGAACACAGCGATTTCTTGATCCTGGAGTCCAATCACGACGAGGAACTCCTTCGAACGGGCCGGTACCCGGCATCGGTGCAGCAGAGAATCGCCTCGAGCCATGGACACCTGTCGAATCATGCCGCGGCCCGCTTCGTCTGCGAGCTTCTCCACCCCCGCCTTGCGGGCGTCCTCCTGGCGCACCTGTCTCAGGAATGCAACCGTCCGGAGCTGGCCTCGGCGGTGGTCGGAAAAGCGTTACGCGAGGCAGGCTTCGAGGGGTTTTTGGACGTCGCTCTCCAGGGTCAACCCACCGCTTTCATCGACATCGAGGAACTGCGTCATCGTACAGGTCCCGCGCAATTTACGCTGCTGTAGAGGGAGAAGGCCTTCAGATTCCGAACAGCCTCAGGATGTCGTTGGATAGGGCCCAAAGCATGATCCCCATGAGGATCACGAATCCGAAGTGACTCCATCTCAGTCTCTGCTTTAGTGAAAGCGCCTTGCCGCGTACCGCCTCGATTCCGAGAAAAACAAGGTGGCCGCCGTCCAGAATCGGAATGGGAAGCAAGTTGAGGATCGCAAGATTCACCGAGAACATGGCCATGAATCGCAGAAAGGTCTCTATCCCGAGTTGTGCGGCCTGTCCAGCGATGGAGCCGATGGTCACGATACTCCCCAACGATCGTGGTGATTCTCTACCCGTCACCAGGCCGCGAAGAAAGCCCAGGATCAGCCGGCTTATGCCCACCGTCTCCGCGTAGCCAAGCTGCACGGCGCGGGTCAGCGAGATATCCCGATACACCAACTCCCCGGTGGGCGCGTAAATCCCGACCTTCCCCACAGTTACGGTCTCACCCGTGACCGGATCGTCCTGTGTGACGGCATCCGGCGTCACAAAGCGCGTGAGGGAGCGGCCGCCCCGCATCAGAGAAAGCTCCGTCCGGATATCTGGGCGAGCTTCCACGACATCCACGAAGTCGTACCAGTTGGTCATGGGCACCCCACCCGCAACCACGACCCGATCGCCCGTCTCGAGTCCGCCCCTCTCCGCGGGCGACCCTGGGGTCAGGATGCCCACCTCCGCATCGATCCAGGGCAAAAAGCCTCGAAGAATCTGGGCCCTCTCCTGTGGATCCGAAGTGACGTTGATCTCCACTACCCCTGCTGGCTCGCCGGTGACGATCGTCAGGGGCCCGGTTGGCGCCTCCAGAAAGCCATCCCGAACATCGCCCCAATGGTCCACCTGGCGGTCTCCGACGGAGATCAGCCGGGCTCCGGCAGGCAACTCGGCCAGCGCCTCCGCGCCGGGAGGAAGCAACCCCGGCAAGACCTCTCCCACCCGATTCTCGGCAAGTTCCGGGAGCCCCCACGCGGCGTTCACGCCCGTATACACGGCAAACGCGAACAGCATGTTCATGACCACTCCCGCAGATATCACGAACGTCCGGGCCCATATGGGCTTGCCGTCGAAGTCGCTCGGCCTCGGCTGGCGAGGCTCCTGGGCCGGCGCTCGCTCGGCCCCTTCCTCCGTCCCTTCCTCGCCCCCTCCCTCGAGCCGCTCCATCACCTCGTCGTCCATTCCCCCCATCTTCACGTATCCGCCTAGCGGCACCCAGCTTACCACATACTCTGTTTCGCCCCGCCGGAAGCCAAACATCCTCGGCCCCAAACCGATCGAGAAACGCTGCACCTCGATGCCTACGGATTTCGCGGCCATGAAGTGGCCGAGCTCATGGACAAAAATGAGGACACCAAGTACAACAATCGTCGCGAGAATCGTCATTCGGTCTCCGATATCCTTCTCATGAAGCGGCCGTAGCCACGCACCGGTTCTATCCGTCTCACGTGACTCTTCTTCCTACCGGCCTCAGCCGCCCGCCAGTGACCGAGGTGAGCGCACGAAATCGCGGGCCGCTATGCGGGCGGCCGCATCTGCCTCCAATACGTCATCCACCGTCTCCACGTTCCGTCTCGGAACCGTCGCCAACGCATGCGACACCACCTCCGGCATATCGACGAATCGGATGTTGCGCGAGAGAAAGGCCTGTACGGCGATTTCGTTCGCCGCGTTGAAGACTGCGGGCGCGGTGCCTCCACGGACTCCCGCCCCCACTCCGAGCGCGAAGAGTCCGAAGCGCTCCTGATCGATCTCTTCGAACGTCAGGGGCGAAGATCGGACCGGATCGAACGTCCTCAGCGAAGCATCCGCGACACGCTCCGGATGGGACAAGGCGTACAGGATCGGTAGCTCCATCGTCGGGAAGCCGAGTTGCGCGAGCACCGAGCCGTCCCTGAACTCCACAAAAGAGTGAACGATGGATTGTGGATGTACGATGGCCTCGATTTTGTCGTAGTCCATCCCGTAAAGAAAATGCGCCTCTATGACCTCGAGTGCCTTGTTGGCCAGAGTAGCTGAGTCGATCGAAATCTTGGCACCCATATCCCAGGTCGGATGGCGGAGGGCGTCCTCCGGACCGACGCCCTCCAGCTCGCCCGGCTCGAGTTCTCGGAAGGGTCCGCCCGAGGCCGTCAGCACCAAACGCACCACAGATCCGAGGTCGTGACCCTCCAGGCATTGGAGAATGGCCGAGTGCTCGCTGTCGATCGGGATCAGCTCCCCACCGCCCTGGCGGGCCGCTTCAATCACGAGCGGCCCTCCTGCCACCAGTGACTCCTTGTTGGCCAACGCCAGCCGCTTGCCTGCATGGAGCGCCGCGAGGGTCGCCTCCAAACCCACGGACCCGACGATGGCGTTCACCACCACGTCCACATTCTCATCCTCGACCACCTCCAGCACGGCAGCGTGCCCGCTTCTCCACTCGGCGGTGGGCAGGGTGTCGACGCCATTCAGAGCTGCCGGGTCGGCGATCACGGCGACAGGTACGCCGTATTCGACCACCTGCGCTGCGACATCGTCTACTGAGCTGTGCGCGCAAACCGCCACGACTCGAAAACGATCCGTGTGACGAGCTATAACGGACAGAGTCGCCCGGCCGATGGAACCGGTGGACCCGAGTATGGCGACCCTGGTCAAAGCCATGGACGAATCAGCAGGAGGAGGGCATACGTGAGCGGTACTGTGAAGAACAGTGCATCCAGACGATCGAGGACGCCACCATGCCCGGGGAGCAAACGGCTCGAGTCCTTGACCCTGGCATCGCGTTTGATCACCGATTCGGCTAGGTCGCCGACCTGCCCGACCACGGCGATCGGAACACTTAACGCTGCCCCTACCGGCCAGGACAGATCGAACTCAGGGATCCCCGAGAGCCAGAGCCGGGCGAAGATGCCGCCAGCTAGCACAGATCCCGCCAGCCCACCGATCGCCCCGATAACCGTCTTGTTGGGACTCACGGCCTCAATGAGCTTCGCCCTGCCCCATCGGGATCCACAGCCATAGGCAAAGGTGTCCCCCAACCAAGTCACCCAGATGGGGAAAATGAGCAGAGCAGCACCGTGAGAAGCGGTCGCTCCGTCGGAAACTCGCTCGGGAAGCGCACGAAGTAACACCCAGAACGACAACGTCCCGCCCGTGTAGAGGGCGCCCATGATTGTCCTGGATGCAGCGTCCAAAGGGCGGCCGCCGGGCCACCGAAACCAGACGGAGAGGGCTAACGCCAGCAGGGCCGTCCCCAGGACCAGTGCGAAGGCCCAGGGAGCGAAAGATCGATAGTCTTGGTGCAGCGCCGCCATCAGTGGCAGCGCCCCGGCAAGCATGGCTCCGAGCCACCCGAAAGCCACGTTCCTGTCCGGCGAAAGACGGAAGTATTCACGAGCTCCAAGGGCCCCTATGACGGCCAAGAGGATCCCGAGGGGCCAAACGCCCCAATAGATGACGAACGCCGTCAGCGGGATCCCGACGACGGCGACCATAAGCCGGCTGGTTAGCTCTCCGGCGGTCCTATCCAACCGTGACACGACCGAATCGGCGATCGCGCTCCTGGTAATCCAAGACGGCCCGGAAGAGATCCTCTCTAGAAAAATCGGGCCACAGGACCGAAGCAACGTGCAGTTCGGTGTACGCCACCTGCCAGAGCATGAAGTTGGATAGACGGAACTCGTCCGACGTGCGAATCAGGAGATCGGGATCCGGAAGTCCCGCGGTGAACAAGGCGGCCTCGAACGACGCTTCATCGAACTCCTCAGGCAAAAGGTCCCCAGACGCCGCCCGCTCGATCAACTGCCTGCACGCCCTCAGAATCTCATCCCGTCCCGAGTAGGAAATCATGAGATTGAGACGTAACTCCGTTCCACCGGCGGTCTGGGAAATGATGAAGTCTACCGATTTTTTCGTGGACACGTCGAGCGCATCGATGTCGCCCAGGACATGGACTTCGCAGCTCTGCTCCTTGAGTTTCTGGGTCTCCTTGGATACGTAGAGACGGAGCAACCCCATAAGCGCAAGCACCTCGGATCGAGGCCGCTGCCAGTTCTCCGTAGAAAACGCGAACAGCGTCAGGATTTCGATGCCGGCGTCGAGGGCGCCTTCGACCGACTCCCGGACAGCCGCCATGCCCCGCTTATGGCCCGCAGCGCGCGGAAGGCCCCGCTGCTTGGCCCACCGGCCATTACCGTCCATGATGATCGCGACATGACGCGGAATTTGCCCGTGGAGGCGGATTCTTTGCAATAATTCCGAAGACGCCATGAGGAGCTACAGGGCCATCACCTCCTTCTCCTTGTGCTCCAGCATCTCATCGATTTGTGTCGAGCAGGTGTCGGTCAGCTTCTGAATTTCATCCATTTGACGGTGACCCTCATCTTCGCTGGTCTCATGTTCCATCATGGCTTGCTTCACCTCATCGTTTCCGACTTTCCGCGCATGGCGCAGCGAAACCTTACCGTCCTCAGCCATGTGGTGCAGGAGCTTTACGAATTCCTTGCGGCGTTCCTCGTTCAGCGGAGGGACCGGAATCCGGATGATGTTTCCGTCGTTTGCGGGATTAAAACCGAGATCCGCCATCAAGATCGCGCGTTCGATGTCAGGCAGGAGCGTCTTGTCGAAGGGCTGGATGACCAGGAGCGACGACTCCGGTGTGGACACGCTGGCCACCTGATTCAGCGGCATCTTGGAGCCGTAGGCATCGACCTTCACCGTATCGAGCAACGCCGGTGTGGCCTTTCCCGTACGCACCGTCGAGAAGTCCCGACGTAGTGCTTCGACCGCCTCCTCCATCCGCATCTTGGCTTCATCGAGCGACATGACCACCCCATTGTATCGGGTTCATCCCCGGATCAAGACACCATGCCGGAGGCTTATGATACCAACGTGCCAACCCGATCTCCCCGAATGGCGGCCGAAACAGCCCCCTGATCCTCGAGATTGAGTACGATAATCGGAAGGTCGTTTTCCTTACAAAGAGAAACGGCGGCAGCATCCATTATGGCCAACTCCCGTTGCACGACCTCCTGGAAAGTAATGGACGGAATGAACTCTGCCGAGGGGTCCTGTGTGGGGTCTGCACTGTAAACCCCTTTGACCTTCGTGGCCTTGATCACGACCTGAGATCCCATTTCGATCGCTCTAAGCGCCGCCGCCGTATCCGTGGAAAAGTACGGATTGCCGGTGCCTCCGGCGAAGAGCACGACCCTTCCCTTCTCCATATGCCGCAGAGCCTTCCGCCGTATGTAAGGCTCGGCGACCTCCTCCATTCGAATCGCCGTCATAACCCGCGTTGCAACCTTCTTATGCTCAAGCAAGTCCTGAACCGCGAGGGCGTTGATGACGGTGGCCAACATCCCCATGTAGTCGGCCTGAACGCGATCCATCCCCTTCTTGCTGGCCAGCGCCCCCCGGACAATGTTGCCCCCCCCGATGACCACACCAAGGCTGACGCCCATCTCGTGTACGGCTTTTATTTCGCTCGTGAGCGAGTCCACCACCGACGGCTCTATACCAAATCCTCGCTTTCCGGCCAACGCCTCGCCGGACAGCTTGAGTAGGACCCTCCCGTATTTAGGAGTCATGTTCACATCCGTCCCGGTGCTCGAGTTCACTCACCCACCTTGAAACGCATAAACCGTGCAACTTCTATCTTCTCTCCGGTCTTGGCCGAAATCTCGGTGATCAGCTCTCCGATCGTCTGGTCTGGATTTTTCACGAACGGCTGCGCGAGGAGCGTGGTCTCCTTGAAGAATTTGTTGAGCTTACCCTCGACGATTTTCGACGCGATGTCGTCAGGTTTGCCCTGCTCCTTCACCTGTTCTTCATACACCTTTCGCTCGCGTGTGACGACGTCCTCGGGAATGTCCTCCGGGCTGACGGAAATGGGTGCCTGAGACGCAATGTGCAGCGCAATCTGTTTTGCCAACCCTTGGAAGTCGTCGGTCTTCGCTACGAAGTCGGTCTCGCAATTCAACTCGACGATGACCGCAGTCCGCTTATCAAAATGTACGTAGGACCCAATCGCACCCTCATTCGCGGACTTCCCCGCGCGCTTCGCGGCCTTCGCTGCTCCCTTCGACCGTAGCAAGTCGATGGCCGCCTCGATGTCCCCAGCGGTCTCCGTAAGGGCCCTCTTACAATCCATCATGCCGGCCCCGGTACGGTCCCGGAGCGCTTTTACATCTTTCGCAGAAACTGACATCGTATTGTCTATCACTCACTCATCATGATTAGGTCAATCTACAAAAAAAAGGCGGGAGCCCCCAACTGCTCCGCCTCTCTCCGCCCCCACCAAAGTGGCACGGACACCGCGGTCGTCAGGATCCCGATTCGGCCTCACCCGCTTTAGCATCACCGCCCTCTTCATCATCGGCCGCCGCTTGGGCATCGCTGCCCTCTTCAGCATCGGCCGCCGCTTGGGCATCGCTGCCCTCTTCAGCATCGGCCGCCGCTTGGGCATCGCTACCCTCTCCAGCATCGGCTGCCGCTTCGGCATCGCTGCCCTCTTCAGCATCGGCCGCCGCTTCGGCATCGCTGCCCTCTCCAGCATCGGCCGCCGCTTCGGCATCGCTGCCCTCTCCAGCATCGGCCGCCGCTTCGGCATCGCTGCCCTCTTCAGCATCGCCTGCCACTTCGGCATCGGCCGTTGCTTCCGCATCGGCTGCCGCTAAGACTTCGGCGGCCTCTTCTTCAGTTTCGGTCGGCTCCTTGGGAGACCCCTCCCCCTTCTTGTCCTCCGCCGACGCGGCAGCAGCTGCGGCAGCAGCCCCGAGATGCTTTTCGATGACCTCCGGCCGAGGCACGCGCTTCCTGCGGGGGGGCGCCGGGCGGGTTGGAGTTTCGATCACCTCGCCCGTTTCAGTCGAATACGTTGTGGCCTGGGCCTCCTGCACCTTCCGCTTCTGTTCCGCCGGCACCTGCGCGCTGGCTTCTTGAACCGACTGAGCGATCGCCTGCGTGATCAGTCCGACCGAGCGGATTGCATCGTCGTTGCCGGGAACCGGGTAATCTACCAGATCGGGATTCGCATTCGTGTCGGTGATTGCGATGACTGGAATTCCGAGGCGCCCCGCCTCACGCACCGCGCTCGCCTCGCGCTTCACGTCGACGACGAACATCGCCCCCGGAAGGCGGGTCATGTCCTTCACCCCAGACAGATACTTGTGGAGCTTCATCCGCTCACGGTCCAGAAGAAGTCGTTCCTTTTTTGTATAGAACTCGAAAGCGCTCTCTTCCTGTCCCCGCTCCAACTCCTTGAGCCGGCGAATCTGCTTCCGGATGGTCTGGAAGTTCGTGAGCATGCCACCAAGCCAACGCTCGGTAACATAAAATGCGCCGCATCGCTCCGCCTCTTGCTCGATGATCGATCGGAGCTGCCGTTTGGTACACACGAACAGGACTCGCTCGCCCGCGAGAACGACCTCGCGCACAGCCTCCTTCGCGAGGACGAGCCGGTCGAGCGTCTTACGCAGGTCGATGATGTGGATCCCGTTGCGCTCTGTGAAGATGAATTTCCGCATCTTCGGATTCCAACGTCGAGTCTGGTGTCCGAAATGGACTCCAGCCTCGAGAAGCTCACTCAGGCCCACCTGCTGTTGCTCCATAAATCTCGTCGTCTCGGGTTCTAACGCTTCGAGAACTGGAACCGCTTACGCGCCTTGGGGCGACCCGGTTTCTTACGTTCGACCTTCCTCGCGTCCCGCGTAAGAAATCCACCGGCGCGCATTACGGGCCGCAGATCCTCGTCATGCTCGACAAGCGCCCTCGCCAGCCCCATGCGAACGGCATCCGCCTGGCCGGTCGGACCACCACCACGGACACGGACACGGATGTTGAATTGCCCCTCCATTTCGGCAACCTTGAGCGGCTCTCCGATCCGTTGTCGGTGGGTGGGGCGGGGGAAATAGTCCTCGAGGGAGCGGGAGTTGACCCACCACTCTCCCTTTCCGGGCTTGAGGATGACGCGGGCCACGGCTCTCTTTCGCCGGCCCACCGTCTGAATATGTGCTTTTGCCATAGATCCTTGGTTCGGTTCTTACTCAGACGTCGAGGGGCTGCGGCTCCTGGCCTTGGTGCGGGTGAGCCGCGCCGGCGTATACCTTCAACTTCTTCCTCATGTGCTGTCCCAATTTGTTCTTGGGAAGCATGCCCCTGACGGCAAGTTCGATCACACGGTCGGGATGCCGTTCGATCATTCTTCGAAACGGAATATGTTTCTCGCTCCCCATATAACCCGAGTGCGTGAAGTACGTCTTTTGGTCGGCCTTACGCCCCGTCAACGCCACCTTCTCGGCATTGATCACGACCACGTAATCGCCCACATCCAGGTGCGGCGTATACATGGGCTTGTGCTTACCACGAAGGATCCCCGCAACACGCGTGGCCAGCCGGCCCAGAGTTTTTCCTTCGGCATCGACGAGCCACCAACGGCGCTCGATATGTTCGGCTTTGGGAGTGTAGGTTTTCACGGTGTATCCGCACAAAAATCAGCTACAGAGCAAAGAAGGATAGTGAAGCCTTTTAGGGGTGTCAACGGGGGAAAGAACAAGTATTTCACGGGTTTTCCACCCGAGGGAGCCGCTGTCCTCGTACGTCTTCAACGGCCTTCTAGAAGAAGGTCTCCAGAAAACGAGCCCGCGACGCATGCCGGAGACGGATCAAGGCCTTCTGCTTGATCTGCCTAACCCGCTCCCGGGTGATGCCCATGAGCGCCCCGATCTCTTCGAGGGTCATCGGCTGCTGATCGTCCAAGCCGAAGTACAGCCGAAGAATCTTGGCCTCCCGTTCCTTCAGCGAAGAGAGTGCGTTTTCCACACTGTCCTTGAGAGCATGGTCGTACGTCTCATCCTCGGGCGCGGGCGCGTACTGGTCGGGCAGGTAGTCGAGCAGCCGGTGGTCTTCGCCTGGTGTGATCGGAGCGTCCAGAGAGAGATGCGACTGTGAGATCGCCAGCGTGCGCTCCACCTCCTGCTGGGAGATATCCAGATCGTCCGCGATTTCCTCAACCGTAGGCTCACGCCCCAGCTCATGGAGAAGCGCCGAACTCCTCCGTCCGATACGGTGGAGTGCGCCTGCCCGATTCAGGGGGACACGAACGATGCGGCTCTGCTCCGCGAGGGCTTGTAGAATGGCCTGCCGGATCCACCACACCGCATAACTGATGAACTTGATGCCTTTCGTCTCGTCGAACTTATGGGCAGCGCGGATGAGACCGAGGTTGCCCTCATTGATGAGATCGGAAAGCGGCACCCCTTGGTTCTGATACTTCTTTGCCACCGACACCACGAACCGAAGGTTGGAGCGGACCAGCTTGTCGAGGGCCTCCTCCTCGCCACGCTTGATACCCTTGGCAAGGCTTGCCTCTTCAGCCTTGTCGATCAAAGGATACTGGCTGATCTCTTTGAGGTATTGATCAAGCGACCCTTCCCGGAAGGCACCTTTACGGGAAGTAAACCCCATCTAACCCTCGACGTGAATCAGAGTGTGTGATCGCGCCACCGCCAAAGCCGGGCAGCACCAAGCCACGAACATGATAAGGAAAGGCATCATCCGCGCAACAGCCCCACGTCGACCACTCCCACTAGTCGCGTCGTCAGACGTTCGCTCACCGCCCACAACGCATACGCCCGGTCAATGGACCGGGCGCCCGAGGCGCTCCCACCGTACGGCTCGAAGCCAAGGGATCCCGCGTCTGTTGGACGGGTCGTACGAGAAGTACAGCCGCCAAGGACGGCCCCGGATCGATCGCCGGTCTACGAAACCCCAGTAACGCGAGTCCTCGCTGTTGTCCCGGTTATCTCCAAGAACGAAGTAGCTGTCTTCAGGGACCGAGATGGGACCCCAGTTGTCCCTCGACGGACGATAGTTGGCCCTGGACGAACCCCTATTCTCCAGCCACTCACCACCGTTTTCCCCGTAGGGTTGATCGCGATCGACACGGCCGGCCAACACATAGCTCCGCTGCCACTTCATGCCGGAATGGGTGGGATCGGCGCTACCATCAATATGACGAACGTAGTTCTCTTGCGTCTCACGTCCGTTCACGAGGAGGATCTTGTCCCTCATCTCGAGCGTGTCGCCCGGCACGCCCACCACCCGCTTGACGTAGTTCTTGTCCGGATCATGAGGTGGGTGGAACACGACGACTTCGCCACGGCTCGGCTCCCGCCAGGCCGGCAACCTCAGGCCCAAAAGCGGCACCTCTGCGCCATACACGGCCTTGTTGACGAGTAGATAATCACCGACGAGCAGAGTTCCCTCCATCGAGGACGTGGGGATCTTGAAAGCCTCGACGAGGAAGGCACGGACAGCCAGGAAAAGGACGACCGCGATGATGATCGATCGCGTCCACTCCCAGGTGACACGGGCATAACCCGTCGATCTCTCCGATGCGCCTCCTTGACCCCTCACCATTCCAAGCGGGACCTCCGATAAGAATCCTTCGACAATCACCTGGCCACGCGGCTCACCACCGGACAGGCGCAGAGCACGGTACACACATCTCCGAACCCTGGTTCCAGCACCCCGAGTCGTTCCGCCGACCCACAGGTCGGGCAGGCCCCCCCCAGGTCTGCCCCGAAAGATGAAAAGCTTCCCCGTTCAGGGCCCCCCGTCCTAGTGTTGTAGAAGGGATCGAGGTTCGCCGGGAGGAGCAAGAAACTCCCTAACGGGTAGTTACATGGGCCAGCAGAACGCAAGGGTAGCGAATTCAGGTGGATAGAAGGCGGCCTCCGTTCTGGCTTCTGTTCCTGGCGATCGCAGCAGGCCTTCTGATGACCTGGATTCAGAATCGTGGCCCGGCGTCCGCTACCAACGGTATGGCCCCGTCCTCTCGGCCGGGGGAGGGCTGCCCGAAAGCGATCTCGGAAATCTGCAGCGAGAGCATGACCCTTCAAGGCGCCGTTGATGAGGTGACCCTCAGCTCAGAACAGGTGTGTGTCGACGTAGGTTACCTATGCGCCGAACTCGAGACAACGGGTTCCCAGCGCCTCCTCCGGTGGCCGGCGGACACACGCCGCCTCAGGATTCGGATTCCTCCTCCCCCCGGGGTGGCACCCGACCGCGCCCGCGCACTTCAGAGCGCAGTAGTGCGCGGAATACAGTACTGGCAACGCCGCCCCTTCGAACTCGTGATCGACACCCACCCCACCCCCTCGGGCCAGGCCGATATAGAGATCTCATGGGGAGGGGGGCTCTCCGGATCTCAACTCGGCCTCACTCGGACTCGGTGGAGCCGCGAAAGGGGTAGGCCCAAGTTCGAAGTTCTGGGACTCACACTTGCCATGCGCAGCCCCAACTCGAAGTACGAAATATCCCCGCAGCAGGTGCTACTCACGGCCGCCCATGAGATGGGGCACGCCCTTGGGCTCCCCCACAGTGACTCTGAGCGCGACGTCATGTATCCGACGAACACTGCCCGCAACCTCTCCACCCGCGACTTCCGTACCTTGGATGCGCTCTATCGTCTGCCGAACGGAGCGGAGATCCGAAAAGATCAGTAGAAGGCCGTGGCCTTCCAAGTCACTCCTCTCGGTTGAGACCGTATTTCTCTATTTTCTTGTAGAGGTTGGATCGGGGCATACCGATCCGGCGGGCCGTCTCGCTCACATTCCAGTCGTTGATGTGAAGTTTGTGGGCGATATACGCCATCTCGGCGTTCTCCTTGAACTCGCTGAAACCCTCAACGTCGAGAAGCGCAGTGCCTAGCGGGTCACCGCTGACCGTACCGGCAACCAGAGCGTCCACATCGTCGGCACGAACCGACTCTCCGGGCGAAAGAATCAAGAGCCGTTCTACCGTGTTTCTGAGCTCGCGAACGTTTCCGGGCCAATCGAGGGCCTCAAGCCGTGCCATCGCCCCATCCTCGATCATCTTGGGCGGTCCATGGTTCGAACGAACAGCCTGTGAGACGAAATGCCGGACCAACGGCTGAATGTCCTCCCGCCGCTCACGTAACGGGGGCACGACGATGGGAACGACGTTGAGCCTGTAGTACAAATCCTCACGAAACCGGCCCTCGGCGATCTCTTTCGGCAACTCCTTGTTCGTCGCGGCGAACACCCGTACATCCACGGTAACGGCCTTCGAACCCCCTACCCTCGTAAGGACCCCCTCTTCGAGCACCCTCAGCACCTTGGCCTGCGCATCCAAAGACATGTCGCCGACTTCATCGAGAAAGAGGGTTCCGTCTTGAGCTTGCTCGAACTTGCCGGCATGATCGGCGACCGCCCCCGTGAATGACCCCTTCATGTGGCCGAACAGCTCCGACTCGATCAGCTCAGAGGGGATCGCGGCACAGTTGACTTCGATGAAGGGAGCGTCGCGCCTGGACGAAGAGTGATGGAGAGCACGAGCGACGAGCTCCTTCCCCGTTCCGTTGTCACCGGTGATGAGCACACGTGCGTCCGTAGGTGCGACCCGATCGATGCGCTCCATGACATCGCGGATGGCCTGGGACGCACCAACGATCTCGTGCCGGGTACCGACCTCGCTTCGGAGCATCTGGACACTCTCGGTGAGCCCCCGGAGTTCGAGGGCGTTCCGGAGAGTCACCAGCAGGCGACCGGTATCTAAGGGCTTCTCCAGAAAATCGAAGGCGCCTTTGTGGGTCGCCTCGACGGCAGTATCGATCGTCCCGTGACCACTGATCATGACCACACACGCATTCGAGTCGAGGTGGCGGAGGCGTGTAAGAACCTCAAGGCCATCCAGACCCGACATCTTAACGTCAAGGAACGTGACGTGCGGGCGGAAAGACTCGAAGAACCCCAAAGCCTCCGGACCGTCTTCCGCAGTGACCACCTCATGGTCCTCGTACTCGAAGACCTGCCTGAGTGCGCCGCGGATCGATTTTTCGTCGTCGACGATCAGGATTCGGGGCATGTCTTTATCGTGATCTGGGCGTTCAACCGTCCCGCACGAGAATGAGCCGGTCACGAAGCACATAGGCCGACCGCACCCCATCCGGGAGCGAAAACGGCAGGGCATCCTCGGGGAGTCCGGCCCTGCTCCGCCTGCCCAAGGCCACCAGAATCCTTGGCGTCATCCCATCGGGGAGTGGCACGGGGATGAAGGAGGCATACACGCCATGTACGATGAGCGAAATCCCATCTTCGCCGAGGGGTGCCAGGGCACCCTCAACCGAGATGGAAACCGTGTCGGGAAGGAAGCCCAGTATCCCATCTAGCCTAGGCAACCCGGGAAAGGCCTCGACAAGGACACGGGCGGTCAGGGTCACCACTCCATCGTGGAACTCGACATCTACATTCGAAACGCCGCCCGGAACCATCCCCGGAACGGAATACCGAATCACGGAAGCGACGTCGGTGGCGCTCAAGCTGAGTTGGTTCCCAATCTGTCCGCGGCGAAAACGTTCGAAGCGATCCAGGGCGGCGTCGGCCAACTCCGGAGACGGCAAGACCTCCACCACCCCCTCTTCTTCGGCGAACCAACCCTGCACCCTTGGAAAAACCGACGGTCCCCACCTCCACCCCGCCAAGGCAGCAGCGATGAGCAAGCCCAAGAGCCACGCCCTTCCCAAGCACCCCTTGAGACAACCCGTTCCGAGCACAGCTCAGCCCTCGAACGGGGTGCTGTGCCTCAGTGTATACCGAGGGGCCCCACCCCTGGACAGATGACTGCGCATCAAATCGAGCTTGCGTATCATTACCTGACCATGGTATGCCAAGTTCGCGGCCTTTTCATCCAGACCGCGGAACGCTCCAGCGCCGTCCTCAGCATTGGCTCGCCCAAGCGTGAGATGTGGATGAAAGGCCCTCGTTTCACGGTCGAAGCCGCAACCCATCAGAGCCCATTCGACATCCTGCTTCAAACATCGGAGAGCAGGACTCGGTTCGATGCCCACCCAGATCACGTCCGGGCGGCGGATCGTCGGAAAGGCACCAAAACCCTCTACCGCCAGATCGAGCCGACCCGTCGTCGAAGCCACATGATCAAGGGCATCCTGAACCCCTTTCAGACGCTCCTCCGTGACGTCGCCGAGAAACTTCAGGGTCACGTGGTAGTGCTCCGGTTCTATCCAACGAACGGGAAGCTCACATTCCCGTAGGATTTTCGAAGCCCGGTAGATTCGGTCACGCTCCTTCTTGGGAAGGTTCAACGCTACGAATAGACGCATTGCCGGGACGCAGGATTCGAGGGAGGAGTCAACAACGCGGAGGATCCTACAGCGGTGTCAGCGGAGCCCAGGAAGCACATGGCCAGAAGCTACCGGGATGGGGCAAAGCGTACAACCGGGCACGTCGCCGACACACACGGCGAAGCCTCTTCAGGGCGAGGCTTATCCCTCCACCAACTCCCGGTGAGCTCGGGTTGGGGCGCCGGCGAAGCCCTGGGCCTCCCGCTCGAGGCCGACGAGCCGCTGGGTCGGGTAGGCCAACTGTATGTCCGGCTCGCTGGACACCATGTCGAGCACTCCCTCCCAGAGCGCCTGATCGAAGTGCCTGCGGCGCCTGGGATCCGTAAGAAAGCGCATCGACAAACAGACCCCGTGGTCCAGCACCGATGTATACACGGTCGCGGTCACCGTCCCGTATGAAATCAACATCCGGCTCGGTCGCTTCCGCAAAGACTCGGCCGCCCTGTCGCTCGTCTCCACGCTCGCTTCGGTCACCATTTCCAGCAATAACGTCTTGGCCCTCCGCCAATCGCTTTCGAACGTGAACACAACGGGTATCTCATGCCACAAGAACGGGAACTCGGACGTGTAGTTCGCGATCGGATCGGTGAGGATCTTCGCGTTGGGAATCCGAATCAGGCGTCCAGTACTCTGGTCGCTGTCCACCCAGTTGCCGATCTCCAGCAGATGGAAATGCAGGATCGATGTGTCGACTACGTCGCCCGAATGAGGCCCGATCTGGATGCGGTCGCCAACCTCGAACGGCGGCTTCGTGATCAGGACCAACCAGCCGGCGATACCCACGAGGAGGTCCTTCAGTGCGATCGCCACGCCGACGGATACCAACCCCAAGAAGGTCCCGATCTGAGACAGGCCGTCGACCCAGATGGCGATGATAAAAACCGTGGCGAGTGCCAACGTGAGGTAGGCGATCGTCTTCCCCCACCGGTACTGCACCACCCGATTTTCCACCGTGCCGGCAATGAACAGTCGCCCGACCCTGCGGATGAGCGACGCGCCCAACACGACAGCGGCCGTGAGCCCTATTTCTCGCCACGGCAGGGTCTCGAACATGGCAATCCCCTGTAGGATGCCCGCTCCCTGCATGAGCGTGCTGGAAAGCACGGCCCCGGTAGGAATGACGAACCAGAATCCCAAGGTGATCATAGCCCTCCTGAAACCTGTCGTGCCCGCCGAACGGTGGCGATCGAGTGGTGCGCGCCGAGCGCCGCCCTGAGGGGCTTACACCCTTCCATTCCGGCGTGCAAAATGACGAACCCACGTGAAGAGTTCCTTATTCAATTCATGTGATCATGCGGCGTAAATGCAAGGATCTCAGCACGCTCTACCGCCTTGAGGCGAGGCTTATGACGAGTCCGCCCTGGATGCAGCTAGGGAGATGCCGCTCACCCCACCCGCGAGCGATCAAGGAGGCGGTATTGGATGGCCTCAGCGACGTGATGGGCGCTCAGGGAGTCGACCCCCTCCAGATCGGCGATGGTCCTGGCGACTTTGAGCACCCGATCGTGTGCCCGAGCCGAGAGCGCCAAGCGGGTCATGGCCTTCTCGAGAATCCGTGCGGACGCATCGTCCAGGGAACACCAACGCCGGATCTCGCGGGATCTCATGTGGCTGTTCGCCCCTACCTCGGGAGCACGGCGA
>SMVB01053562.1_pt1 | contig 35890 bp, 31 predicted proteins | sample 2456461 | NCBI WGS metagenome assembly SMVB01 (sample SAMN11095934, study PRJNA526329) | marine sediment metagenome | biome: Marine sediment; feature: Surficial sediment; material: Deep marine sediment; isolation source: Hadal surficial sediment | place: Pacific Ocean | collected 2014-05 | depth...
ACCGACGGTAAGGTCAAGAACCTCGCGCGTACCGGCGCGTATGTCTTCCTCGCCGATGGCGTCAACGGTTTGTTGGTCGTCGATCTCTCCGCACTCGACGATCCGCGCGTGGTCGCGCGCATCTCGACGAGCGGCGATTTGCGCGCGGTGGCCGTCCACGGGGAACTTCTGGCGATCGCCGAGGGACACAGCGGCGTGCGCGTGTTCAGTCTGAGCCGCCCGGACAATCCCAGGGAGTTGAAACGGCTCGACCTTCGATTCCCCGCGCGCGACGTGTGCTGGATCGAGGATCGGTTGTTCGTCGCCGCGGGACGGGAGGGAACTGCGGTCTACGAACCGCTGGCATCGGTGCGGCCGCTCATGTTCTTGCCGCCGGTGCGGTCCGCGCAGCACCTCGCGTGCAGCGAAACGCTCGTCGCCGTGTCGAACCTGGGCTCGGCGATCCAGTTGTTCGATGCCACCGGCGAGGGGCCCCCGCAGGAGCGTTCGAGGCTACGCGTGCACCGTACGGCTCCGATCGGCCGCACGGATTTCGACGGTACGTGGTTGTGGATCGCTGTGGACATCGCGGGAATGGGGCTGCTGGACGTCAGCGATGCCGATCACCCGATACGCATCCTGCCCCGGCGGCGCGAGTTCAAGGTGTCGCGCTAAGGGTCCTCGGCAGGCTCCAGCCGCACGATTGCAACGATTTCTTCGCCGGCCAGCAATTCCGACTCGGAAGCGCGGCCTTCCTCGTAACCGACGCTGCGTGCGATGATCACGACCGGGCCGGGCCGCAGCGAACGGATTCGCGTCCCCGCGGCACGCGAGATCGGGAACGGACCGATGCGCTTACCGGAGGAATAGAGCACCTCGACCTGACCACTTTCGATGGACTCGCCTGCGGTGTCCTCGAGCTTGACCAGGAGCATAGCCGCGAGTTCGAGGATCAGCGGCTCGGGGTGATCGCCCCCGACGGTTTTCTTGGGGAGATAGCCGTCCAACGTCAGGCGAATCGTGTCGATGCGACTGCGCGGAAGCTCCCACGTCCCGCTTCCGTCGGTGCTGACACACAACTGTTCGACGCTGGCGACCCAGTAGCAAACGCGAACACCTTCGAGCGGTTCGCCCTGCGGATCGATCACGATACCCGAGGCGGCCCCGACCGTTCCCGCGGCCAGGCTCAGAAGAACGCCGCAGAACCAGCGCCTCGCGGGCGTCTTGCGGCCGCGAATCAATGCGACCCCGCGGTCGCCGGAGCGATGCTGTCACCCGCGACGTGGGAACGCCCTCGTGGCCCCTTGGTGGCCTCGGACCACTTCTTGATCTCGTCTTCGCGAACCCCGCCGATCTCGTACAATTTTTCCTTGTCGAAGATCATCAATTCTCGCGAGTGTCCGGTCACCGAATACGTCTTCGACATGAAGATGGCCTCTTCGGGGCAGGCTTCCTCGCAGAGCCCGCAGTAGATGCAGCGGAGCATGTTGATCTCGAACTTCTTGGGGAACTTCTCGATCTGATGCCCCTCGTCGTCCGGCGCGTGCTCGGCAGCCTCGATGTTGATCGCGAGCGGCGGGCAGACCCACTGGCAGATGTAGCAAGCAACGCACTTTTCGCGGCCGTCCTGGTCCTTCACGAGCGCTGGAACGCCACGGTAGCGCGGCCCGAACTCGTGCTGTTCCTCGGGATACTGGATGGTGTCCTTCTTGCGGAACATGTGGCGCAAGGTGACGGCCAGGCCACCCAGCACGCTCGGCAGGTACAGCCGGTGCCAGATCGATAGACGAACGCGTTTTACCTTCATACCAACCTACCGCCTTGCTTCAAGGCGTTTGAACTTCAACCCATCCGTCTTCGCAGCGCGTAGCGTACACCCGAACGCCCTCGTGCGTCCCCCGCGGGCACTGGCCGGTCCGCACGTCGAACACCCACGCGTGCAGCGGACAGATGACCCGTCCTTCGTGCAGCACGCCCGCGGCGAGCGACGTCCCCTCGTGCGGACACGATTCATCGATCGCATGCCAGGTGTCGCCGTCGCGGAACAACGCGATCCTCAGATCGCCGGCCGAAAATGCTCGGCCGCGCCCATCGGGAACCTCGTCGGCCGCAGCCACTCGAACCCAGCGCATCACAGTCTAAAACGTACCGCAAACGGGCGCAAAAGCCACTGCCGGCGGATCGTAGCACAGGGGTCAGAGCTTTTTGTATTTGGGCCCACTGCCGCCCTCACGCGGCGACCAACGGGGCCCGACCACGTCGGTGGCCTTGCAGTCGATGCAATTGGGGGCGTTGACGACCAGCGACCCGCCATCGCTCTCGTAGACCCCCGCCGGGCAAACGTGGCTGTAAAACTCGGCCAACTCCGCAGGGATGTCCGTACCGACGATCAGGTGCGAGGGGATGTCGTCGCGCGTCGCGTTGCCCGAGCGGAAGACGGCGTCCTGCTTGCTGAAGGTCCGCTTGCCGTCGGGTTTGAATTCGGCGGCGGGCACGACCCGACGCGGCTCGTCGGCGTCGGAAGCGCTCCCGATGCGGCCGCCCGGAAACCGCCCGCGGGTCAGGCTCATGAACCAGGCCTTGACGCCACCCGTGTAAAAACCGGATTTGAACGCGAGCCGCATGTTTCGCGTCCGGTACAGGTCCGCAAACACGAAGCTGCCGCGCAACGCGGTTTCGTACCCGGCCAACGCGGCGGCCGAGCAGTCGTCCGCCTTGAGCGCCGCGAAGATCGACTCGGCGGCGAGGATCCCGGAATGCACGGCGTAATGGATGCCCTTGAGCGACGCGACGTTGACGAGCCCCGCCGCATCGCCCACGAGCAAGCAACCGTTGCCGTGCAACCGCTCGGGGACCGCGTAGTACCCGCCCTCGGGGATCGTCTTGGCGCCCCACTCGACCAACTCTCCGCCCGCGAGTATCGGTGCCACGAGCGGATGACCCTTGAAACGTTGTGTGAGCTGGTGCACGTCGAGGGAATGCTGCCGGTAGTCCAGTCCGACGACCAAACCGAGCGCCACCAGGTCGTCGGCCATCGGGTAGATGAAACTCCCGCCGAAGGCGTCATTGGGGAGCGGCCAGCCCAACGTGTGGATCACCTCATCGAGTGGCCGGGTCGTCTTCCAGAGTTCCTTCACGCCGAGCGCATAGATCTGCGGATTCGGCGAGGCCACCTGTTGCCAGCCCTGCCACGCCTGGGCCAGCGCACTGCGCGTCCCGTCGGCAATCACGGTGACCCGCGCTGTCACGTCGCCGGCGGGCATGTGGGCGCCGCCGGGGCTGCCGTCGCGGTTCAACCCGCTGGGCGCCGTGCGCACGCCCGCAACGGTGTCGCCGTCGATCAGCAGTGCGTCGGCCGGGAACCCGGTAAACACGTTGACCCCCAAGCCTTCGGCCTGCTCTCCGAGCCATCGCACGACCTCGCAGATCGAAGCGATGTGGTTGCCGTGGTTCCGCATCTCGGGCGGAGTCGGCAGTTTGGTGTAAGCGTTTTCGCGCAACCAGTAGACGCGTTCACCGGTGACGCGCCGGCGGAACGGGAGTTGGTCGTCCGTGAGATCGGGGAACAGGGTTCGGAAGGGCGCCGGGTGGATCACCGCGCCCGACAGGCAGTGCTCGCCGAGGGTCTCGGACTTCTCGAGGATGCCGATCTCGATTTCCCCGAGCCCCCCGCCCGCCTCGTTGTCCCGCGCGACGAGTTGAGCCAGACGGATCGCACCCGCGAGGCCCGCCGGGCCCGCACCGACGAACAGGACGTCGAGCGGGATCACATCGTCGCCGGGTTGCTCGCGAACCAGGAAACGATCGAGTGGAAAGGCCGGTTGGTGCTTGGAAGGAACGAACATCGAATCACCCTAGGAAGTCCGGCATGATACCAGCCGCAACGCGACGCTTCAGCGCGCGAACGGGTCGGCCAGGCCGGCGAGTGCGGGGACGCTGTCCAGTCCCTTGCAGTACACCCAGACCTGGAACATCCGTCCCATCCCGGTCGGGTGAATCAACTGCTTGATGCCCAGGCGTTCGCGGATCCGTTCAGGGTCGCGGTAGGCCTGCTCGTCCATCCGTTCGAAATCCTCCAGGATGCCGTTGGCGATCAGGAAGCGGTCCTGGGTGGTCCGGGCCACGTGGCGCCAGCCGCACGCCGCCGCCGCGTCGGTCAACGCCGTGAAGTTGACGTGGGCGGTCAGATCCTGCTCGCCGATCCTCTGCAGGTAGTCCTCGCCCGCACGGTGCTCGCGGTAGGCCATCAACGTGCCGCGCTTGCGCTCGACCGTGTACAGTCGTTCCGCGGTGTCGCCGTAGTCGAGCACGAGCGCGAACCCGCGATCGATTGCACGGTCCCAGCGCTCGATCTGCACCGCCAGGCCGAGGCCGACCTCCGCCTCGAGACCCTCCTCGGCCGCCGCGCCGTAGCGTTCCGCCCAGGCGCGCACGTCGGCAGCCGGTTCGAGCGGCACCTCGTGGAAGCGCTCTCCGTCCCACCCGACGCCGATTTCTTCGAGACGGCCGCCCCGGCGCACGACGCGGTGCACCGGAAGCGCGTCGAACAACTCCACGGCGAGCACACAGCCGGTCGCCGCCGTGGGCGGTTCGTCGGCCACACCGACCCGCGGAGCGACACGAGCGATCTCCCTTCGCATCTTCGCGGAGGCCTCGACCGCGGTGTAGCGGAGCCGGCGGCTCAGCCCTTGATTGGACGTCTCGAACGCTGCGAGCAGGTCGCGCGCCAGTAGCCCGCGACCGGCGCCGAACTCGATCAGATCGAACGTCCCGGGCCGGCCCAAGCATCGATCCAGTTCGTCGACCTGGCGGGCCATCGCACGCCCGAAGGCGGGTCCCAGGTCGCTGGCCGTGATGAAATCACCGCGCTCGCCCAGACGGGCGGGCCCGGCGGCGTAGTAGCCATGTTCGGGATCGTGCAGCGCCAGATCCATGAACCGCGCAAACGTGATCGGACCGTGTCGGCGAATTTCGTCGCGGATCCGATCCACCAGTGGGGGATGACCGAGGGTCGAAGGGGTCAAGCGGCGGGGGCGGCCTCACCGGCCAGTTCCGCTGCGCTCTTGTCCCCGCGGGTGATCTTGCGTTGGATCTCCATGATCGCTTCGATCAACGCTTCGGGCCGTGGAGGACAACCGCTGATGTAGACGTCGACCGGGAGGATCTCGTCGACACCCTGGACGACGGCGTACGAGCGGTACATGCCGCCCGACGATGCGCAGGCGCCCATCGCGATGACCCATCTCGGATGCGGCATCTGTTCGTAAATCTTCAGCACCGCGGGAGCCATCTTTTTGGTCACGGTCCCGGAGACGACCATCAGATCCGCCTGCCGTGGCGAGAAGCGCAGCGCTTCGCAGCCGAAACGCGCCATGTCGTAGCGCGGTCCGACGGTGGCCATCAGCTCGATCGCACAACAGGCCAGGCCCATCGGCATCGGCCACAGCGAGTTCTTGCGGCCCCAGGCGATGAAGTCGGCGATCTTCGTCGTGTAGACGCTCTCGGTCTCATCGCCTTCGGGGCGACGGTGGAGCACCAACCTGGGATCCGGCATGGCCATCGGTCAAAAGATACCCGCGCGCGGCAACCGTTTCAAGGCGCTTCGGCGGGATCGTCCCACGGCCCGCTTTCGTCGACCCGCCGGAGGCGTTGCCGCTCCCCGCGTTCGGCCCAGCCCGCGGGCACGGGCTCGCCGAGACGCCACGACAACAACACCATCCTTCCGGCACGCCTGGCCGGGAATTCGAACCAGCCCTTGGCCAGATCGCGGAACAGGACGCCTTCGCCCGCGAGTCGTATCGCGACCCGGTGGAAACGGCAAATCGCAGCGAAGTAGACCCGCTCGACCGGGCCGTCGGCGACCGGTGTCGGTGCGATCGCTTGCAAGTGCCGATACTCGCGGCTGACGTGGCAGGCGAGGTGTTCGAGACGTTGAGCGGCCAAACGCGCGGATTGCGGGGTGAACCAGTACGTCGCCATGGGGGGTGGTTTTCCGGGGAGGTGGGGACCGAACCCAGCGTAGCCCGGGCTGCGCCACTTGCCAAGGACGTTGCGTCCGCAACGCGTTTCGAGCCGGAAACGGCCTCGTTTCAGGCCCTCGCCTTGACGGTTTCAGGCCCCCTCTTATACCCTTCGACACTCGTTACGGGATCCTTTTCACACACCGATCGCCGATCGTTTACGGGAGAAATCTGTGGCGGTGAGCAAAGCTCGGAGCTTCGACATCACGATCATCGGCAGCGGCCCCGGCGGGTACGTCGCAGCGGTTCGCGCCGCGCAACTGGGCCTTTCGACGGCCGTCGTCGAACTGGCCCCCGCCCCCGGCGGGACGTGTTTGCACTGGGGCTGCATCCCCGCCAAGGCGATGCTCCACGCAGCCGAAGTCCTCGAGACGGCTCGCCATGCGTCGACCTTCGGCATCCGTATCCCCGACGGATCGAACGTCGATCTCGAAGCGATGCACGCATACAAGCAGAAAGTCGTCGACGGCAACGCGAGGGGCGTGGAGTACCTGCTCAAGAAGAACCAGGTGACCTACCTCGCGGGACGCGGGAAGCTCGCCGGTTCCGGCAGGGTCGAGGTCACTCCTGAAAAGGGCGAGCCGTCCATCGTCGAGACGACGCACACGGTGATCGCGACCGGGTCGGTGATCCGCGCGCTGCCCGGCGTCGAGTTCGACGGTAAGCGCATCATCAATTCCGACCATGCGTTGTATTTGAAGCAACTCCCCAAGTCGATGATCGTGCTGGGCGCAGGCGCCGTCGGCGTCGAGTTCGCCTCGATCTACCGGTCCTTCGGATGCGCGGTCAGCGTGGTCGAGCTGCTGCCGAACCTGGTGCCGGTGGAAGACGCCGACTTGGGCAAGGAACTGGCCCGCAGCTTCAAGAAGCGCGGGATCAAGGTGCACTGCGGCACCCGGGTCGAGTCGGTGAAAACAACGAAAACCGGCGTGACGGTGCAGGCGAACAAGGGCGGAAAACCGCTCGAACTCAAGGCCGAGGTGTTGCTGGTCGCGATCGGCCGCCGGCCGTTGATCAAGAATCTCGGACTCGAGGGCACGCGTGTCGCCGTCGGCAATCGCGGCTTCATCGAGGTCGATGCGATGATGTGCACGGGCGAGCCGGGTGTGTACGCGATCGGCGACGTGCTGGCGACCCAGGCCCTGGCCCACGTGGCGTCACACGAGGGCATCGTCGCCGTCGAGCACGCCGCGGGCGGCACGCCCCACCCGATCGACTACAACAAGGTTCCGTCGTGCACGTACTGCAAGCCCGAGGTGGCCTCGATCGGGTTGAGCGAGCAAGCCGCGGGGGACGCCGGCTACGACGTCGTGGTGGGCAAGTTCCCGTTCTCGGCGATCGGCAAGGCGAAGATCCTCGACGAGACGTCCGGCTTCGTGAAGATCGTCACCGACAAGAAATACGACGAGGTCCTGGGCGTCCACATCATCGGACCTCACGCCACCGAATTGATTTCCGAAGCGACCGCCGCCGTCAACCTCGAAGCGACGGCGGAATCGTTGTTCCAGTCAATCCACGCCCACCCGACGCTGTCCGAGGCGATGGGTGAGGCGGCCCTGGCGGTCCATGGCCGTCCGATCCACCTCTAGCAGTGAGCGGAGAAACACGATGCGCGTTGATATAGTCATGCCTCAGATGGGCGAATCGATCGCCGAGGGCACGATCACCAAGTGGATGAAGTCCGTCGGCGACACGATCGAGCGGGACGAGCCGATCTTCGAAATCTCGACGGACAAAGTCGATGCGGAGATCCCCTCCCCCGCCGCGGGCACCTTGGTCGAGATCAAGAACCAGGAAGGCGAGACCGTTCCGATCAACGAGGTCGTCGCCGTGATCGAGACCGACGCCGGCGCAGCCGCCTCGGCACCCGTTCCCGAGGCCGAAAAGCCGGCCCCCGAGGAAACGGAAGCGGCGGTGACACCGCCGACGGCGCCGCAACCGGCGGCCGGAGCCTCACGGTTCGTTTCTCCGGTGGTGCGGCGCATTGCCGATGAACGCGGGATCGATCCGAGCCGGGTCCCCGGCACGGGCGCCGGCGGGCGTGTCACCAAGAAGGACATCCTCGCGTTCATCGCCAGCGGCGCCGCGACCGCCGCACCCGTTTCGGCGGCGGCCCCCGCAGCTGCGGCGACACCCGGACCCGCGGCGGTCGCACCGCGCGTCGGACCGGCGCCGGTCACCTTCGGCCCCGGCGCCGACACGATCCGCGAGCCGCTGTCGGTGATGCGCAAGAAGATCGCCGAGCACATGATCCATTCGCGGCGCACTTCCGCGCACGTGCAGTCGCTCTTCGAGGTCGACATGACGCACTGCGCCAGGCTGCGCGCGAAACACAAGCAAGCGTACGTCGACCGGCATGGTGTCAAGCTCAGCTACCTGGCCTTCGTCATCAAGGCCGTCTGCGATGCGCTGCGCTCGTGGCCGATCCTGAATTCGTCGCTCGAAGGTGACGACATCGTTTACAAGAAACACCTGAACGTCGGCATCGCGGTCGCGCTCGACTGGGGCCTGATCGTGCCCGTAGTGCACAACGCGGACCACTTGTCCGTTGCCGGGCTGTCGGCGAAAGTGCATGACCTGGCCAACCGGGCGCGCGGCAAGCAACTCAACCCCGACGAGGTCCAGGGCGGCACGTTCACGATCACCAATCCCGGACAGTTCGGCGGCTTGTTCGGTCTGCCGATCATCAACCAACCGCAAGTCGCGATCCTGGGTCTCGGCGGGATCAAGAAACGTCCCGTCGTGATCAACGATGCCATCGCCATCCGGTCGATGATGTACCTGTCCATGTCCTATGACCACCGCGTCGTCGACGGCGCCGTCGCCGACCAGTTCCTCGCACAAATCGTGCAGGCGCTGGAGAACTTCGACGAATCGTTGCTCTAGTGTCGAAGCCGCTCAGCGTTTGCTGGCTCGGCCGCGTGGATTACAGCGCCGGGCTGGTGCTGCAGGAACGGCTCGTCGAGGGACGGCGGCAGGACCGGATCGGCGACACCCTGGTGTTGCTGGAACATCCGCCGGTGATCACGCTGGGTCGCAACAGCGACCCGGCACACGTGCTCCACGATGCGGAAACACTCGCCTCCCGGGGGGTCGAGCTTCACGAGATCGGACGCGGCGGCGACGTCACCTACCACGGGCCGGGGCAACTCGTGGGCTACCCGGTGGTACGACTTGCGGGCGCCGAGAAAGACGCCCATGCCTACTTGCGCAGCCTGGAGCAGGGTTTGATCGGCATCGCGGCGCACTACGGGATCGAGGCCGGCCGCATCGATGGCCTGACCGGGATCTGGGTCGGCAACGACAAACTCGCGGCGATCGGGGTGCGCTTATCGACCGGCTGGATCACGTCCCACGGGTTCGCGCTCAACGTCACGACCGATCTGGACGGCTTCTCGACGATCGTCCCTTGCGGGATCCGTGAACACGGTGTGACCTCGTTCGCGCGCCTGCTCGGGCGAAGCCCGTCGCTGGCGGAAGTCGCCGCAGTCGCCGCAGGCAAGATCGCCGGCGCCCTCGGCCGGCAAGCCGGCCCGCTCGGCGACGCACCCGGCTTGCCGGCCGGTGTATCTTGGGAACCGGACGCTGCCGTCCCTCAAGGAGATCGAGCGTGAGCCAGACGGCCCGAGTCAAGCGCCCGGATTGGCTCAAGATCCGTCTGCGCACCGACGAGAACTTCATCAAGCTGCGCTCGATGGTTTCCGAGTTGAACCTCAACACGGTGTGCACCGAGGCACGTTGTCCGAATATCTACGAGTGCTGGAATGCCGGCACGGCCACGTTCATGATCCTCGGCGAGACCTGCACCCGTCGTTGCGGGTTCTGCAGCGTGCACAGTGGGCGACCGAACCCCGGCGTCGACGCCGTGGAGCCCCGCAATGTAGCCACAGCGGTGGCCCGTCTGGGGATCCGTCATGCGGTCATCACCAGCGTCGATCGCGACGACCTCGAGGACGGTGGGGCGCAACACTTCTACGACGTGATCACCGCGATCCGCGAGCGCTCGCCGGAGTGCGCCGTCGAGGTGTTGACGCCGGACTTCAAGAAGAAGAATGGCGCGCTGGAGACGGTGCTGGCGGCGCGACCGGTGGTGTTCTCGCACAACGTCGAGACGGTGCCGCGGTTGTACAAACCGGTGCGGCCGGGTTCCACGTTCCGCGGATCGGTCGGGCTGCTGCGGCGCGCGGCCGAATGGCGTGACGCCGAACGCAGTGCGATGCGCGTGAAATCGAGCCTGATGCTGGGGCTGGGAGAGACCGACGACGAGATCCTCGAAACGATGCAGGTGCTCAAGGCCGCCGGCGTCGACGTCGTGACTCTGGGGCAGTACCTGCAACCGACCCGAGAGCACTTGCCGGTCGACCGATTCGTGCACCCCGATGTATTCGAGGAGTTGCGCGCCAGGGGGATGGAGCTAGGGCTACTGCACGTCGAGGCCGGACCGTTGGTGCGTTCCTCCTACCATGCGGAGCGGCACGTCCCGCAGCCGCCGGCGGCAGGCCGCGCCACGTCGTCTCGCACCCGCTCGCTGCTCCAGATCGGCGACCGTCGAGATCGACGCCTCTAGTCGGACTTCCCGGCCTCCTCGGCCTGCATCCTCGCCGCTTCTTCCTGTCTCACGCGATCGTCCGGCGTGGCGACCGCATCTTGCCCGGGGAAGAGCATCATCCCGAGCGGACGACCGTCGAGCACCGCGACGAGGTCGTTCCTCAGCGCCACGATCTGCGCGGGCGAGGCCCCCACGTAGCGTCGAATCACCCGACCATTCTGATCGATCAGGTAGCTGTTCGGCAGGCTGCCCTTCACGCCGATCCACTTCTTCTTGACCGAAGGGCCCGCGCGAAAGACCGTGTACGTCACGCCCATCTCATCGAGGAACCCGCCCAGGTCCTCGTCGTCGATCAACTCGTGCGTCACCCCGACCACACGTAAGCCCCGCGGACCCAAGTCTTCGTGAGCCTTTTGCAGCGCCGGCATTTCGTTCCGGCAGGGCTCGCACCACGTGGCCCAGAAGTTGACCAGCGTGAATTCGGCTGCGCCGAAGTCAATGATGTAGAGGACGTTGTCATGGTCCCTGCCCCGCAAATCGGGGGCCTGGTCGCCGGGGGCGATGACCCGCCCCCCCGAGGCCGCGGCATGGCCGGCGACGAGCAGCACGATGACGACCAGGGTGGGTAAGTTCTTCGCTGCAAACTCTTTCATGCCGGACTCCTGGAGCGGGAAACGAGACTCGAACTCGCGACCCCGACCTTGGCAAGGTCGTGCTCTACCAACTGAGCTATTCCCGCGTTTTTCGGGCCCAGGATGGCCCACGCGAAGAAAAATACAGGATGCCGGGAATCCCGTCAACTTGCCCGTCAGGCCCCGAGGCCGAGTCGGAAGGCGTCTTGGATGTGCCGAATCTCGGGGGTTTTCCCGCGTTCGACGACCTCGACGACGTCGAACCGGCAGGGACGCTCGTGCCATCCTCGCCCGGCCAGGAAGGCCAGTGCGGTGCGCGCCATCTTCCGTTGCTTGAGCGGCGTGACCGACTCGGCCGGGGTGCCGAAGCCGCTACCACGGCGCGTCTTCACTTCGATGAAGACGACCAACTCCCGGTCCAGGGCAATCAGGTCGATCTCGCCGCAACGCAGCCGAAAACGGCGCTCGATGACGCGCAAACCGGCGCGCTCGAGGAACCGTGCGGCGAGTCGCTCACCGCGGCGCCCGAGGGTCTGCCGCGGATCGCCGGGGCCGGCGCCGCTCAACGACGGTTGGGGCGGCGGGAACCTTCCTGTCTCATGCGGCGGCCGCCCATCCGGTCGGCCCGGTTGGACAGGCGGTCTTCGATCTGGCGGCGGAATCGCTGCACGAAGAAACGCAACTTGACGCGCTGGCGCGTGTTCAGTTCGGCATCGATCTTGGCCATCGCGCCGCGCTCGGCGGAACGCTGGTCGTCCTCGATTCGAACCAGACGGTCGAGCAAGTCTTGCAGCTCCGCATCCGATGCGCCGTCGTGAATCCCGGTTCGCAACGCGCGCACGGTCTCGCGCCGTTCGCGGCCGTTCTCGCGCTTGAACTGCTCCAGTTCGGCCATCGCGGGCAACACGGTTTCCGCCTGGTCATCCGACAGCGCGAGTTCGGCGCGCAACATGCTGGTGAAACGTTCACGGATGCGTTCCTCGAGTTCCTGGCGGCGCTCCTGGGCTGCGACCGGAGCACTCGGCACCCACCCCAGCAGGCATGCGCCGCAAACGAGTGTCAAGATCCAGCGTGTTCGGGTCATGAGGTCGGTCTCCTTTCGGACTGATCCATTTGATCCAGCCACTCCATCAATTCTGATCGATCGATTTCGCCCAGTTCATCGGTGTCGGGCAACCATTCGCCGCCAAGACCGGTTTCGTCCAACGTCCAGGACGAGGCCTCGATGCCGGTCCACCCGCCGGGCAAGCCGCGCAGCGCCTCGGCCAGTTCATCGGGGGTTGCCTGGCGGATCACCTCGTCCAACCGGCTCCAGTCCGGAGCGCCGGGATCCTCCCCTACCGCGGCGACCGGCGGTTCGGGCGTCATGCCCGGATCGAACCACCCGCGAAGGAACCAGCCGGAGAACAGCGCCATTACGACCGCGGCGGCGGCGGCGGCGCCACGCCAACGCCCTGCGGGTCGCTCCGCCGGCGCTCGCTCCAGGCGTCGTGCGACCGACGCGTTGAATCCTTCCCAGTAGCTCTCCGGTGGAACCTCCATCGGATCCCGCTCCTCGGGCGGCAGCGCGGCCAACTCGACCAACGCGCCCGCACCGTTGCACTCGGGGCATCCCTTCGCGTGCCGTTCCAAGTCGGCGAGTGTCGCCTGTCTCGGTGCGTCACCGGTCCGGCCGGCGAGCACTTCGGTCAGCCGGTTTTCAAACGAAGCACAGTCCATCATGCCTTCTCCATCCGCCTGCCCTCGGTAAGGTCACGTTTCAGGTTGGAGACCGCCTGGTGCAGGTGGGCTTTTACGGCGCCCGCGGACAGTTCGAGGATCTCGGCGACCTCGAGATAGGTCAAGTCCTGGTAGACCTTGAGCATCACGACCTCCTGCTGACGGGTCGGCAGCCCGCCGATCGCGCGGCGCAACTCGTGTCGCAAACGGACCCGGTCGATCCGGACTCCCGGGTCGGTGCACGCGGGATCGGCCCGATCCGATTCATCGGGCAGGGCGTGCTCGGCGCCGCGCGCCGACAGCATCGACTTCGACACGTTCAACACGATGCGCGTCAACCAGGTTCTCAACTGCGCATCACCGCGGAACCGGGCACGAGCGCTCCAGGCCTTCACGAACGCGACCTGCGCGGCCTCGTCGGCATCCTCGTGTTCCCGCAACAGCCGGCGAGCCACGCTGTAGACCGTGCGTCGGTGCAGCGTCACGATCTCGTCGAACGCGGCCCGATCGCCCGCGCGGAACCGCGTGGCCAGGCCCGTTTCGTCCGGCGGTTGCGCCCGTTCTTGCAGCAGTGCCTCCATCAGCCCTGTTGGACCCCGAGGAGACGTCAAAGGTTTAGCGGGAACCAGACCGCCCCTAGAGCTTTCGCTTCCACACGGTACCCCGGGGCGTGTCCTCGAGCAGGATACCCTGAGCCACCAGCTCGTCGCGGATGCGGTCGGATTCAACAAAATTCTTTGCTTTTCGGGCCTCGTTGCGCTGTTCGATCAGCGCTTCGACACCTTCGTCTAGGCCAGCGTCGGTCTCCGACCGCAGATCGAGCACGGAGTGGAATACGGCCATCGCCGCGGCAAGCTTGCGGCGGCTGCCCGCGGGCAACTCGCCCTTGTCCATCGCCTGGTGCACCTCGCGCACGGTCCCGAAGACGGCCCCCAGGGCGCTCGAGACGTTGAGATCGGCGGCCAGCGCGCGTTTGAACTCGGCGACCTGTTCCCCGATGCGCGTGTCGAACGCATCGTTGTGCCCGGCACCGGCGGCGGGTTCGCGCTCGACACGAGCCGCCATGTCGTCGAGGCGTTGGACCTCGGAGGTCGCCTTGGCCAAGGCTTCGAAGGTAAAGTTGAGCGGGCCGCGGTAGTACGTGCCCAGCAGCAACAAACGAATCGCACGGGGCGCGTGGCCCTGATCGAGCAGGTCGCGCAACGTGTAGAAGTTGCCCTTCGACTTGGCCATCTTCTCGCCGTCAACCATCAGGTGGGCGACGTGCATCCAGTAACGCACGAACGGCTGGCCGGTCGCCCCCTCGCTCTGGGCGATCTCGTTGTCGTGGTGCGGGAAGATGTTGTCCACACCGCCGGTGTGCAGGTCGAACGACTCGCCCAGGTATTTCATCGCCATCGCCGAGCATTCGAGGTGCCAGCCCGGACGGCCCTCGCCGAACGGGCTGGGCCACGAGACCTCCCCGGGGCGATGCCCTTTCCACAGCACGAAGTCGCGAGCGTCGTCCTTGCCGTATTCGTCGCTATCGACGCGGGCGCCGGTCATCAATTCCCGGTTCTCGAGGTTGGACAACCTCCCGTAGCCCTCGAAGTTGTCGATCTTGAAGTAGAGCGATCCCTGGCTCTCATAGGTCAGGCCGCGTTCTTTCAGCGCCACGGCGAGGTGGAGCATCTCTGCGATGTGTTCGGTCGCCAAGGGGTAGTGCTCGGCGCGTTCGATCCTCAGCGTATCGATGTCCTCGAAGAACGCGTCGATGTAGGGTCGGGTCGCCTGCTCGAGCGTGAGATCCTCAGCCCTCATCTTCTTGATGATCTTGTCTTCGATGTCGGTGATGTTCATCACCTGCGTCACGCGAAACCCCGCCAGCTTGAGCGCGCGGCGCAACAGGTCTTCCCACACGTAGGCCCGGAAATTCCCGATGTGGGCGTAGTCATACACCGTCGGGCCACACGTGTAGAGACGGATGTGGCCGGGCTCCCGTGGCTCCAGTTCCTCGATACGGCGGCTGAGCGTGTTATAGATCTGCATCACGCCGAGATTCGATCCGGGCTTGTGGCTTAGAAGGCCAATTTGAAGCCCAGCTGCCAGCTACGGCCGAAGCGGCGGACGTCGATATTGTTGCCGTTGATCTGCTGGCCCGTCTTGTTCAGCGGGTTGTAGATCAACAACGTGCCGTCGTTGAGCAGGTTGAACACCTCGGCGGAAACCTGCACGTTGAGTCCACGACCGAGGTTCATTTCCTTGGTGAATTTCACGTCGACGTTGTAGTAGGACTGATTGCGCTGGTCGTTGCGCTGCCCCGTCAGGTAGGTGCGGCGCACGCGGCCAATGTTGCCGCCCGCGTTCGCGAGTTGGGGCAGGATCTGGTCGAACGAGAGTTCCTGCGCGAGCAGCGAGAACGGCAGCCCCGATTCCCAACTGATCGTAGTACCCAGGCGGAAGCCCCACGGCGTGATCGTCGTCGCGTTGATCTTCACCACGTGGCGCTGGTCGTAGGATTGGTAGCCTGCCTCGTCTTGCAGCAAACTGCGGTCGTCGCCGAGCAACTGCTGGAAGTCCTCGCCGTCACCCGTGGCCTTGGACCAGGTGTAGGAGGCCTGCATTTCCCAACTGCGGTACTGCCGCCGGGTCAGGGCCAGGACCACGCCGTCATAGTCGATAATGTTGAAGTTACCGACGAGGTAGATGTCGCCCCAACCCGGGTTCTGGAGGTACAGATCCGGGATCCCGTCCGGTCGCTCGAGGCGAACACCGCGATCAAGCACGGCCCCGACCGGATCGCCTTCGAACTCCGGGGGAGTTGGAATGATCTCGCCACCACAGTCGTCGAGGATCCCGTCGCCAAACCCGTATTCCGGGTTGTAATCGGGATCGCCGGGCAGGACCTGTTCGACCGTCCCGGGCATGTCGGCGGTCGCCGCGACGCAACGGCCATAGTCACCCGGTGCGTGGTTCAGGTCGATGTCCTGCAGTTGGTCGCGGAAGCGGCGATTGATGTAGTCGATGCTGATCGACGTCTCGGCGAAGATCTCGCGCTCATACCCGAGCGTCCACTCGTCCTGGTAGGGCGTACGCAGATCACGATCGACGATGGAGATGTTCACTGTCGGGTTCACGCTCGCGCGCAGTCCCGTCACCACGAACGCGCCGTCTCCACTCGGTTCCGAGTTGAACACGAGGTTCGCGGTGGCCGGCTCGAGCTCGATCAGCGGGATGTTCAGGAACAGCTTGTCGTAGTAGCGCCCGGCGGTGACGGCGAATTTCGTCTTGTTGTTGCTCCACGGGTCCCACGACATCGAGAAACGCGGGGCGAAATTGTTGTTGACGAGCGCGATGTTTTCACTATGGCGCGTTTTGGGCCAGAACTTGCTTTGCCGCGCAGCCTGGGACAGCGGGACGTCAGCCTCTGGCACCCCCAGGTCCTGCGCCAACTGGTTGATAAAATCGTCCACGTTCTCATAGCGGGTAAAGAACTGCGTGAGCGTAGTTCCTGCATCGCACGCTATGCCACAGGTCTCGAGCCGCTGGAGGAAACCGGCGAGTTCCGTTTCGGGGTCGAGCGGCGTGTTGCCGTTCGAGTTGATTTCCTCGCGGTCGAAGCGCAGACCCAGCGTCATCGACAGATTCTGCCGGATGCGCAGCTGGTCCTCCACGAACAGGCCCCAGTTGGTTCCCGTGGCGCGGACATCCGCCGTGCGCGGAACCGACACGTTGGCGAAGATGATGGCTTGTCTTTGCGGGGTTTGCTCACCAGCGTCGTCGTCGAAGGGGGTCACGATGATCCGGGTGAGGTTCGGCCGGCGATCCAGGTGACGGAAATAACGCTCGTTCTCGATGGTCAGGCCCATCTTGAACTGGTGGCTCATACCCCAAAAGCTGCCGCCGTAGAGCGTCGCCTTACTCGAGACGGTCAACCGCTGGCGGTTGTCATCAAAGGTCTGGAAGTAGGACCCGCTCGTTTGTGCGTTCTCCGCGTCGAAGCACTGGGCATTCTCGAGGAACGGCTCGCCGATCGCACAACCGTTCGGGATGCCCTCGGTCGTCGGACGGATGGTCGTATTCAAGTCCTGCCACGAAACCAGGTTCTCGACCAGGATCTTCGGCGACAGCGGCGTGGTCCAACTGAGCGTGGTGACGCTGCTGGTGCGGTCGCGGATTTGGGAGGACTCGAACGGGGTCGCCGAGCTGACACCGAACCCGACGATCTCCCGCGGATCCGATTGCAGTTGGAGCGCAAGTTTGTTCCGCGGAGAAACCTGCCAGGTCAACTGGTCGGAGTGGATCCCCTGTTTGATGGTCTGGACGATGAGGCCACTGGAGGTCGTGATCGGTCGCTCGCTGTCGATGATCTCATGGGACAGGCGATACCACAGCTTGTCCTTGAGAAGCGGACCCGATACTTGAAACGAAGGCTGCAAGTCATGAAACTCGACCTTGGGCAGGTTGGGGGCGTTATCGGCGGCACCGGTGCCGTCGAGCAGGTACGAGCGGAAGTAGAACTCGAACACACCTTCGAAATCGTTGCTGCCTTGCTTTTGAATGATGACCGCGAACCCGCCCTGAGCACGGCTGAACTCAGCGCCGGCGCCCGCGGTGATGACTTCCATCTCTTCGATCGAGTTCGGGTTGACCTGGCTCATCTGCCGGCCGGTCAGCGGGTCGACGTTCGAAACGCCGCTGACGATCGCCTTGAAGTCGCGGTCGCGGGAGCCGTGGACGTTCGGGTTACCGTCGCCATCGGCATCCTGCACTCCCGGAGCGAGCGTGAGCACGTTCTGGTAGAAGCGTCCGGGGACCGGCAGGTCCTGGACGAACTCCGCGGAGAACTTGGTCGTCTTCTGCGTGTCCTCGAGTTTGACCACCCGACCCTCCGCCACGACCTTGACGGTCTCGACCATTTCCTGGGCGAGCACGACGGGGATCAAGAGGTTATCGCTGATCTTCACATGAATATCGGTGATCCGTTGTTTGCCGAAGTTCTGCATCGAGACTTCGATGAGGTAGCCCCTGCCGGGACGCAACACGGGAAACATGGCCTCTCCGCGCATGTTGGTCTGCACGGACGTGGTTTTGACGAAGTTCGTCCGGTGACTGATCGTCACGATGGCGCCGGGCAACGGCCCCACTTCGTCGGTAACAATGACGGTCAACCCACCTGATTGAGCCGAGGCTGCGGTGAAAGCGAGCCCCACCACCCCTATCGCTAGTGCGAAACGGATCCACTTCATGACGTCCTCCTGCCGACCGACCTACTCAACACCGTTGTCTAGCCCCCACAATCGGCGCCAGCGTCTACTCCTATTATGGACCGGTGAGTTTCCCCCGAGAGTTCGAGCGGTTTATGTACCACTCGCTCCCCCGACCGTCAACTGAACCGTCCCCAGATCTCAACGTCTTTATAGTTGGAAAACATTCCGGACGGGAGTCGGACGCTGATCGGCTGCGGAGTACGTGCAGCAAGGCCCGAAAGGGACGATTTTTCGAGGGACGGTGGCGGGACGAGTTCTCCTCGAATTAGATCCGAATCCCAAGCCTTTTGATCTTCTCGTTGAGGGTAGTGGCCTTCAACCCGAGGATCTTGGCCGCCTGCTTCTGCACGCCACCCGCCCGTCTGAGCGCCGATTCGATCAACTGGCGCTCGTAGCGACCCACGGCGTCGTACAGACCGACCCCTTCCGGAAGAGGCGCCGCCGCCGCCGGAACGACCGCACGCTCTTCGAGGTCCTTGGGCAGCGAGGACAATTCGATCTGCGAGCCGTTCGCGAGCACGACGCCGCGTTCGATCACGTTTTCCAACTCCCGCACGTTGCCCGGCCAGTGGTAGGTCAGCAGCCTCTCGAGCGCCTCCGACTCGATGGATTCCACCTGCTTGTCGTTCTCCTCGTTGTACTTCTGGAGGAAATGCGTGACCAGCTGCGGCAGGTCTTCGAGACGGTGGCGTAGCGGCGGCACCGTGATGGCGAGCACGTTGAGGCGATAGTACAGGTCCTCGCGGAAGTTACCGGCCCTGATCTGCTCCTTGACGTCCTCATTCGACGCCGCGAGGATGCGCACGTCGACGGTGCGCGGCTCGACCGAGCCCAGCGGAATAAACTCCTTGTTTTGCAAGACGCGCAGCAGTTTGGCCTGCACATCGGTGCCGACGGTGGTGATCTCGTCGAACATGATCGTGCCGCCGTCGAACGCTTGGAACAGACCCTGCCGGTTGCTGGTCGCTCCGGTGAAGGCACCCTTGACGTGGCCGAACAGATTGTCCTCCAACAACTCGCTGGGGATACTCGAGCTGTTCACGACGATGAATGGCTTGTCCCTGCGCGGACTGCGGCGGTGGATCGCCTGCGCCACGAGTTCCTTGCCGGTCCCCGATTCGCCCTGGATGAACACGGTCGACCGGCTCGGCGCAACCTGTTCGATGAAGCGATACACTTCCTGCATCGGACGCGACTTGCCGATGATCTTCTCGAACCGGAAGCGCTGCTCCAGTGCGCGGCGCAGGTTCTTGTTTTCCCTTCGCAGCCGCGACGTCTGCACGGCTCGCGCGACGAGATGACGCACTTCGTCATTTTTGAACGGCTTGGTAACGTAGTGGAAGGCTCCCGATTTCATGGCGCGAACCGCCGATTCGACCGTCCCGAACGCGGTGATCATCACGACCGCGAGGTTGGGGTTCCGGTCGCGGATCCAGCGCAACAATTCCATCCCGTCGGCGTCGGGCAACATGACGTCGAGCAGCACCGCGTCCCACGTCTGCTCCTCGAGCAATTGCCGGCCCGAGGCGGCATCCCCGGCGACATGAACTTCGTAGCCACGCTTGACGAGGAGCTGACGCAAGACATCAACGATGACGGGTTCGTCGTCGATGACCAGCACGCGGCCGTCTCCGGCGGGGTTCGCCTGCAACGGGGCCGGTTGGGTCAACGCCTCGCGAACCTCGTTCACGCAGTTGCCTGCGCGTCGGGCGAGATCGGAAGCTCGACGCGAAAACGCGTGAACTCACCCGGTTGGCTCTCCACGTGAATCTCCCCGCCGTGCTCCTGCACGATGCCGTAGGTGATCGACAGGCCGAGACCGGTTCCCCGGCCGCGTCCCTTGGTCGTGAAGAACGGGTCGAAAATTCTTCCCAGGTCTTCCGCGGCGATCCCGATCCCGTTGTCTTCCACCAGCACTTCGATTTTTCCGTTGCGCGCCCGGCCCACGAGCTTGATCGTTCCACCCGAAGCGACCGCGTCGCGCGCGTTCATCAGTAGGTTTAGCAGCACTTGCTGCAGTTTGCTCTTGTTGCCGGAGATCACGGGAAGCCCGTCCTCGATATCGAGTTCCAACTCGATCCCGCGACCACGAATCTGCGGTTCGAACAGTTGCACCACCTCGCGGATGGCGGACCCGCACTCGACGCGCTCGACACTGGTCTCTTCCGGCCGCGCGAGGTTGAGCAGCGAACTGGTGATCTCCGCCGCCCGGTTGGTCTGCAGCTCGATCTTTTCCAACGCCTCGCGGCGTGGATCGTCGGCGGCGCACTCTTCGAGCAGCATCTGCGTGTAGCTCGAAATACCGGTCAACGGGGTATTGATCTCGTGCGCGACGCCCGCGGCCAGCATGCCGAGAGAGGCCAGACGTTCCTGACGCAGGACCTGCTCTTCCAGCTTCACACGTTCGGAAACGTCGTCGAAGGTCACGACGCGCGACCGATCCGCGCCGGGATCGCCATCGACCGCGGACACCGAGAGGTTGGCGATGATTCTGCGGCCGCGCTTGTCGACCAGGCTGAGCCTGAAGCTCCGGCCTTCTCCGGGCGCGGCCTCGGAGCGGCTTTCCTGCTGCAGCCGACGCACCACGTGAAGCGGGAACACGTCGGCGATATTGCGGCCGATCGTTTCCGCGCGCGAGAGTCCGTAGATCGCTTCGAGCGCGCGGTTCCAGGCCTGAATCGTGTCGTCGGCGTCGAGCAACAACAACCCGACGGCGCTCGATTCGAGGATCTTCGCCTGGCGAGCGTGCAGGCGTTCGATCTCTTCCGCGCGATGACGGACTTCCTGAACCAGCCGTGCCGCCTCGATCGCGGTTGCCGCATGCGCGGCCAGCGTCCCGAGCAGGGCACGATCCTCGCTGGTCAGCGGCTGGTCGGGGTTCTTGCGCTCCCCCACGGCGAGCAATGCCCGGATCCGGCCCTTGACCTTCATCGCGAACAGATGGCGCGCCCAGGGCACCGCGGGGAGGCTGCCGGCCTCGATGGCCAGCACCGCCGTGGTGCGGAGGCGATCCAACTCCTGCTCATCCAGTTCGATCGCACCGGCGTGGTCCGCCGGCGCGGAGAAACGCGACGGCCCGGTGCGCACGAGCACATCGGCCTCGTCGACGTCGAGCGTTTCGCAAACGCGACGGCGGAGTCGCTTCAGGAGCGATTGCAGATCCGTCTCGGCGGACAACTCGCGGGCCCAATCGAGCAGCGTCGAACGGTAACTGTAACGTTTACGGTAAAAAGCTTTCTCCACGCCGATCCGAACCCAACGTCTCAACGACGGGTAGCTGAGCGCCACGACGAACAGGCCCGTGTAGCGCGCACCGCTTCGGGAAAGATCGAACACGTCGCCAAACGCCTCTCGAAGGATGAACGCAGTCACGGAGTAGACGCCGAACGCGCAAAAAACCGAGGTCGCCTCCTTGAACCCGCGCATCAACAACAGATCGAGATCATTGAGCCGGTAGCGCGCCAGCGCAGCGGTAAACGCGGCCGGGGTGAACAGCAACGGCACCACGGAGACGAACTGCGCCCAGCGAGGCAGCTCCGTCGCGCCGAGCGCCCACGGCAAATGGTAGAGCAGGATGAACGGCGCCAGGCCGAGGAGCACCCCGCGGAGCAGCCAGCGCACCTGCGTGAGCAGCGTCCCGGAAGCGTTCCGGTAGGCGCGCACCAGCACGAAAATCGTCCCGCCGAAGCACAGCGTCAGCAAGAGCGGCTCGAGACGGTGGCTCAACTCCAGCGCCGCCACAGGATCCTCGAACGCGTAGGCGCCTCCGAAACCGTCGGGTGCGATCCACCAGGCGACAGCAAGGATGACGCCGGACGCCAGGTAGGCCGCGCCGATCCACCAGCGGCTAACAATCGCCGTGAGGCGGGCGACGGCGATCCCGAGGTGCAACAGCAACGGCGGGATCAGTGCCCCGACGACGACGTCGGCCCAGTAGATCGTCCGGTCCAGCAGGTCCCCGCGTCCGGTATGGCTCAACGTGAGTTGCGCGAACGTGGCGAAGGCGAACAACGAGAACGTGGTGCCACCGCGAATATTGGGCCAGCGCAGCGAGATCAGGAGTCCCGAAATCCAGAACGCCAGTCCGACGATCGACAGGTAGGTGTACGGCTCGCTACGGGCGCGGGCCGCGACCTTCACCGTGAACGTTTTCTCTTCGGCGCCGCGCAGCACCGAAAATTCGAGCCGCTCGTGCATGGGCGCGGCCCAGCCCAACTGGCCGGCGTCGAGCGCCGAGTCGATCGAGGCGCCGTCGACCCGTAGCAACAGATCGCCCTCGCGAAGCCCGGCGTGCCAGGCCGCGGCCTCGGGGTCGACGTGGAGCGCAAGCGGCCCGGCCCCAGTTTGAACCCACTGCACACCGAGCATCGGCACGGTGGCTTCGACCCGGTAGAGGAACGAAACAAAGCCGAACCCGAGCAGCGCCAGCGCGGCAAGGACGATCAGGGTTTCGCGGATACCGAAACGAGTGCGCGCCATAACGGTCCTAGAACTCGAGCGACAGCCCGGCGGAAAGCCGACTGTCGGTCGCGTCGAGGCGATCGGCAGAGGCGATCTGGCGCAGGTCGTCGGGATCGCCGGCGGTCCATTCGGCCACGCTCAGACTCACGAGGAAACGCCAGCGGCCCAGATCGTCGCGCTGCAGCACATCCTGAACCAGCGTGAGTTCGACATGGCGTTGCGCCGAGTCCGACGCGGGCATCGCCTTGCGCGATTCCTGAACCCCGCGCAACTCGAGGGTCACGAGCGTTCCCTGCGGGATGAAACGCAGGCCGAGCCGCCCGTTGAGGTAGCTGAGGTTGCGGTCGGCGATCTCCTGGAACGGAAGGTCGTAGGCCAGGACCGCGGCGACGGAGCCGTCGATCACGCCCCGGGACACCTCGGCGAACAGCAGCAGCGTCGGCGTCCGGCGCGTCAGCGCAACGCGGTTGCGCGCGAGCGTTGCGTTGCCGTCGGTAACGTAGACCGGACCGGCCACGGGGACCGGATCGCCGATGCCGTTGTCCAGACGATGGGTCATCAGTGGGCGGGATTCGAGGCTCCCGCGCAGGGTCGTGTTCTTGGCCAGCGGCCATTCGATCGCAGCCTCGTAGCCGACATGGCGGCGCGGGCTCCAACCGCCTGTCGGCGAACGGTTCGCGCTACGGCCGTCAACACCGTAGTACGTCGCGATCCATCGCACCTGGAGCGGTTCGAGTTTCAGCCACCCGCCGAGATGGGGAGTCCACAGCGAGCTGTCGGTATCGCGCACGACGTGGCGGTAGCCGATCCCGTAGATCAGCGAAAATCTCTGCGCCAGGTCCCGGGTCTCGCGCGCCCGGATGCCCCCCGTCCAACCCGGCAACCCGCTGAAGTTCAGCAGCGCCTGGTTGCTCGTTGCGTAGAGGTTCGGCGACGACAGATCGAGGTGGCGCAGGTTGAAGTCGAGTTCGAAGCGGCGGCCACGTTCTCCGGTCCGGGTCAAAGTACCCGAACCCGTGAATGCGCGGTTGCTCGACAATGGGTCCAACGCTTCGACTTGATTCGCGAGATCGACGGGGAGCGACAGGGTACTGGACGCGTAATCGAGCGCCACCAGGAGATGCGTCGCGGCGCCGAATTGTTTCTCAAAACCGACCGCGCCGCGCCAGCTTGCCTGATCGTGATCCAGCGCCGGCGCCACACCTTCGCGCGGCGACCAACGGGCGCTGCGGCCGGCGTAGGCGGCCTCGACACCGATCCGTGTGCTGATCGAGGTGTCGTAGGAGAACTGCGCGCTAAGGCGATCGCTCTCCAGACGGGTCGGCGCGGAGTCGTCGGCGAACCGGGAGTCCGTCAATCGCTCGCGACTGCCGTCGGCGGACACCCTTCCGCGGACTCCCAGCGGCACGGTGACGTTGAGTCTCGTCTCGAACCCCTGGACCACCGAGTCGTCCTGCGGCGCCCGCTGCAGATCCGTCGCGACCTTGAACAGTTGGTCGACCTTCAGGTTGACCGGAAGGTCCAGCAAAGCGGGGCGCGGGGCGGCGGCCAGTTCGAATTCCGGCAAGACCGCAGCGGTTTCGCGCAGGATGTTCCTGCGGGGCAATCGCAGAGCCCACGCATCGTCATCGGGAACGGACAGGCGGGCCGCATCCAGTCGTGCCTGGGGATAAAGCACGAGCTGGATCCATTGGTCGACACGCGTGTTGACCCGGCCGATGTAGGTCCGATAACCGCGTTTCACGGCGACAATCTGGTAGGCGCCGGCCTCCAGACGTTCGACCAGGAAGCGCCCTTCCGCGTCGCTTCGGACCGTCGCCACGGGACGCACCGGGTTCGACGAGATCGCCGGGGCGATGACCAGGATCTCGACGCCCACAAGCAAGTTGCCGGCGGCATCCTTCACCGCGCCGGAAAACCCCGGCCCGCCGGCGCTGACGGATGGACCGACCGACAGGGCGGCGAGCAACGCCATGAGCAAGGTTCTAATCATTATTTGGTCCCGTTTCCCCTCCGCGACCGCAGGAAAAGTCTAGAATGTCCGTTGAGAGGTGTCAATTACAACTCTCATATTCACCTGAGGTTAGCACTGAATGCCCTGTCGGGTCACAGCCTTTTGGGCCGTCGTTGCGGTGCTTTCGATCGTGCTCCTCGGAAGCCCCGGCAGCGCCGCCATGGACCGGGTGAGGAAGATCCCGTTGGTTGAAATCGAGGTCCGGGCCCTGTCCGAGTCCGCGCCACGGCTGCACTCCTTCTTGCTGAAGGCGGATCGGCCGGCGCGGCTGCAGTTCGAAGCCAGCTGGGACGAGATCGGTGACGTGCGCGTCGAACTGACCGGCCGGGCCGAAGCGGTGGGAGACGCGGGCACTCGGAGGGTGCGGCTCCAGGCGATCCTCACGCTTCCCGACGGACGCCGGATCCAGGCCTCGCGGGAAGCCGTGATCAAGGAACGCTCGACGTTCCTCTTCGAGTTGTTTCGCCGGGACCGCCGTTCGTTCACGCTCGCGATCACCGCCGAGATCTCACAGACCTGGGAGGTCATTCAAACACCGTCGTTCGGCTTGCCGGTTCGTTTCGAGGTCGAGATCATACGTGTGGAGGGGAGCGCACGAACGAGCCTGGAACGAAACGTGCTCCACACATTCAAGAACGAAACCGTGCGCTACGAGTTCAAGCTGGGTCAGGGCGCGGCCGACGAGGGCCTGACGCTGAGCCTCACGCCCGTGCGCCTGCTCGGGGACCTGGTCGAGATCAACATGTACGTCGAGGGCCGGTTGGCCGGAAACGACGGGATGACGGTGATCGCGCGCGACGAGAACCTCGTCATCAGCCGCGGTGCGATGTTGCCCGTCAACGTAACGATCGGCGATCCGCCGGTGGGCTATTGTTTCCAGGTGACGGCGATCTTCTAGTGCGCATCGGCTCCAAGCGACCGCCGCACCGCATGCTCGGGGCCGGCGGACTGGCCCTCCTGCTACTGGCGGGTGTTCCGATCGTTCTCGCTCAAGACGAGGCCGACGGCACCGTCCGGTTGAGTTCCGAGTTGCGTGTACGGATCGCGGCGGGCCGCGATATCGAACTGGAGGTCCGCACCTCGGAGCGTGACAGCTACGAGACTCTGGCCGCGCGGGTTTGCGGCGGGCGGGAGGTGGCGCCCGCGCTCGCGGCCTGGAACAACGACGACCGCCCTGCCGTGGACGGCTGGACCCGGGTGCCGCTGACGCTGCTGTCCAAGGAAATGCGACGTCTGGTGCTGACCGACCTGTTCCCGGACGACCGGCTCGACGACGGAGACTGGGTCCACCACGCCAAGAGCGGCCGCGGCAGGTTCTACGACCAGGGGATGTGGGAAGTGGCACTCTGGTTCACCGGGCGCGGCGACCTGTTCGCGGAGTTGATGGCGGCCAACGACATGGACGGCCCGGACCTGGTCTCCGGCCAGACCGTGCGCATTCCCGCGCGATTCCTGCACCCCGCATTCGCCCGATTGGAACGCTCCGACGACGGCGCACTCGTCTACGACTTCGATGCGCAGGCCCCCTTCGCAGGTTACGACCTCAAGGCCGGCGAAGCGCTGTACTCATCGGTCGTGTTGCGCTTTACCGGACAGACGAAGGCGGAAGACGTCCAGGCAACCGCCGAACGACTCCGTCGGCGTAACGGGATTCGAGACATTTCGGACATCCCGGTGGGTTTTCGCATCAAGATCCCGCTCGAGTTGCTCGAACCGCAATTCCTTCCTGCCAAGCACCCGCGCCGACTGGCGGCCGAGGAATCCCGGCGCGAATTGGAAGCCGAATTGGTGCGGGAGCCGGTGCGCGGAACGCGCGGCGGGTTGGAAGGCGTGCTGATCATCCTCGATCCCGGGCACGGCGGACGCGACCTGGGGACGAACCACAACGGCATCTGGGAGCACGACTACGTGTACGACGTCGCCTGCCGGCTCAAGCAGATGCTCGAGACCCGCACGAGGGCAGTCGTCAAATTGACCCTGGAGGACCAACAGACCGGCTGCAAACCGTCCAAGACGAATGCGCTGAAGAAGAACTTCCAGGGCACGATCCTGACGTCACCGCCGTACCTGGTCGAACACCACAGTCAGACCGACATGGGCGTCAACCTACGATGGTACCTGGCCAACTCGATCTACCGCCGGGCGCTGAAGCAGAACTTCCGCAAAGACCGCGTGATCTTCCTGTCGCTCCACGCCGATTCGCGCCACCGCTCGCTCCGCGGAGTCATGGCTTACATTCCGGGTGCGGCGTATCGCTCGCGAACCTACGGATTCAATTCGTCGAAATACGACAAGTTCAAGGAAGTCCGCGAAAAAAGGCACGTGAGTTTCTCGAAACAGAGCCGGGTTCGTTCGGAGGCGGTTTCGAACCGCTTGGCCAACGCCGTGATCAAGGCGTTTGTGCAGGAGAAACTCCCGGTCCATCCGTACCAGCCGGTGCGGAACAGGATCATCCGCGGGAGGTCGAAGTTCGTCCCCGCCGTGTTGCGGGGCAACGCGATCCCGACCAAGGTGCTGATCGAACTGGTCAACCTGTCCAACCCGAAGGATGCGGAACTCCTGGCGGCGGCCAAGGACCGCCAACGCCTTGCCCGCGCCGTGTTTCACTCGTTGTTCCTACATTTTGGCGAAACCCCGGCGAAATAGCGTGTTTCGGCGGGGCCTGCTATTTCTGATGCCTTGACACAGGCTTTCCGCCCTTACAAGGTTAGTCGATGAGGTCTTAGGGATGCCGATTTACGAGTACGAGTGCACCGACTGCGGGAACGTGATCGAGGTCATCCAGAGGGTCAACGCCCGCGCGCCCGGACGCTGCGAGAAGTGCTCCGGGAAACTCAAGAAAAAAATCTCTCGCGTATCGTTCCAGCTCAAGGGCGGCGGTTGGTATTCCGATGGTTACAGCAACGACACCGGCAAAGCATCCGATTCCGAGAGTTCGTCAAAGCCCGAGAAAAAGAAAAAGGACGACAAGTCCGCAAAGTCCAAGAAAGCCGCCTCGGCTTGAGGTCGCCCCTTGAAAGTCCTACTCGTCGGTAGTGGAGGGCGGGAAGACGCTCTGGCCTGGGCGCTTTCTCGAAGCCGGAAACTCGCCCGGCTCCGCTGCGCCCCCGGGAACGGTGGGACGGCACGGTACGCGGAAAATGTCGCGATCGCCGCGGAGGATGTCGACGCGCTTGTCGATCACGCGGTCGGGCAGCGCTACGACCTGGTCGTCGTCGGACCCGAGGTTCCTCTCGTGCACGGTCTGACCGACCGCCTGGAGCGTGAAGGCATCGCGGTGTTCGGACCGTCCGCGGACGCCGCGCAACTCGAGGGCAGCAAGATCTTCGCCAAGTTGTTCATGCAACGGCACGGGATCCCCACGGCGGGATTTCAGGTTTTCTCGGACCCCGGCGAGGCGCGAACTTACCTGGAATCGCCCGATACACGCTACCCGCTGGTCGTCAAGGCGGACGGGCTGGCCGCCGGCAAGGGGGTCATCCTCGCCGACGACCGTGAGACTGCTCTGGTCGCCGCCGAGGGCATGCTCAGCGGCCGTGACTTCGGCGACGCCGGGCGCAGGATCCTGGTCGAGGAAAGGCTCGAGGGACGCGAAGCGTCGTTCTTCGTTCTGTCGGACGGCAAACGTTTCGTCGAATTGGCCACGTGCCAGGACTACAAGCGCGTGCGCGACGGCAACGGCGGACTCAACACCGGCGGGATGGGAACTTACTCCCCCTCCGCGTGGCTCGACGACGCCACGCGCAAGACGCTGATCGAGAAAGTCGTGCGCCCGACCATCGAGGGCATGGCCGCCGAGGGGATGCCCTACCGTGGCGTCCTGTACACGGGGGTCATGTTGACCGAAGACGGCCCCAAGGTGCTCGAATTCAACGCCCGTTTCGGAGACCCGGAAACGCAGGTGCTGATGCCGCGTCTCGACGGGGACTGGCTCGATCTGCTCGACCGGGTCGCGCGCGGAACGCTGGGCGACACCGAGCCCGCGTGGAAGGACGATGCCGCGGTCTGCGTGGTGCTGGCCTCGGGCGGCTATCCCGGCGGATACGCCAAGGGCCACCGGATCGAGGGATTGGAGCAGGCGGAAGCGTCGGGGGCCGTCGTGTTTCACGCCGGCACGCGGCGGGAAGACGGGGGTTACGTCACGTCGGGCGGCCGCGTATTGAGCGTCACCGCGTTGGGCCACGATCTCGACGCCGCGCGCCGAAACGCTTACACCGCAGTCGGCAAGATCCACTGGTGCGACGAGCACCACCGAAACGACATCGCACTGGATGCCGTCCAAAGGAGAGATCCATGAGCGACCTGCGGGTCCTGGTGATGATGGGCAGCGACTCCGATCTTACGGTCATGGCCGAAGCCGCCAGGGTGTTGACGAAGTTGGAAATCGGCCACGAGGCCGTGGTCACCTCGGCCCATCGTTCGCCCGCACGCACGACGGAAATCGTCAAGCAAGCCCCCGGACGGGGCGTCCGAGTGTTCATCGTCGGCGCCGGCGCGGCCGCGCACCTCGCCGGGGTCGTCGCCGCGCACACCACGTTGCCCGTGCTGGGCGTTCCGCTGGCATCGTCCGACCTCAACGGACTCGACGCGTTGTTGGCCACCGTGCAAATGCCCGCGGGGATCGCCGTCGGGTGTATGGCGATCGGCAAGGCCGGGGCCGCGAACGCCGCCTGGCTCGCGGCGTCGATCCTGTCGGTCTCGGATCAACGACTCGCGGAACGGCTTACCGGCGAACGCCGGATGATGGCCGAAAAGGTCGTCGCCAAGAGCGCAGCCGCACAGACGAGACTCGATGAACTCCTCTCCTCCTAGCCCCACGCGGCCGGGGTTCCACACGATCACCCTCGGCTGCAAACTGAACCAGTTCGATGGCGCCGCCATCGAGGGCGAACTGCTGCGCCGCGGCTACCGGGAAGCCCTCGGACCCGCCGACGCGCAAGTGATCGTGATCAACACCTGCACCGTGACGCACAAGGCCGACGCGGGTGCCCGCAAACTGATCCGCGCGATGCGCCGGGCCAGCCCCGATTGCACGCTGCTCGTCACGGGCTGCTATGCCGAGCGTGAAGGCGATGCGCTGGGGGCGATGGCGGAGGTCACGCGTGTTTTCGGCAATCGCGAGAAGGCGCGCCTCGGGGCGATCCTCGACGAACTCGGGATCGATCTGCGCGAGACGCCGGCCCCGATCGATCGCGGTTGCGACAACGTGACGGAACTGCCGCGCGCGCTGCACTTCGGCGAGCGGTCCCGCGCGTTCTTGAAGATCCAGGAAGGCTGCCGCCTGGCGTGTTCGTACTGCATCATCCCCGAGGTTCGCGGGCCGAGCCGGTCGGTGCCGCCACGGCTGATCGAACAGGCCCTCGCGCGTTTGATCGAGGCCGGTTATCGGGAGGTCGTGCTGACCGGCGTGAACACCGGCGACTACGGACGCGACCTCGACCCCAAACTCGACCTGGCGACGCTGCTGCGCCGCCTGTTCGATCGCTGTGGCCCGACGCGGCTGCGCCTGAACTCGCTCGAGCCACTCACCATCACCGACGAGATCGTCGAACTGTTGGCGACCGAACCGCGGCTCGCGGCTCACCTGCAGGTGCCGTTGCAATCGGGCTCCGCGGAGATGTTGCGACGGATGCGGCGCAACTATCGCCGGGAGCGGTACCTCGACGTGCTGCAGCGGCTGCGGCACGCTGTCCCGGACATCGGGCTAGGCGCCGACGTGATCGTCGGGTTCCCCGGAGAAACCGACGTGCTGTTCGACGAGACGTACGACCTGATCGAAGGCTCGCCGCTGAACTACCTGCACGTGTTTCCGTGGTCCCCGCGCCCGGGGACGCCGGCGGCGGACTACCCCGACCGTGTCGACTCACGCGTGCAACGCGAGCGGTCGCGTCGCCTGCGGCAACTGGGCGCCGACTTGTCGTTGCGCTTCCGCGAGCGGTTCGAGGGCAAAAGGCTGGATGCGGTGGCGCTGGGGAACCGCCGCAACGCCCCGTACCAGCGCGCGCTGACGGGAAACTTCATCGATGTTGATTTGCCGCTCGACTCCGTGGAACCGGGGCAACCGGTCAACGTGCGGATCGGCGTTTCTACCGCCGAGCGCACGCTGGCCCTCGCGGAGGGATCTCCGTCCTGGGCTTGACTCTTCGGGATGGAAAACGGAGGAACGCAGGAAGGGCCGGGATGCCCCGGCCCTCGTCCCGACATCTTTACTTGACCAGATCCTTGAGGGCCTTGGCCATGGTGAATTTCGCCACGGTCTTGGCCGGAATTTGAAGTTCTGCGCCGGTGAGCGGGTTGCGGCCTACCCGCGCCTTGCGGTGCTGGACTTTGAACTTCCCCAGACCCTTCAGCGGCACCTCGCCGCCGGCCCTCATCTCCGCATCCACCAAGGCCGTGAGATGGTCGAGGAAAGCCTTGACCTCTTTCTTCTCCAGCCCTGACCGGGTGGACATGGAATCGATCACTTCGGTTCTCGTCATCTGTGTGCCTCCCAAGGTCTCTACATGCCGACCGGGCAGTTTTTCCCCGGTTTTCGGCCCGAACTCGGCCTAGTATCCCTATTTCAATGCTTGAATCAATCAAAAAACCTTTCAAAACAATCAAAAATCTCGTCGGCCACCGTTTCCGGGGTTTTTCGGGTCGGGACCCTGCGGTCCGCCAGCGCATACGTGGCTCGCCGTCGTTCGAAAAATGCCCGGAAAGCGACCGGGTCGCCGTCCCGCCACATCGGGCGGCCGCTCCCGCCGCCGACCCGGCAACGGGCGTCCTCCAGCGGCACGTCGAGCCAAACGGTCCGACCCAGCGCGCGCATACGTTGCCGGTTCGCGACCTCGAGAAACGCCCCGCCGCCGGTCGCGACGATTGACGGCGGCGCTTGCTCGAGGCCGGCCAGCGCCCGTGCTTCGATTTGCCGAAACTTCTCTTCGCCATCCCTCGAAAACAAATCGGCGATCGAGCGCCCTGTCCGCTTCTCGATCTCCTCGTCGAGCTCGACGCATGGCCGTCCGGTTCGAGCGGCGAGCAGCGCCGCGACGGTCGACTTGCCGCTGCCCATGAAACCGACCAGAAACAGATGACCGTCTTTCGTTCGGGTCAACGACACCTCACTCGACGAAACTGCGTCCGGTGCGACCGAGGAACGGTTGAATCTTTTCTTCGGCGGGCCACAACACACCGGTCAACAACACGTGGGTGAAGACACCGGTGAGCGCGAGGATCCCCGCACCCATCATGTAGACCACGATGCCGAGGAATGCACCCGCCGCGGTGAGCCCCAGGGCGGTCAACAAGGCCGTGCCGTAACGCGTATAGCCGGTGGTGCGGTCCGTGACGTCGGCGGCGCGCTCACGCATCGCGCCGTAGACATGCCACGACGCCGGCAGCATGACCAATCCCGCCAGGGCCACCGGCAACGCGAGTCGGTCGGCAAAGCCAACCGAGCCGAAATCAACGAACCCACTCACCGCAGTCAGGAACAACACTCCGGCGGCCAGGCCCGTCACCAGGAGGCGACCTCGCGTCAAGGCGGTTCGCATCATGTCGCGGTCCGCCTGGCTCGATCCTTCCATCGGTCAGCCTTCTTGAAGTTCGACATCGTGACGGCCGCGTTCCCCTGCCGCCACGCGCACGTCGAGTCGATTCTCCGGCGGCGTGACGGGGCAGGCGAAGCGTTCCGCGCCGCCGTACGCGCAGGACGGGTTGTACGCCAGGTTGAAATCCAGCACGTACGGGCCGGCCGGAGAACTCGAGATCAGGTTCAGGTAGCGCCCCGCCGGATAGGTGTCCCGGCCGGTCGTCAGGTCTTGGAACGGCAGGAACAACTCGCCGCTGCCGTCGGCCAGACGGTACACCTGCAGACGATGCGGTTGGCCGTCGATGCGAAACGCCACGAAGCCGATTCGCTCCGCGTCACGAATCCGACCCGACGTCGTGGCAAGCTGCAGCTTCTCCGGCTCGATATAGAGTTGCAGGTCACCGACGAAATAGAGCGACGAATCCGATTCGAAGTACTCCAGACCCGCGAAGCTCTCGCGCTCCTCGGGAAGCAGGGGCGACTCCGGGTCGGCGGCAAAGTAATCGTCCCTGATCGCGCGAAACTCGACGAGCCGCGCCTCGTAGCCCTCGCGGGGCGGCACGTGCACCATCTCGGTGAATGTTTTCTCGGCACAGGAACCGGCGAATAGGAGCAGCGCGGCGGTGAGCACGGCTCTCATGCCGGTCCCCGTCACCACGACACCGGCACGCGCAACATGCGTTCTTCCTTGTCGCGGTAGAGCAGGTGTCCCCGCGCCGACCCGCGCTCGAACAACCGCCAGGTCAGTTCGACGTCCTTGCGGCAGTATTGCTCGATCAAATCGATCCGACCCTGTTTCCACCAGACCAGACTCTGCAGTCCCTCGCCGGACTTCGATTCTCCCAGATTTGCCTCGCTGAGGTGCGCCAGGGAAAGCCGGTAACCCAGTACGCGGTTGACCTCACTCAGCATGTCCAACGTGGAGATACGCGTCAAGTCGGCTTCGGTGTACCCGGAGAGCACCGGCAAATCGAACCGGTCGATGTTGAACCCGACCACGCAGTCGGCGGTGAGCAGGTCGACCAGCAGCTTGTCGACATCAGCCTCGAAATACGTGCGGTAGCTGCGGCGCTGGACGTCGTAGATCACCCCCAGCGCCAGGCCCATACGGTCGGCGTGGTCCCATCCGCCGACCTCCGCCGCGCTGCGTTGCGTTTCGAGATCGAAGATCAGCAGCCGCCCCGCCGATGCACGGGCCACCCGCCGGCCGGTTTCCACGGGCACTGCGGGCGGCGACGGTCGTTGCAGCGCCCGCTCGTACGCCAACCGCGCCACCTCCGGTTCGAGGTTACCTGCGCGCGCAATCCCGTGGCGGCGCGGTTCCGCGGGGTCGGGATCGTCGTCGGGCAAGCTGGCGATCGGGAGCGGCTCGCGGGGCTCGGGAACGCCGACCCCGAACTCTTCGAGACTCCGCTTGCCGGTGAGCAGCGCGAGGGTCAGCGACGCGGCTGCCTTGTCCAGCGGTTTGTTGCCATTGCCGCACTTGGGCGAGTGGATGCAAGCCGGGCAACCGTCCTGGCAATCGCAACCATCGACGAGCCGGCGCGTGCGTTCGAGCAGCGACTCCAGATCGGCGAAGCCGCGATCGGCGAGGCCGGCGCCGCCGGGAACGCCGTCGTAGACGAAGATCGCAGGGCAACCCAGTTGCGGATGGCCCGTGTACGAGATCCCTCCGATGTCCCCGCGATCGGCGATCGCGGACAGCGGGAACAACCCGATCGTGGCGTGTTCGGTGGCATGGATCCCGCCCATGAAGTGCAGTCCTCGTTCGGTGTAGGCGGCGGGCAGCGCGGGCGGCAGTTCGATCCAGAAACCGACGGTCTCGAAGGTCAGCGGCGGGATCTCGAGCGGATGGGTCGAGAGGGTCTCGCCGTCGAAAAGGCGTTTCTTCTGGTACCCACGGATGCGGACCGTAACCTTGAGCCGCCCCAGACCGACGGAAAACGACGCGACACGGCGCTGGTCGGTCCGTTCGAGGATCGCGGTTTCCTTGTCCCCTTGGACCACGGTGTAGTAGTCGACGCGCGCGGACGCGGCCACCACGCGGCGCTTCTCCGGATCCAGTTCGGAGATCAGGAACGACTGCCCGCCGTGCAGGTAGACCGCCCCGGGATGACATTCGTGGTACACACGCTGGCCGTCGATACTCCCGATCTGCGTGTTGCTACGCCGATCGACGATCGTGAACGGCTCGCCGGCGGAACGCGGATGGACGTCCCGTTGCGGGCGTCGCCGGAAGGAGTAGAACCGCTCGCCGGACACGTCCTGCGAGAGTTTTCCCTGCAGCGCCAGATCGTCGGCAAGGTTGACCGCCACGGCACCCTCGGCGATCAATTCCGCGCGTTCGAGTGGTTCCTCGCTGGCCGCACAGACCATGTGGCGCCCGGCGATCAACGGGTTCGACGGATCGAGCACGGCGTCTTCGAAGTGCCCGCCGAAGAACAGTTCGGGGTGACGGATGATGTACTGATCCAGCGCGTCGGGCAGCGCGATCATCACGACCAGACCATCGCGACGCTGCCGCCCGACGCGGCCGATGCGTTGCCAGGTCGAGATCATCGACCCCGGATAACCGACCAGGACGCAGGCGTCGAGTCCGCCGATGTCGATGCCCAGTTCCAGGGCGCTGGTCGAGAGCACCGCGGACAGGTCGCCCGTCGCGAGCCGCCGCTCCAGGCGCCGTCGTTCCGCGGGCAGGTAGCCCGCACGATAGGGAGCGATGCGGTCGCGCAACTCCGGATCCTGCCGGACCAACCACGTGTAGAGCAACTCGGTCACGCGGCGCGCCTTGGTAAACGCGATCGTCCGCATCCCGGCGCGCACGGTCTCGGCGATCACCCGAACCGCGGTCGTGTAAGGCGATACGCCGGTGGGGTTGAGGAACACGACGTCTCGCGGCGCCTGCGGGGCCCCGGAGCGGTCGACCACGGCAAAGTCGACCCCCGTCAGCGTCCGCGCGAAGGCGGCCGGATTGCCGATCGTGGCCGAGGCCGCGACGAAGCGCGGGCTGGCGCCGTACTTCGCGCACAGCCGACGGAGCCGTTTGAGGATGTGGTGCACGTGCGCGCCAAAGATCCCGCGGTACACATGCAGTTCGTCGATCACGATCCACTTCAGGTTGCGCAGCAGCGGCTCCCAATCTTGATGGTTGGCGAGGATGCCGGCATGCAGCATGTCCGGGTTGGTGATCAACGCGTGCGGCGGATCGGCGCGGATCTTCTTGCGTTGGCCGGCCGGTGTGTCGCCGTCGTAGATCTCGAAGGTCGGCGGACGCAGCGCGCCGAGCGAACCGGAAAGCGAGCGGAAGCCGGCGAGTTGGTCCCGCGCCAGCGCCTTGGTCGGGTACAGGATCAACGCACGCGCGGCGTCGTCGGCGAGGACCGATTCGAGTATCGCGACCGAAAAGAGCAACGTCTTACCCGAGGCCGTCGGGGTGACGATCAGCAGGTTGCGCCCGGCACGCAGCAGGTCGATCCCCTGGGCCTGGTGCGCGTACAGGCGCGGTACGCCGCGCAGCGCCAACCCCTCGGCCAACCGCCTCGGGAGCGGCTCGCGGGGCTCGGCATAGACGCCCTCGACCCCCTTCAGCCGGCGGTGATGCGCGACCATGGGCCCCAGCGTCGGGTGTTCGAGCAAGCGGTCGACCGCGGCGGAGGTGGGTGAGGAGGTATCGGGCATCGAGACCCCGATTATC
>SMVB01340527.1_pt1 | contig 35872 bp, 30 predicted proteins | sample 2456461 | NCBI WGS metagenome assembly SMVB01 (sample SAMN11095934, study PRJNA526329) | marine sediment metagenome | biome: Marine sediment; feature: Surficial sediment; material: Deep marine sediment; isolation source: Hadal surficial sediment | place: Pacific Ocean | collected 2014-05 | depth...
CCTGAGGCGGTCTCCGGTATCGTGGGGAAGCACGTGGTCCTGACTTCGACCCCTGGTGGGCTGGATCGCGCGGGACGAAGGTTGGCGGCGGACTTGCGTCAGGAGGGAGCGCTTTCCGTCCTCGTTGTCGCCGACGTGTCGGATCGCGCATGGAATCAATACGCCGAGCGTGTTTCGGCTAACAACACTATCCGGCTGGGCGGCGCCGGTACACCGACGGGCTTCTCCGTGGAGGTGCGCGACCACGCCATTCGGCCGATCCTCTCGGCCCATGGAGTGGACCTCGATCAGGCTCAGAGGCGGGGGGCGGTGTCCATCATCCCCGTGCCCGGATTGACGCTCACGCTCTCGCCCAGGGTCCAGGTTCTCGCAAGCCGGTCGGCGCCGAATGTGGCCGGTATCCTGGAAGGCAGCGACCCGGTTCTCAAGGAAGAGTACGTGGTCTTCAGTGCCCACATGGATCACATCGGAATCGGTGTTCCCAACGCCGAAGGTGACAGCATCAACAACGGGGCCGATGACGACGGGTCCGGCACGACCGCCGTCCTCGAGATCGCAGAGGCGTACGCTTCGCTCAACACGAAGCCGAAGCGGTCAATGATATTCCTGTTGGTGAGCGGTGAAGAGAAGGGTCTTTGGGGCAGCGCGTATTTTGTGGACAACCCGCCTGTGCCCATCGACCGCATGGTGGCCGACCTCAACATCGACATGGTCGGTCGTAACTGGCCGGACACAATAGCCGCGATCGGAATGGAGCACTCCGATCTCGGAAGGACGCTCCGGCTCGTGAATGACGCACATCCGGAGCTCGGAATGACCGCCATCGACGACATTTGGCCCGGTGAGCGTTTCTACTTCCGCTCCGACCACTACAACTTCGCCCGAAAGGGAGTACCCGTCCTCTTTTTCTTCAACGGCACGCACGAGGACTACCACGGGCGTGACGATGAGGTGGATCGCATCGACGCAGAGAAGGCGACGAGAATCAGCCAGTTGATTTTTTATCTTGGATACGAGCTCGCCAGCCGGCCCGATCGCCCCAGATGGAACCCGGAAAGTCGGCGCGAGATCGTAGTGGAGCGGTAGCGCTGCGACGAGCCTTTTCCGGACCACGCTTGCGGCACTTAGGTCCACTAGTCGGAAAAAAATGCCCCTTGCCCTGGAGGGCGAGAGGCACGGAAAAGGAAGCCGAAGCGGTTCTAGTTCGGTTGGCCCTCAGAGGAACTGACACGAACGAAAAGGCCGTCTAGGCCCATCGCCTCAAGCACGGACCAGGCGTGCTCTGGCAGACCCATCAGCCACACCTGGCGATCCTCGGAGTGTGCGAGGCGCTGTGCAGTAAGAAGTAGCGTAAGTCCTTCAAAATCAACGACATGCGAGTCTGTGAAGTCGATCAGGACATCCGACTTGGTGTCTTCTTGGACGTGTACGGTGACATTGGGGACGGCCTCGACAGCTGATGTACCGGCCCGAAGGCCTCGGCCCCACGTGTTGTTCTCGTGCCCGCTCATGACCACCCCCTCGTTCGGATCGAAGGCGCTGCCGATACGATACCGGCTCACTTCGATATAGCTTCAAGAGTCGTGCCAAAAGGGGAATTTCCCCTATGGTGGGCGCGAGGACCGGTCTGTCGCGTTGCACATGGCGAAACGTTGCTAGGGGTGGAAGATTAGCCTTCTAGGGGTCGGGCTGGGACCTGGAGGAGACGTACCGTACCTTTTTGGAGACACCGAGAACTTCGCGGACCTCCATCGGCCTTCCGGATCAGAGGGCGATCGCGATTGTGAACATTCGAAATGCACTCGTCCCGTTGTCCAGTTACGTCGAGCTTCCTGTGGATGAGATGCGGGAGTGCGCGCGTGCGTTCCTGAGGCAAGCCCAGAACCGACGTACGGTACGCGATTTTTCCGACCGGCCGATTCCCCGGGACATCATCGAAATGTGCATCCTCGCTGCTGGAACCGCTCCAAACGGAGCACATCGGCAGCCATGGCGTTTTGTGGCCGTGTCCGATCCGGAGATCAAGCGAGTGATCCGCGTGGCTGCCGAGAAGGAGGAAAAGGCGTTCTACGGAGGGCGCGCACCCGAGGACTGGCTGGAGGCCTTGGCGCCCCTCGGAACCGATGAAACGAAGCCGTTCTTGGAGAGGGCTCCATACTTGATCGTCGTTTTCGGAGAGAGTTACGCGGTCAAAGAAAGCGGCGAAAAGAGTAAGAACTATTACGTGACCGAGTCCGTCGGCATCGCCACCGGGATGCTGATCACCGCCATTCACGGAGCCGGCCTCGTCTCACTGGCGCACACGCCCTCACCGATGGCTTTTCTTAACGAGATACTCGGACGGCCCGAGAACGAGCGACCCTTCATGATTCTGGTGGTAGGCTACCCTGCGCCCGACGCAACGGTGCCGGACCTCCGGAGGAAGTCGTTGGAGGAAATCGCGACCTTCATCGAATGACGAGTCACGCAGTCGCTTCCGGGATGGGGAAAGGCTCGGTCCGGGTCTTTTCGAAGGCGCTTCTCAAGGACCTTCAGGCCCTCGAGCAGATGCTGGAGGACGGCCTGATCGAGTCCGGTGTGCGCCGCTTTGGTTGCGAGCAGGAAATGTTCCTGGTCAACGAGGCGTGGCGCCCGGCCCCGGTCGCTATGGAGGTCCTTGATCGGCTCGACGAAGAAGCGTTCACCACGGAGTTGGCGCTCTTCAACCTCGAGGTGAATATCGAGCCCATGATGCTTGGTGGGGCTTGCCTTAGCGCGCTCCAGGTGAGCATCGAGAGCCTTTTGGACAGGGTACGTGAGGCCGCGGGTGAGGTGGGCGCCGCGGTGGTTCTGGTGGGTATCCTGCCGACACTCGGCAAGTCCGACCTCACACTCGACAACATCACTCCGATGCCGCGTTATTATGCTCTGAACGAGTCGCTGACGAGGATGCGTGGGGGGGCGTACAGGCTCCAAATCGAGGGGCATGACGAACTCCAGATCGAACACGATTCGGTGATGCTGGAGGCGTGCAACAGCAGTTGTCAGGTCCACCTCCAGGTCGACGCGGCAGAGTTCGCCGCGATGTACAACGCGGCCCAGGCCATGACCGGTCCCGTTCTGGCAGCCGCCGTCAACTCGCCCGTCCTCTTCGGTAAACGTCTCTGGGCCGAGACTCGGATCGCGCTCTTTCGCCAGGCCCTTGATACACGAAGCACCTCGGTTCATCTACGGGAGTTCAGCGCCCGGGTTCGATTCGGTGACCGGTGGGTGAAGGAGAGCGTGACCGAGCTTTTCCAGGAGGACATCGCCCAGTTCAGGGTGTTGTTGGCTCAGGAGACCGTGGAGGATCCATTCGAGCAGCTGGCGGCCGGGGACATCCCTCGGCTACAGGCGCTGCAGCTCCACAACAGCACGGTCTATCGGTGGAACCGGCCCTGTTATGGAATCTCAGAGGGGAAGGCCCATCTGCGCATCGAGTGCCGCGTGTTACCCTCGGGTCCAACAGTGCTGGACGAGGTCGCGAATGCGGCGTTCTGGATCGGCCTGGTCCTCGGCGCGAAAGGAGAATACGGCGATATCACGGAGAGGCTGAGCTTCGACGACGCGAAGTACAACTTCCTCACGGCTTCGCGCCAAGGGCTCAACGCCGGATTTCGCTGGGTTGACGGACAGATCGTGACCGCGCCGGAACTCATTCTCGAGACTCTGATTCCGCTGGCTCGGGCGGGCCTGGAGGCCTACGTCGATCGATCCGAAATCGACAAATACCTCGGTGTGATTCACGATCGGGTGGAGAGTCGTGGGACCGGCTCCGACTGGATGTTGCGCTCGCTGTCCGAGATGAAGGACCGGGGCACCCGCTCCGAACGTATGACGGCGCTCACGGCCGCGATCGCTGATCGGCAGTTGGAGCGACGGCCCTGCCATGAATGGGCGTTGGCGCGGTTGGAGGAAGCGGGCGGTTGGACCCGGAATTATGTGAAGGTGGAACACTACATGACCACGCAGCTCTTCACGGTGCAGGAGGATGAACTGCTTGAGATGGTGGCGTTCTTGATGGAGCGGAACCAGATCCACCACGTGCCGGTGGAGGATGATCAGCATCGGCTGGTCGGGCTGGTATCGTACCGGTCCATCCTACGTATGGTCTCCGATGTGGGGAGCGAAGGGGACAAGGGAACAACGCCCGTGAGGACAATCATGGAGGTCGATCCGGTGACCGTCACCCCCGAGACGTCCACGCTGGAGGCTATCGACCTGATGCGGAAGAAAGGCGTGTCCTGTCTCCCCGTGTTGAAAGGCGAAAAGCTTGTGGGGCTCGTGACCGAGGCGGACTTCATGCCGATCGCATACGAACTGCTGGAGAAACAGCTGAGGGATGCATCAAGCGAGGATTGAACGCTGTTGAAGGAGTACGGCCCCAGACGTCATGTGCGGTCGGTATAGTCTGACGACGCCGGAAGACCAACTCGTCGAGGTCTTCGACGTTCCTCCGGTGACGTTCGACTACCGCGCTCGGTACAACATCGCTCCCTCACAGAGTGTGCCGGTGGTCGCTTCCGACCGGCGCGGCACAAGGCTGGGTTTGTTACGCTGGGGCTTCGTGCCCGTCTGGGCTGACGATGCTTCGATCGGCTCGCGAATGATCAACGCTAGAGCGGAGAGCCTGCTGGACAAGGCCGCCTTCAAGCGGGCTTGTGTATCGCGGCGCTGCTTGGTCCCCGCAGACGGATTTTACGAGTGGGCGGCCGAAGACGGGCGCAAGGTTCCGTATTGGATTCACTCCCCGGACCGTGAGCCGATGGGTTTCGCCGGCATCTGGGAACGCTGGCATCTCCAGGGACGGGAGCCGGTCTTCTCGATGGCCATCATCACCGTGGAGGCCAACGACCGGATCCAGCATCTACACGATCGAATGCCGGCCATCGTCCCCGCCGCCGACTGGAAGGCGTGGCTCGACACCGAAACACTGATTGCGAATGCCCTGAGCCTGCTCAAGCCGTATGAGGGAGCGCTGGAGGCGTATCCGGTGTCGACCCTCGTCAACTCTCCGGCGAACGACGAGCCCGGGTGCATCGAGCCAGTCTAATTAGCCGGCCTGGCCCCGGCGCTTGATCTCAAGCGGTGCGCGACCTGGATTGGCGTTCGACGGCATCGAACGCGGTGCCCATACGTTCCAGCGCCTCCTCCAGCTCAGCTGCCGGCAGGCCAAACCCCAGCCGTAAGTAGTGGTCCATCCCGAAGTGATCCCCCGGAACTACGAGTAGGTCCATCTCTGTGCGAAGGGTCTCCGCAAATTCGGTGGAATTGATCGATGTGTGATAACGCGTGTAGCAGATTGCGCCTGCGTCGGGAGGCCGATACCTGAACCGGCCCTCTTGAGCATCCATCCAGCTCGATAGGAGGGCGATATTGTTGGTAAGAATCTTACGGGTTCGTGCAAGGATCTTGAGCCTGGTGGCGGGTTCCAGGGCCGCACGGGCCAGCACGTCCGAAAGGCTCGCCGGGGTGATCGTCGTATAATCCGTGCGGCCCCACAGGGCCTCCACCATCTCGGCGGGCCCAACCACCCAGCCGATCCGAAGCCCGGCTAATCCGTAGGCTTTGGATAACGAGTTCGTGACGAGGACCCGATCGTGGAGGCCCCAGAAGGATGGAGTCTCGGGACCGCTGAGCTCTGCGCCTCGGTAGACCTCATCGGCGAGAATCCATGCCCCGTGGCGGTCGGCCAGTGAGACGATCCCGGACATGGAAGTGTCATCGAGGACGGCTCCCGTGGGGTTGTTCGGGTTGGTGATGAGAATGAAGCGCGCTCCGTCCCTCAGGCCCTCCTCCAACTCGTCCAGGTCGGGTTGCCAGCCGTTCTTTTCCACCAAGTGGAACGGGTGGATGCGTGCCCCGAAGCTCTCGAGCAGTCCTGGAACCTGCATGTAGTTGGGAAGCATGACCGCGACCGAGGCGCCCGGCTCCATGAGCTCCCAGCAGGCTGTGAAGTTGGCCTCGGCTCCACCGGTGGTCACCAGCACCGACGCTTCGGTGGCACCGGTATAAAGATCCGCGATCAGGTTTCGGAGGTCATCGCTGCCGTTGGACTGTCCATATCCGAGACGGACGTCGAGAGTGTCCGCTTGGAGGTCCGCCAACGAAAGCAACTCCGTGACTGAAAGCGGGTGCACCCCACTCTCCGAGAGGTTGAAGCGAACGCGGTGTTCGTACGTGGATTGCCACCGTTCCATGACGAAGGGATGGTACTTCACAACCGATCCTCCCTCAGCTGGCCACTAGGGTCTGAAAATTAACCCCGAAACATCGTAACGGCTCCGGGGTCCCGCTATGTTTTCCGCGGAGGCTTCACACTCTTCTCAGGATGAAGTTATGTCGCACGTCTCGCTTCCCCACGGCCTCACGTTCCACGGCGAGGGTGGCGGAACGATCATCATGCTCGTCATGGATGGCCTGGGCGGCCTGCCGCATCCGGACACGGGCCGAACCGAGTTGGAATCTGCAGCGACCCCCCACCTCGACGGGCTCGCTGCCCGGAGTTCCTTGGGGATGCTGGCTCCGGTAGGGCACGGGATCACGCCAGGAAGCGGGCCGGGACACCTCGCGCTCTTCGGGTACGATCCCATTGAGTCCATGATCGGGAGGGGCGTACTCAGCGCACTGGGGGTGGGGCTCGAGCTGCGGCCGGGAGACGTGGCGGCCCGTCTCAACCTGGCTACGGTCGATCGTGATGGAGTCGTGACGGACCGCCGGGCGGGACGGCCGTCGGACGAGGACGGGCGGCGCGTGATCGAAAGGGTCCGTGACAATCTTCGCACCCCGGAGGGGGTCGAGGCGACACTCATACATGAAAAGGAGCACCGTGCGGTCCTGGTGCTCCGGGGTGAGGGTTTGGGTGCTGGTATCGCCGACACCGATCCGCAGCGGACCGACCTCCCACCCGTTCCGGCCACCGCCACCGGGGCGGATCCAGCGTCCGAACGGACGGCGGGGATTGTGCAGGACATCCTCGACCAGGTTCGGGACATCCTCGCGGACGAGCCTCAGGCGAACTCGTTCCTGGCGCGCGGGTTCGCCGCGTTCACACCATACCCCACGTTCGAGACGCGGTACGGCCTCCGGGCGGTTGCCGTGGCGAAATACCCCATGTATCGCGGTGTGGCGAGCTTGGTTGGCATGACCATCGACGGGGTGCCAGACTCGAACGAAAGCAGCGTCGAGATGCTCGAGCGGCACTTTGGCACCTACGACTTCTACTTCATCCACTTCAAGGACACGGACTCGCGGGCTCATGACGGTGATTTCGAGGGGAAGGTCGCGGCCATCGAAGAGGTGGATGCTTTACTCCCCCGGATCACGGAACTCGGCGCCGACGTGCTCATCGTTACTGGGGACCACTCGACGCCGGCGCTTTACGGTGAGCACTCATGGCACCATGTGCCGACACTTGTCGCTTCGAACTGGACCCGGCCTTCGGCTGATGTGTTCGGGGAGTCGTCCTGTCGGGGAGGAGATCTCGGGGTCGTGCCGGGCAAGGATCTGATGTCCCTGGCCCTCGCGCACGCCGGCCGGCTCGACAAGTATGGGGCGTGACATGCTGTCCATACCGATCGAGCGGTTCACGCTGGATAACGGCCTCCGGGTGAACCTCTCGCACGATGCCACAACCCCGGTCGTCGCCATCAACCTTTGGTATGGCGTGGGATCCCGGAACGAACGCGAGGGCAAGACCGGATTCGCTCACCTTTTCGAGCACATGATGTTCCAAGGCTCCGAGCATGTGCCCAAGAACAAACATTTCGAGTTGATCGAGAGGGCAGGGGGATCGCTCAACGGGAGCACCTGGTTCGACCGGACCAACTACTTCGAGACCGTCCCTTCACACCACCTGGAGCTCGCGCTGTGGCTCGAGTCAGACCGAATGGGTTGGTTGCTACCGGCGATGACTCAGGAGAAGCTCGACAATCAACGTGATGTCGTGGTGAACGAGAAACGGCAGCGCTACGACAACCAGCCCTACGGCGACTGGGACGAGTGGATTCAGGCGATGGTATTTCCGGAGTCCCACCCCTACCACCACACTGTAATCGGATCGATGGCGGACCTCGAGGCGGCCACCCTCGAGGATGTTGCCGAGTTTTTTCGGACGTACTATGTACCCAACAATGCGGTTCTGACGGTGTGTGGGGATTTCACTCGAGACGAAGCCCTGGACCTCATCGAGCGTCACTTCGGAGGAATCGCGCGGGGTGGGGAGATCCCAGCCATTCCAGGGGATCCCGATCTCGATCCCATCATTGGGGGGACGGTGCGTGAACGCGTGGAGGCCGAGGTGCCGCTCCCGCGCGTTCTCATGGCCTTCCGCGTTCCCGCGTATACCGATGGCGACTTCTACGCAGCAGACATCGCGGGGTCCGTGCTCGGAACCGGGCGGGCGTCGCGGCTTTACCGTTCGCTGGTTCGGGAACGGCGTGTGGCCAAGGACGTCACGAGTTTCGTTCTTCCACTCACATCAGGCGCCGGGATGTTGCTCGCGTGGGCGACTGGCTTTCCCGAGGGAGATCCGGACGAGATCGAGGCTGCCCTCGCCGCTGAGATCGAAGGACTCGCGTCGGTGACGGACCAGGAGATCGAGCGGGCTGTCGCGCTCACGGAGACTGCTCTTGTACGGCAGATCGAACAAGTGGGGCAACGAGCCGACCTGGTGTCGATGTTCGACCAATTTTTCGATGACCCCGCGCGGTTGAACGGCGAGCTGGAGCGTCTGGGGGCGGTGACCCCCACGGAGGTGTCGGCATTTGCGGAGCGGTTTCTCGGTTCCGAAAATCGGGCGATCCTGACGTACGTTCCTGCGACGGAGAAAACCCCGACTCCTGATGTGCCATGAGCGGGCCATCCCGATCCGTAGTGCCGCCTGCCGGGCCTGTCCGAAGCTTCGACTTTCCGCCGGTCCACGCCGATGTGTTGGACAACGGTCTCCAGGTCCGCTCCGTGCAGGTTGGGCGTCTCCCCATCGTAACGGCCATGTTGGTCCTGGATGCTGGAGAGGGACTGTTAGACGACAGCAGGGCCGGCCTCGCGGTTCTGACCGGAGACTGCCTGGAGGGAGGCACCGCGAAACGGACCGGGGTGGAGCTGGCCGAGGCGCTGGAAACGATCGGAGCCGGGCTCTCCGTTGGCACGGGATGGGATTCGACAACCGTTTCTCTATCATGCATGGCCGACCGGCTGGATGATGCGATGGGCCTCCTCGCGGAGGTAATCCTTCAGCCCAGCTTTCCCGATGACGAGGTCGAACGGATCCGAGGTCAACGTCTGGCGGCGATACACCAGAGGGAGATGGACCCGGTCGGAATTGCCACGACCGCGTCACGCCGTTTGACCTACCGGGAGGGTGTTCCGTATGGGCGTCCGCTCGGAGGAAATGTGGAGTCGGTGAATCCGTTTAATCCGGACGCCGCCGCAGGATTTGTGGTGGCCCGATACCGTCCCAAAGGGTCTGGGTTGGTCGTGGTGGGCGACGTCGATGGCCGGCAGGTGCGCTCGCTGGTGGAGAGTCACTTTGGCGAGTGGACCGGCGGGACCGAGAGCCGGACCGAGATCGACGCCGAACCCAGAACTCGCGAGCGGGGCATTGTGGTGGTACATCGCGCGGAGGCTGTTCAATCAGAAATCCGTATCGGTCACGTCGGTCAGACCCGATCCACGCCGCAGTACTTCCCCCTCAGGGTAGTTAATACCGTTCTGGGCGGTGCGTTCACGAGCCGGCTCAACCTTAATCTCCGAGAGGAGCATGGGTTTACGTACGGCGTTCGTTCCCGTTTTCTGGTGCGCAGAGGAGCAGGACCGTGGTGCGTTTCCACCGCGGTGGGTACCGATGTCACCGCCGACGCGGTGCGCGAGGCCGTCTCCGAGATCACGACCCTGGTCGCTGAGGGGCCGACCGAAGAGGAGGTTGATGCCGCTCGGGACTACCTTGCGGGCGTTTTCCCTCTCGAGTTGGAAACGACCGGTCAGATCGCGGCCCGGATTGCCGAGCTTCTCGTTTACGATCTCCCGGACGATTATTATGCCGACTATCGAGATCGTATTCGCGGTGTGACGCTTGAAGAGGCCTGTGAGGCCGCCCGCGATTGTATCCGTCCGGATGAGATGACCGTGGTTGTGGGTGGGGACGCCGAGGAGGTTCAGGGCCCGCTGGACGAACTCCAATGGGGACCCGTGACGGTCGAGGCCGCTCCCTAGAAGGGTGATCGAAAAGGAGGGCGGGCCCACGCCGGGACGGATCGACAGCGAGGTCGTGTACGAGGGACGACTCGTTCGGCTGAGTGTGGACACGGTTCGGTTTCCCGATGGCAGTGAGGGCCAACTCGAGATGATCCGGCATCCCGGCGCGTCGGCCGTGCTGCCCTTCCTAGGCGGTTTGTTGGATCCAGATCCCGACGTGCTGTTGGTTCGGCAGTACCGGTACGCATCCGACGGCTACCTTTATGAGGTCCCGGCCGGATTACCGGCGGGGCCCGAGGAGAGCTGGGAGGAATGCGCGCATAGGGAGCTGGAAGAAGAAACCGGGATGCGGGCGGCGAGAATGACCCCGCTCACACGTATCTATACTACACCAGGCTTTACGGACGAGGTGATCCGGCTCTTCATCGCGACGAATTTGGAGCCGGGGGAACTCGCGAGAGACCCGGACGAATTTATGGAAGTGGTAACGGTCGCTTTTTCGGAGGCGCTGGAGATGGTCCGGGACGGACGCATCGTGGACGCCAAGAGCATTGCCACCATCCTCTTTACGGACCGGTTTGTGCGGGGCGATCGTACTGGGGACGGACCGACTGGGCCTGCGGATGTGCGCCGGCCTGTGTCCCCCAGTTGAGATCAGTCGTCCCTAAAGTGGGACGGGTGTGCGCGTCATGGGTGCGTCATTGGTGCGTCGAAGAGTCAGAAGATCAGTTATCTTGGATAACAACCAACTGGCACGGAACGTGCAAATACTTATAGGACGAGGGGACGGGTATAACCCGACGCAGTAGGGCATCGCCCGACGCAGTCGGGTATAACCCGACGTGAGCGCGACGCGGTAGGGGGAGTCGAGACGTGAAGAACACAGCCGAAATCCGGGTTCTGCCGGGAGGCGCGGCGAAAGAGCATCGCAAGATGCTTGGACAACTCGGCGACAGTGATGTGGTCCGGGCCTTCCTGGACGGTGACGAGCGTGCGTTTGGGGAGTTGGTGAAACGGTACGATGGCCGTCTGTTGAACTTCGTCTATCGCACGGTCGGCGACCGTGAGCGGGCTCAGGATCTGGTGCAGGAGACGTTCGTCAGGGTGTACCGCCATATGCACCGTTTCGACCAGACCAAGAAATTTTCGACGTGGATCTACACGATCGCCGGGAACCTGGCCAAGAACGAGTTGCGGAATCGTTCGAGGAACCCATTGGTGCTTTTCCAGACCATCCGGAAGAACTGGGAGGCCGATCACAGGCCGCTCGAATGGGAGGACTCCACCTACAGGCCAGACGATCTCTTCCGCAAGCGGCACCTCAAGGACTTGGTCGAGAAGGCAGTGACGCAGCTGCCCGAACATCACCGTATCGTTTTTGTGCTCCGCGAGCTCGAGGGCAAGACCTATGAGGAAATCGCGGAAATCACGGGATGTAATCTGGGCACGGTGAAGAGCCGGCTGAACCGGGCACGCAACAATTTCGCCCGTGTGATCGCCCCTACGCTCGACTGAACCTTCCGGAACCTCGTTTCCACCCTCCTGGTACCATCTCCCAGAGGGAACACCGCCGACCGGTGCACGTAGTAACCAAGCTCGACGGTGTGTTCTGTGTGCGAATCTTGGATCAGGAGTCCGTCTCACCCTATGAATTGCTCGGATTTTTTAAGCCGATTTTCCGAGTTCTACGACGCCCCTGAGGGAGCCCCGGTACGGCAGGAAGCCGAGGCTCACATGGCGGTGTGCGGAAAGTGCGCTCGATACCAAGAGGTCGTGACCCGGAGTGTGGCGTTACTACATTTGATGCCCAGGGCTGAACTCGCTGAGAGTTTCCGGCCGCGGCTCCAGCACCGCTTGTTTCACCTGGACGACGGCGGGTCGGTGGCCCGGCCCGGCAAAGGCTCCGCCACACCGGCGGTGACCGTGTTGGGGATGGCGATCCTGCTCACCGCGATCGCCTGGTCGCCAATCATCGGCAGTGGTGTTCCTGAGGTCGATCTTCCGGCGATCGTCGTATCGGGTCCGCCGACGCCCGAGCTGCTTTTCGAACCCGATGCAATAGGGATTACGCCGGTCTCTTCCGGTCTGTTCTCGGGAGGGTTATGGTCGGATGCGGAGAACCTCCTTTACGAGTACTCTCCGATGAGTGAGCGGTATCGTGGCCAGCAGGATCGTGGCGAACGGCTACTCCGGAAAACGGGTCTCGATTGAACGGACGGACGCATCCAACACATCGGCCACCGGCATGAGTAACCCTCTCCCGAAGATCCTCGCGCAGGAGTCCCCGGGCGGGGTTTTCTTTCTTTATGGAGAGGACGAGCATCGCAAAGGGGAGGCCGTTCAGGCCTTGGTCGAAGCCCAGCTGGATCCGGGAACCCGTGACTTCAACCTGGACGTGGTGCAAGCCTCCGATGTGAGTGTCGAGAATCTCGCCCGAATACTGGCCACCCCTCCGATGATGGCCGGGCGAAGGGTGGTTGTGGTGAGGGGCATCGAAGCCTTCGCCGGCGCGGCGCGATCTCGGGACCTCATCCTCGGTCTGGTTGAAAATCCCCCGTCGGATCTCGCTCTGATTCTCACGGCGCGGATTCCTGAGCGTTCGAAGGCGAAGTTTTATCAGACTCTGATCACGCGGGCTCAATCGGTTGAGTTCGTCATGATCATGCCGGATGACGTGCCCGGGTGGTTGATGGAGGAGGCCACGGTCCGTTTCGGGACGACCATTGAACCTGAAGCCGCGAGGGCGCTGGGCCAAGCGATCGGGACTGACCTGGGCATCCTCTCACGGGAGCTCGAAAAGCTCACAGCGGTTGCCGGAGATGAAGATCGAATTACCCTGGAGCATGTTCGGGCGGCCGGGATTGTCTTGCCGAAGCAGGATCGCTGGAAGTGGTTCGATCTCGTGGGCAGCAGGCGTTTCCGGGAGGCTGTACCGGGTGTTCGAGTACTGTTGAACCAAGGCGAGAGCGGTGTCGGTCTAACCGTAGGGTTGTCGACCCACCTGTTGAGAATCGGCTTGGTGGTGGAAAGCGGCCCGCGGGCACTCGAGGAGGTGCTACCCCCCCACCAGCGGTGGCTGTCCCGGCAAATTGGCCAGCAGGCTGCGGGATGGAACACGGATACGATCCGGTCGGCGGTACTGGGCCTGCTTCGGGTCGATCGTTTACTAAAGGCGAGTTCACTTTCGGACGAACACCACCTGGAAGAATGGCTTCTCACGTTGATGAGCCGCGAAGACATCGCGGCGTAATTCTTTTATCTGCCCTGATCCTGGCGGCGGGCGTCGCGGTTCCGGTGGGCGCTCAGGAAAGCTTGGACGTGGTGGATTCACTGGCTTTGGCCGGCCGGGCCGACGAAGCCCGGACCGTACTCGAGTCTTGGTGGCAGGGTCAGCGGGTGCGATCGAGCCGGCGCGACCGGCAGCGCGGATTGTGGTTGAGGGCCATTCTCACCGTGGATCCTCGCATGGCTAGCCTCGACTTTCAGCGTCTGGTGTTGGAGTATCCAGGTGGTTCGTACTCCGATGAGGCGATGTTGCGTCTCGGTCTAATCTCGGCTGCCGCAGAGGATCTTCCGCGTGCCGCGGGGTATTTCCGGACACTGGTGACGGATTATCCGAGGAGTCGGCTGCGCCGGCAGGCGGAGGAATGGCTCTCCGAGAACATGGTGGCGGTTGAGGAAGCGGAGGCCGCTGCCCGAGAGGGGGAGGCTGCTGCCGGAGAGGAAGAGGCTGAGGCCCAGGAGGCCGCTGCGAATGCCGACGCTCTGGAGCCCGAGGTGGACTCACCGGAGGGCGCCGAGACGGCGGCGCCCCGTTATGCTGTCCAGGTAGGGGCGTTCGAGAGTGAGGAGCGTGCGAGAAGCCTGCTGGCGGCGGTGAACGCTTCCGGCTTCCGGGCGAGGATCGTTCGCGTCCCGGGCAGTGAGCTCGTGCGCGTTAGAATCGGGACGTTTCTCGATCGAACAGGAGCGGCCGAGTTGATGGTTCGGGTGAGGAGACGGGGGCACGAAGCGACGATTGCGGTGGACGTAGCCGAAGAGGAGCCGATACAGTGAGCGTTCCCCAGAGGGTGCAAAAGACGGCGTGGCACGTCGTTCTCGCGGAGGACGACGACGACTACGCTATTGTCATCGAACGAGCTCTTGAGAATGTCGCTGACGTCCCCGTGGAGATCCGGAGGGCTCGCACAGGCACCGAAGCACTCGCCCTGCTTAGGGATGTCGTGCCCGATCTACTCTTGCTGGACCTCAAGATGCCGGGGATGGCGGGCCACGAGGCTCTTGAGGAGATCAAAAAGGATGACGAGCTCCGTTCGATTCCCGTAGCGATTCTTACCTCGTCCGACCGCGACGCCGATGTTGCCAAGAGCTACGGACTCGGAGGTAATCACTTCATCACGAAGCCGAGCGATCCTCTGGTGCTCGAGGCGAAGCTTCGTGGCCTCCTTCGGAACGTCACGGAGTTGGGGGCCATTCGTCGGGGGTCGACAGGAGCGTCGACGACGGCGGTCAGCGCTGTGGACCCCCAGTCGATGGCGACAGTAAAGATGCTGCGCTGGGTGGCGGTCGTGGGAGTGTTGATCGCGCTTTATGTCTTCGGAAGAGTGTCGGGGGCCTTCTAAGAGGCCTGCTGAAGAAGTGGATTCATCTTTCTCTGATGTCGGTCCGGCTCCCTCTGCGCTAGAGCCCGGTTCGTCGGCCACGCTCCTCACGCAGGAGATTCCGATCACTGGCATGACCTGCGCCGCGTGTGTCCGGCGTGTGGAAAATGCGGTGGCCAGCGTTCCTGGCGTTGCTCACGTAGACGTCAGCCTCGCCACCGAAGCCGCCCGTGTACAGTATGCTCCCGGAGCCCTGGAAAGGGATGCCATTCGGGAGGCTGTGGTTGCCGCCGGCTACGGCGTTGACTCGGTCGCCGAGACGGAGGACATCGAAGAGACCCTCCGGCGTCGCGACGAGGAACGGGAAGCGGAAGCGAGCGAGCTGCTCCGCCGCTTCAAGATCGGAGCCCTGCTGGGCGTGCCTGTCGTGCTCATAGGGCATGCTCAGTTCATCCCCGGCCTCCAGGACCTCAGTTCCGGTGTGATGCGGGGTTTGTGGACGCTCAGTGGGTTTTTGACCATCCCGATCATGGTGTATGTCGGTGGCCGATTTTTTACGGGGGGATGGTCGGCTTTCCGGCGGCACGACGCCAACATGGACACACTTGTCGCTCTCGGGACGGGGGCGGCCTGGCTCTACTCGACCGTTGCGGTTGCCTTTCCCGGGCTCTTTCCCGAGGGGACGGCTCATCCGTTCTATGAGGCGACGGCTGTCGTCATCACGCTTGTAGTGCTCGGCCAGGCGCTCGAGGCCCGTGCGCGCGGCCGGACCTCCCAAGCCGTTCGGCGCCTCATGGACCTCCGTCCTCTGGTCGCCAGGGTCATCCGCGACAATGCCGAGGTGGAGATTCCGGCTGCCGGGGTGAGGGTCGGTGAGATGGTGGTGGTCCGCCCCGGAGAAAAGATTCCGGTTGACGGGCGCGTTCACGAGGGCCAGAGCGCGGTGGACGAGTCGATGGTCACGGGCGAGAGCATCCCCGTCGAGAAGGCCCCAGGGGACGAGGTTGTCGGCGGCACGATCAACGCGTCCGGTGTGATCCACTTCGTGGCCGAGCGGGTCGGAAGCGAGATGGTCTTGTCACGTATCGTCCAGATGGTGCGGGACGCACAGGGTACCAAGCCGCCGATCCAGAGGGTAGTGGACGTGGTGGCCAGCTATTTCGTGCCCTCTGTCATGATCGTCTCGGTGGTTTCCTTCGCCGTCTGGTACACGTTCGGTCCTTCGCTGAGTTACGCGGTGGTCGTGTCGGTCGCCGTCCTCGTCATCGCCTGCCCGTGCGCACTGGGTTTGGCCACGCCGATCTCGATCATGGTTGCCGTTGGGAAGGCTGCCGAGCACGGCATCCTCATCCGGAACGGGGAGGCGTTGCAGCGGGCCCGCGAGGTGGACACCGTCGTGCTCGACAAGACCGGTACCGTGACGCAGGGTGCGGCAACCCTCACCGACGTGATTCCTCATGCGGGCGTGAGCGATGAGGACCTTCTCAGGTTGACCGCAGCGGCCGAGGTGGGATCGGAGCACCCGCTGGGGAGGGCGGTGGTCGATGGCGCCTCCGCCCGCGGGGTCCCCTTCGAACCGGCGACGGATTTTGTTGCCGTTCCGGGGCAGGGCGTACGGGCCACATCAGGCGGGAGAACCGTGCTCGTGGGTACCGCCGCCTTCTTGGCGGAAGCCGGTGTAGATACGGAGGACCTGGAGCGGAAGGCGACGGATCTGGCGGCGGAGGGGCGCACGCCGATTCTGGCCGCGGCGGACGGGAAGCCCCTGGGGGTTCTTGGGATTTTCGACCCTGTGAAGGCGGATTCGGTGGTGGCGATTCGACGGCTCCAGGCTTTGGGGAAACATGTCGTGATCCTGACCGGTGATCACGAAGCGACCGCCCAAGCCGTAGCACGCGAGGTTGGTGTCGATACGGTGTGGGCCCGAGTGCTTCCGGAGCAGAAGGCTCAGCGTATCGCGGAGCTTCAGAAGCAGGGTCGCCGGGTGGCCATGGTGGGCGACGGCATCAACGACGCGCCGGCGCTTGCCCAGGCGGATGTAGGGATCGCCATCGGGACCGGGACGGATATAGCGATGGAAGCCGCCGACGTCACGCTCATGGGCGGATCCTTGGGGGGTGTGGTCGATCTCATAGAAATCTCGGAGGCTACGTTCGCCAACATCCGGCAGAACCTCGTTGGCGCCTTTATCTACAACGTGCTCGGGATTCCGGTTGCGGCGGGTGTGCTCTATCCCGGGTTCGGCATCCTGTTGAAGCCCATTTACGCAGGGGCGGCCATGGCGTTCAGTTCGGTGACCGTCGTGACCAACGCCAATCGCCTGAGGCGCTTCAAGCCCCGGAAGTCCCAAGAGGCGGTGGAGTTGAGGAGACCGTCGGGGTCGGAGTGATGCCCATCGACGTGGTCTTGGTAAACGTGGGCGCCATTCTGGCGATCGTATGGATCGTGTGGTACTTCTGGATTTCGGGAGAGGGCTGACACCCGGCTACGTGAGGGGGATGACCGCGGCTCAGCTCAAAGAGGCTCTCGGACTTCCGTAGAACAAAACCTCCCATCGGTCCAGCATTCTCTCGTACGAAAAGCGCTCCCGATAACACCGTTCTCCGGAGCGCCCCATCTCCTTCAGGAGCTTTCGGTCGTATAACACGGAGTTCAGGGCCGAGGCGATCTGCGGCGGTGCGAAGCCCGTGACCAATCCGGGCGCCTGACCGTCCGTTTCGGGCTCCAATGCCTCACGCGCTCCCGAGACATCGGTGGAGATGACGGGGACGCCTCTCGCCATGGCTTCGAGCATCGCCCCGGACATCCCTTCCCGGTCCGAGGTGATGACGAGAGCGTCCACCGCGTCCAGCAGGGGTGCGATGTTCTGCTGGTAGCCGAGGAAGTGCACTCGATCGCGGAGTCCCAGGGTGCTGGCCTGCTGGCCGAGGGCACCGCGGAGCGGACCCTCTCCGGCGATGGCCAGGTGGGTGTCGTCGTGTAGGAACACTTGGGCTTCCAGCAATCGGCCCAAGCGCTTTTGGGGCACGAGCCGGCTGACGCTCCCTAGGAGGGGCACGTCCGCCGGCAGGCCGAGGGCCCGCCTCGCGGCTTCCTGCGTGTGGCGTGGACCTAGTGGCGGAACACCTTTGGGAATCGTGGTCAGCCGATGAGCGAGCTCTGGAAAGGCTTCGGCATACGATTTCCGCATCACATCTGCCACGAAAACCACGTGGTCCACCCAGCGTCTCAGCACGTACCGATACTTGAAATTTCTCGGGGTATCGGTCGAGAGCCCGATGCGCGCTACGAGTTTCGGCACCCTGGCCATCCTAGCGGCCGCTGCCGCCAGCCAGAGTTTGCGGAAAGTCCCGACGATGAACACATCCGGCCGCTGCCGCCGGAGTACCAGACCTAGGCGAGCCGCGTCGTGTACCGCGAGGTCGCCCCCCAACCTCAAGAGGCGCGTCTCGACTCCTCTCGCTTGGGCCGCCTCCGCGACCAGCCGGCGGTTGCAGAGGAGCGTTACGTGATGGCCGCGGCCCGCCAGGCCGAGCAGGAGATCGGCCAGTGCGATCTCGCCACCTCCCCACTCGGGGGCACCGTTATGAGCGATGATCCGTAGCGGTGCCCTCTCCTGGCGAGACATGGAAGATCCTCTTCACATTCCGGTCGGTTGATCGCGTTCCGGCCGGCCGGTATCCTATGTGTGGTGTTCCAAAAGTGTCTCGGCCATTCGGACACATTCGCTCGTTCACAGCGTGCCCGAACCCTGTAACCCCACGCGATGCCACAGGCTGACGATACCCCACTGATGCGCCAGTGGCGAGAGGTCAAATCCCAGCATAGGGATGCTCTCGTCTTCTTCCGGGTCGGCGACTTCTACGAATTCTTCTTCGAGGACGCCGAGAAGGGAGCCCGGCTCCTGGGGTTGACGCTTACGTCTCGAAACAACGGAGCCGCGGCCCGTGTGCCCCTCGCGGGGGTTCCCGCCAAGGCACTGGATGAATACCTGGGCCGGCTGGTCGCGCTCGGGCAGAAGGTCGCCATCTGCGAACAGGTGGAGGATCCCGCCGAAGCCGACGGAATCGTTCGGCGTGAAGTCACGGAGACGGTGACTCCCGGTACCGTCCTTCACGACGCGCTCCTGACCGCCGAGCGGAACAATTTCTTGGTCGCTCTGACGGAGCCGACCGATGAGCGCATGGGGCTCGCCGCGCTCGACCTGTCCACCGGCGAGTTGTCCGTCCAAGACGTGCTCGTCCCTGAGTTGAGAGGCGAGCTGGGTCGGCTCGATCCTGCCGAACTGTTGTTGCCGCGCGTATTCGAACGAGAGGAGAATGGCCTGGGCGACTGGGGTGATGCGCTCTCCGGCCGGCTCCGCACGTACCGCGACGACTGGGTCTTCGACTATGCCTCTGCGGCTGACGAGATGAAACGCCGCTACGGGATTCAGAGCCTCGAAGCATTCGGCTTCCAACGGGAGGACCGCTTGCTCGTTCAGGCCACAGGAGCGCTTCTGACCTACGTCGCGGAGATCCGGCCTGGAGGAGTAGGACACCTGCGGCGACCCCAGATCGTTCGTCGAGGGAGCGCGATGCTCCTCGACGAGATGACTCGCCGCAACCTAGAGTTGGTCGAGCCCCTCCGGGCGGGCGAGGAGGGTGGCACGCTTACCTGGGTGCTCGACGAAACCGTAACGGCCATGGGTGCGCGGGCGCTCCGCCGCTGGATCCTGAACCCTTTGGTGGATGCGGAGGAGATCTGGCGAAGGCAGGAGGCCGTCGCGGAGCTCTTCGACGCTCCCGACTTGCGCGCCCGCCTTCGTGATGCTCTCGGGCGAATGACCGACCTGGAGCGCCTGGCCGGGAAGGTGGGCACTGGGCGCGTCTCACCAAGGGAGCTTCTCGGCCTCGGCCGATCGCTTGCCGAGCTTCCGGAGATCCAGGAAGCGGGCACGGGCGCGGAGAGCGCGTTTCTGCGGAGCCTGGTCACCGAAATGGATCTACTGCAGGATGTTCGGGAGTTGGTCGAAACGGCCATCTCACCGGACGCCCCCGCCACGCTCCAGGACGGGGGGATCATCCGCGAAGGATACTCCGCCGAGCTGGACGAGCTTCGAGCGACCCGGGACGGCGCCCGTGACTTCATCGCCGGGCTCCAGATCCGGGAACGCGATCGTACGCAGATTTCGTCGCTCAAGGTCGGCTTCAACAAAGTGTTCGGGTACTACCTGGAGGTCACGAGGGCCAACCTCGGTAAGGTTCCCGACGATTATGTCCGCAAGCAGACGCTGGCCAACGCGGAGCGCTACTTCACTCCCGAACTGAAGGAGTGGGAAGAAAAGGTCTTCGACGCTGAGGACCGCATGGATAAACTCGAGGCCGGGCTCTTCAGCGAGGTACGGGCCCGGTTGGCCGCGGAGGTGAGCCGCATCCAAGAGGCTGGAACCCGCGCTGCCCGGCTCGACGTGTTGACCACGTTGGCCCACGTGGCGGAAAGGCGCAGTTATGTAAGGCCTGAGGTCCATACCGGGTATGAGGTGGAAATCGTTGCGGGCCGGCACCCCGTGGTCGAAGTGATGATGCCCACCGAGTCGTTCATCCCGAACGACCTGGCACTGGACCAAACCCGCCGCATCGTGGTGCTCACCGGACCCAACATGGCGGGAAAGTCCACCCTGCTCCGGCAGGTGGGGCTCATCCACCTGATGGCGCAAATCGGATCGTTCGTTCCGGCGGACCGAGCTCGCCTTCCGGTCTGTGATCGGATCTTCACCCGTGTGGGCGCCTCCGACAACCTGGCTCGCGGCCAGTCGACTTTTATGGTGGAGATGAACGAGACCGCCTCCATCATGCATGGCGCCACCGAGCGGAGTCTTGTCCTCCTCGACGAGATCGGTCGGGGCACGTCCACATACGATGGGGTGTCCATCGCCTGGGCGGTCACCGAGCACCTGCACGAAGAAATTGGAGCGAAGACGATCTTTGCAACGCACTATCACGAGTTGACCCAGCTTGGCGACCTACTGCCTGGCGTCACGAACATGAACGTGGCCGTACGGGAGGTCGGAGAGGAGATCGTTTTCCTACGCAGGCTCGAGGAAGGAGGCGCCGACCGGTCCTACGGAATCCAGGTGGCGCGCTTGGCCGGACTTCCCCGTGCGGTGATTGCGCGGGCGAGGGAACTTCTGACCGAGTTGGAGGGAACACACACCGGTGGGGGGGAGGGTTTGGGCCGGTTCGGTGAACATCGTCCGGCGTCGGAGCCCTCGCTCGATCAGCTTTCTTTCTTCGCGGCCGGTGACCCGCCCTTGTTAAAACAACTCCGGATGATCGATCCGGAAACGATGACGCCCAAGGAGGCCCTGGACCTGGTGTTCGAACTGCATAAGAAATCCGTTTCGGGGGAGGACGGTTGAGGTTCCTGGCCCTGTGCGCGCTGCTCGCATCAGGCTTGTCGGGTTGTTCCGGGGATCAGGAAATCGAGAGCCCATCACCGTTGAGCGCATCGGTGCCGATCGACTATCCGTTGGATCTGTGGGACCAGGGCATCGAAGGGAGCTCTATGCTGAAGGTTCGCGTGACGGACATGGGTGACGTGGACAGCGTGATCATAATGGAGTCCAGTGGATACGCCGCCTTCGACTCCTCAGCCGTCCGGGGAGCAAGAACGTTGAGGTTCATCCCGGCTCGGCGGGGGGACAAGCGCATCGAAGTCTGGGCACACGTGCCCGTTCATTTTTCCAAGAAGCCGCGTCCGTGAAGGCTGTTGAACAGCCTTCTTGATCCTCAACGGGCCATGGGCCGGTCATGAACCACCCCCGCCCCTACAACAACGTCACGGAGGTGGTAGGTGCGACCCCTCTGATCCGGCTGAACAGTGTCACTCGCGACGTCCCCGGGACCGTCTACGTGAAGTGCGAGTTCATGAATCCGGGCGGATCCGTGAAGGATCGTATCGGACTGGCCATGGTGGAGGCGGCCGAGCGCGAAGGGGCGCTCAAGCCGGGAGGCGTGATTGTCGAAGCGACCAGCGGCAATACGGGGATGGCTCTGGCGATGGTCGCCGCGATACGAGGCTACCGGTGCATCTTCACCATGCCCGACAAGATGAGCCAGGAGAAGGTGAAGCTCCTGCGCGCTTTCGGGGCAGAGGTGGTCATCGTCCCCACCGCGGTCCCCCCGGACCATCCTGAGCACTACACCATGAAGGCCGAGACCATCGCGCGTGAGACACCGGGAGCGATACTGGCCAACCAGTTCCACAACCCGGCGAATCCACAGGCACACTATGAGACGACCGGTCCCGAGATCTGGGCACAGACGGAAGGAAAAGTCACTCACTTTCTCGCGGGTTCCGGCACCGGAGGGACGATTAGCGGTGTGGGTCGGTACCTCAAAGAGCAGAACCCGGACGTCCAGATCGTGGGTGTGGACCCCGAGGGATCGATCCTGAAGGCCTTCTTCGATACGGGAGAGATGACCAAGGGCCAGCCCTACAAGGTCGAGGGGATCGGCAATGACAAAATTCCGGGCGCGCTGGACTTGAGCGTTACGGATCGCTGGGTGACCGTGACCGACGCCGAGTCGTTCGCAATGACACGCCGCGTGGCCCGGGAGGAGGGTCTCTTCGCGGGGGGCTCGAGTGGGCTGGTGGTGCACGCTGCCTTGGAGATCGCGAAGGAGTCCGGCGAGGACGCCGTAGTCGTGACACTGCTTGCGGACTGGGGTGAGCACTACCTCACCAAGGTCTTTGACGACGATTGGATGAGGGAGAACGGGTTCATGAAGCGGGTGCACCGCAGCGTCCATCACCTGGTGGCAGAAAAGGACCGTGATCTCCCCGAGCTCGTCACGGTTCAACCGACCACACCGGTGCGTGTCGCTCTATCCTCGCTCACGTCGTACAACGTGTCGCAGTTGCCTGTAATCTTGGACGGTGAGTGCGTTGGCTCGCTGCACGATGGCGACTTGATGTCCTCTGTGATCGAGGATCCCGAGCTCCTTGACCGGCCCGTCGAGTCGATCATGGACAAGCCCTTCCCGGTCGTGGACAGCCATTTGGACGCCGAGCGGGTCGCCCAATTACTGACTCGGAAGAACTCGGCTGTCCTCGTCCGGGAGGAAGGTGAGATCGGCGGGATCCTCACCCGGTACGACCTGATCCGGAACCTGACGGGCTCGACCGGTTGATGGGGGCGGGCCGATACGCTGCGCGTTCATGAGCCGACGGTCGCCCCACCGATGAGGGTTGTCGTGCTTCTCGGGGGCGAGTCGGAGGAGCGCGAGGTTTCCCTCGCCTCCGGCTGCAATGTGGCCGACGCTCTGCGCCAGTCGGGGCACGATGTGGTTGCTCTCGACTCCGTCGGCGGGGCCCTGACCCGTGCGGACGAGGCTAAGATCCTCGCCGAGGGCGTGAGGAGCCTACCCCCGGGTGAGATTGCTGGCGGAGGGGCGTCCGTCTCGGGCGCCGCGTCGGCCCCCTCCGGTGCTTGCGCCGGTACGGCGCTTGTGACGCACGAGGAGATTGTTTCGACCGACGTCGTGTTTCCGGCGCTCCACGGGGGTATGGGGGAGGATGGCACGCTCCAGGCCCTGCTCGACCTCGGTGAGGTCGCATACGCGGGGAGCGGCATGCTCGGATGCGCCCTCGCCATGGACAAGGACATCACCAAGCGCATCCTCCGCGACGCCGGAGTGCCCACGCCGGACTGGCTCGTGAACCCCACCGCCGAGGAGGCGGTCGAACGGCTGGGTCTGCCCATCATCGCCAAGCCGGTGGCGGGCGGCTCGTCGGTTCGCCTGTACCTACTCGATGATCCTGCCGGAGTGGAGGAGACGATCAAGGTGGAGGCCGCCCGAGCTTCCGAAAGTGGCGAGGTCTCGGATATGATGTACGAAGCCTTCGTCCCCGGGCGTGAGTTCACCGTGGCCATCGTGGGGGAGGAGGTCCTGCCAGTGGGCGAGATCGTTTCCGAGCACGAGTTGTTCGACTATGAGTGTAAGTACCAAGTGGGCATGGCCGACGAAATTTTTCCGGCTGAGATCCCGGAGACCTTGGCCCGCTCGCTTCAGGAACGAGCCCTCGAGGTGCACCGCCTGCTACGGCTCAGGGACTTTTCTCGGGTGGATTTCATCGTCGATGAGGAGGCCGAGGCCTGGTGTCTGGAGGCCAATGCCCTGCCGGGGCTGACGGCGAACAGCCTCCTTCCCAAGGCCGCGCGCGCGGCGGGCATAACCTTCCCGGAGTTGTGCGATCGGATCGTGCACCTGGCGGCTGAGCGCGCCAGAAAAGCCTCGGCGTAGAAGGCCGTTGAAGGAGTACAGCCGGTCGTGCACAGGGTCGGCCGCGACGCCCCGTCCGGCGCTCGCCGGAACCTGCTCATGAGGGCAGGGGTTTGAGTTTCGAGGCCGGGGGGTCTAGTTTTTTCGCTGTACCCAGTGTGGAGAAGGGACTTTGAGAGGTGCTGGATATTACCGCGGTGGTGGGATGAACCTCAGCTACCAGCTGACCCCATGGGTCAAGCGGCTGTTGATCGCGAATGCGGTCGTATTTGTGCTCACCTGGGTCATCGGCCGGGAATTCGTCCTCGATTGGTTTTCTTTCCAACCCACCAAGATCTTGTTTCGTCCGTGGACCCCGCTCACCTACATGTTCCTCCACGGTGATTTTTGGCATGTTTTCATGAACATGCTGGTGCTCTTCTTCTTCGGCCCGCAGCTCGAATCGAAGTGGGGATCGAGCGAGTTCATCCGATACTATCTGGTGTGCGGCCTTGGAGGGGTAGCACTCAGTTTTCTCTTCGTGTCGTATTCGATCATCGGTGCGTCGGCAGCGGTCTACGGCGTCATGCTGGCGTTTGCCATGGCGTGGCCTGACGCTCCCATTTACTTCTGGGGAATCTTTCCGGTGAAGGCGAAGTGGTTGGTGGGCTTTTTCGTTCTCCTCACCTTCATCAACGCCTTCGGCGGTGCGGGCGGGGGCGTCGCCCACTTCGCCCATCTCGGTGGCTTCGCGGCGGGCTTCCTCTATCTGAAGACCGACTGGCGTGCCTCGAAGGCGATACAGGATATGGGGAAGGCCGCTCGCGCCAGACGGTTCGCGATCGTACCCCGGGAGGAGCGGGAAGCAGCCACGAGTGGCCTGCGGCGGGCGAGCGACGACGCCGCCGAGAAAACGACGTTGGACGCCGTCGATCGAGTACTGGACAAGATCTCGGCAGAGGGAATGGCGTCCCTCACAGAGCAAGAAAGGGAGCTGCTCGACCAGGTGTCGAAAAAGCACCGAACGAACTGAACGTCGCCGCAGCCCCGCCGCAGCCCCGCCCTCGTCGGTCAGGACCGCCTCTTGGTCATGTCCTCATCTGGACGAGATTGGCCGTTCGGCCTACAATCACCGTCCCCTGGTGTGGTGGTGTGGAAGTTCGTCGAGCCATCGAGACACTTCCGCAGGCACCACACCCCTAAAGAAAAGTGATACCGGGCACATCGGGTAGGAGGTATACATGGCGTTCGCCAAGGAGTATACGACGGATAAAATCAGGAATGTTGTCGTTCTGGGCCACGGCGGAGCCGGGAAGACCAGCCTCATCGACGCCCTCTGTTACACCGCTGGTTCCTCACGCCGGAAGGGAAACGTCAGCGAGGGAAACGCGCTCACGATGTACACACCAGAGGAGGCGAGCCACGGGATTTCGCTTCAGTGCGCACCGGCGTTCTGCGAGTACTCTGGCGCCAAAATCAACCTGCTCGACACTCCGGGCTTCATGGATTTCGTCGGTGAGACGCTGGCGGCGATCAGGGTGGCGGACTCCGCGGTCATTGTCGTGAGCGCCACCTCCGGCGTGGAGGTAGGCACCGAAACCGTGTGGGAATACGCGGAAGACCGGGGACTCCCCCGGTTCTTTTTTGTCTCTATGATGGACAAGGAACACGCCTCTTTCGAGCGTGTGTACCAGGATATCAAGGCGCGGCTCACCGAAAAGGTCGTGCCCGTCGAGATCCCCATTGGAGAGGGTCCCGACTTCCGGGGTATCATCAACCTGTTCAGTGAGCGGGCTCACATTTACAAGGCCGGGACCGAGAAGGGCGAGTACGACGAGGTTGACGTGCCCGAGGAGCTTCAGGCCAAGTTCGAGAAGTGGGAGACCGAGCTTCAGGAGACTCTCGCCACCACCGACGAAGCGCTTCTCGACCGTTATCTGGAGGAGGGCAAGATAACCCGGGAAGAGGCCGTCGAAGCCATGCACAAGGGTGTGGCGAGTGGCGACATCGTCCCGCTCTTCTGCGGATCCGCGGAGCACTCGTACGGGATGCAAGCTCTACTTAGGGGGCTTGTGGAGCTTTGCCCCAGCCCCGCGGAAGCGGGCGGCGAGATGGCCCGGCGCGCTGGCATGGAGGAGGAGGTTCACCTATCGCCCTCCGACGACGAGACCTTCTCCGCTCTCATCTATAAGACGGCCTCGGAGCCGCGCATTGGGGAGATGTCCTACTTCCGCGTCGTGAGCGGCTCGGTCAGCAACGGGCAGGAGGTCAAGAACGGGGAGCGTGGAAGCATCGAAAAGCTGAACCACCTCTCGATAGCGATGGGGAAGGACCGCTTCGAGGTCGCCAAGCTCCACGCCGGGGACCTCGGGGTGGTCGCGAAGCTCAAGAGTGCCCACACCAACGACACCCTCTGTGATATCTCCCGCCCGGTGATTCTCGAGAAGATCGACTTCCCGAAGCCGGAGATCGCTATGGCGATTCTGGGCGAGGGCCGTGGCGACGAAGACAAACTCGGTGTTGTCCTTCCCAAGCTGCACGAAGAGGACCCGACGTTTCAGGCCGAGTTCGACCCAGAACTTCACCAGACGATTGCCCGAGGGCTGGGCGAGTTGCATCTGGCCGTTCAGATGGAGCGCATGAAGCGGAAGTACGGGGTGGCCGTACACATGGAGCAACCGAAGATCGGCTACCGGGAGACGATTACGAAAGAGGCGAAGGGACAGGGGCGGCACAAGAAGCAGTCGGGCGGACGCGGCCAGTTCGGGGATTGCTGGATTCGGCTCAAGCCGCGCCCGGCCGGCGCTGGGTACGAGTTCGTAAGTGCCATCAAAGGTGGGGTAATCCCGACCAAGTACGTGCCCTCCGTGGACAGGGGCATCCAGGAAGCGGCCGCTCGCGGAGTCCTCGCCGGATTTAAGTGTGTCGACTTCGAAGCGGAGTGCTACGACGGATCTTACCATGCGGTGGACTCCAGCGACATCGCGTTCAAGCTGGCCGGGTCCGCCGCCTTCAGGAACGTCGCGGCTAATTGCCGCCCCGTGATCCTGGAGCCCATCATCGAGATCACGGTGACCACGCCCGACGACTACCTGGGCGACATCATGAGCGACATGAATCAGCGGCGCGGAAAGGTGCTGGGGATGGAGCCCGCCGCCGGACGCACCACGGTCAAGGCCTTGGTGCCCGAGGCGGAGCTCTATAAGTATTCCACCTCGCTCCGTGCCATCACGCAAGGACGGGCGCACCACAGCCGGAGCTTCTCGGGGTACGAGGCCGTTCCGGAGCAGGAGGTGCATAAGGTGATCGCAGCGTCGAAAGAGGCAGCGGCGGTTTCCTGACCGTCAGTAAACTGAGGCCGTACGCAGAAGGGCCGGTGCCGGAGGCGGGTCCGAAGAGAAAGTAGAAGAGGAAGGCGGTTGCGGTGTCTGGACATAGCAAGTGGGCGACCATCAAGCGGAAGAAGGCGGCGACCGACGCGAAGCGCGGAAAGATCTTCACCAAGCTGATCCGAGAGATCACGGTGGCGGCCCGGGATGGTGGAGGCGACCCTAACTTCAACCCGCGCCTTCGCCTTGCCGTGGACAACGCCAAGGCCGGCAATATGCCCGCCGACAACATCACCCGAGCCATCAAGAAGGGCACAGGGGAGCTCGAGGGCGTCAACTACGAAGAAGTCGCCTACGAGGGCTACGGTCCGGGTGGGGTGGCCCTCTACATCGAGACGCTCACCGATAACCAGAACCGGACGGTGGCCGACGTGAGACACGTCCTGACCAAGCTCGGGGGCAGCTTGGGCACTGCGGGCTCCGTGGGCTGGCAGTTCGACCGCAAGGGTCAGATCTACCTGGAGGCCTCGCGCTACACCGAGGAATCGGTCTTCGAAGCCGCGATCGAAGCGGGGGCGGACGACGTCGAGTTGGTGGGCGACGAGTTCACCGTCACGACCGAAGCCAGCGTGTTCCATGAAGTGCAGGCGGGAATGAGGGCCGCCGGGGTCGAGTTCGAGCGGGCTGAGCTTGTCTGGATTCCCCAGAACGAGATCCGCGTCGAGGGTAGGGACGCCGAGAAGCTCATCAGGCTCCTGGAAGCGCTGGACGACATCGACGACGTTCAGCAGGTCTCGTCCAACGCGGACATCGACGAAGAGATCCTCGTCCAGGCTATGTAGGTGAGCACCGAGCTGATTCTCGGGATCGATCCCGGAACGGTCGTCACCGGATACGGCGTTGTCGCCAAGGAAGGCGGCGGCGCCGTTTCCTTGGTGGAGTGTGGGGTGGTGCGTACGTCGTCGGGCGAGGCGCTGGCGGTTCGGATTCGAGAGATCTACGAAGCGGTTACCATACTGATCACCCGCCACACGCCGTCGGTCGTCGTCGTGGAGGAGGTCTTCCAGGGAAAGAACGTGCAGAGCGCCCTCAAGCTTGGGCACGCTCGCGGCGCTATACTGCTCGCGGCGGCCCTCGGCGAGATTCCGATAGCCGAGTACTCGCCCAGGGAGATCAAGAAGGCCGTGGTGGGAAACGGCAACGCGACCAAGGATCAGGTAGGCTTCATGGTGCAACAGCAGCTCCGGCTCAAGGCCCCACCCTCGCCGGCCGACGCAGCCGACGGAGTGGCCGCGGCACTCTGCCACTGTGTCATGGGGGCGTTCCGTTGATCAGCCGCCTCAAGGGCACACTCATTTCCCGTGAGCCGGATCACGTCGAGGTGGAGACCGCCGGGGGCGTGGTCTACGAGATCAAGATCCCCCTGTCGATCCTCCAACGACTACCGAAGCCGCCGGCTCCGGACTTCGAGATCCGCACGCTCCAGCTGGTGCGGGAGGACTCGGTCACGCTCTACGGCTTCATAGAACCGTTCGAGCGCGAACTGTTTATACGACTCCTGGGGGCGCCGAAGGTGGGGCCCAAGGTGGCGCTGGCCATGCTCTCCACGTACTCGGCCGGGCGGCTTGCGAAGGCGCTGGCCGAGAAGGACGTGAACGCCCTCACGCAGGTGAGCGGCGTGGGGAAAAAGACGGCCGAGCTGATCGTGCTCGAGCTGGCCGACAAGGTCGCGGACCTGGCCATAGAAGCTGGCGGACCGGACGGATCAGGCGGAGGGACCGAGCCCGGCGCCCAGGAGGCGGTCGGGGCGCTCGTGGCCTTGGGATATTCGTTTGTGGAAGCGGACGCGGCGGTCCGGCGGGCACTGGCCGAGGGCGAGGCGGTGGGCACCGACGAGTTGGTCCGTCGGGCTTTGGCGAAGCGTTGAAGATGGGCGATGAGTGAACGACGTGCGAGGAGGGGCTAGGCGATGAGCGGCAGAAGCGAAATCACCACACCGGAGGTCCTCCAGGAAGACACCGTGGCGGAGCCCTTGCTACGGCCCCAGCGCCTCGATGAGTTCATTGGCCAGGACAAAGTCCGCGAGGCTTTGAGCATCGCCATCGAGGCGGCCAGGCAACGCCGGGAACCATTGGATCACCTGCTCTTTCACGGTCCGCCGGGGCTCGGAAAGACCACGCTGGCGTCGCTGATCGCGCGCGAGATGGGCGTGAACTTCAAGTCCACATCGGGGCCCGTGCTGGAAAAGCCGGCGGACCTCGTGGGCATGCTCACCAATCTGCGTGAGGGCGACGTCCTCTTCATCGACGAGATCCACCGGCTCCGGCCCATCATCGAGGAGTTTCTGTATCCCGCCATGGAGGACTATCAGTTCGAGATCCGCCTGGCCGACGGCCCCCGGGCGCAGACCATGACGATGGACATCGAAAAATTCACGCTCGTGGGCGCGACCACCCGCTTCGGGCTTCTCACCGCGCCCATGCGGGCCCGCTTCGGCATCATCCAGCGGCTGAACTTCTATCCGCCCGAGGAGTTGGAGGTGATCGTGGCGCGGAGCTCGTACATTGTGGGCGTGGAATGCTCGCCCGAGGGGGCGCAGATCCTGGCCCGCCGCGCCCGGGGAACACCCCGGGTGGCCAACCGGCTGCTCCGCCGCGTGCGTGACTTCGCCCAGGTGAAAGCCGAGGGTGTCATCACGGCTGATGTGGCCGAGGAGGCGCTCCGAATGCTCGACGTGGACGAATACGGCCTCGACGAGATGGATGGCCGCGTGCTCCGCACCCTGATCGAAAAATTCGAAGGTGGCCCCGTCGGGCTCGAAACGCTGGCCGTGGCGATGAGCGAGGACGCGTCCACCCTGGAGGAGGTCTACGAGCCGTTCCTGATCCAGGAGGGGTTCCTCATGCGGACGTCCCGTGGGCGGGTGGCGACGGTGAGGGCGTACAAGCGGTTCGGGTACGAGCCGCCCAACGACGGCAAAGCCGGGGCCGAGGGTGGAGCGGGGGGTGGGCAGCCGTCGCTCTTCGAGTGAAGGGGCTGGGCGTTCCCGCGGGAACGTGTAGCCGCTCCTAGCGCGCTCTGACGTGTCCATCGGGGGCTAGCCGGGTGAAGGACGGCTCAAGGGTTTCCGACTACGAATACGAGCTCCCGCCAGGGAGGATCGCACGGTATCCGACCGAGCGCAGGGACCAGAGCCGGTTGTTGGTCGTGCCCCGGCGCGGTGGGCCCCTCGAGCATCGGGTGTTTTCGGATCTGGTCGACCTGCTGAGCCCAGGCGACGTCCTGGTCGTGAACGAAAGCCGGGTAAGCCCCGCACGGCTGCTGGGGAGAAAGCCCACAGGGGCGCCCTCCGAGATTTTGCTCCTTCGGCCCTGGGCGGATGGGGATGAAACGGGCTCGGAGGCCGGCCATGACGAGGCGATTCTTTGGGAGGCGCTGGTGCGGCCCGGCGGGAAGCTCAAACCCGGCCGGATCGTCAACATCGCGCCAGGCTTCGACGTGGAGATCGTGGATGGGGCGCCGGGGGGCGGGCGGATCGTTCGGCTCGTGGTCGAGGGGTCCGTGCGGAAGGCTCTGGAACGACACGGCCACGTGCCGCTGCCGCCCTACCTCGAGCGGGACGATGAGCCCCTGGACCGGGAGCGCTACCAAACCGTGTACGCCCGTGTGCCGGGTTCGGTGGCTGCGCCCACGGCGGGATTGCACTTCACTCCGGAGCTGCTGGACAAGATCGACAAGAAAGGTGTGGAGCGCGTGGCGGTCACTCTGGATGTGGGGGTGGGGACGTTCCGCCCCGTGGAGGCCGATGATCCGGCCGAGCACGAGATGCACAACGAGCGGTACTTCGTTTCCACCGGAGCGGCGGGGGCGATCAACGCTGCCCGCGACGAAGGGCGACGGATCTGGGCGGTGGGCACCACCGTGGTGCGTACGCTCGAGAGTGCAGCCCGCGAGGGGGTGGTGGGGAAGGGGTGTGGGGTGACGGATCTGTTCGTCCGTCCGCCGTACCACTTTCAGGTGGTGGACGCATTGATTACGAACTTTCACCTACCACGCTCGACGCTCCTGATGCTGGTGGCGGCGTTCGGCGGGTACGAGAGGACCATGGGAGCCTACTGGGAGGCGATCCGAGAGGGGTACAGGTTCTATTCGTATGGGGATGCGATGGTGGTGCGGTGAGGGGGGGCCTTGGGAGCTTCCTCTCCAGTCACTCGTCGTCGCGCTCTTTCGTGTCGATGTCTTCGATCGTCACCCACGCCATTGTCTTGGCGGCGGCGTACCGGTAGGCTCGCTCCCGAAACGCTTGGAAGCTCACTGCAGAGGCCAGGAGGCTCACCATGAACACCTGGGAGCGGATGATCGGGAACGGTCCGATCGAGCCGGCGCCGTCGAGGGCGGCGATCGGAGCCCAGAAGGGTAGTATGAAAGCCAGGACCGCCAACGGGAGAATGAATCCCCTGGCCATCCGGTACTGTTCGCGATAGGTCTGGATTGTCTCGAAGACGTGGGGTGCGCGGGCCATGACCTGGTACTCTACGCCCTGCATGAACATGGCTGCCCTCCACGCTCGGTTGTGCTTGCCTTCCGTCCCTTCCCCTTCTTCCCACAACTCCGCATAGCTGGGTCCCCCCGGTGAGGGGTAGACCTTGCTGAGGCCCGCCAGGCGGCTTTCCACTGCCCCACTCGCCAGGACTTCCAAGGTCCACCGCTGCTTCTGCCTGTGGAGGAGCCCTCGCGAGATGGTGTGCATGACGATCCCCAGCGCGAACGACACCGTCAGAAAGGTCACCAAAGCGAATACTGCCTGACTCCCGGTCCACACCGGGATCTCTTCTACGTTGAATGTCGGTGACGCTACATCGGCCAGCACCAGCAAGACCATCGAAGTGAACAGGCCAGGGACCAGGGTGGTGACAGTCAAATAGAACGGTCGCATCGGTCGGACTCCGGTGAGACGGGGTGGCGGAGTGTACTCAGTAGGCCGCGAGGCCTCGACCTTCATGAAAAAAGATCGAACGCCCATGATTCTACTATAGGCCCCAGACCGCCGATGTGTAATGGTTTTTTCCGGGTTGTCCCGCGTCCCTACGACTCGAGCTCTTCTCCCGGAGCGCTGTCCTCCCGGTGCTTCTCGAGGAAGTCACCCGTGCCGCTGGGGAGCAGGAGGTTGTCCGCGATCGCCGCGATCTCCTCGGCTTCCTCCCACGCCCGCTCCAGGCGCCATAGCTCACCCTCGAGCGCGCGACGCTCCTGTTCCTCGTGGAGGGCCATCTCCAGGGCGAGTTTCGTGGGCCTGGGCATCTTGTTCACGTATCCCGGAGTACCCTTCTTGTCCTGGAAGCGGTCTCCGGTAACCACGTCGGAGAGGAATTCGTCGGGGTGACCGTGGTGCTCGATCTCGGAGACCGCAGCCTGGACCGTCCGCTTCTCACCGCCCCTGCGGTTCATCTTCGGGATGATCTGGCCGAGGAGACGGTGTGCCTCCGCCCCCTCGAACCGCTCCTTCTTCTTCTTTTTGCGTATCTCTAAGGAGAATCCATGCCCGTCCTCGGCCGGGCGGAGGCGAGTACCCAGAAGGTCGAGGTTGTTCAGCTTGATGACCCGCCCGTCGTCGGTGCGGAGCCTGGCCAGGGTGCGCCCGTTCGCCCATAGGTTGTAGAAGTTGAAGCCCTGCCACACGAACGCGCCACCCACTCCGGCAATCGCACCACCGACGACGATGCCGCCGATCACGACGGCACCACCGACGCCGTAGATGATCGCACGCTTGCGACGGCGACCGAACTGGTCTCCGTAGCGCCACGCGGCGAACTCCGGCCTCATCGGCCGGCCGATCCGCACCAGCTCGAGACCCTCCGGGTGCTTCGCCAGGCCCACGTTCTCCGTCGACACCCGAACGCGAGTATCCCGGAAGAGTCGCTCGCACATCTCCACCGCCTCCCAACGTTCCTCGATCGGGGAGAGGTTCCAACGCTCGCACTTGCGGCAGACGACCCAGAGACGGCCCCGGATCGCGTCGAAGGCCAACCGGCGACCCACCGGGAAATGCTCGACCACTTGGTTCTCACCGAGTGGGCGGTTGCAGAACATGCAGGTCTTGTACATCGCGGGCCCCGACAAGGAGGTGGTGATGATTCACCTCTATTACGGGTCCGGGTGGGTGAGTGTTCACCCCTGGCCGGCTTCATCGAAGAAACCTTCCAACTCGGCCGTCTCGAAACGGCCCCGAGAGACATCCCAAAAGACGACAACCTCCCCATCAAATAATCGTGTACAGGGCGTTCGGGCGAGAGGTATCTTCAGAATATGCCCGAACAAGAGCCACTTATCGGCAAAACCGTCGTCGGCCAGGTCCCTAGAATATTTTGGCTTGGGAGCATCAAGAGTCGGATCGTGGGCCTTGCCTTGCTGGCCACGCTCATCCCGTCCCTGGCGATGGCCTGGGTCTCGTACGTCCAGAACCGGGCCGCCCTGACCGACAGAATCAACCAAGAGCTGCAGAGCGTGGGTGCGCAGTCTGCACGCGAGCTCGACCTCTGGTTCAAGGAGCGCCTCTACGACGTCCGGGTCTTCGCGAGCTCCTACGTGGTAAGCGAGAACATCGAGCGGGCTCTACAGACGGACGCGGGCGGTCAAGCGGGTGCAGGGCTCTACGACTACCTCACGTCGATCGGGGAGCGGTTCCCCGACTACAACGAGCTGATGGTGCTCGACCGCGAAGGCCGGCGGCTCGCAACGAATGCCGAGCGCCCAGGCAAGGTTCATCTCTCATCCGATTGGCTCGTCCGCGTGGCGGCGGACCAGACGGTCGTCGGGGACGCGTACTGGGACGAGAACTTCGGCCAACCGCTCATGACCCTTGCCGTCCCGGTCACCGCTGCGGACCAATCCTTCGTAGGCTCGTTCGTCGCCAACGTCACCTACCGGGCAGTGCGGTCCATCCTGCTGGTCTTCGCCCCGGGCGACACGGGCAATCTGTATGTGATCGCGCCGGACGGCACCACGATCCTCAGTTTACGCACCGACACGCGGCCGTTCGCCGATCGGAAGCTCACGCCCGCCACGACGCAACTCCTGTTCTCGAGCGAGGGCAACCCCGTCACGTATGCTGATTTTTCCGGAAACCAGGTCCTCGGCACCTTGAGGCGGGTTCCGAGCCTGGATTGGGCGGTCGTGGCAGAGATTCCGGCGGAAGAGGCGTATGCCCAGGTCATTCAGTTGCGCGATGTGACCGCCCTCCTCGTGATGGGGCTCCTGGTCGTGGTCGGCCTCATCGCGTACGGTTTGGGTCTGCTGATCGTGCGCCCCCTGAGTCGCCTCACCACCGGTGCCGCGGAAGTTGCCGCAGGTGATCTTGCGGTGGACCTGCCCGTGGGCAAGGGCGAGGTCGGGTACCTGACCGAAGTGTTCAACGGGATGGTAGATCGCCTCCGCGAAGGACGGCAGCAGATGGAGGAGTTGCTGGTGACCGACCCGCTCACCGGGATCTCGAACCGCCGACACCTGATGGAAAGGCTGAAGAACGAAACGCTCCGCTCGCGCCGCTCGAAGAAGTCGTTCGCGATCCTAATGGCCGATGTCGACGGTTTCAAGAATTTCAACGACACCCACGGCCATATCGCGGGGGACGAGGCTCTCAAGGCCGTTGCAGAGGTCCTGCGGGAGGGGATGCGCGAGATCGATCACGTAGCGCGTTACGGCGGGGAGGAATTCCTGGTCATGATGCCGAACACGGACATCGACGGCGCAGTCAAGGCAGCGGAGCGAATCCGGGAGCGGCTGGCGGAACGCAGTGTGGACGTCGGGAAGAAGTCCGTCACGGTGACAATGAGCACCGGTGTCGCCGAGTTTCCTATCGACGGGGACTCACCCGAGTCCTTGATCATTTCGGCAGACGAGGCGCTCTACCAGGCCAAACATGACGGACGTGACCGGGTGGTGCGTGCGAGTCGCGGTCGCCGGAAGACCGCAGCAACATCAACGAAGAAGCCGACCGGGACGACGAAGAAGCCAGCTGGGACGACGAAGAAGCCAGCGGGGACAACGAAGAAGCCAGCCGGGACGAAGAAGAAGAAGAAGCCGACCGGGACAACGAAGAAGCCAGCCGGGACGACGAAAAAGCCGACCGGGACGAGAGCGAAGAAGCCTACCAGACCGACGAAGAAGCCGACGAAGAAGCCGACGAAGAAGAAGGACGAGTCTTAACTAACTACCGGCCACCCCCACGCGGACTCGCAACGAGGTCATAGAAGATCCAGCCCTGGCGTTTCTGGTCGTCGGTGATCCGCACCCACATCTCCGTATGCGAGCGCCCCACCAGCGGGGTACCGGGATCGAGCGTCACGATCACACGAAACGTGAGCCCCGGCCCCGTACGAACGTTGCTGCGGCGCACCGTTTCGAGCGGCACCGGCAGAGCGAACCGCACTTCACTGGGCTGCCCGTCCCCCTCATCTAGGATGGTGAGGCGGAACTCGGCAGCGCG